>Ga0209163_1000033_pt1 | contig 364893 bp, 266 predicted proteins | sample MTBAKSrepl2MetaG_FD_187457 | JGI IMG/M metagenome (GOLD analysis project Ga0209163, IMG submission 187457) | Enrichment culture microbial communities om Arthur Kill intertidal strait, New Jersey, USA, that are MTBE-degrading - MTBE-AKS2 (Arthur... | ecosystem: Environmental > Aquatic > Marine...
GTCGGACAGGAACCAGCCGCCCAGGTGGATGGGCTGGTCGGTCGTGTTATACAGCTCGATCCAGTCGGGATCATCCAGGTGCGAGTGGGCCAGGACCTCGTTGATGACCACGCTGCCGGGTGGGGGCACCAGGCCGCTGTCATCGTACCCCGGCGAGCCGCCCACGAACGCGCTGGGCCGCCAGGATTCCTTGCGGTCCCAGGCGGTCAAATCGCTGTTGTACGGATCGACGATCGTCAGCGAAAAACCCGCTCCATCGGTAACAGGGTACCAGTCGTCGTTATACGTGAATTCCAGAATCGTGCTGTTCGTCCCGTCCTCCAGCTTGATCGTCTCACCCCCGTTTGAGAGATTGCCGTCGTACGGCCCCAGGATGGCCACCCCTTCCGGTACCGTGTGTCGCGACGCAAATGCAGCCGGATTCTTGGCGAGGATCAGATGGGCCCGACCGGACAGCCCCGTGCCATCGGGAAAGACGTAGTCGATACCGTCCGTGAATCGCACGCCGGACAGCAGCAGCGGCTCATCGCCGATGTTGGCCAGCTCGATATACTCGAAGTCCTCATCCGCGTAGGGACTGCCTGGATCGGCATCGGCCGGATGGTACATCATCTCCGAAATCCGCAGGTATCGCTGGGCCGGGCTGGGATTGCCCTCATACCGCAGCGAGGTCACCAGCACGTCGGCAGCGTCGTAAAGCTCAATGGTCTCCGGCCAATTGGAGAGATGCCCCTGATAGTTGCCTTGGATAAGCCGTTGCTGACCTCCTTTGGGACTGGTCGCGCGGTTACGGAACGCCCGGGCGTCGGGGGCCAGGTATAAGGCGCCCCCGGCGGGGATGACCGTACCTGGGACGAATTCGTGCCGGACGGCGTTGGCCAGCCTCCATCCGGAAATGTCCGCGGCGTAGGACGCCGGGTTGAGAAGCTCGATGTATTCCTCATCCTGATTGCCCGACGCCGGGTTGTATTCGACGGCGCCGATGTGGATGGTCACACCAGGCGGCTGTGCATCGGGGATGCCGGCGTTGTCGGGATAGACGGGGTTGTGGACACTGTGGTTGACAAACAAGTGGTGTCGCCGGACCGCCAGATACTGGCTCTTCAGCGCATCCACGGGGCCGGCGATGGTATCGCCCAGCTCGTTGGTCATCATGGCCGCCAATTCGTCGATTCGATTCTCGTAATACCGCTCCGCCACGGGCGTGTCGGGTGGCTGGAGAATCTCGTCCATGAGCGTCCGCAGACGGCGGAGATACATCTGGCGCGTTACCGGATGCCGGGTGATCGCATCGAAGAGTCGATTCCATTGGTAGTCGATCTTCTGGTGCGTGCTGTCGCCGTAGAACGGATGGCTCGGTGACCGCAGCGGATCATCCGGCCAGTCCTGATCGGCGATGATTCCCGGAATCCCGTTATTCAGGCCGAACGTCAGATCCTTGTCCCACGGCAAAAACATCCACTCCCCCGTGCCCTCGGTATCGCGGTACAGGAAGAAGTTCTTGTGGGTGTGGTCGTTTTCATGGAGGATCACCGACGAGGTCATGTAATTGATGACCGCGGGGATGTTCACGTTGTCAAACAGGTACGCCGCCCAGTCGGGATTCGTGGAACGGATTCCGTCACACAGGGCCTGCAGGTCGCTCATGTCCTCATAGAGCCGATTCACCTTTCGGGGCACCTGTTCACCCGCGATAGCACTCAGATCGGAATAGACCTTGTACAGCGCGCCCCGGGTATCCAGGCCCGCCCGCTCGAGCAGATGCGTATCGGGCTGTTCGACGAAGAGGCGCACCGCATGGTAACTGCCGTTTCGGCGCACGTGCAGGGGGAAGCTGAGGCTCGCGGTCAACCCGGCTTTGGCGTATGTCTCCCAGGACAACGGCTGACGCATATAAGCCGGGTCGGCCCCGTGCTCGTTCAGGTTAATCTCATCCACGCGAGGGTGCGCCGGGTCGAATCGGAAGTGATACCCATCGTTGAACGCGAACTTGCGACCGTGGGTCGTATTGCCTCCCCGGAGTCGAATGAACACGTTGTCATAGAACTCGTCGAGGAAGAACACCGATGCGCGGGCGCCGGTGCGCGTCCCCGCCGCCGAAACGTTCTCGACGTAGTACTGGAACACGAGCAGATCCGTGTGGATCGACGGATCGCGGACGATGGTGCCGAAATAGGCCGGTGCGTTGTCCGGATCCAGGAACATCGGCTCGCGGGTCTGTGCCCCCCTCTGATCCTCCGCCGTAACGCACCAGCGAACCATCTGGCCGGCCGTGTAGGCGGTCCGGGCGATGATAGCCGTGAAGACGCCGTCGCCGGCCGTCTGGTCGCCGCCGAGACCATCGTCCCGCATCAGCGTCTCGACCTCCGCGCCAAAATTGACACGGTAGCGCAACCTCACGACGGCCACCGGCGCGTATGTGCCGCTGACCTCGGCGGCGATGACAAGGTCTTCATCGGGCCCCGGTGGCGGCGGGTTCTCCGTGACGTTTCGAACGGTCGGTCCCAAGTCGGCGAGGCCGCTACCGTTCGAGGCACCCGGCGAGGGATACCGGAAGAAGGCGGGGACGACGGATCGGATATCGGCACCAAAGACCCGCGTCGCCGTCAACGTGGGGGAAATCAGCAGATCGGTGCTTCGAAGACCATGATTGAGCCCGTGCAAGGCGAGCACGTTGGATCCGATTCGCAGATGGGCCAGATACTCTTCGGGAAGCGGAAAATCCACGTAATTGACGGCCTGACTGTCATCGTGGCCGAACTCCGCACCCGAGTTCCAGGCGGGATTGAGGGGCGCGTTGGCACTGGCGATCGGCACCGCGTCGTTCAAATAGGCGATGAACCCGTCATCGTATTTCATGTGCAAGGTGAGATTGCGCAGGCCGGTCAGGTCGCCGATCTCAAAGGGGACACGAATATAGACCGTCTGGTTGCGATTGTACATCTCGCTGGTATCCAGACCGACATGCGTTCCGTAGTCGTATCCGACACCGGTATGCCCCTGTTTCCAGGCCGAATCATCGAACGCCGGATCCGTCCAGCTCAAGCCGAGCGAGTCGTCGGTCGGCACGATGGCGCGGGCGGCTGCCCTTTCAGCCACCAGCTCCACCGTTGTCGCCGACCCATACGGCGCCGACAGACCGTAAGAAATACCACCGAACTGCGGCGGATACTCGTACGCGTGGACGACGGTTTCGCCGTCCGGCTTGACCAGAAACACACTCCCTCCCTGGCCACTCAGCGAAAAGTCGGTATGCAACTGGCCCTCTGGATCATCCCGATCCTTGGCGGAGGCGAAGACCACAAGCATGCCGTCGGGCTCCAGCGTGACATCCGGGAAGACCCAGCCGGCCAGATCGTCTGGCTTCACGGACAGATACCAGCCCGCCAGCGGGATCGGCCGGTTCGTCACGTTCAGAAGCTCGATCCAGTCGGACGAATCGCCATCCTCGTCCAGAATCTCCCCCTCCTCCAGCGGGATCTTGCTGTTGTTGACGGCCATGAACTCGTTGATCACGACACACGGACCTTCCTTCCGCCAATTCGCCGCCAGCCAGGCGTAATCGACCAGGTCGATCCCATCCTGACCGTTCAGATCGCCGGGGGCCGGCGGCGTGGTTGTATCGGCCAGCCAGTCCACGGCCAGCCTCCGCAAGTCCGCCAAGTCCACCCTGCAATCGCCCGTCAGATCACCGGGCGGGCACAACGACTCCAGCACGGTGATCTGCACCTCGTCGGCGCCCTCGGTGATCCCGTCCGTTGCGAAGAGCCGGAAGGTGTAGCGACCCGTCACCGCCGGCAGAACAAGCCGGGGATCCTCGACAAAACGGTTGGGCTCGAAGACCAGATCGTCCAGGCCGACCCCCTCCGGGGCGCTCTCGACGCTCCACGTCATCGTCAACGCATCGGGGGTCGTGCCGTAATAGGTCACCGCACCGTCGAGGTGCAGGCTGGTGTAAGGCAGGATGAGCACGCGGTCGTCGCCTGCATCCACATCGGGCGGCCAGCCGCCCTCCGGGGCCCCCAGAAGCTCTACCTCCGCGACCTGCATGCTGTTGGCGGCGGAAGGGTTGCGCACGGCGGTAATGAGCAGCTCATAGTGGTCGTACGGCTTATTGTTGGCGAATCGTATGGGCGTGGTATTCCGGGTGAATCGCGGCCAGGGAACGGCCTGCTTGAAGTCCTGGATCTCTCCGCTGGCGATGAACTGGAAGTTGACCCCGTCGTTCGAACCGCGCAGCGCCCACGCCACCGGGTCACGCTCCGGCGCGTCGTTGGCCGTGGTGAAGGTTAACCCGACCACCAGCGTGCGGCCCTGCGAGGGCGTCACCCGAAAGCCGGTCGCCTGTGTCGCCCCTTTGAAATGCAGGTACTTCGTACCGGGGTCGTCGTCGATGGCCAGCGGCGGGGCCTCGTTCCCTGGCCAATCATAGTCTTGCGGCACACCCTGGACTGCATCCCCCGGGCGGGTGACGTCTGTCCCGGAGGCGGCAATCCCGACCCACGGCATTGCCATCACCGCCATCAGGATGTATCTTGCCATGGCCATCGCCTTATTCGAGAGGCACTTCGCCCTCAGCCTGAACATCGCCATAGAACGTCCCCAAGGCCCGCGCCAGGGGGTGGTGCCGAGAAATGCCCCTCCCAAGACGATTCCTTGCCACCCATTCTCCAACTCATCCGCAATGGATTATCGCATTTCCTGCAAGCGGTGTCAAGACGCCGGATCGCCGGAAGACGACCGCCTATCAGGCCGGTGAAAGAGTGTCACCCCGGACTTGATCCGGGGTCCACGCTCGACATGTGGTGTGCTTTCTGCCCGCAAAGCGTGGATTCCCGCCGGAGTGGAAACACGCCTCAGGCGGGCGGGAATGACCAAAAGAGCCCCTTTCTGTGGCCCGTACGTCTTTCAAGAGACTGCTATGTGTCCCCCTCCGGCACCGGTGAAGTGGCGCACGACGGTGGTCGCCCGTCCCCACACCAAGCGGCCGAGGAGCCGGTCACGCGTGAAGCCCGGATCGATCACAGGAGGCTGCGGAGGTGCTCGATGCTGCGACGGGCCTGGTCGACCGTGCCGCACTCGACGCTGAAGACGATGTCCCGCGGGGCCTTTTTGCAGAGGTCCACCACCGCCTTCCAGTCGATCACGCCGTCGCCGCAGGCGCAGCCCACGGCGGTGCCGGTGACCTTGCCGCGCTCGGCAGATGGGGTGCAAGCGGGCGTATCATTACTCCAGCGCCACCCGATAAACAGCCTGGCTGCGCCGCACATGAACAGCACCCCGGCTGAGCCAAGGGCCATCGGACTGCAACAGGGCGGTGTGCCGCCCTGTTGCAGTCAGGCCTGTTTTCGCTGTCCTGAAGGATGAACCTTCCTATCCTCCTGGGTCCCCCGGGAAAGACACTCTCCATTACGCAACTCTGGCACCTGCTCGCATCAATCTCTGAGCTACATCGAGCGGCGTCTCCGCAGGTACCCGACCATGCCCACGCCCAAGCTGGCCAAGAGAACTGCCCCAGGAGCCGGGATCACGTGCTCGTTAGGCACGTACAGAATCCCGTCACCAGTACCAGTGTTCCAAAGGGCATTATATACCTTTGGGTCCGTTTGCGGCACTGCTCCATCTTTTGCGTAGAACATACCCTCCATGGGCACTCGGAGACTGTCAAACTCAAGTGTCCACGTCGTCCCTGTTATGTCGTCCAGCTTTACGCCATAGAATCCCGGATCCGGCATGTTGGGATTCTCGTTACCGGGTACGTACTCGCCGAAACGCTCAGCATATTTCTCGTCGTCTTTTGGAGACGCCGACACATTCCACCAGTCTCCAGCATCAAACCCGGGTGTCAACTCAAGGATGAAGTGACTGATGTCCTGCGTCAGGCCGCCCAGTACGTACTTGTAATGGTAATGCGATCCTTGAAACGTGATGTCATACTGCAAGTACGCTGCTGGATCGGACGAGGTTGCCCACGTACCCGTTCCAGCCAATCCACCATTGCCGATGGTCAAGTAGCCAGAGTAATCTGGCCCCGCCGCGGTCACGCCGGCGAGAAAACCAATCGCAATCACACACCATGATATGCTCTTCATGGCTTTACCCTGCCTTTCGATTTTTCTCTTGCTCGAGGAATCTTCTGTTCAGTCAAACTCACAGCGCCCGACGACGACGCAGCCACCCGACCATGCCCGTCCCGATACCGACCAACAGAAATGCACCGGGTGCGGGAATCACGGACGCAGCAGGGGAAGCCTCGATTTCCACCAGTTGCACACAGAAATTATAACCTTGGTCGTAGTCATGCATTTGGAATATGCCGTCGGCCGTGGTCAGGCCAAACCAAGTAGTCTGGTCTTGGGCCGTACCGTTTTCGTCTTTGAAGGCTATAAAGAGATGTTTGTAATCTGTGGAATCCTCAAGATGCAGAACAGCCCACCCAAAGAAATCTTCGGGTCCTCGGGTGTATTCAACTATCCCATTCGTCCAGTACAGCAAATCCACAACACCGGTCTCCGGGTCGCCAAGAACCTGGCCCGTTATCGAGTCGCCCCACCAAACGTCCTTATTCCATTCGCCCCCATAGGCGTCGGAAGGCCCGTCGGAGATGTAAGTCCATCTGTTATTTTCGTCGGGATAATATTCGTTGCAATAGGCCGTGAAATTCCACCTCGTCAATACTGCGGTAGCAGGCACGGCGAACGCTACCATTGTTAGCGCGCACACCAAATACCTCATGCTGCATCTCCCCGTCTCATTCAAACGATACACTTCTGCGAGTCTGCCCACGGTGGACAGGCTCAATCGATTCGTCCAATGCTTGCCTGACATCCTCCTTTCTTGCGGTGTTTCCCTTCTCCTCTAGCACGCATATGCACAACTCGCTGGGGTGACACCACCCGGCGGACTGTGATACAGACTAAAAAGTATCTACACATAGACCTGTTTCCGAAGAGCATTTCTCCCAGGCCGCGTCACGGCAAGAAGTGGAAAATGGGGATCTCCCCTCCCACACTTTCGTCACCTTTCCCGTCCGATAATAGGAGTCTATCGTGGCTGATTGGGTTTAGCAAGGCCATTCTTGAAAAATCGGCTTTGCCCAGTTTAACACCACACCTTCTGAGGAAGGCAGGGTCGACAGGACCATCAGGAGGGATGAGTGGACCGGAATCCGTTGCAGTGCCCTCCCTACCGCCTGGAATCGCTCGACCCTATGGAATCCTCAAATCCGGCTCGTGCTCCGGCGAGAATTGTGGTTGAGCGACTCTGGCGTCAGGTCCGGGGCGGACGTGTAGACCTGCATCCTGTCAGGGCTCGGGGCCTTATACCAGACTCTTCAGATGCTCGATGCTGCGACGGGCCTGGTCCACCGTGCCGCACTCGACGCTGAAGACGATGTCCCGCGGGGCCTTTTTGCAGAGGTCCACCACCGCCTTCCAGTCAATCACGCCATCGCCACAGGCGCAGCCCACGGCGGTCCCGGTGACCTTGCCGCGCTCGGCGTCGGACTGTTCGAGGGTGATGTCCTTGGCGTGCAGGTGAACCAGCCGATCCAGGACGCGTTCGAGCCAGACGATGGGGTCCTGCCCGGCCAGGTAGCTGTTCCCCGTGTCGAAGTTAATCCCAATCGCCGGTGAATCGATCAGGTTATACATGCGGTCGAGGCCCTCGGGTGTCTGGCTGTACTGCTGGTGCGGCTCCAGGCCAATGATGATGCCGCGCGGCTCGGCGACCTTGGCCGCCTCGCCCAGGACGTACTTCATCAGCACGAAGTCCTCCTCCTCCGTCGTCCAGTCGGGCTTCGGTCCCTCATCCGTTGTGACGATGGGGGCACCGCACTCGGCCCCGAAGCGGATCGCCTGCTTGAGGTACTCGCCGCTGATCTCCGGCTTGCACAAGGGGCAGTGGGTGGACAGGGCCGACATCGCGATGCCGGCCTGGTCGCAGGCCCTCTTCAATCGCAGCGGATCGTCCAGCATGGAGACGCTGTGGAAGTAACCGGCCTCGCTCAACAGCTCGCGGCCCCAGTGCACCATCGGCTCGCAGAACTCATAGCCCAGCTCGGCGGCCTTGTTCACGGCCCATTCAAAGCTCTTGTCCTCGTGTCGCACGAACTCGTTGTTGACGCCCAGTCTGATCCGTCCCATCATTCGGCTCCCTCTGTGGTCCCGGCCGGTGGCGGCCGAGCGGTCTACAGGATGATCTTTTGCGCCGCCGGATCGAAGCGTGCCGCCGTCTGCTCGCGAAACGCCCACATCCCCATAATCATCGCGGCCTGTACATGGTAGGCCAGGTCGATCGGACTGAGAGTCTCCTGGCGGCCTTGCCGGTGGGCCGCCACCAGGTTGCGGAAGTAGCCGACCATGTCCTCGCCGTGTTTGATGTCGAAGTACTGTCGCTGCTTGTTCGACCCCTGGGCGGGAATGAACTCGATGCGGTTGGTTTTGCGATCGATCGTCAGCGTGCCGTCCCAGCCGCGCACGACCGGTATCCGTCCGCCGGCGCCGCGGGCGGCGTCGACGTAATCGTTGCCCTGCGTGCCCAGAACGGCCACCGTGAGCCGCTCCGGATAGTCGATCAGCATGTTGAACGTATCGGGCACCTCGCGTTCCTCGTAACGGAACTTGCCTCCCGTCGCCACGACCATGCTGGGCAAGGTCACGCCGAGGATGTGGCACACCGGGGTGAATGAATGCGGAAACAAATCGGTCACGGGCCCCCCGGCGTAGTCCTCGTACATCCGCCAGCGGAAGAAGCGGCTGACGTCGAAGGGCCGGGCGGGCGCATCCCCCAGGAAGGCCTGCCAGTTGAGGTCCTTGCCCGGTTGGGCGTTGGGATCGTCGATGGGCATGCCGCGCTCACCCCAGTCCCCCACGCGGAAGTAGCCGCACTCGGCGTGAATGGGTGGTCCGATGAGCCCATCGGCCACGAACTTCCGCATCTGGTGCCAGGCGCTGTCGCTCATGCCCTGCGTGCCGAGCAGGAAGGCGCAGCCGCTCTTCTTGACTTCGGCGACGGCCTGCCGGAGCAGGTCAAACTGCCGCCAGTGGGTGAAGGGCTTCTCACAGTAGACGCCCTTGCCGGCCCGCACCGCATCGATCGTCTGGGGGGCATGATGATGATCGGGCGTGGCGATGCTGACAAGGTCCACGTTCGGATCGGCCAGCAACTCGCGATGGTCCATGTAGCCCTTGGCCTTGCAGGCGGTCGCCGCCCGATCCATTCGAGGACGGTAGACATCGCAGACCGCGACCACCTGGACATGATCCCCCTGGCCGGCCATGTGATTCCAGACCTGGAGATGCGAACCCCCGCGTCCGCCGCAGCCGATCAGGCCGATGCCCAGTTTCTCCTGGGCCCCGCGGGCGGGCCGCGGCGCGCCCAGATAGGCTGCCGCCCCCAGCGAAGCGGCGGTGCCCAGAAACCCGCGTCGCGTCAATGCATTCGATCTTCGATTCATGCTCGTTCTCCCGAGGGTGATGGTCCTTGCTCTAGGGACCCGCGAAGTCACACATTAAGGCTCCACGGGCTGCGCATGGAACGGCTCAGCCGGCGATTGGCCGCGTCGTTGTCCAGGAAACGCTCGGTTTTGGGGTCCCAGTGCAGCTTCGTGCCGACGCGGGTGGCGATGTCGCTGATCTGGCAGACGAAGTCGGCCTGAACGGATTCATCAATCGAGGAGACCGGCAGGCCCCGCGTCTTGATGCAGTCCAGCAGGTTCCGCTGATGATGGTTGCTTTGCGGCAGTTGCACCGGCTGGTCGTTCAGCGGAATCTGCAAGAGGCTTTTGGGTTCGGCGTTGATGCCTCCGCGATCGACGTGCACCCAGCCTTCCGTGCCCTCGAAGGCGGTGCCGTGGCTCGTGGTGCGGCCATAGCGCTGCTTCCATGCCTCCGGGAACGGATCGCCCGTAAAGTGCATCCGCACACCGCTGTCGTAGTCGATCTTAACGTCCCAGTTCATGGCGGTGTTGCACACCCCCTGGGTGGGGAAGGTGGCGGTGCCTTCGACGCTGCACGCGCAGGCGGTCTTCTCTCCACCCCCCCACAGCGCGATATCGATCGGGTGGATGCCCCACCCCGCCATGAAGCCCAGAGCGTAGTCGTAGATGAACCACCACAGGGCATTCGATTCGCGGTCCTTTGTGTACGGCGTGAAGGGCGCCGGCCCCAGCCAGCGGTCGTAGTCCAGCCATTCGGGCACGGGCACGGGCGTCGGATCGCCGCCCTGGCTGCTGCCCGGCGACCAGACGCGGATCTCCTTGAGCTCACCGATCAGGCCGTTGCGGGCGAGCATGCAGGCCTGCCAGAACTGCCGGCTGGAGCGCTGCTGGGTGCCGAACTGGAAGATGCGCCCGTAGCGGTGAATCGCGCGGCGCAGGGCTTGATTTTCGGCGACGCTGACGCCCATGGGCTTCTCGATGTACATGTCCTTGCGGGCCTTGGCGGCGTACAGGCCGCACAGCACGTGCCAATGATCGCAGGTGGCGATCAGGACCGCGTCGATGTCGTCGCGGGCCAGCAGCTCGCGGAAGTCGGTGTACTTTTGACAGTCGTTGTTGCCGTAGTGCGCATTGACCAGCTGGCGGCGATCCTCAAGCACGTTGCTCTTGACGTCGCACACGGCGACCACGCGGCAGTCGCCTTGGCCCATGAAGCCGTGCATCACGCCGGTGCCCTGGGGTCCCACGCCGATGGCGCCAAGAAGGATCCGCTCGCTGGGAGCGGTTTGCCCATCCCGGCCCAGGGCGGCCGGCCCGACCACGTAGGGGATCATCAGGCCGGAACCCGCGGCGGCCATCGAAGACTTCAGGAACCGACGACGATTGAAGAGGTGTGACGCCATGATCCGCTCCTTTCCGGCGTGTTGCCGTGATTCTGTTTTCATCACCAGGTCGCGTCGGGCCAAGTTCGCCACCTGCTCGGGCCCCCACGATCCGCGGGGATTCCCACTTTAGAGGCAATGACCAGAAGGGCCGATGTCTGCGGCCCTTGCGATTTTCAACAGAGTACCATTCTATCGTCCACGGCCGGACTGTCCAACCCGGTGCCGCGGAAGAATCTCGTTCACGCGGGGCCGGCCCATCATCAGGATGAAAGAACGGGAGGGGGCCGGCAGCGCCGTCATGCGCCGCCCAAGGCCGCCAGGCCGCCGGTTCCGACGCGAGGTTTGAAGTTGCCGCACCAGTCGAAGTCGTAGGTGATCGGCCAATGGGCCTCTTCCTGGGCGACCGAGGGGGCATGAAAGCGGCACTCCCCGATATGCTCGCCCTGACGCCCGCGGACATTGTGTTCGGCGGATGGGAAACCCTGGGCCAACGACTGCCAGTAGAGACACTTGGCGCAGTGGCCGTGGGCGTCATACTTTGGTTGATTGCGCACATGGGGCAGCTCGTGAACCTCGTACTTGACTTGTGACAAATCCTCAGCCATGCCATTCTCCTTCCTCAAGGGCGACCCGCCGGGGCCCCGACGCAGTCCATCCGGTCCAACGGCGGTCCATTGTACCCCGGGTGCCCAACAACGGCAACAGGAGAACACACCACGCGAGCACCCAAGCAGGGCCATGACCCGATCAAAAGGCCTGCCGACAGGTGAAAAGCCTGGGTTGCAGATCGTGTATTTGGTGCAGTTTTCTATTGACAAACCGGGCCGGAGGGGTCAGAGTTAAAGGTATTGCCGGGATTGGCCAAGGGTGTCGGCCGATTGACGTTACACCCGACTGTCTCGGAAAGGAGGTGCGGTTCGAGTCACGTGTTTCTTCTGTTCTCCCTGTGGGTGCGCCATCATGGTGTCGCAAGAGTTCGACACGGGTGCGAGCAAATCAGCGTTTTCGCCTGTCACAAGGTTTGAAGCGGGAGAGTGTTTGCGTCTCACGCGCCGGTGCGCGGTGGGTCGCCGGGAGTGGGTGTTCTGACGGGAAAGGAGAGTATCATGGGTCAACGAGTTCTTTTGGGCGTGCTCCTGGCGCTGTTGGTCGGCGGCGCCTCGGCGGCGGTTGTCGATGACTTCGAAGGCGGCGTGGGGTCCTGGTGGACGGGTAACGACGGCACCGTCACCTTGTCGGCCAGCACGACCGGGGCCAGCAGCGGAACAGGCGCCATGCAGATCGACGTGTCCATCCCGGACTGGAAGATCTGCGCTTACTACAATGCCGTGGCGTATCACGCCCTGCTGGGCACGCCGGGCGCGGCGATCTCCATGGACGTGACCGTGTTGCCTGGCGAGTTCACGGGAACATGGATGAACGCGGAGATTGTCATCAACGGAGAGAACGTGGGCTGGAACCCCCTCGGCGGCAATGACCTGATCCGCGACGGCGAGCCCCACACGTACACCTGGGTCCTGCCCGCGGACCTCATTGGGACCATCTCCAGTACGCAACCCGGGGGCTGGTTCGAGATGATCATCGTCACGAACACCGATGCGGCGACGCGTCGGGTCTACGTGGACCACGTGCAGATCCTCGAACCACAAGAGCACATCACCGACTATCCCTTCGGCGAACTGGTCGGCGATTTCGAGGACGACACCCTGGACGGCTGGCTGGAGAACGACGCCACGTTCACCCGGAGCAACACCGGGGCGACCCGCGGCGAGTGGGCCCTGCAGAGCGACCTGGCCGTCGGCGGATGGCACATCAACGGACGGCTGCCCATCGGACCCTATCGCGAGTTGCTCGGCCAGGGCGCCCGAGTCGTCATGGACATGACGATCTTCGCGGAGGATCAGCCGGGGACGAACTGGATGAACGTCGAGGCCGTCATCAACGGTCAGAATGCCGGCTGGAACCCGCTGGGCGGGCAGGGCGCGATCCGTGATGGTGAACCGCACACCTACACCTGGACGCTGCCGGCGGCGTTGGTCAAGACCATCGCAACCGTCGATCCCGGCACTTGGTTCGAGCTGATGATCGTCACGAACAACAGCGCCACGGCGACGCGCATCTACGTGGACAACATCTGGTTCTATGTGCCGTTGACGGCCGAGTATCCCGATCCGGCCGACGGGGCGATGGGCGTGGAATACACCCCCACTCTAACGTGGATCGCCGGCGCCGGCGCCGAACAGCATGATGTGTATTTCGGCGCCGACCCCGATGCGCTGGCCAACGTCAACCGGGACAACCTGGACGCGTATCCCGACGTGCTCTACGAATTGGACGACGACGGGCAGTTCGAGCCCGGCATCCTGAGCATGAGTACCCCCTACTACTGGCGGGTGGACGCGGTCGACGTCAACGACCTGACGGGCGAGGTGCTTGATATCCACACCGGCCGCGTGTGGACGTTCACCGTCGCCGACTATATGACCATCGACGACTTCGATGACTACGCTGATCTGGATGGGCTCATGGTCGCCTGGCCCGATGCCAACGACCTGGAGAAGACCATCGCCCAGGCCGGCGGACAGTCCATGAAGGTCGTCTATAATAACCGCACCGCGCCGTTCCTCACGGAGATCCGCTATGATCTGCCGGCGCCGCTGAACGACTGGACCCAGCAGAATCTGGGCTCGCTGGACCTGTACTTCTACGGCGACCCCAACAACCTCCAGGCCAACGACCCGCTGTACATCCTCGTGGAGGATGCCGAGGCCAACACCGCGGTCGTGGTTTATGGGGACGACCCGGCGGATCTGGGGGAGGAGGAATGGCACTACTGGCAGATTCCGCTGCGTGAGTTCGCGGGCGTGGACCGCAGCAACCTTGTGCGGATGGCCATCGGCTTCGGCGATCCGGCCAATCCGACAGCCGGCGGCGTGGGCGGAATGCATGTGGACACGATTCGTCTCTACCAGGGACGGTGCCTGCTGGATCGGCGGACGGCCGATTTCGCGGCCGTGGACTTCGCGCCACTGGGCATGCCCGGAGGCGACTGCTGGGTGGATAGCGGCGAACTCATGATCCTGATCAACGACTGGCTGGCCCAGGACCAGGTCCTGCCGACCAGTGAAACCGATCCGAACGAGGCGGGCGGCGGTCTGGTCGCCTACTTCAATCTTGATGAAGGCGACGGCGAGATCGCGACCTCCGACGCCAACGGCCTCAAGGAAGGCACGCTGTACAACGGGGTGACCTGGATCAGCCCCGGATACGATGGCACGGGAAGTGCGGTGCGCGTGGACGGTACCGCCAACAGCCGGATCGACATCGGCACGTGGGACCCGTCCGAAGGTACCGGCCAGCTCAGCCTTTCCGTATGGATCCGCTGGGCGGGCGAACGAAGGTCACCCGACTATGATCACCAGGGGATCATCGGCAAGCGGCAAGGCTGGGCAGGGACGGATGCGATGCGATGGTTCCTGGAGACCGACCCGCTCGGGCGGCTGGCCTTCCGGCAGTACTCGGACGCCGGCGTGGACCTGTATTCGCCCGAAGGCATACTTGATCCGTTCGTAGGGAAGTGGGCTCACGTCGCGGTCGCGTTTGACGGCACGACGGCGAGGATATACCTCAACGGCGTTGAGGTCGTGTCCGGTCCGTTCGCCCTGGCCGATAAAGCCGACGCCGCAATGGGAATCGGCTGTACACACGGTGTCGACAATGGCGAAGTCTTCGTGGGCGATATCGACGAGGTCCAGATCTACAATCGGGCCCTGACGCCGGAAGAGGTCGCTTATCTGGCCGACCTGACACCGGGCGACGGAGAGCTTCACGTACCGGTTGCCTCCAAGGCGAACCTGTACAACGAGGAGCCCGCCGGCCAGCAATCGGTCAGTCTGGCGGACTTCGCCGTGCTGGCGGAGTATTGGCTGGTCGACCAGATGTGGCCGTAACAGCGTCGTAGTCCAAGGAGCACTGCAAGAAAAAGCCCGGTGGCCGAGGTCACCGGGCTTTCTTCATTTCTGGGATGCTCGCTCTCGACGGCAGGCACGACGCCGTCCTTCTACGATGCCTTCCCGGCGAAGCACATTACCCGCTGCGAAACCACGTCCGCGGCGACCTGGAGCCCCAACCGGCTCGCATCGATGATTCTGAGCACCGAGGCGTATTTCTCCGCCTCCGGCGCGAACGCGGTGAGCTGATTGGGTGATTGCAGGATCGAATCAAGGCGCACAACGGTGCCCGGCCTATCCTCAAACAGGGCGACGTAGAAAATCTCAGTTTCCACCAGGTCCTGGAAGAAATGGCTTCCATAGGACAATTCCGGCATCAGATTGCCTTGGGGATACGACATTTCGCAAAGCACGGCCATGTTGTTGATCTCGGAGAAGCGCACCGGCACACCCAGCGTGGGCGTGGTCGTCCCCCACCGTCCCGGGCCCATCAGCAGCGTGATGACGCGGGGCCCCTCCCGCATGGCCTGGTTGATTTTGCCGATCAGCCGGGCCAGGGCGTGCTTGTCCTGCAACGGCAGGTCCAGGTATCCCGCCGGGTCCACGTAGATCACCCGCTCAATGGGCTCGGAGAGGTTGCCGCCCATGAAGCCGCCCTCGGCCTGGAAGATGATCTGCGAGGGCTCCACCTCCGGCATCCTGACCCGGACCCCCGCGCCGCGCGTCTGCAACGGGCGGCACTGCAGCAGGTTGATCTGTGGCAACCGATCGCTGGGGAAGTTCACGGTGAACTCAATGTCCACCGGGTAGCTGTAGTGCTCGTGCAGCGTGCGCAGCAGGCGCTGCATCGTGGCCACGAAATCCGTCTCTGAAAGCAAGGCATCGAACGTCAGGATCCAGGCCGGGCCCGCGTCCATGCCGAGTTCGCTCATGCGGGCTTCGGCCTCGGTGTCCCGCGAGGCCAGCAGGGCGAAGGACGGTCCCCAGTCCTCGGCCAGTACGCGCTTGACAGGAACGGTTTCCAGCGTGCGTTCCTGGACATTCAGCGCATCCATGTAGTGTTGGGAGAACTTACGCAGGTTGTCGGTGCCCGACCAGGGCCGCACCAACGGGGCATCCAGCGCCACCAGCCGCGGATAATCGTGCTCCACGCGGTCCACGGCCCGCGTGCCCAGGCCCAGCACGATTCGCAGCATACCGGCCTGGGGATTCATCTGGGCGTTCCAGACAAACGTATTGTACGAAACCCCGACCCCGCCCACGTCCGGATAGAAACGCCGCCCGTGGTACCGCCCGCTGACCCGCTGCACCAGCAGGGCCATTTGCTCATCCAGTTGATCCAGCCCGCGCTGCAACCGGTAGCTCAGAGCATCCGGCCCGACCGCGCTGGCATAGATGCGGCGGACGGCGTGCTCAAACTGCTCATAACGCTCCTCCAGCGAGCCCTGGTTGACCAGAAAGATGCTCTCATATTTGCCCGCGAAGGCGTTGCCGAAGCTGTCCTCCAGCAGGCTGCTGGAACGGATGATGATCGGCGATTGGCCGAAGTACTCGATCATCTCCTTGAACTGCTCGCGGATGTCATCCGGGAACCGCCCCCCCAGCAGCCCCTCGGCCAGCGGCGGCGCCTGGGTGAAATACCCCTCGCGGGTCTTCTGCTCCATGCGGAGCTTCCACAGCCCGTTTTGCACGAGGTAGGTCTGAAAGATGTCCGAGCCGATGTAGAACGAATCGTGCCGCTCCAGGCGCTCGAGCCAGTTGAAGGATGCGTCCTCCAGGAGGATCTTTCGGGCGATGAGCATCCCCAGCGCCTTGCCGCCGATGTAGCCGGTGCCGATGAGCCGTACCCGGACATCCAGCAGGTCGGCCAGGGTGAAATGCCGGCGGATCAGGTTCAGCATCCGCTCCTCGCGGGTGAGCATGATCCGGCAGATCTGCTCGAGGGCCTCGGCCTGCTCGTCGGGCGCGGCGCCGGTGCTCGACAGCTCCTCGGCCCGCAAGAACAGGCGGTCCCAGTAGTCCAACTTCCGGGGCACCTGCCGCCGCCGCTTGTCGGAGATATACGCGAACAGCCGGGCGGCATCCATGCTGTTGAGCACCGGCTCGAGGCGGGTCCCCTCGTCCCGATGCGGCAGGAACATCGTCGGCGAATAGCGATTCTGCACTTTCAGCGGGTGGATGAAATACGACCCCTCCAACCGGTACAGATCGAGCAACAGTTGGGTCGTCTCGCGAATCCGCGCGACGGTGTCAAACGAGTGCTGGTCCCGCAGAATACCGAAGTAGGCGATGGTGTCCAGTTCATAGAGAAAGGGACAGGTGACGCAGAAGAAGTTGCCGACCATCAGGTCGGTGGCCCAGGCGGACAGCAGGTCGGAGAGGCTGTCGAAGACGTAGAAGACGCCGCGACCCAGGTCGGCCACGATGCGATGGACGTTCGAGGAGAACCGCTCGAAGCCGACGTCGGCATCCAGCTCGATCACCGTCAGCCCTTCGCGGGGCTCCAGCAGCGCCTCGTGGGCCCCGAACCGCATATACACGATCTTCCGGCCCTCCTGGATGGCCCGCTCGACGTAGGGCAGGACGAACTTGCGATAATCGGAAATGTCATCCACCTGCCAGACGACGTTGTCGCCGTACCGCAGGTGCGTCAGCATCTCATCGAGCCGATCCAAGCCGGTACTCGGGTAACGCTGCTCATACGAAAGCGACCACGGCATTCGATCCTGCGCCATCGTGACTTCCTTCCCCAGTCGACCCGCCTACTATACCGCGCGACCCCGCGCAAAAAAGAATCCCCTCGCGCATCCGCGAGGGGATTGGGATTCCACAAGCTATCTCATCGCGTTCCGCTCCGGTCGGGTGCGGCCCCGATCAGACCACGCCCTGGGCCATCATCGCCCGGGCGACCTTGAGGAACCCGGCGATATTCGCTCCGGCGACCAGGTTGCCCTCGGCCCCGTAGGCCTCAGCGGCGCCGGTGCATTGATCGTACACGGCGTTCATGATCTGCTTGAGCCGCTGATCCACCTCATCGAACGTCCAGTTCAATCGCATGGAGTTCTGGCACATCTCCAGGGCGCTGGTCGCCACGCCGCCGGCGTTGGCCGCCTTGGCCGGACCGAAGGCCACCCCGTGCTCCAAGAAGATCTCGATCGCCTCGGGCGTCGAGGGCATGTTCGCCCCTTCACCCACCGCGATACACTTGTTCTTGACGAGCTGCTCGGCCGCCTCGGCGTCAATCTCGTTCTGCGTCGCCGACGGCAACGCGATGTCGCACGGCACCGACCAGATGCCCTTCCAGCCCTCGACATATTGGGCGGATCGGTGCTCATCGATGTACTCGCGGATGCGGCCGCGCTCCACCTCCTTGATCCGCTTGACCGTGTCGAGCTTGATGCCCTCTTCATCCACGATGTAGCCGTTGCTGTCGGACATGGCAATGACGCGGGCACCCAGCTCCTGGGCCTTCTGCGTGGCGTAGATGGCCACGTTCCCGGAGCCGGAGATGACCACCTTTTTGCCCTTCCAGTCGGTACCCCGGTCCTGCAGCATACGGGTGACGAAGTACACCAGCCCATAGCCGGTGGCCTCGGTGCGTACCAGTGAGCCGCCCCACTCCAGGCCCTTGCCCGTCAGCACGCCCGTGAAGGTGTTGGTCAATCGCTTGTACTGGCCGAACAGGAAGCCGATCTCCCGCCCCCCGACGCCGATATCCCCCGCGGGCACGTCCGTATCCGGGCCGATGTGCCGGAACAGCTCGCTCATGAAGCTCTGGCAGAAGCGCATTACCTCGTTGTCGCTTTTGCCCTTGGGGTCGAAGTCGCTGCCGCCCTTGCCGCCGCCGATGGGCGTCGTCGTCAGCGCGTTCTTGAAGACCTGCTCAAAGCCGAGGAACTTGATGATCCCCAAATAGACCGAGGGATGGAAGCGCAGGCCGCCCTTGTAGGGTCCGATCGCACTGCTGAACTCGACGCGAAAACCCCGATTGACCTGAACCTCGCCCCGATCGTCGACCCACGGCACGCGGAACATGACCTGGCGTTCCGGCTCGACCATGCGTTCGAGGACCTTGGCCCGGGCAAAGGCGGGGTTTTTCTCGATGACCGCCTGAACCGACTCGACGACCTCACGGACAGCCTGATGGAACTCGCTCTCGCCGGGATTGCGGGCGAGGACTTGGCCCATGATTTCGTCCACGTAGTACTGCTTGCCCATTCGTTGTCTCCTGGTTTTTTCGTTCACCACACCGGCCCCGCATGCTCCGACAGGCTCACCCTGCTGGTCGCGGCCAGGCCTCGTCGGGCAATCCGAGCCGGCTACTTTACCCAAAGAACAGAGAAGCTTATACTATGCACAGAGCAATGAATGTGATATTAGTAAGTTCTCCAGGCCCAAGCAAACAAAGCTTTTTTATAGTTGTCATAAGGTGCCCTTATTTGTGAATATAGATACGCTAAGGATTTTCTGTGATGTGGTGAGCCTGCGAAACCTCTCGCGGGCGGCGGAGAAGCACGGGATCAGCCAATCGGCCGTCTCCCAGCAGTTGGCCCAGCTTGAAACGCTCCACAAATGCCAGTTGGTGGACCGCAAAAAGCGCCCGCTGGAGCTGACGTCGGCCGGAGAGGTCTTTTACGCCGCGGCTCGCGACATTCTGGAGCGTTACGACCGACTGTCCAGTGAGATCGCCGGCCTGACCAAGCCGGCCAACCGTATCCGCCTGGCGGCGATCTTCAGCGTCGGCATGCACACGCTCCAGCCCTACGTCAAGCGATTCATGAGCCGCTACCCGACGGTGCACCTGCGGGTGGAGTACTCCAGCGTGGGGCAGATCTATGACCGTCTGCTGCGGGGGGACGTCGATATTGGCGTGGTGGCCCTGGCCAAGAAGATACGGGCCATCGAGGTGTACCCCTTTGAACGGGAGTTGCTGGTCCTGGTCTGCGGACCGCGGCACCCGCTGGCCGGATCGGGCGCGGTGGACATCCACCAGCTTCAGGGCATAGAGTTCGTGGCCTTTGAGCAGGGGGTGCCCACGCGGACGTGGATCGACACGATTCTGGGCCAGTACAACGTGGCGCCGCGTATCATCCTGGAGTTCGACAATACCGAAACCATCAAACGGGCCGTCGAAATCGGCTCAGGGGTGAGCATTCTCCCGGAAAGCACCGTCCGTGCGGAGCTGGCCAACGGCACCCTGCGGGCTCTGGCCTTTTCGAACGAACGTTTCTACCGCCCGACGCATATCATCGTCAGAAAGAACAAGACCCTCAGCCAGGCGGGACGTTACCTGCTGGAGCTCTTGCGTAAGCACGAGGGGGAATCAACCGAATGATCCGCGCCGTGATTTTCGACCTGGACGGCACGTTGACCGAGCCGTTCTTCGATTTTGACGCCATCCGTGAGGAGATCGGCATGCCTCGCGACGGCGGGCCGATCCTGGAGGCGATGGAGTCCATGTCGCCCGCCCAGCAGGCCCGGGTAAACGAGATTCTCGCGCGCCATGAGGCACGGGCCGTCGCCGAGTCCCGCCTCAATCCCGGGGCGCGACGTACACTGGACGCTCTTCGGGCCGCCGCGATCCGGATCGGCGTGCTGACCCGCAACACGAGGACAAATGCACACGCCGTCGCGCGCAAGCACGATCTGAGCTTTGACGCCATCGTGGACCGGGCGGATGGGCCGGTCAAACCGGACCCGTTTGGTGTGCTTTGCCTCTGCAAAGCGTTCAGCGTGGACCCGGCCGAGACGTTGGTGGTGGGCGACTATCTGTTCGACCTGCTCAGCGCCCGGGCCGCCGGGGCCAAGGCCGTACTGCTCTGCCACGACGAACGCAACGAGCGATTCGCTCCGCAGGCCGACTTCGTCATCCACCGACTTGACGAAGTGCTGGAAATCATCGAGAATGTGAGGCGTCATGAAGCCAAGGAGAATACCCATGCTTAGAATCCCGCTGTGGGTTTGTCTGGTCGCGGTTGCGGCATTCGGCGCCGTCGTCAGGAGTGCCTCCTGCGGCGAGCCGCCGGTCCAGGCCCCTTCGACGGCGAAACCGACGCTCCACACACCGGCGGCCCCACTGCCGGTGCCGGACACCGTGCAGGGCGTGCTGGATCGGCTTCGTGAGCGGACGGAGGCCATCCGGACCTACCAGGGCCAGATCCGCTATCTCTTCATCCAGGAACCGGAGCTGCTGGACAGCCGCACCCTTAACGAAGGGGCGTTGTTCTACGCCCGGGACCCGAACGAGCCGGCGGCCACGAAACTGCGGATCAACTTCCTTACCCGTCAACAGGACGACGGCGAGAAGGTGACTCACCGTGAGGAGTTTCTGTTCGACGGCGTGTGGCTGACCCGCATCGACTACCAGTTGCGCAAGGTGGATCGGTACCAGAAGGCCCCGGTGGACAAGCCCCTGGATGTCTTTGAACTGATCGGATACAACTTCCCCATCATCGGTTTCACCCAGACGCAGCGGCTGGCCGAATACTTCGATATCCGTCTGCTGGAGGACCACCAAACGGCTCCGGATGCGCCGGTGCACCTGCGGCTCAAGGCCAAAAAGGCCTCTCCACACGAGGACGACTACGACACGATTGATTTTTGGATCGACCGAGCCCTGTTTCTGCCCCGCCGAATCGTTACAACCAGCACGCAGGGCGATATTTACGACATCACCTTCCTCTCGCCGAACCTCAACAAAAAGCTGCCTAAGGGCGTTTTTGCGGTTGAAGTGCCCGCGGATTTCGACCAGAATACCCACCCGTTGCCCCCGCCCGACGCGCAGGCGGTCGACAACCGATGACCCGAAGGACAATGAACAGGCACGATCCAGCACGGAGTCCGGCATGGCGACAGGTCTGGTGATTTACTATTCCCGCAGCGGCAACACCAAACAGATGGCCGAGGCCGTCGCCCAGGGGATGAATGACAGCGGGGTCGCCACGGTCTGCAAGCCCGTCGAAAACGTGGACGTGGCCGACCTGCTCAAGGCGGATGCCGTGGTGGTCGGCTCGCCGACCTACTATGGGCGGATGGCGGCGCCGATCGCCGCGCTTTTCGACGAGTCCGTCAGCAAGCATGGCAAGCTGGACGGTAAGGTGGGCGGGGCCTTCAGCAGCTCGGCCAATATTGGCGGCGGCAATGAGACGACGATCCTGAACATCATGACCACTCTGCTCGTGCATGGCATGATCGTTCAGGGCGATCCCCAAGGGGACCATCTCGGCCCGGTGTCCGTCGGCAAGCCCAACGACCGGGTCCTGGCCCAGTGTGCCCGCCGGGGGCGACGAATCGCCGAGTTGGCCCGTCGATTGCACGGTTAATCCAGACGTGAGCGAGGATGGCGCGGGCCCGCAAAAAGGCCTCGCGGCGATTGACAGGCCCGAAAAGCGTTGCTAGACTTCGGGAAAAGGCAACAGGAGACGTCAACTCTCTTCTTTGGAGGCTGTTTGAATGCAGGAATACGAAGAGCTCAAGAAGTTGGTGGATGAGATGGAATCGGACTGGAACAAGGCATGCGGCGGCAACAAGGCGGCGGGGACGCGCGTCCGCAAGCAGTGCCAGGCCATCAAGCAGGCGGCCCAGGCGATACGCAACCGGGTCCTGGAGATTCGGACCACCGAACCATAGACCCCTTTTCCACAGCAGAGACGGTACGACGACGCCGCCGACGGTGAGCGGACGGGGCTTGTTGTCGGCGGCGGTCGTCTGAGATGGTATTGTTGCGCCGGTAACCGGAGTAGATGTGCATGCCCCCTAGTTTACTTTTTGACCTCAACCAAATCGACTTGAACCACGTGGAATTCGACCGGTCGGCCATCGCGGAGGTCAATCCACAAGCCTACGAAATGGCCCAATTGGACGCCGTTACGTGGGTGGACAGCACCCGGATGTTGTGTCTGGGCTACAAGGACGTGACGGACAAGGAGTTCTGGGTGCGGGGTCATATCCCGGGCCGGCCGCTCATGCCGGGGGTCATCATGGTCGAAGCGGCCGCCCAGTTGGCCAGTTTCTACATGAAGCGAATCTACGGATTGAAGGGCTTCATCGGTTTTTCCGGCATTGAGGATACCCGCTTCCGCGAGGCGGTCCCTCCGGGCAACCGACTGTGGCTGCTGTGCCACATCTGCAAGGTGCGCAGTCGCCAGTTCAGCGCCGCCGTGCAGGGCCTGGTGGGGGACAAAATGGCCTTCGACACGGTGATCAGCGGCATGCGGATTTGATGCGGAGCCTATGGACACGTTGTTCACGGAGAGTCTGGACGTTGACCCGAACGATGCAGACCTCCGCCAACGGCTTCGGCTGATCCCCGCCGGTCGGGGCGTACTCCTGCTCGCCGACGACTCAGGACGTCCCGTCCAGTTGCTGACCGCCGCCGATCTGCGGCGGATGGCCACGGCCCGGCTCACGGCGTCGGATGAGGCGGCCGGACCCCACACGGTCAACCTGCGGGATATCGTACGGCGGGTGGCGTGGATTCCCTGCGAGGGGAGCTTCCGGTGCGACCTGCGGCATCTCCAGGCGGCTCGCCGACTCTGGCCGAAGCGATACCGGCAGCACGTGGCCCTGCCCAAGTGTCATTTCGTGCGGATCGACCTGGCTTCTCGGCACGCCCATTTCAGCGTGCAGCCACGCGCCGCAACCGATCGGCCGGAAGAACACGTTTTCGGCCTTTTTCCCAGTCGCAAGGCCGCCGAGCGGTTCGTGGAGATCCTCGTGGGCGCCTTCGGTCTGTGTCGCCGGCCCGACCTGCTCGCCACGCCCGACCGCGCCCACAGTTGTCCCTATCTGCAAATGGCCGCCTGCCCGGCGCCGTGCGTGGGGCGGATCGGCGAGGAGGCGTACCGGCAGTGTATTCTCCAGGCGGTCGAGGCCGCATCGGGAGAGCATCGCCGGATTCGCGAGGAATGGCTCGGCCGGATGCACGAATGCGCCCGATTTCAACAGTTCGAGCAGGCCCAGCAGCTCAAGGAGGCGGCCGAGGCCCTCGCGGGGCTGCAGGCGGCCACGTATGCGTGGACGGCGGACCTGCGGCGGCTTCGGATCCTGCATATCGAGCCGTCGGGGCGGACCCGCATCCCGGGCAAACGCCGCGCCACCCGAATTTTCATCGCGTTTCTCATCCGGGGTGATCGCATCCTGGAAGGCGCCGACGTGATGCCCGAGGGGCTTTCGGCAATGGACGAGTACATGGCCGATCTCGAGGCCGAAGCCGTGCCATTTACCCCTGCCGAAATGGAGGAGAACCTCGCCCTGGTCAGCTACCACCTGTTCCGGAGCAAGCCGAAGGACATCTGGCTGAACGTCACGGACGGCCTGCCCGATGCCGACGACCTGACCGCCCTGCTCGAAGCACACTTCGGGCAGGACAGCGCCCATGGCTCATAACCTGCCCCATGACCAACCACCCGCGCGGCATCCGATCCCGTTCCACACCACGCGTACGTCCGGACCGATGGTCGGGCACGCGGAAGAGTTCCCCCTCACGCATGCCGATACCGGAAACCGGTCTCAGTACCTTCTGCGGAACCGGGCGGTGGGGATGTTGAGCAGCTTGCGGTACTTGGCGACGGTGCGGCGGGCGATGTGGCCCATGCCGGCTTCGGCAAGCTTGTCGCGGATCTGATCGTCGCTGAGGGGGTTGGACTTGTCCTCCGCGTCGACGATCTGCTGAAGCTTGGCCCGGATGGCGTCCCAACTGCGGGCCTGTCCCGTGTCGTCCTCGGTACCGCCCGTGAAGAAACCCCGCAGCGGCAGAATGCCCTGGGGACACTGGACGTACTTGCCCGCCACGGCCCGCGAGACGGTCCCGACGTGTACCCCGACCTCCTCGGCCACGGCGGTCATGGGTAAGGGCTTGAGGAACAGCGGGCCCTTGTCGAAAAACTCCTTTTGATGGGCCACCACCACGCGGGCGACCCGGAGCAAAGTATGCTTGCGCTGCTCGATAGCGTCCATGAACCACTGGGCCGAGCGGATGCTCTGCCGGAGGAAGTCCCGCGTCTTTTCATCGAGCTTCCGACTGCGGGCCATCCGCAGGTAGAACGCGTTGACCTGCAGATTCGGTACGGTGGTATCCGTCAGCCGCACGGTGTAGCCATCCCCTTTTTCGCTCGGCTCGACCAGGATGTCCGCGGTAATGGGCGGATTATCGTGACGCCCGATGGACAACCCGGGCGAGGTATCCAGCCGGCTCATCCGGTGGATGGCCCGGTTAATGTCCTCCAGCGTGCAGTTCATCTTGGCGGCGATCTGCGGCAGGCGGTTGTCCAGCAGGTCGTCCCAGTGGCGGCGGACCAGATGGATCTCGAAGGACATGTCCTCGGAGGATTGGGCCATCTGGATCAGCAGACACTCCCGCACATCCCGAGCCCCCACCCCCGGCGGTTCGAGCTGCTGCACCAGCCGCAGGGCCTCGCGGAGATCGTCGATGTCGTACTCGTTGCGGGTCGCGTCGTGCAACTGCTCCAGGCGGACGGTCAGGTAGCCGCGTTCGTCGATGAAATCGATGATCCGCTGACCGGCCTTTTTGACGGGCTCCTCGGCCTCGACGAGCCGCCATTGGTCGCACAGCACCTCATACAACGAGCGGCCGGCCGCGGCGGTGTTCTGCAGGGCCTCGAGCTTGCGATCGGGATCGCCCGTGCGGGTCGGGCGATACGAACCCGACCGCTCGATGTAGTCGTCAAAATCCTCGCCCAGGCTCTCGAGCCGCTCGAAATCGTCGATATTGTCGGAGTCGTCCCGGACGACCAGCTCGGCCTCGTCGGATCCCTCCCCGGTCTCCTCGGCCGGATCCGATTCCTCCGTGCGGGGCTCGCCGTCCGACCCCTCGTCGACCTGCTCCAGGACGGGGTTGCTGTTCAGTTCGGCCTCGATCTTCTCCTGCAGGGCCAGGAGTGGAAGTTGCAGCACCTCCATCGACTGGATCATGCGCGGAGCCAGCTTCATCCGCTGCTCCATCCGCATCTGTCCTGTCATCTGCATCTTCATGGGCGTCACCACTCCGGTCGAACCTCCACCGCGGCCCATTATAGAGCCGGGGCCCGATAAGGACAGTGGCAAGCGGGAAGATTTGCCGCATCACCCTCGCGGCGCATCGCGTCCCCAGGGGCGGCGGCCGGCCCTGGTGTTACATTTCACCGCGGCCGAGGATGGCGTCGGTGAGGATGTTGCCGCCGGCGAATTCGATGGTGCCGCCGGTGGGCAGGCCGCGGGCCAGTCGCGTGACCTTGACCTTCAGCGGCCGCAGCAGCGAGGCGATGTACAAGGCCGTTCCGTCTCCTTCGAGGTTGGGGTTGGTCGCCATGACGACCTCGCGGACCGGACCGGTGCGGACCCGCGCGACGAGGTCGTCGATGTTCAGATCGCCCGGTTCGACCCCCTCCAAAGGAGCGATGTGCCCGTTGAGCACGTGGTAAACCCATTTGCACAGGCCGGTCTTCTCGAGGCTGATCACGTCCTTGGGCTGCTCGACGACGCAGATCACCTCCTGGTCGCGTCGTGGGTCGGCACAGATCGTACACAACTCGGCCTCGGCCAGATTGTGGCAGACCTTGCAGGGGCGAATCTTCTTCTTCAATTCGGCGATGGCCCTGGCCAGGGCCAATGCCTCGTTGGCCTCGGACTTGAGGACATGAAACGCCAGCCGCTCGGCGCTCTTGGGCCCGATGCCCGGCAGCTTGCCGAACTCCTCGACCAGCCTGTTGAGGCTCTCGGTGTACGCGGGGTTCATGGCGTCGGTCCTACGGGTTCGATCTGGATCACGCTGGCGTCCAGTCCGGCGAGCAGGGTCTTGACGGCCGGATCATCGAGGGCCTGCTGGGTCACCGCGCGGCGCGGCGGTGTCGGCGGCGATGACCCGCCCGCCGCGCCTTCCACGCGAAGTTTCAGGGCAAAGCCCACGATCCGCGAAAGCTGCTCGGCCACCGCATCGGCGCGGGTCTCGCAGAGATTTCGTGCAAAGATCGCCGTCGGGTCGTATCCCAAAGTCAGCACGCCGCCCTCGAACGCCAAGGGCTCGGCGGCGGTCAGGAGGCTCCCATTCGCGGGATTCTCTTGCTTGAAGGCCGCCAGAATCGCCGGCCACCGTTCGCGGATCGAATTCACATGGGCTTCGACACGGCCCACGGTCGCCGGTCGACCGGTCCCCCTGGCGGTCCCCGGAATCGCCGCCGTCGGCTCACCCGTGGGGGTCGGCTCACGCGAAGCGCGTCCCGTCGGAGCGGCTATCGCGTTTTTTTTTACGCTGGTCGGCACCGCCGGGGCATTGCCCAGCCGCGCCAGAAGCTGATCGACGCCGATGAAATGCTCGCTGAGTGTGAGCCGCAGCAGGGAGGCCTCCAGCAGGGCCCGGGCCGTTTCACTGTTGCGGATCGTCCACCGCAAACGCTCCAGGGCGGTGATGCCGTAGATGAGCGCGGGCGTGTCGAACGCCTCGGCCAGACCGCTGAGCCGCTGGCGCTCCTGATCGGTCAGCACGAGCAGGTCGCTGCCGGCGTCGGTGCACCGCAGGACCATCAGGTCCCGCAGGGTGTCGATCAGCCCCTCCACAAGCTGGGCGGGCGTGCGACCGGCCTTGAGCAGGGTATCGATCGCTGCCAGGACCGCGGCGCCGTCGCGACCTGCGATGTGTTCCAGCAGCACGCACAGCTCTTCGCGGCCGCCCTGCCCCAGCACCGATTGCAGCAAATCCATCCCCAGGGGCTCAGCCGTGCTGGTCAATTGATCCAGCAGACTCAGGGCGTCGCGCATCGAGCCGTTGGCCAGCCGAGCCAGTTGCACCACGGCGTCGGGCTCGTAGGTGATCTGCTCGGCCTTGAGGATGCGCTCCAGTTGTCCGGCGATCTCCGCCGGCTGCAGGCTGCGAAAATCGAACCGCTGGCACCGGGACTGGATCGTGGGCAGGACCTTGTGCGGCTCGGTTGTGGCGAAGATGAACTTGACGTGGTCCGGGGGCTCTTCAAGGATCTTCAACAGCGCGTTGAACGCGCCGGTCGAGAGCATGTGCACCTCGTCGATGATGTAGATCTTGAAGCGGGCGCGGGCCGGCCGGTACAGGGCGTTCTCGCGAAGCTGGCGGATGTTGTCCACGCCGGTGTTGGACGCCCCGTCGATCTCGAGCACGTCGATGTCGTCGCCGGCGTGGATCGCGCGGCAACTGTCGCATTCCAGACACGGCTCGGCCGTCGGTCCCTCGGACCGCAGGCAATTGAGGGCCTTGGCCAGGATGCGGGCCATCGTGGTCTTGCCGACGCCGCGGGTGCCGGTGAACAGGTACGCATGGGCGACGCGTCCGGCCCGGATGGCGTTCTTGAGCGTCTGCGCAACGGGCTCCTGTCCGACCACGTCGTCGAACGTCTGCGAGCGATACCGTCGCGCCAATACCGTGTATGCCATAGCCGTCGGCCGCCGGTTGCTGCCGGCAGAAGGAGAGAAAAAGGTGGTCGGGTTTGCCACGGCACAGCGCCGACTACGCTTATGGCTGCTCGGTTCCCCGCCTGACCAGATTCACGCGCGGCACTTGCATGGGACCCGACCCCATTTTTTCCAGACTTACCACGTTTCCAAGGCTCACCCACCGCCTTGCACCCACGGCGCATCACTATACCCGGACGCCGCGAAATTTCCAGAAAAACATTCCAAAAGCCGCCACGGAAACCTACACTTGGGGCCGTTTCAGGAAGCCGGTATGGCGTTAGGGCCCGGTCATCGGGCGATACGCCGCAGGACAGGACTGCTACGAAAGGGTGCAGGGATGAAGGTAAGGATCGAAGACAATTGCACGGCTTGCGGGCTCTGCGTCGACACCTGCCCTGAGGTGTTCGCGATGGGCGACGAGATCGCCGAGGTGATCGTGGACACGGTTCCGCCGGAGCTCGAGGATACGGTCGAGCAGGCCGCCGACGAGTGCCCGGTCGAGGCGATCATCATCGAGTAGGCGCCCACACGCCGATCTATTCCGGACCCGCATACAGAGGTGAGGGGACGGTCCTGCGACAAACGGCGATTGATCCGCCTCCGATCAAGCCGACAGCTCAATGCCGCGGTTCCGAGCCGCTGTCAGCGCGCACCGGACGATCTGATCGAACCCGGCGTCAGCAAACGTCTCCAGCGCCGCCGCGGTTGTTCCGCCGGGGCTGGTCACCTTTTTGCGAAGGTCCGCGGGCCCCTGCCCCTCCGCGGCGGCTTGTTCGGCCAGGATGGCGGCGCCTTTGGCCGTCTGTCCGACCAAGAGGGCGGCCGTCTTCGCGTCCAGACCCAACTCGACGGCCGCTTGCGTCATGTGCTCCATCAGCAGGAAGAAATAGGCCGGACCCGACCCGCTGACGGCGGTGACGGCATCGATCAACTCTTCCCGGTCCACCGCCACGGCCACTCCCACCGCCGAGAAGATCCGCAGGGCCGTCTGCATCGCGGCGGACGCCGGATCGGCGCAGTACAATCCCGCCGCCCCGGCGCCCACCAGCGCCGGCGTGTTGGGCATGACCCGCACAACGGGGACATTCGGAAGGGCCCGGCTGATTCGGGCCGTGCTGATCCCGGCCGCGATCGAGATCACCGCCGTCTCCGGCCGAACGGCTTGGGCGATCTGTTCCAGGACCCCTGTCATGGTCTGGGGTTTGACGCTGAGCACGATCACATCGACCGCCCCGGCCAGGGCCGCGTTGTCTTCCTCGGTCCGCACCCCATATCGGCGGTGCATTTCGTCCAGCCGTTCGGTCCGGACGTCGGACATGATCACATCCTGCGGCTCAGCCAGCCGCGCATCCAGTATCCCACGGACCAGGGCCTCGGCCATGTTCCCGCTGCCGATGAATCCGATAATCATGGCGATTTCTCCTTGTCAGGTGTCTGGCACAGGGTAAAATCCTATAGTCTGGCGGTTTTCCTGTAAACGTCGAATCTCGGCGATGGGCAGGACCGCTTGGAGAAAAGGAGGTGGGACGCCTGGACCCGATGGGTCGCTGGGGCGTTCGGTCAAAAGGCCGTGCGGTCCGTGGCCACCACGGAACCGCCCCACAGGGGGAACTGACGAAAACAGGGAATGCCGTGGACGCGCCGTCTCCCGGTGCAGCGGTGGGACCCGCCACAGGGCGCGGCGACATGGATGAGGAGAAGAATCTATGGGCGCGAAGCGGACTACGGTGGCACGAACGGTTGGAATCGCCCTTCTGATGGGCGTGTGGCTGCAAGCGGGCTGCGTCGAGGACCTGTCCGAACTGACGCCTGCCCAGCAGGCACGCCTCAAGGACCAGCGGGATCGCCTGGCCGCCAGGCCACGACGCATCATCTTCAACAACGACGGCGCAGACTACCCCCGCGGGCCGGAGACGGCCGAGCAGTTCCTGGCCCGCCGACTGGCGGCTCTGGCCGACACGCAGGTCGATACCCTTTTCTACGGCACGCCGTACGCCTATCGGGCGTTGACTGTAGCCCTGGTCAACGAGAAGGGGACGGTGACGGACAAGGATCACTTCCAGGCCGTCGTCGAGTTCTGCCGCCAAAATGGCAAGGAGGTGTTCTGGTCGATGCGTATGAATGAGACGCACGATTCGAATATCCACGGTGGGCTGCGGCTGGACGACTGGAAACTGGATCATCGCGAGATGCTCATGGCCCGTAGTCATATGCCGTTTCCCTATGGTTGGGTGAACCGTCCGAGCTGGCCCTGGACGGCCATGGACTACGAGCACATCGAGGTCCGACAGCATATCCTCGAAGTGCTGGCCGACGTTATGACGCGGTATGACGTGGACGGCGTGGAACTGGATTTCTGGCGATGGCCGGTCTTTTTCAGGCCGCAGTTGTACGGCCAGCCCGTCACGGCCGACCAGCGTGAGATCATGACCGACCTGATGCGAAACGTGCGGCTCTTGACGGAGTTGGTATCCGTCAAGCGAAACCGTCCGCTCTTGATCGCCGTGCGGGTGCCGGACTCGGTGGATTACGCCGCGGGGGTGGGGTTGGACATCGAAGCATGGCTGGCCGAGGATCTGGTCGACCTCGTCGTGGCCGGCGGCTTGTTTCAGCTTCAACCCTGGGAGCGGACGGTCTCCTTGGTCAAGCCGCACGGCAAGCCGGTGTATGCCTGTCTGAGCCGCTCGCGCATCCCGGATGACGTGGAGGCGTTTCGCGGCGAGGCTTGGGACGCCTGGCAGGCCGGCGTCGACGGCATCTACGTCTTCAACGTCACCGATCCGAAGCATTCCATGCTGCGTGAGATTGGGGATGCGAAGATGTTGGCCGCTCTGCCCCGCAAGACGAAGTACGCACTGGGACACATGGAATGGTGGCACGTGCAGCGGATCAGCACGATTCTCAAGGGAGGCGAGGCCTTCTTCGACCGGTCACTCATGAGCCGATGGCAAGAGCCGTGGCCGCGATTCGACCTGCCGTTCAACGTCGGCCTGGAGCCCGGCACGGACGTGCGAATGGTCTGCACCGACGACCGTTACAAGCTCAGTTACAGCGAACGCCGGAACGCCTATGAGCTCTACGACATGCTCAATGACCCGCACGAACACCAGGACCTGTCTCGGTTGCAGCCCGACGTGTTTGAAGCCATGAGACAGCGCTTCGAGGAATGGCGCGCCGAGCACAAGACACTCCTGTACGGTTCCTGAGCCCTTGTTCCGTTCAACGGCCGAGGATATACTAAACTGATCGTCCTCGGATTGCCTTTTGAGGTGTTGAAGCGGACGAGGCCGACGGGGCTTCCGAGGCCCCAGAGTACCTTCCAAAAGGCAGGTTGAACTCAATGGGCAACGACAAGAACAAGGCCACAAGAGGCCGGTGTGTCTGTTATTTCGCGGCCTTCGGAACCCTGATGGCTGTGACCTGGGTTACCCTTAATTGTGCCGTTGTGCCGTGGATATGGATCGGCATATCCGGTGCAATCCTATCTGTTTTGCTCCTCCTCGCTGACCACAGGCGGAAGAAGTTCATCTGGTTCAATGCCGCCTTCTTCTTCGTTGTTCTGACTGTGCTAGAGGTTTACGGATATCACTGCTGGTCCGGTGAGCGACAAATCGAGTATCGTTGGGCCCCGCCCCGAAGTTCGTTCTTTCGACCCGATCAGCACTTGGGTTATGCGATGCGCGAGAATGCTCAAGCGCGTGTCCAGTGTGTATTCCGCGATCAGGTTGTACATGAAGCGGTATATACTACGGATAAGCAAGGTCTGCGCATCGCACCGCCGACGCCGGATCCCATGAGTAAGGAATGCGTATTATTCATGGGCTGCTCCATCACGTTCGGGAACGGGTTGAATGATCAGGAAACGGCCGCCTACCGATTGGGTATGAAGACCCAGGGCAGGTACGCCATCTACAATTTCGGCGTGGGGGGATACGGCGCACACCAAGTTTATACACAACTGGACCAAGGATTGGTTGGTCGCGTCATTGGGTCCCATCGGCCCAGGGTGATCATCTACCAGGCAATACTGGGGCACGGTGTTCGGGCCATGGGGCGAGCTCCCTGGGATCGCGATGGGCCGAGGTATATCCTCGACGCCGACGGCCGACTTGTGCACAAGGGTACTTTTGCACATGGTGAGGCAATCAACGGACGAAAGATTTGGATTGCTAAAAAGGTAAGCGAAGCGATTAACCGGTCGTTCGCTGTCAGACAGATCCGAAAGGACGGGCTTGTAGCCAATCCAGATAGCTTGAAATTGCATGTCGCACTCGTAAAGAGCTTTCGCGATACGCTCCAACAGTCCTATCCTGAGTGTGAGTTCCATGTCATCTTCTGGGACCGCAAAAGGCACCCATCGCAATACTGTCGATCGTTCGTGCGACAACTGCGAGCGTTGTCGATCCCCGTGCACGAAATCGTTGATATCCTCCCGGGCTTCTCAGAAGACATGACACCTTATGAATGCGCACCGCCCTACGAGACACATCCTAACGCGTTGGCCAATGAGCTCCTGGCCGAGTACATCTTGGACAGTATCCTGCCGCAAAGCGAGGCGACCGTGAAACCCTCGTTCTGAGGACGTCGCTTCCGGTGCAACAGTGTTTCTGGCTACCCCGGAGGTAAACATATTTGTTTTATGGTCCGTCTCGGTAACGAAACCATGACAGCCCCGTGGGTGGCCGATACAATCGTGGTTGTTCGTGGAATGTGATGCACCGTTTGGAGGACGTGTCATGATGCGGCTTGCTCAGAGGTGGTTCTTGTGTCTGGCTTCCGTCCTGGGAAGCACCACCCTCGGAACGATCACCAACGACAACTTCTCGCCTCGCGAAGCCCCGCTGGAATTGTGGTATGACAAGCCTGTGACCCGATGGGTGGAGGCGTTGCCCGTGGGCAATGGGCGGCTGGGGGCGATGGTCTTCGGCGGCATTGAAACCGAGCGCATCCAGTACAATGAAGATACGCTCTGGACAGGGGTTCCGCGGGACTATGCGCATCCCGGTGCCGCGGCTTACCTGGATGACCTTCGGCGGCTGCTCTTCGAGGGCAAGCAACGCGAGGCCGAGCAGCTCGCCATGGAGCACTTCATGAGCGTGCCGCTGCGCCAGGAGCGATACCAACCATTCGCGGACCTGCTGTTTGAGTTCCCCGGGCACACCGAGGCTCAGGACTACCGCCGCGCGCTGGACCTGGACGGGGCCGTGGCCACCACGCGCTATCGCGTGGGCCCCGCAACCTATACGCGAACGGTGTTCGCCAGCTATCCCGACCAGGTGATCGTCGTGCGGATCGAAACCGATACGCCCGGCGCGGTCTCGTTCACCGTAAGCAAGAAGAGCCCGCACGCCGGGGCCGTGACCTTCAGACACGATGATCGCACGCTCGGTATTCGAGGACGGGTGGCCGACTACACGCAGAACCGCGGCGCGGAAGAGCGGCCCAGCGTGTTGCGGTTCGAGTCGCTCTTGCAGGTCCGAAACGAAGGGGGCCATGTACAGGTCAGCGACGACGAGATAACCGTAACCGGGGCCGACGCGGCGGTGCTGATCCTGGCCGCGGCGACGAGCTACAAGAACTATCATGATGTCAGCGCCGACCCGGACGCCCGGTGCAGGACAACACTGGGTGCCGTGGCAGACAAGGACTATGCCGCCCTGCTGACCGCGCACCAGGCCGACCACCGGGCCCTGTTTCGCCGCGTGTCGCTGGACCTGGGTACCACCGCCGCCGCGGCCAAGCCGACCGATGTGCGTATCGCGGAGTTCGCCCAGGGCGAGGATCCACAACTGGCGTCCCTGTTCTTTCAGTATGGCCGTTACCTGCTGATCGCCAGCAGCCGCCCGGGGAGCCAGCCGGCGAACCTGCAGGGCATCTGGAACGAGAGCCTCACCCCCGCGTGGGACAGCAAGTGGACGGTGAATATCAACACGGAGATGAACTACTGGCCCGCCGAACCGGCGAATCTGTCGGAGTGCCACGAGCCCCTGTTCGATATGATCGGCGACGTGAGCCAGACCGGACAAAGCGTCGCCCGCGAACACTACGACTGCCGCGGCTGGGTCCTGCACCACAACACGGATATCTGGCGCGGCGCGGCCCCCATCAACCACAGTAACCACGGCATCTGGCCGACGGGCGGCGCGTGGCTGTGCCAGCACCTGTGGTACCACTGGCAGTTCACGGGCGATGAGGAGTTCTTGCGAACACGGGCTTACCCGATTCTCAAGTCGGCGTCTCAGTTCTTCGCGGACTACCTGATTGAGGACCCCCGCAACGACAACGGCTGGCTGATCAGCGGGCCGTCCAACTCGCCCGAGAACGGCGGCCTCGTGATGGGGCCCACGATGGACCACCAGATCATCCGCGACCTGTTCACGGCCACGATCGAGGCAAGCAAGGTCCTGAACTGCGACGCAGGGTTCCGGCGATTGCTCGAGCTGAAACGCCAGCGCCTGGCCCCCATGCAGATCGGCCGCCATGGCCAGTTGCAGGAATGGCTGGAAGACAAGGACGACCCCAACAACAAGCACCGCCACGTGTCGCACCTGTACGGGCTGCACCCGAGCAACCAGATCACCAAACGCGGCACGCCCGATCTGTTCGCCGCGGCCAGGAAAAGCCTGGAGTTCCGCGGCGATGGCGGCACCGGCTGGTCCATGGCGTGGAAGATCAACTTCTGGGCCCGGCTGGAGGACGGCGACCACGCCTATACCATGCTGCGCAACCAGCTCACGCCGCAACGAACTTACCCGAACCTGTTCGACGCCCACCCGCCCTTCCAGATCGACGGCAACTTCGGCGCGACCAGCGGCATCTGCGAGATGCTCCTGCAGAGCCACGCCGGCGAGCTTCACCTGCTGCCCGCCCTGCCCAGCGCGTGGCCGACGGGTTCGGTGCGGGGCCTGCGGGCCCGTGGCGGCTTCGAGGTGGACATCGTGTGGCGTGATGGCCGACTCGTCGAGGCCCGCATCCGCTCGCTGCTGGGCCGGCCGTGCAAGGTCCGGTACGACGAACACGTGGTCGAGTTCGAGACGCGACCCGATGAGGTCTACACGCTCAACGATCGGCTGTTCGGCGAGCGGCTCTCGCTGTGGTACGATGAACCCGCCGCCCGATGGACCGAGGCCCTTCCCGTGGGCAACGGGCGACTGGGGGCCATGGTCTTCGGCGGCACGACCACCGAACGGATCCAACTGAACGAGGAATCCATGTGGGCCGGCCCCCCCGTCCCACAAGATCGCGTCGGCGCCCATACCTACATCGCCCAGGCCCGCAAATTGATCTTTGAAGGCAAATATGCCCAGGCCCAGCGCATCGTACAGCAGAACGTCATGGGCCCCCGGATCAGCCCGCGAAGTCACCAGACGCTGGGCGACCTGTGGCTGCGGATGCCCGGCAACACCGACCGCCGAGTGGCTCTCGACCGCTGGCGTCGTACCGCCGACGCCCCATCCGCAAGCGCCGCGCTGGCGGCCGTGGACGTGCATGATGCGGACTGGGCCGAACTCGAATGCGACTCCGGCCGATTCGTCCGTGGCGATGGCTCGGTTGGCCCCAACCAACAGGCGGTCTTCCGCACGGCGTTCGAGCTGACCGCGGACCAGGCCAAGGCGCTGGGCACCCTCTCGCTGGGGCCCATCGACGACTACAGCATGGTGTTCGTCAATGGCCAACACATCGGCAAGACGGATCGTTACGACCAGCCCTTCTCCTTTGACGTGGCCGAGCATCTTCGGCCCGGACATAATGTAATCGCCCTGATCGTGGGCAACGTCGGGGGGCCGGGCGGGATGACGGCGTCGGTCGCCCTGGAGCCCGGCGCCGCCACAGCCGGAGCGTACGTACGCGAGCTGAATCTGGACACGGCCATCGCGACGACCCGCTTTGCCCACGAGGGTGTGACCTACCATCGCGAGGTCTTTGCCAGTCCGGTCGACGACGTGCTGGTCGTGCGGATCACGGCCGACCGACCGGACAGCATCTCACTGGACGTCGGCCTCAGCCGCCCGGTGGACTTCGCGGTCGAGCCCGACGGAGAGGACGGTCTGGCCATGTTTGGCCAGGTCAGCCATAACGGCACCCACAAGGGCGTTCATTACGGCGCCCTGCTCAAGGCCCTGCCGAAGGGCGGCACGGTCCAGCCGACCGCAGAAGGCCTGGCGGTACGCAACGCCGATGAGCTTCTCCTGCTGCTCACCGCCGCGACCAATTACCGCTTCGGCGATGCCCAACCGTTGACGGACCAGGACCCCAAGCAGACAGCCCGAGAGCACATAACCACGGTCATGGCCCGGTCGTTCGAGGAGCTTCGGCGCGATCACGTAGCCGAACACCAGCGGCTGTTCCGCCGCGTCGATCTGCAACTGCCCGTAACGCCGGCGGCGGCGCTGCCCACGGACGAGCGGCTCACAAACCTGCAGGCCGGCGGCGACGATCCGGACTTGGCGGCGCTGTACTTCCAGTTCGGCCGCTACCTGCTGATCTCCTGCTCGCGGCCCGGCTGCATGCCGAGCAACCTGCAGGGCCTGTGGAACGAGCACATCGAGGCCCCCTGGAACGCCGACTACCACATCAACATCAACATCCAGATGAATTATTGGCCCGCCGAAGTGACCAACCTCTCGGAGTGCCATGAGCCGTTTTTCGACCTCACCGAGGCCCTGCTGCCCGCCGGACATAAGACCGCCCGCGATGTATACGACTGCCGCGGGTTTGTCGCCCATCACACGACCGATGCCTGGTGGCACACCGCCCCGTTCGGAAATGTCCAGTACGGGATGTGGCCGATGGGCGCGGCCTGGTGCACGCAGCATTTCATGGAACACTGGCGATTCACCGGGGATGACGCGTTCCTGCGGGATCGGGCCTGGCCCGTGCTGCGGGAGGCGTCGCTGTTCTTCCTGGACTGGCTCGTCGAGAATCCGCACACGGGCAAGCTCGTGTCGGGCCCCAGCACCTCGCCCGAAAACACCTTCCGCGCGCCCGATGGCAGCGTCGTGACTCTGTCCATGGGCCCCTCCATGGACCAGGAGATCATCTGGGACACGTTCACCAACACGCTCGAGACGGCCGCGGTGCTGGGCATCGAGGATGATACGATCCGGCGGATCCGCGGGGCACGGCAGCGCCTGGCGATGCCGAAGATCGGCCCCGATGGCCGACTGATGGAATGGAGCGAGCCGTTCGAGGAGCCCGAACCCGGCCATCGGCACGTCTCGCACCTGTTCGCCGTGCACCCCGGGCGGCAGTTCAACATCTACGACTCGCCCGAGATGATCGCCGCGGCCCGCAAGAGCATCGAGTACCGACTGGCCCACGGCGGCGGCCACACCGGCTGGAGCCGGGCGTGGATCATCAACTTCTGGGCCCGCTTCCACGAAGGCGACAAGGCCGAGGAAAACGTCCGCGCCCTGCTGGCCCGCAGCACGCACCCAAACCTGTTCGACAATCACCCGCCCTTCCAGATCGACGGCAATTACGGCGGCTGCGCGGGAATCGCCGAGATGCTCCTGCAAAGCCACGCCGACCGCGTCGAGCTCTTGCCCGCCCTGCCGAGCACCTGGCCCAGCGGCTCGGTGCGGGGTCTGCGGGCCCGCGGCGGGTTCGAGGTGGATATCACCTGGGATCATGGCCGACTCACCGAGGCCCGCGTTCGCTCGCTGCTGGGTCGGCCCTGCCGCGTGCGCTACGGCCAGATGGAGGTACGCCTTGAGACCAGGACCGGCGGCGTTTACCGCCTGGATGGGGCGCTGAAATCCCTGTAAACCTATGGGGGCAGTGCCCCGCGGCGACTCCCGCGCTGCCAACAGCGCCCTGAGCGCAGAACCTGGACTCCGGATCAAGTCCGGAACAACGCGGAATGGTCTTTCAACAAGCCGCTATGGCGTGATGCGCCAATAGGCCGCCAGCAGGGCCAGGTCCGCCAGGTCGACTCGGCCATCCACGTTGAAGTCCAAGCCGAACCGCGGCCACGTGTACCACGCCGCCGGTTCCTGGGGCTCGCTCAGCCATTGCTCGGCGAGCCGCAGCAAGTCGTCGACGTCCACGTCGTCGTCGGGCTCGCTGTCGCCCGGCCAGGGGGCCTCCCAGGCGCCCATGTCCACGCGGCCGCGGAGCACCCGCGGCTGGCCGGCGATGTCGGTTGCGCCCGGGTCGGCCTGCCACTGCGGATCACCGGCGTTGATGCACGGCGACTCCGGTTGCAGACGATAATCGCCCGGCACCCAGACATCATCCGACGTATCCTCCGGCGTCCCCGCATCATCCCAATAACCGGGGTCGATAAACAACGGATCGGCGTCGATATTCCCGCCATAGGTCCGCCCGAGTACACAACTGTAAGTTGTTTTCACAAAAGACGCCGGTGTATCGTCAGGACTTATCCCGGCAATGATGCAGTTATCCACAAAAGCAACTTCGCTCAACTGCTGGTTCCGATAATCGTCTCGGTTCGCCACGATCGTTGAGCCCTGGATCTCGCCCCCGAAACTGTCCACCGCTGCGCCCCAACCAGAAGAATCAATGGCATTCCCCGCAATCAGGCAGCCCTCTATCCTCGGAATCGGCCCGAACGTTGGAACAAACGTCCCGCCACCCATGACCCCCCCACCACAGAAACGCGCATGATTCCCCGTGATCTGACATTGAAGTATCAGCGGGACAGCCGGCGCATAGATGCCGCCCCCCTGCTCCTGGGTCTTGCAGTCGGTGATGATACACCGCCGGACCAATGCCTTGCCGAAAAGGAGCATCCCTCCGCCAGAACCCGCAATCAAGTATGGGTCGTCGTTACGGGGAGGATACATATTCCGCACGGTCAGACCGGCGACTTCGACATCAAAGTGACCGAGGGGCGCCAGGATCAGACCGCGGTGCCTCTCGCCTTGATCGGCCTGGCCGTCGATAATCGTCTGGGCGACGATATCCCAGTTGGACGGGTCCAGTCCCCGCACGGTGATCGGTCCGCGGTCGATGCGGATGTCCCAATTGCCCGGGCCGGTATACACGCCCGGCAGCAGGACGACCTCGCCTCGGTTGCAGGCCTCGATGGCCGCCAGGATCGTTCGCTTTGGCCCGTGAGTGCCGTCCCATTCGGTCGCCCATCCATCCCACTCATCGTCGCCGGCGACCGGGTGAACCCAGATCGTGGAATACTCCACCGGATTCGACGCTCGGACATACTCCTGGCCCGTCGTGTAGGCGTCGTTGTCCGGGTTCCCGTCGGGATCGGCCGCGGTCGGCGAACCGAAATACCGCTGCTCCCACCCATCGGGCAGCGTGTCACCGTCACTGTCGACAAACTCATCGGCGCCGATATCGACGGCCAATCCGTGAGGAGGGGCTTCCCCATCGATATCGACAAGCATGCCGACGAACTCGGGGTCGCCCGCGTCGATACAGGGGGAACCCGCCTGAAGGTGATACCCGTCACCGGTCAACAACGGATCACAATCAATATTGCCCGGTCCCCAGGTTGTTTCGCCCCAGAAGTGGGTATTCTCCTGTCCCCCTTCAATCAAACAATATGCTACATTTATGGAAGCCCCTGATGATAGCAAGTCCACAGCCAAGCCCGGCCATCCGTTGCCCCAGAATACGCTGTGGTCCATGGAGAACGCATACGTATCCCCGATGATGCCCCCTGCACGGTTGTACGCAATCGTGCAATGATCGATCTCACAAGAGTCGCTGTTCCGAAGCCGCACGACCGTACCGGCGTGATTCCCCATCAAGACCGACTGAGACAGAGAGAGCCCTATATTCGGAGTATAGATAACGGCGTAGCCTTGGTACGGCGACAGCCCCTCGCTGGTTGGCGATGGATACCCATTGCTCTTGATTATACAGTTCTTGATCACGAAGAAACCAGAAGAAGCACTTCCCAGGGACTGCAGGATCCCCGAGTTTTCGCGTGCATTTCCTGAGAACCGGTTGCCCCGGATCAGGCTGTCCCTGAGAATGACCCTGGCGCCTTCGCCCAAGATAGCCGCTCCCAAAACCGACGCGACGTTGTCTTCGATTCGGCAGTGCTCGATGGCGGGTCGGCTGTCGGACCGACAATAAACCGCTCCACCACCGGTGTCGGCAACATTATCAACCAGGCGACACCGCCGGATGATCGGCGATGCGCCGTCCACCTTGATCGCCCCGCCTCCCACCATGTAGCCGCCGGTAATCGTTAACCCTTCAAGAACCGCCCACGAGGTCTCACCCGATTCGAAGATGAACCCGCGGTGTGGATTCTGAGAAGTCCCTTGGCAATCGATAACCGTCGCCTCGATGACGGACCAGTCATTGGGATCAACACCGCGAACGATGATGTCCTTGCCCCCAAAGCTCAGGTCGCGATTGCCGTCGCCCTGATACAGGCCCGGCTTGAGGATGACCCGCCCATATTCGGGGCAGGCATCGATGGCCGCCTGGATGGTCCGCTTGGGCCCGTCCACGCCGTCCCAGTCCGCCGCCAGACCGCTGGAGGCATCGTCGCCCGCCACCGGATCGACCCACAGCGTGGACTTGACCAGGGGGTCGCAGGCCCGTTCGTACTCCTGGATATTCGTCAGGCCGTCGTCGTCGAGGTCGTCATCCGGCTCCAGGGCCGTGGGCGAGCCGCCGAATCGAACCTCAAACCAGTCCGGCAGGCCGTCCCCGTCCGCGTCCACGAACTCATCGGCCCCGATGTCGGCCGCACCGCCCCAGGGACGCAGCTCGCCATCATAGTCGACGGCCGTGGATGAGGATCCGGCCGCGTCAATACAGGCCGAACCGGCCCGCAGATGTATCCGGTCAGGCGTCAACATCGGATTGACGCCGATGTTGTCGTAGCCCAGAAGCAATGTGTTGCGAAACGGAGTATAAACAGTGTCTTGATAGCCGTGGACAACACTGTCTGAAAGGTCGGCCACGCCAACAGTTTCCACATGCACCCCGTCTCCCCTCCAGACCCCGACCCAGTTGTCCCACAGGATGCTATGTCTAACCCGGTAAATGGCACCACGTCCAGAAATCCCTGCGCCACCACCGGCCTCGGAAGAGTTCTCGACGATGGTGCAGTGATTCACATGGCAGTAACCCTGCAGCAGCAACCCTCCAGCAAACCATGGCATAGATCCCGTCTGTCGATTGTTGTAGAATACGCAGTTGACGATCTGCATCCATCGCTCAGGGTCCTCCCACCCCCCGTAGAACCCGGCAGCAGCAGAGTCACTGACATTGTCGAACACCCTGCAACCCATAATCAGGCCGTTCTGCGCACAGAAGATACCTGTGAGTCGGTTCCCGTAGACCCAGCAGTTGATGATCGAGGTGTTCTCACCTATGGAACTGATGGCCGACCGCTTCTCGGCATTCGTGATCGACAGGCCTTCGATGACAACATCGCGGTCGTTGATTCCAATCTCAAAGCCGCCATGGGGCTCGGCGGCGCTGCCCTGGCAGTCGATGATGCAGTGCTCCGGACCGTTGACGCCGCGGACCGTGACGGCCTTGCCGCCAAACGTAATGTCCCGATTGCCCGGACCGGTCCACACGCCGTCGTCGATCTCCACCACCCCGCCGTCATGCGATGCATCCACCGCCGCCTGGATCGTCGGATAGTCCTGGGGCACCCGCAGCCGCTCGGCCACCCGCAACTCCACGTCCACCACCGCCGTCGCTTCGCAGCCGGCCACCGTGAGCGTCAGCGGGCACGTATACACCCCCCTGGCCAGGCCCGCCACGTCCGCCTGAACCGCGACCTCGTCGCCCGCGTTCGTCAGCACCCCCTCCGAGGGCCCCACCGTCAGCCATTCGCAACCGGCCGCATCAATCGACCACGCCGCCCCGAGCCCATCCAGATTGCACACCACGAACGACGCGCCGGGCGTCTGCTCCAAGCCATCTCCCCCGGCCAGCACGATCCGCGAGGCCCCGACCTGCAACTGCACCCCCAGCGGGTCGAACTCGTAGGCCCCCAGGTCCACCGCCGCCGTCCCATCCTGGTCACTGTCCACCACCCGCGCCAGCCGATCCGCATCCAGACCCGTCAGACCGCCGGGCACCTCCGCCGTCCCCGCGTCCAGACACGGCGACGCCGCCGACAGGTGATAATCGCCCGGCGCGACGAACAGCGGCTCGGCGTCGACATTCCCCGAACCCGTCGCCCCCGGAAAGCAGCAATGGCTCACCACCGCCGTACAATTGGAAAATACCTCCCCCTCGTTGTTCCACAAAATGCTGTTGGCAATCGTCCCATCGCAGGCCCGGATGACCCCCTCGCTGATGCCCCGGTTGGCCACGAACGTACAATTGACGATCGTGCCGTCGCAATTGTTCAGTGCCGCACCGTGCGGGGCCCGGTTATCGATGAACAGGCAGTTGGCGATCCGGCCATGGCAGCCGGCCAAGGCAGCACCGTAGGTGGCGTAGTTGTTCTTGAACGTGCACCCGTTGATCAGGCCGGCCCAACCGTGGATCGCCCCGCCGGCCGTCTGGGCGGCGTTGTTCATGAACACGCATCGCACAATGTTGCCGGCCGCCCCGTTGCCCAGCACGGCTCCGCCCGACGCAGGGGCGTGGCCCCCATGGATCAGGAACCCGGCCAGGGCGCAACCCTGGCCCTCGGTGCCTGCAAAGGTGACCACGCTCCCACCGGTGCCACGGAGCCACAGGCTGGTCTTCTCCGGATGCGCCCAGTCCGTCGAGGTGACCAGGATGTTCTTGCCGCGAAAGTGAATAGCCTCCCGGTAATCGCCCTCCGCGACGACGACCGTGTCCCCGTGCACGGCCGCGTCGATCGCCGCCTGGATCGTCGCGTACTGGCCGGGGACGTGACGCTCGGCCGCCATCGCCGCCGCACAGCACACCCACAGCCCCCCGATCACCACCGCCTTGCGAATACCCCGAGCGTCCATCGTCACCTCCCGACCGCGCGGACGGTCTCTCTGTACCACACAACAAGAGTCATCATACCATGATTACAGGGCCCGGTGCAACCCTTGACCTGCGGCGATCTTGGTGATTTCTCGACGGCCACCACCTGGACGCAGACGGCGGGACAGCGTAAGATGGACGGGTCATGAGCGCGAAATGGATATGTGCGTGTCTGTTGGCAGGAGCGGCGGGTCTGGTGTCGGCTCAGCCCGCCACACCCAGCCCAGCCGACCTGCCGTCCCCCTGGCAGGACGGCCGATTCGCCTGGACGCTTGGCGAGCCGGTTCTGGCACCGGTTGATCCGGCGGATGATCATCGCTACTCGGTCAAGGACCCCACCATCGTGCGCCATGACGGACGCTGGCATCTGTTCTGTACGGTCCGCAGCGAAAAGCGATCGCACCAGATCGAATACCTGTCGTTCGCGGACTGGCCCCAGGCCAACGCGGCCAAGCGGCACGTGCTGAACCTGACCGACGGCTACTACTGCGCCCCGCAGGTGTTCTATTTTACGGCGCACAAAACGTGGTACCTGGTTTGCCAAGTCAGCGACGAGACGCGCAAGCCCGCGCTGCAACCCGCTTGGTGCACGAACGACCGGATTGACAACCCGGCGGGCTGGACCCGGCCCGGGCTGTTGTACGAGCGGCACCCGGACAACGTCTCGATGTGGATTGACTTCTGGGTGATCTGCGATGCGACGCGGGCGCATCTGTTCTTCACGTCGCTGGATGGCCGGATGTGGCGGGCCGAGACGCCTATCGCCGACTTCCCCCGTGGCTGGTCGCGACCGCAGGTCGTCTTGCAGGCCGACATCTTCGAGGCCTCGCACACCTACCGCCTGAAGGAACGGGACCAATACCTGACGGTTGTCGAGGCCCAGGCGGACGGCCGGCGGTACTACAAGGCGTATCTGGCCGATTCGCTCGACGGAGCGTGGAGGCCGCTGGCGGCCACGCGCGACAAGCCGTTCGCCGCGCCCGTCAACGTCGTGCAGGACCCGCACTGGAGCGATTCGTTCAGCCACGGGGAGCTGCTGCGGGATGGGTTTGACCAGACGCTCACGGTGGACCCGGACCGGCTGGAGTTCCTCTTCCAGGGCGTCAGCGACGCCGACAAGGCCGGCAAACCCTACGGGCAAATCCCCTGGCGTCTTGGCCTGCTGAGATCGGCCCTGCCCTGAACCTGCACCAAGCGGAGAAAGACATGAGGATAAGCCGCCCGTCGATTCCCCGCGCTGCCTTGCTGTGTGCGATGATCGCCTGTACGCTGGTGAGCGGTCCGACACGCGCCGGCGCGGCGCCCGCCAACGACGCCGAACCGATTTACCTCTACGATCTGCGCTACGCCACCGGCGGCGATGTTGGCGACGCCGCTCACGTACTCCGGGCCTGGGACCACGCCCACACCATCGCGGCGTTGCAGGGTCTGGCCAACCGCCAGGCCCCGCGTCTGTACCTGCTGGCGGTTATGTCACAGATTCGGCGTGGTGAATGCATCGACTCCTACTGGCTGGACTACCTGCAACGGACCGGCGTTGTGCCGGCTGATCGACCCGTGAAGACCATCGACGACGTCGAGACCCTGGTGCAGACGTTCCGCCCGTTTATCCGCGGCGCGGTCGTGTACGATCCGAACGTCGCGGCGACCAGCAACGTCGCCTCCACCATCGCCGGGACCGATGACCTGTTGCCGATCCGTTACGACCGGCGGCCGGGCAGCTTGTATCAGCGTCTGGTGAAGGATGGCCCCAGGCTGCCCGTGCGGGTGTGGCTGGTCCAACCGGATGGCCGCTCCCTGTTCACGGGCAAGGGCACGATCCTCGACACCCCCCTGCCCAGCACCGGCTCGGCGAAGTGCGATGCGTACCTGTGGATGAAGCACCACACCCTCGACGCGGGTCGATGCGACGGCGCGTTCGGGGCGTATTACCTCGATCAGTACTGGCGACAGAGGCCGGCCGCGGCCGTGTTCAACCATCACTGCCTGACGAATCACGACTTTTTCATCGCGCGGCGGGCCTTCTTCTTCGACCTGCACGTGTGGGACGATGAGGTCCCTGTGGATGACCCGCGGCAGAAACCCGGCACCGACCTGGAAACGCTCAAGGCCCTGCTGGCCTCGGCCTATGAGCATGGCGGCCGAGAGCGGATGATCCACGTGGGCGGGTTCGTGCCCTGGGCGTACAAGTACACCACGCACGGTAGTGCAGGCGGCAAGCACGACCCCGTGCCGACCGAGTGGGAGTACGGCCGCGTGCTCAGCGCCTACAACGGCTACATGGACGCCGACGCCATCAGCTTCGGCGCGATGGCCAACGCCTCGTTCCACATGCACTTTCCCCTGCGCGAGCGCTACCCGCAGCCGTGGGTCACGCGGGATCAGCTCATCGAGCGGGGCTACCTGACGCCGGATGGCCGCGTGGACTTTCGCGACCGCGAGTTTGTCATCTTCTACGTGGGCGACTACGACTGCGCGGCCTGGCTCTACCAGCGCGCCCCGGACATCTGGGACGATCCCAACCGGGGCAAGGTGCCGATGATGTGGGCGATCGGGCCGCATCTGGCCCGGCGGGCGCCGATGGCCATGCACTACCTGCGGACGACCGCGACGCCCAACGACTACTTCGTCGCGGCCGACAACGGCAGCGGCTACTGCGAGCCCGGCATGCTCCAGGAACCGCGGGATATCTCCGGCCTGCCCTCCGGTCTGGAGGCCTGGGCCGCGCACTGTCGCGCCGATTACGAGCGCTGGGGCCTGAGCATCACGGGCTTCATTATCTATGGCCACGGGCCGCAGCTCAACACCGCCGGCCTCGACGCCTACGCCTCGTTCAGCCCCAACGGGATCGTCCCCAGCGGCGGGCCGCCCACCCTGCTGCACGGTAACATACCCGTGCTGCGATTCGACCACGATGTGATGGAGTCCGACACCGGCCGGGCGGCCGAGCATGTGCTGCGACGCATCGCCGAACGCCGCAAGAATGGCCTGCCGGCCTTCCACTGGTTCCGCAACGTCCTCAAGACCCCCACGTGGTACGTCCGCGTGCACGAGGAGCTGGCCCGCCGCAACCCGAACGTGGTCGTCCTCGATGCCCCGACCTTCTTCGAGTTGTACCGCATCTTTCTGCGCAATCACCCCGACTGGGCCCGCGGCGAACGGCCCGCCCGCTGAGAACACCGCGTGGACACAGTCCACCCTACCCGCCCGGGTGGCATGCGCACGGACGCCTCGACCCATCAGCGCCGGGTGGCATGCCCATCCGCCTCTGGTCCGCCGGCGGCGGATGGGCATGTCCTGGCGATGGGGGCCCGTGCATCACGCCATGGCCACGCTTTGCGTGGCCATGCCACCCACGCATGGGGTGGCAGCCACTGAGCGCAGCGAAGTGGATGGGTCCCTGCAAGCATCCCGGCACGGGCCATCCACTTCACCCTTCGGGTTCAGTGGCTGCTACCCAGGGCACCCGGCGCGGGGGCGGTCGTCATCCCATGGTCACACTCCGGCGGCGGATGGGCATGAATGGACAACCCCAGGCACGCCCGCCCCCTGGCGCTTCAGCGGGCGGAGTCACCGATGCCGCTCACTGCGGAGTCCGGACGTATTTGAACGACTGACCGCCGAGGGAGGCATCCACCATCAGGCCCGCATCGGTCATGACGAGCACGGCCATGCCGTCGCGGTAATCGGCCTTGGCCGCGGCGCCGGTCGTGGCCGCGACGGCCGTCGCCTGGGCGCTGAACGCGAACTGGCCGCTGCGGAAGCGGTCCAGGGCGGTCCGGTCGGCGAAGAAGATCACCTCGCGGAAGAACTGTCCGCCGAACGACAGGCCCAGCGTCGCCTGCGACATGCTGCAATAGCCGACCTTCTGGCCCTGTTCATAGACGATGCCCTTGCCGTACGCCCCGCCGACCCAGAAGGCGCCCTTGAACACCTTGGGCAGCACCGCGTAGCCGTAGGACTGCTCCAGGTACGCCTGCGTGACGGGGTATTGCTCCTTGAACAGGCTCAGCGCCTCGGCCACCTCGGCCTCGAGGACGGCCGCCTCTTCCGCCCGCTCCGGCGACGTCGCACAGCCGGCCATTAACCCCGTCACCACCAACGCCAAAGCGAAAAGTCCCTTTCTCATCATCGGCTCTCCTTACATCTGTGCACACTCTGTTCGCGCAGGTCCCTGCAATCCCGGCGCTATTATACCCGCGCCTTGCGCCGATGGAAGCCCTTGCGACCATCCGAGGCATTCGCTCCACCCGCCAACCGCCGTCGGGAGCGACCGGCAGAATCGTCGCGGACCCCTCCCATGCCGTCTTGGACCCCCGTGTCCTCGCGCGGCACTCTGCAGCCGTTCTTTCAAAGGATGAAGAGCCCGAGGGTGGTTCGTTGGCCAATCGCCCCATTGACGAACGATCGAACGGGCAACGCGAAAGACGGGCGTTTTCACGTCGCTGGTGCCCCGATCGAGTCAGGACAAACTCCACCACGAATCCGGGCCTGGTGCCGGCCGCAAGCACGTGTCGGCACGTTTCTGGCTTCCTGGGAACGTCGGGGATGGATGCAGTGCGGCTGTGTTAAGGGGAGCACGATGGATTTCTCCACCGGCGATTCAAGACGGGGGATGCCTCCGGGCGCCTTGCTGGTCAGGTCTTCATGGCGTCCAGCTCCATGAAGGCCACGGGCACGAAGAGGATGATGGGCGCCCAGGTCCATACCTCGGGCAGCACGCGGCCGAAGATCTCCTCGGCGGCGAACATGCGGCACAGCGTGGCCACGGAGAAGCACAGAATGACCAGCGAGAACGCCTTGAGAATGGCCGACTTGAGCACCTTCGGATCACGGACGACCAGCAACGGCAGGGCTAGCAGAAGCATGACCATGTTGATGATCGGCGCGGTAATGCGGGCGTGCTTTTGGACGTACAACTCGGCCACGTCGCGGATGCGTTGGGCCTGTTCCTCCAGCGCCAGCAATTGGCGATAACTCAACAATGCCTTGTACCCTTCCTGCTGCCGCAGGGGGATCAGATCGGGCGTCAGGTCGGTGGCGTAGAAGTTCACCGTCCGCGCCTCGCCGGCCACCAGGCGCTGGGCCTGCTCAAACGTCCCCCAGTATCGCCCGTTTTCGAGCACCCAGCCGCCGCGTTGATCGTCCCAGACGGCCCGGTCGGCCTGGATCACGTCCACCACCTCGAATTGACCGGCCATACCCGGGATGGGCCGGCGTTTCAGGATGGTCGGGCGGATCATGGCGCCCTTTTCGTACTTGCGCGTACAGATCAGCGAATTGTTCCGGTCCGGCATGAACCAGACGTAGTGGACCGATTCTGATGCGGGGTCATAGTCGTGCGCGCGGATCAGCTTGTGGGCCAGCCGCGGGATGACCAGCTCCTGGTCGAGCACGAGCAGCCCCATGCTCGCCAGCGACAGCAGCACGATCGGCGCGATGACCCGCTTGAGGCTCACGCCCGAGGCCATGATGGCGATCAGTTCGTTGGCGTAGGTCATGCGGCCCAGCGAAAAGACCGCGGCCACGACGGTGATCACGCCCGCCAGGTCGCGGAACCACAGCGTGCTCTGCACCTTGTAGTAGTCGAAGATGTTGGCCAGGACGAACCCCGTGCCCTTGTCGGCGTGCTCGGCGAACTCGTCGAGGTTCACGAACAGATCGATCAGCGTGCACAAACCGATCAGCACAAACGTGGTGATCAGATATCCCACGATGAAGTTCCGCGCCACGTAGCGATCCAGAATTCTCATGTCCAGCCTCGTCTGTGCGGCCCGGCGTCGACTCAGACGCGCGTCACCTTGCGATAGACCACCAGCGTTAATACCGACAGGATCGCCAGCCCCGCCCACATGACGAAGATACCCGTACTGACCGGGGTGGCGGGGTTCTTGACCAGGTCCTTGCCCGCGACGATGAAGATAATCAGCGCGCCGGCGGGGATCGAGCTGGCGCCGAAGGCGCTGAGCAGATGCCCGCCGCGCAGCAGGATGCCCAGCGCGATGCCCGTGAGGATCAGCGGGATGCACCCCAGGCCCAGGACCAGCTTGGAGTGCGTCTCGGAGAAGATCTCGCTCATGGTCCGTCGGATGCGGTAGTCCAGCTCGTTGCGCATCTGCAGCAGAATGTCGCTGGGCTTGGCGACTCGCCGGTCGCACGACCGGATCGCCGCCAGCAGATTCTCTTCCGGCGCCTGGGCCGCCAGATGCGGCGGGACGGCCAACTCCTTGATGACGTGACGCTCGGCGATGTTGCTCACGCCGCCGCCCCGGTCCCACGTCGGCAGCCGCAGCACCAGGTCGAGCGTGCCGTCGATCCGCTGGTCGTCGAAATAGAGCGATCCGGCGTCGCTGTTCCACTCGCAGATCAGCTTCTGCCGATGCGAATCCAGCTCCAGCAGGCGGATGGGCCCGCCCAGCTCCAGCCGCCACTTCTCGCCCGGATCGACCGTGACCGCCCCGACGCTCAACAGCACCACCCGATCGGGCGCGACCAGTTCGTAGTAATCCTCGGTGTGCGCCATCACGTGGCGGATGTCCTGGGCCAGCAACTCGATGAGCAACTGGGTCCGTGCTTCGAGAGCCCGCTGGTGCAACGGATAGAACGCCAGGGGATCGGCGCGGATTTCCTTGATGCGGTCGATGGTCTGGAAGCGGATGTTGTCCTCCAGCAGCGAGGGCATGCGGCTGGAGAACGACACGCGACCCACGTCGGCCTGGCGATACTCATCGAATTCACGGCTGTCCAGGGCGGTGATGCCGATGTCGTAATAGCGGCTGTACGTGTCGATGTCGATCCGCGCGGCGCGGGCCGTCACCAGCTCGGTGATCCGGTCGGTTCGCTGCTTGACGATGATGACGCCCTCGAGCGTGTTGTGAGCCGGGCGGGTGCGATCGGCATAGACCACGTAGCGGTTGCCGTCGGTCTTGATGTCATAGTGGCCCCGGCGCTGCACGTTGCGGAAGAGAATCTGGCGGGCGTTGGCCTTGACGGCCCGCTCGGCCCGGCGCACGAAGTTCGGCGCCACGTTAAAGCTCATCACCAGCGTTGAGATCGAGACCATCACGGCCAGGAACATGCCCGGATACACCAGGGCCATCAGGCCGATGCCGCTGGCGCGGCAGGCGTCCAACTCGCGATCGTAGGCCAGCCGTCCGTAGACCAGCGCCCCGGCGAACAGGGCGGCCATCGGCAGGACAAACGTCAGCGTGATGGGCAGAAAGTACCCCAGCAGCCGCAGCATCTGGCCCGGCCCGACGCCATACTCCTCGATCGGACGGAACATCAGGCCCGTGCTCAACGCCAGCGTCAGGGCGATCGTCGTCAGCAAGAAGACGCGAAACAGTTCCCGAAATATGTATCGATGCAGCGTGAAGATCATGCGTCCGTGCGCTCCACTGCGTGGACCGGTTCTTGTCGGGGCCCATTGTGGGCCCGCGGAGGCGATTTGCAACAAAATTCCCCTCCCCGCTCCAACGGAACACGGGGGCCGAGTGTTGCGATCGGCGGTCACACAGAGACCGGGCGGCATACCCGCGCGCCGCCGGTCCGCCGGAGGCGGAAGGGCATGCCCTCAAGATGCGTGCCCGTGCATCACGCCATGGCCACGCGTTGCGTGGCCATGCCACCCAACAACTTGTAGACCCCCACCATCGTCATCCCGACCGGAGGGCCGAAGGCCCGGAGTGGAGGGACCCGTTTAAACAGCACTTCCACAAGGCACCCGACGCCATGCCACAGCATCCTCTTCGATAAGGGTGAACGTTGATCTCCAGACGCTCGACGCCATCCCGCAACTGCATCAGCGGTGTCGCTGCGCGACGCTGAAGAATGGGTTCCTCGATCCGCGGTGCTTCGCTCTGCTTCGCACCGCGTCACTCGGAATGACGATGATGGAGCCGCCCGTTGGGGAAGTCGGATGGCATATCCACGCTCGCCTTGACCCGCCCGCGCCGGGTGGCATGCCCACGCTCGCGTGGGCATGTCCTGGCGATGCAGGGGGGCGTTCGTCGTCCCATGGCCACGCGTTGCGTGGCCATGCCACCCAACGCAAGCCGCACGCCCACGGACAGGCTGAACAGCACGCAGGGGCAGGACAGGCCACAGAGAATCACAGAGACCACAGAGTACATCTGGCTCACCCGGATTGCCTCTGTGCCCTCTGTGCCAAACCCCATGCCCCGCGAGGAACAGCCCGCCCGACGCTTTTGCAGGCCCCTACCACCGTCATCCCGACCGGAGGGCCGAAGGCCCGGAGCGGAGGGACCCGTTCGAACAGCACTTCCACAAGGCACCGGACGCGGGGCCACAGCATGCCGTCCAACGGGAGTCACCGCTGATTTCCAGCCGCCCAATGCTATGACGCAACAACAAAAAGCGGAATCGCTCCGCGATGCTCAAAGAACAGGTTCCTCGATCCGCGGTGCTTCGCTCTGCTTCGCACCGCGTCGCTCGGAATGACGGTGATGGTGCCGCCTCTTCGGGGTGTGGGCTGGCATGCCCATGTTTGCGTTGACCAACAGTGCCGGGTGGCAGGTCCGTGGTGAACACCGCGTGGACATAGTCCACCCTACGTGCGTCGCCGGGGGCTTTTTGCTTGCCGGACCTGGCAGGCCGGGCATAATGGAGGCAGCCCTGATAGACAAGGGCGATGAACTACAACGACGACAGGCGAGGGTATGGGCATGCCGATGCGGAATCACATCATCCTGGGGGTTCACGTGACCGGCCGCGTTCAGCACGTGGATGCCGTGCAGCACCTCCTGACCGAGTACGGCTGCAGCATCAAGACACGGCTCGGTCTGCACGAGGCCGATCGGGACTTCTGCTCACCGAACGGGCTGATCCTTCTGGAGATGCTCGACGACCCACCCAAGGCGCAGGAGCTCGCCGACCGGCTCAACGCCATCGAAGGCGTCGAGGTCAAGATGATGGTCTTCGATCATCCTTAGGCCCGACGCCAGGCGCCAAGCTTCGTAAAGGGACCCAGGTGACCAAATACCAGATGGTGAGCTTCAACGGGATCGAGTCGGTGGCGTGTCCGTGCGGGTTCAGTCGCCGGGCGTTTGTGGACCTGCCCGATGCGCCGGCGTCGGTGCACGTGGTGCGGATCGAGCAGAACGCCCGCGTGCACTACCATCGGCGGCTCACGGAGATCTACGTGATCCTCGAAGGCCATGGGCACCTGGAGCTGGATGGCGAGCGGGTGGCAGTCGAGCCGATGACCGCGGTGATGATCCGGCCCGGCTGCCGCCACCGCGCCCTCGGCGAGATGACCGTGCTGAACATCGTGATGCCACCGTTTGACCCGGACGATGAATTCGTCGAGCCACCGAACCCGGAGGAGCATGACTCATGAACAGAATGATAACCGCAACGGCACTGTGTCTCGTTCTCATCGCGTTTTCCGCGTACGCGGCCGAACCCCGCGTGCTCTACGAGCCCGGCGGCACATCCGCGCTGGGTCGCCTGGAACCGTCCGACGCGACGATCCGACAGACCGGCGACGGCATCGACATCCACACCGGCCACAGCCAGCCGTGGCCCGGCCTGACCCTCCGCGCCAAGGACGACCGCTGGGACCTGTCGGCGTATCTGTACGTGCAGGTTGACGTGGAGAACCTGGGCGACCGGGCGGTCACGGTCCACGTCCGCGTCGACAACCCCGGCGCCGACGGCCGCGACCACTGCCTGACCGAGCAAGCCCGCCTGGCACCCCACGCCAAGGGCACCGTGACCGTGCGGTTTCACGCCACGCCCTGGGTGCTCTCCGAGCCGCTCGAGCTGATCGGCATGCGGGGCTTTCCACAGGCCCGGGGCAAGCTTGACCCGGCCAACGTCGTGGGGTTGGTGATCTTCGTCAACCGGCCCACGGAGGACCACGCGTTTCGCATCCGGCGGATCATCGCCGACGGCTCGGCCGTGGTCCTCGACGCCAAAACCTTCATCCCCTTCATCGACCGCCATGGCCAGTTCATCCACGTGGACTGGCCCGGCAAGGTGCACGATGAGGCCGACCTGGCCGCGAACGCCAAGGCCGAGCAAGCCGACCTGCGAGCACACCCCCAGCCGCAAGACTGGAACCGCTATGGCGGCTGGGCCCAGGGCCCCAAGCTGGAGGCGACGGGCTTCTTTCGCGTGGAGAAACACCAGGGCACGTGGTGGCTGGTCGATCCCGAAGGACGGCTGTTCTGGTCGCACGGCATCGACTGCGTGCACGAGCACGCGGCGACCCCCATCAGCGACCGCGAGCATTACTTCCAGTGGCTGCCGGAGGAGGACACGCCCTTCGCCGCCTTCTATGGCCGTGGCTCGTGGGCGCCCCACGGCTATTACACGGACCACAGCCCCTACCGCACATTCGACTTCGCCCGGACCAACCTGCTGCGCAAGTACGGCCCGGACTGGTTCGAGCGGTTCGCCGACGTGACGCACCGCCGGCTGCGGAGCTGGGGCATGAACACGATCGGCAACTGGTCGTCCAACACCATCGCCGCCCTGCGACGAACGCCCTACGTGGGCACGATCAGTTTCAGCGCGCCGACCATCGAGGGCAGCACGGGCTATTGGGGCAAGTTCTTCGACGTGTTCGATCCGGCGTTTCGCGAGGCGGCCCGGCAGGCGATCCGCGGGGCGGCCGATCGTGGCATCGGCGATCCGTGGTGCATCGGCTTTTTCGTGCATAACGAGCTGGCCTGGGGCGATGACACCTCGCTGGCCATCGCCGCGCTCAAGAGCCCTTCCGACCAGCCGGCCAAGCGGGTCTTCATCGACGACCTCAAGAAGAAGTACACCACCATTGACGCCCTGAACGAGACCTGGGGGACCGACCACGCCTCTTGGGAGCAGATGCTCCAGAGCACCGACGAGCCGGATAAGGGCAAGGCCGCCGAGGACCTGGGGGCGTTTTACACGAGAATCGCCGAGACGTACTTCGAGACGATCCGCGATGAGCTCAAGCAGGCCGCGCCGCGGCAGCTTTATATGGGGTGCCGCTTTGCCTGGGTCAACGACCGGGCCGCTCGCGTGGCCGGGCGGTACTGCGACGTGATCGGGTACAACCGCTACGACTACAGCGTCGCCGACTTCAGGCCGCCGGCGGGCATCGACAAGCCCGTCATCATCGGCGAGTTCCACTTCGGCGCGCTGGACCGCGGCATGTTCCACACGGGCCTGCGCCCTACGCGAGACCAGAACGACCGCGCGGCCAAGTACAAAGACTACGTCCGCGGGGCCCTGCGAAACCCCTGCATCGTCGGGACGCACTGGTTCCAGTATAAGGACCAGGCCACCACCGGTCGCGGCGACGGAGAGAACTACCAGATCGGCTTCGTGGATACCTGCGACACGCCCTACCCCGAGACGATCGCCGCCGCCCGGGAGGTCGGCTACGACATGTACGCCTACCGCCTGCGGGCCGGTGCACGCTGACCTACGTCGCCGCGCGGGCTTGCCGTTCGGGGCGACCCGGCGCCGATGGGCCGTTGCCCTGTGCCCACGCGACGAGCACGCGGGCCTTGCGCCGGCCGGGCGTGTCCTTGATCGTGCGACCCGCGTCGTGCAGTGCGCGGTCCACGATTCGCTTTTCCTCGCTCGTCAGGAACAGCACGAGCGAATGCAAATACGACCCAAACGACGGCTCACGCCGCACGGCTGCTTGTGGCCGGGTCAGGTTGCACAAACGCTCCATCGCCGCCCGCGTATCCGGCAGCATCGCCGACAGACGATCCACGTCGAACCGCCGGGCCAGCGCCGCGATCAGCGCGGCCTTGGCGGTCAGGTCCTCCCGCCCGACCAGCCGGTTCAACGTCGCGAGCAGCACCAGCGCCTCATCATCGTCCACGTCCCACACGATGCACGCCGCCCGTGTATGCCCGATGTGCCGCAAGACCTTGAACCGATGACGCCCATTGAGAACCTGGTAGACACCTGGCTGCGAGGGATGCGGCCGCACGACCAACGGCTCATACCGACCGGTGCGTCGGATGTGATCTTCCAGCCGCTTTTGCAGCCGCCGCGACATGCGGTTCGCAGCGGCCGGATGCTCCACCAACCGATCCAGGTCGATCCACTCGATCGTGGTTGAAACCGGTCCAGCCGTCGGCGCTGGCGATTCGTCCGCCTTTGGCGAGTGTCGATGACTCGTCCGCCCCTCGTCGCAAGGGTCTTTGGCCTTCATCGCTTTGTCCCTCCTCCCATCCGGGCCGTGTCCACACGTAGTAGACCGGCCTTTCGCTCAATCGGCTCAGCACGTAGGCGGTCCGCTCGGGCCCGGCCGACATGTGCCGCCGCATTCCGTACGCGGCGCAGAACCGCTTCATCTGCTCATCCAGAAACGCCCGCTCTCGCATATCCAGCCGCCCGATCCGCCGATGGACGGCCGCCGGATCGACCCACCAGCGGGACCCCACGCCCACCACCTCCAGCGCCGCGGCCATCTGCGCCACGTGCCGCGTGGGCGGAGCGCAAAAGGCCCGCATGCCCGCCCGCTCGAAGAACGGATGCACGTGCCCCATCGTCGCCAGGGCCTCGATGATCGGCACGCCAAGCTGTGTCCGTGTCTCGCGCACGAGCCGCGACGCCAGCCCCAGCCCCCGGTAACGCGGGTCCACGACGACGCGGCGGATCGTCCGCACGTGGGCGTTGAGCCACTGCAGTCGCAACGACCGGCTCAGTCCATCCAGCACCGGCCCCAGCGCCGCCCGACGCAAGGCCAAGTTCGCCACGGGCATCGCATAGACGATCACCGCCACGGGCGCCTCACTGTCGAATCGCAGCGGATGGTCGTCCCACACGGCCCATACGCCCACGGCCGCACACACGCGGTCCGCCCGGTAGTGGCGACGAGCCAGACGCTCATACGCCGACAGATCCGCCGGGCCCATCCGCAGCCGCCGGGTCACGCTGCACGGCATGATTTTTCGTCCGGCCACCCTATCCATGACGGTAGGTTACCTCGTTGGACCCGTCCAATCGGCAAATGACAAGCACATCGGGCTGCAAATCGGCCAGCACGTCGTCATGGCTGGAGGCCAGGATGAACGTGCGGCCGCTTCGGTCGGCCAGCCGTCGCACCTGCCAGGCCACGACCGCCGCCGTCAGTCGATCCAGCGTGCTGGCAAACTCGTCGGCGAAGATCCACCGCCGGCCACTCACGAACGCCCGCGCCAGGCGGTATCGGTACTGCTGACCCTCGCTGAGCTGCCCCGGCTTCTGCACCGCGGAGAACGCATCCCCCAGGCCGGCTCGGCTCATCGCACACAAGGCCTCGCACATATTCCCGTCGATGCAATCGATCACGGACCGGTCCGGCTCGATGGGGATGTCCGACAGCCACAGCCGATCCTCCACGCCGGCCGCCTCGTACAGGCCCCGCAGCAGGACGCTCTTGCCCGACCCGCTTGGCCCGGTGAGGAAAACGATCTGCCCCGGCTTTACCTCGAGCGTTACACGAAAACGTCCGAGGCGGGACTTGAGCCGGCCACGCTCCAACCCAAACAGTCGCATCACCGCCCCCACCCGTGGCGTGACGCGGAACCGCACCGAGAACTCTCGATCCACCGACAGAACGCTCATCGTCCCCTCCTCCCCCGTGCGGACCGACAGGATGAACCGCCCTCCCCTAATTCCTCACCGGCGATCCGCTCCAGCATGCGAATGACCTGCCGCACACGATACGTTGTCAGGCCGCGTTTTGCCGAGATCCGCCCGATGCCCAGCCCATCGAGGAAGTGGTCTCGTGCCAGGGCCAGCTGTGCCGGCGTCAGCCGATCCCGCCGACGCAGACACGCCACGTACCGCCCCTCGGTCAGGCTGCGTCGCAGTCGGCGAATCCGACGTGAGATGACCCCCTCGCTGACGCCCGCGACCCGCGCGATATCGGCCAGCCGGCCCCCCTGTTCCAGGTACAGTACCAGCAATGACCGATCCGACGGATTCAGCACCTCCGCCCGCCGACGGACCAGGTCCACCTCGGCAGCCAGGCAATCCCGGACGTCATCTCCCCGACTGGCGCCGGATACTTCATGGCCGAAGACCCTCTGGCCGGCGGTCAACTTGTCCATCTCGATGTTTCGCTTCGCCATGCCATCCTCCAGAAAACGCCAAAAAGATTGTTTGTTAGATATCTATTTTTCTATCATGTTAGTCAATGTGTCTTTGCCCTGTCAATAAAAAAACGCCCGTTTCTGGGCAACGGGGTGCTACGGCGTCCCGTCGGAGGAGTGCCAATCGTCCGAGCCTGGATGGTCCCTTGTACATCTCCCGAGAACCCATAACCTTCTGCAAAACAAGAGTTTATACTTGAACCTACGATGGGCGATGGCCAGGCAAAGCCGTATGGAACGACGGGCTCGGCGTCCTGCAGGGACCGATGGAAAAAACTTCTGGGATTTTCTCGGAAACAGGTGTTACAAAGACCTGCCGCGCTACTCTAAAAGGGTGACCGCGGGGCCGTTGAAGATGAGGGTCCGAGCAGAGCGGTCGGCAGAGAAATTGGGAAAAGCTGACAGGTCGCAGGACCTGGAATCGTCGAGAAGATAGAAAGGGCACAAGTAGCCATTACCAAGCTTACATTGTCCTCCTCCTCCTCCTAAGGCTGGATTCGGGTTCCCTGAATTCCGGCCTTTTTTTTGCGCCAAGCCGTTCCGGCCAGTCGCTATTCGCCCCGGCCTCGGCAGGCGCGCAAAAAAACAGGCCGTCTCAATGGAGCTCATCCACGACACGGCCCGTCAGTCTACCGCGTTGACTACCCGGACAGGTAACCTACCCGTTCTTCTCTTCCAACAGCTTCTTGAGTTCGGAGTTCTCCCGCCGCGTCGCCTCAAGATCGAAAATAAGATACTTGATGCTGACCCGCAGGTAATCCAGCGACTCCTGGAGCGTACCGACACTCTTGCGAAGCTTCTTGTGGGCATCCCCGGTCTGCCGCACCAGGGTAATCAGCTTGTCGCGTTGCGGGCCTGGGATGGAGCCGATTTCCTGAACCAGTTCGTTCAGCTTGCTTTCGAAGCTCGCTTCGTTCATGGTGTTCCCCCTGTACGGTCTACCGAGCACGCACTTGTGAATCGAGGCGACCTCCCTGGCACGACGGCACTCCGTTGAGATCACGATGGAGACGACTCCAGATTCCGCCTGACACCCTGATCTTATGAGCGTATTATAGCACAAACCCCGGACCATTGCAAGCCAAACACCCCCATACAGGACTGATATCCGCATTTCGAAGGCCGAGCCGGGGCTGGATTGGGCCGTGTCCGCCTGTCGGGCCTGGCTGCCCGGTTCTTATCGGCCTGTGCCCCGGCGGGCGGGCTTTTCGGGACGGCGGACCGGCTGAAACGTTGACCGCCGGTCAGGGAACGCTATAATCCATCCCGGTATGATCCGACCCGACCAGCCCGAAAGGGACCCTGACATGCAGCCGAGAACCCTGGCAGAACTGGCCGATCACGTCGGCGGGCGCGTCGTTGGCGACCGCGGCTGCACGATCACCGCCGCCGCCACCCTCGAAAACGCCGGCCCGGGCCAGATTACGTTCTTGAGCAACGCCAGGTACGCGTCGCTGGTCAACAAGACCGGCGCCGCCGCCGTCGTCGTCAAGAGCGAGATGCCCAGTCCGGCCGCCCTGCTCGTGGTTGATGACCCGTACTACGCCTTCACCCGCATCGTGGTGCTGTTGTACGGACACCGCAAGCACCCGCCGGTCGGCATCAGCCCCAAGGCCCACGTGGACCCGTCGGCGCGGATCGGGCGCGACTGTCACATTCATCCGTTCGCCGTGGTCTGCGGCGATGCGAGAATTGGAGATCGTTGCATTCTCTACCCCGGTGTCTTTCTCGGTCCGGGCACGGTGGTGGGCGACGACTGCTTGCTGTACCCGAACGCCGTGGTGTATGACGACTGCCGACTCGGGGACCGCGTGATCGTACAGGCCAACGCCACGATCGGCCAGGACGGCTTCGGCTTCGCCACCCACCGGGGCGTACACCACAAGATTCCGCAGATCGGCCGGGTCGTGATCGAGGACGACGTGGAGATCGGGTCGGGAACGGTGGTCGAGCGCGGCGCGCTGGAGGATACCGTTGTCGGCCAGGGCACCAAGATCGGCGACACCGTGACGATCGGTCACGGCACGCGGATCGGGCCCCACTGCCTGCTCGTGCCCCAGGCGGGCATCGCCGGCTCCGTGCGGATCGGCCACCACTGTGTGATCGGCGGCCAGGTCGGCATTGTGGGTCATATTCGCATCGGCGACATGGTGCGCATCGGCGCCCAGGCCGGCGTTATCGGCGATGTGCCCGACGGCGCCGAAATCATCGGCTCCCCGGCGATTGACGCGGGCAAGGCCCGGCGGGCCTATGCCCTCATCGAAACGCTGCCGGGCATGCGTCGATCGCTCAAGGACGTCGAGAAGCGCCTGGCCCGGCTGGAAGAATCGGACGCGTGACTCATGAGCCCCGACGCCTTGGGACTGATCGCCGGTCAGGGTCGGTTGCCTTATCTCGTGGCCGATGGCGCGCGGGCGGCGGGCTGTCGCGTGATCTGCGCGGCCCTGGCCGACAGCGCCGAGGCCGAACTGGCCGGGCACGTGGACGTCTTTCGGCGCTGCTCGGTCGCGCGGCCCGGCTCGTGGATCCGCCTGTTCCGCCGGCACGGTGTGCATGAGGCGATCATGGTCGGCCGTGTCGCGAAGGTTCAACTCTACACGCCCTGGCGGATCATCCGCTACCTGCCCGACTGGCGGGCGTTTCGCATCTGGTACGGACGGCTGCGTCGCCGGGACACGCGCAACGACACACTGCTGGGCGCCGTGGCCGACGAACTGAAAAGCGGAGGCATCACCGTGATCGATTCCACTCAATACTGCCGCGAACACCTCGCCGGGGCTGCCCTTATGACGCGGACCGAGCCCCCCCGGACGGTCCACGAGGACATTGAGTTCGGCTGGCCTATCGCCAAGGAGATTGGGCGGCTCGACATCGGCCAGGCCATCGCCGTCCGCGAGCGCGAGGTCATCGCCGTGGAGGCGATCGAGGGCACCGCCGCCATGATTGAGCGAGCCGGGGCTCTCTGCCGCAAGGGCAAGTGGACGCTGATCAAGGTCGCCAAGCCCGGCCAGGACCTGCGGTTCGACGTGCCCTGCATCGGTCCGGACACGATCCGCGACATGGCCCGTTACCAAGGGGCGTGCGTGGTCCTGGAGCAGGGAAAGGTGCTCATCCTGGACAAGCCCGAGACGCTGGCCCTGGCGGACTCGCTGGGCATCGCGGTCCTGGGCCGGTGAGCGATCATGGACGCGACGCCCGTGCCGATCCGCCGGTTTGAGCGATTCTCCGTCAAGGGCTGGACCCTGTGGGTGCATCCGGCCTTTCCGCGCGACTGGATGGGGCAGGCCGCCGCAGCCGCGGCGTTGGATGACGGCGTCCGCGGCCCCTTCGAGCGGCTGGGCAGCTCGCGACACACCCTGGTCTCGCGGGGGCGGCTGGTCTTTCATGGCCGGGTGTTTGAACTGTTTATCAAGCGATTTCTTCATCGGTCGGCGATTGATTTTGCCAAGCACCTGGTTCGGCCCAGCCGGGCGCGGCGGGATGCGGCCGGCTGCGAAATCCTGCGGACTCATGGCCTGAACGCGCCGACGATCGTGGCCGTCGGTGAACGATCCGCCGGGCCGGTATGCCTGGAGAGTCTGACCGTTACACTCAGGGCCCGGGGCGAGCATCTCTATGACTATCTTCAAGGCACGGTCGGAGAAGACGCTTCGCCCCATGGGCGTCGCCACCTGATCGTCGCGGTGGGCCAATGCGTTGGGCGCATGCACGCCGCGGGCATCGCGCATGGCGATCTGCGGCCGCGAAACATCCTCGTGGAGCCCGAGGGCGACGACTGGCGGGTCACCTTCTTGGACAATGAGCGGACCTGCAAGAGCGGGAGGCTGTCGGACGCAGCGAGGCTCAAGAACCTCGTGCAGATCAACATGTTCCCCGCCGGTCTGTCGCGAACGGATCGAATGCGATTCTTCCGCGCCTACCTGGACGAGAGTCCGTCCTTGAAGCCGAATGCCCGGACGTGGGCGGCCCGCATCATGGATGGCACGCGGCGCCGTCTGGAGGGCAAGCCCTACGGCCGCGGCGCGCGGCTATGACGTCGGCCGCGACGCCGGACGCACCCACAGGGCGTTCGCCCAAGTCAGCACGCCGCCGGGACCGTACTTGGGCTTGTAGATGTCGTGCAGGATCAGGCCGAAGGATCGCAGCAGCAGGTCAATTTCGGCCCACGAGGCCCCATCCTCGTAGGGCATGTTGAACCAGATCTCGGAATAGATCGCCCGAACGGTGTTGAGCAGATCGCCGGCGCCGCGCAGGGCCGCCAACTCGCCACCCTGGATGTCGAACTTCATGATGTCCACGGATTTAACGCCGCGACGGTGCGCCCATGCCTCCAGCGTCGTGACCGACACCTCCAGCGACTCGATGATGTGATGCCCTTCAGGGCTGATCCCCTCAAGCTGCTCGTTGGGCGCCAACAGCGAGGTGTTCCCCGGCGACGCGGTGATATGCAGCACCTGACGGCCCTCGTGATCGCTCAAGGCGTCGAACTCGGGCGAGAAACGCGGCTCGCTTTGGGCCAGGGCCTCCAGCCCGCGGCGGTACATCGGGTGCGGCTCGAATCCGTATACGCCGGCCGAGGGGAACAGCCTGGCCAGACGCCGCGAGATGTGCCCATCGCTGGCCCCGGCATCGACGATGGTCCGCACCGGCACCCCCTGCAGGAGCCGGTGCATCACCTGGTACGGATCCTCGAGGGAGACAAGGTTCTGGTCCTTCCGCACGACCCTCTTCTTCAGCCATGTACTGAAACGATTCGCCACGTTCGCTCCCGCTTGCTTGCTCGTCAGGCGTCGCTTTCGACGCAACCGCGGATTAGTTCGGCCAGCCGTCCGCCGATCACCGACACATCGTACCGTTGTGCATGTTCACGACCCCGCCGCCCGAGCCGATGTCGCAACGATTCGTCCCGAATCAAGGCATCCAGCCGCTCGACCCACGCCTCCGGGCCATCGGCCAGGTAGCCCGTTTCGTCCGGCAGGATGTGCTCGACGTTGGTCCCGACCGGGGAGGCCACCACCGCCAGACCGGCCGCGGAGTACTCCAGCACCTTGAAGCTGCACTTGCCCCGCGTGAACGGATTGTCCGGCAGCGGCGCCAGGCCGATATCGCACTCGGCCAGGGCGGTGTATCGCCCATCGCGATTCCACATGATCTTCTCCACCGGCAGGTCATCCAGGTCGAAAAACGCGTCGCCGATGATCCGCAGCACGGCCTGGGGATGTCGCCGGCCGATCTCTTCCAGGCACGGCGTCAGGGCCCGCAGGTAGTCCAGTGTCGCCGCGCTGCCGATCCACACCAGCCGCAGGCGGCCATCGTCGGGGCGGGTCACCGGTGGATTATACCGCGCGACCTCCAGACCCAACGGCAAAACGTGGACATCGTGATTGAGGGGCCGGGCCTGATCGGCCAAGTATTCACTGCCGACGATCACCCGGTCGGCCAGCCGCACCGTGCGCCGGAACGGATAGTAGTGACTGGGACTGAACCGCTCAGGCCGTCGGGGGTTGACCCAGATCGCGTCGTCGTAGGTGTAGATCAATCGCCGCTTGTACCGCCCGAGCCAGAAGGCATCCCAGGGGTTAAGTTTTTTCTTGTGCAGCAGGACGGCGTCGAATTGTGCCGAACGGGCCAGCAGCGTCCGTCGCGCCCACGTTCCGCGCGGTAGCACCGCCAACTCGCAGGCGATGCCCGCGGCGTCGAGATGGCGCAGGTAGACCCCGATCCGCTGGCGGTAGCTGGCCCGCTCGGGGTTGTTTGTCACAATCAGAGTCTTTATCAGTTGGCTCGCCATGCTCGGCCACGCGTACCCGTGCACTTCCGGTCTAACAGTCCGTTGAAAAACGTACGGGCCAAAAAAACAAGCCCTTCTTGTCATTCCCGCGAAAGCGGGAATCCACGCTTTGCGTGCAGAGAACACACCACACGTCGAGCGTGGACCCCGGATCAAGTCCGGGGTGACACTTTTTCAACAGGCTGCTAGCTCCCCGACCCGCCGCACCGCCGGCGGAATACACTATCAGGAGGCCTTATCCGGTCTTCTAAGGAAACACAACGTGCAACTGTAATCCTGTCCGGTCTCGTACGCAAACGGCTTGAGGCCGCCATCCGAAAGCACCTCGCACACCTCAAAGTGCCTGAGCCATGGAAACTCAAACAGGGCGGACTCCGAAACGCCGGCCCGGCGCAGGTGCTCCGAGGCGAATTCCAGGAACATGACATCAAACCGCAGTGCATCGGCCTCCGACAGGCCCGACAGCACGTGGTGCTCGTGCCCTTCGACGTCGATCTTTAGGACGGCCCGCCGGATTCCCTCGGCGGGGATAATCTCCATGAGCGGGCGCACGTCCACCTTGATAACGTCGCAGTCATGGGCGTGTCGGCCGGACCCTGCAAAGCTGCCCAGGCTGTGGCGACGGCGAGGCACGTGAAAATCCAGCGTACCGCGGCCGGAGGACACCCCATAGTGGAAGACCTCGGCGTGGCGGGCGTCGTTCATCCGCAGGTTCTCCCGCGTGCGGTCCACCATTCTCGGATTGGCGTCAATGGCGTACACCTGCGCATCCGGACGGGTCTTGGCGAACAGACAGGCGAAATAGCCGATGTTGCAGCCCACGTCCACGAAACAGGCATGGTCCTGAGCCAACCGACATACCTGTTCGGACAGGCCCCGCTCGAAGACTCCCTCGACGAAGATCCTGTTCTCCACCGAATCGCCGAGCACCAGCTTCATGGTAGTTCCGTACCGAGTGGTCGTGATGCTTTCGCGACCCCGGTTGCGGCGGCAGAACTTGCGGTAACAAGACGCCCGCGCGGCCCGCAGGGGCCCCTTACGGGCATACCACAAAAGCATGTCGTCTAGGTTCATCGCGCCCCTTCCCGTCGTCGCTCAACGGTGATTCGGCTGCGCCGCTGGGTCCGAATCCATTCGACAGACGTCTCGTGCCCGGCCATCGTCGCGCCAAGAGCCGCACTCATCCGGACACGGCCTCCGGGGTCCGGTGGGCCCGGATGATGTCATCCTCCACGGCAAACGTCCAGGTCGGATGTGCCGTTAGAATCCTATCCCGCACGGACGACAACAATGGATAATCCCCCTCGCCGGTGAAACACCGGGCGTCGTCGATCAGCAGCACGTGGTCGCCGGCCAGAGGATGCCGCAAAATGTGCTCGAGCTCGATCATGATCGGCGTCTCAAGGTCTCCCTTGGCCGTGCGCCCTTGGGAGTAATGGGCGTCGAGCCAGAACAGACACGGCCGCTGCTCCCGTTCCAGCACCTCCGGCAGCCGGACCTCGCTGGATCCCTCCAGGATGTGCACGTGCCGGTACCGGGCGAAACGCTGCTGGGCCTTTCGGCACAACTCGGGGTCCAGCTCGATGGAGTACACCTCGTCGAAGCGGTCGAGCATCGCGGTCACCGTATGCCCCGTATACGTGCCCGTTTCGACGAGCACGCGCAGCCCGAAACGGCGGGCGTAGTCCAGCAGGACAAGCTGCTTGCCATAGTGCGGCATGGGCAGATCGCCGCCCTCCCGCTTCCACGCCCAGTATCGCCGCGCCAAGCGCTTGACCTTGCGTCGTCGCGAAAGCGTGTCCCACAGAGGAACAGCCGCCAACCAATCACGTAACATCTGCATCGTAGAATCCTCACAAAGGGCCGCGACCCCGAACCTCGAATCGATGCCGCACACGGGGGCGTCGCTCACCGCGTGGGCGCCCCCGCACAATGGCCGGCTCCGAACGATCCATCACCACACGGCGTTCTCTCTTCTGCATCTCATCATGACCCGACCTGCTCCGCCGGTCGAACCAGCCGAAAATGCTCCGCTCCGGCCCGCACCCAGGTCGGCTTGTTCTCTTCCAGTATCCGAAGATCCAAACGGTAGCCCTCTTTGAATCTGGCGTTCAGGGCCTCAATCGAATGCTCTTCGGTGCCGTACACGGGATTCGGGACCACGGTGTTCACCCGATTGACCTGCAACGTTGTCGCACAGATCCTCTGAAAGTACAGATAGTCGGGCAGACGGCGCTTGCGGCCCCGACACCATCGCCATCCGTATCCCTCCAGGTTGTTCGGGTCGTGGAACGTATGGATGACCTGGTACAGGTGCTTGGGCGACGTGAACAGCGACGCGACCTTGAGCATGGGTGAACCCGGCGCGAAGACCCGCTGCAGGACGGGATGCTCGCGGTTGATCTGATCCAGCAGATGCCGCACGAAGGCCCGCGTATAAACCGTGCTGTTCAGCTCGAAAGGGTACTTGGCCGCGGGATCGCGGGCCGTGGTCCACCTCACCTTATAAGCGGTCTGCCCGGCGATCCGTTCCTCGATGATCGGCTCGCGCCCATCGGCGAAGTACTCCGGCCCGAACTTGAGGGTGAAGCCGAAGAGATCCCGTCGCGATTGGAACGCCTCATGAATTACGTCGAAATCGACGGCATCAAAATAGACCACATCGTCGGTGGCGAAGATGACATAGTCCGTGATCAGGGCGTTGAACGCATCCATAAAATCCCGGTGGAAATCCGTCTCCCGCCAGATCCGGCAGCGGGGAAACGCCGCGAAGACCTGTTCGTACTCGTCGGCGAAGCGATCCTCCTTGTAGATCACGTGGACGGCCTCGACGGATCGGCCCATGTGCCTCAAGAAACTCTCCAGGTACCCGGCGAGCTGCAGGGGGCGATTCCGCGTGAACACGATATTGGTCAACGGCGCCGTCACGACGGGGTCTCCGAGAGGGAACGCACGACTCTGGCCGGAACCCCGGCGACGATCACGTTGGGCGGCACGGCGGAGGTGACCACGGCGCCGGCCGCGACGACGGAGTTGGCCCCGATAGTAACGCCTTTCTGGACGATGACGCGGCTGCCCAGCCACACGTTGTCCTCGATCCTCACGGGCTCGGCCCCCGGATCGACACGGCGACGCTCCGGATCCACGCCATGGAAGTCGCTGTCCAGAATGGTCACGAGCTCTCCGATGAGACAGGCCTGCCCGATCTCCACCGAGCGCATGGCGATCACGGACACGTTATTGGACAGGGCGCAGTTCTCTCCAATCCGAATCACCGCCTCCGGGCTCCTGGCCTGAAGCATGACCGTCCCATCGCCGTATCGCGGCGCCGCCGGCCAGCCCAGTTTGGTCCGAGCCCCCACGGATACCCGCCCCGCACCGTCACACCGCAAGGGGGCGTAGAGCCGCACGCGACGCCCCAACACGAGCTGTCCGGACAAACACCGGCCCAGGCTCCGCAAACGGTACCACAGGGGCCGCACACGGCGCCGGCCGGACAACCCGTCCAGCAATCCCCCGATGATCTTGCGCATGGGCTCAGGCACGGATCCGCTCCACCACAAAAGCCGCCTGATCCGCGGTCAGGTGCGGCCCCATCGGCAGGCTCAGGACCGTCGCGGCCAATGCCTCGGCGATGGGAAACGAGCCGGGGCCACAGCCCATCTCCGAGTAGGCCTCGGAGCGGTGCGGCGGGATCGGATAATGAATCAGGGTGCCTATCCCTTGCTCCGTCAGCCGCTGTTGCAGTGCATCACGCGCCGGATGGCGGATCACAAACTGATGCCACACCGGCTGGGCCCACGATGGCACGCAGGGGAGGGTGATCTCCGGACAATCCGCCAGCCCCTCCATGTACTGCTCGGCCCTTTGCCGTCGGCGGTCGTTCCACGCGTCCAGGCAGCCCAGCTTGACCCGAAGAAACGCCGCCTGCAATTCATCCAGCCGGGCGTTGAAGCCCTTATGTTCATTGTAGTACTTGCGCTGCGAGCCATAATTCCTGAGCACACGGACCTTCTCGGCCCAAGCGGCGTTATTCGTGGTGACGGCTCCGGCCTCCCCATAAGCTCCCAGATTCTTCGCCGGATAGAAGCTGTGAGCCGCCAGATGACCGAGACTTCCGGTGCGGCGGCCCTTGTAGCGGGCGCCCTGGGCCTGGGCATTATCCTCGATGACCACCAGACCGTGCCGCTGGGCCGCTTCCATGATCGGGTCCATATCCGCGGGCAACCCGTACAGGTGTACGGCCATGATGGCCTTCGTTCGGGGCGTGATGGCCGACTCGATTCGGGCCGGATCCAGGTTATACGTGCGCGGGTCCGGCTCCACGGGCACCACCGTCGCGCCCGCATACGTGACCGCCAGCCACGTCGCAATGTACGTATTGGAGGGAACGAGCACCTCGTCGCCGGGGCCGACGTCGCAGGCCCGCAGGGCCAGATGCAGCGCATCGAGCCCGCTGGAGACCCCGACGCAATGCTCAACCTGGCAGTAGCCCGCGTAGGCCTCCTCGAACGCCTGGGTCTGGGTCCCCAAGACGTACCAGCCGGACGTCATGAAACGGGCGTAGGCCGCGTCCAGCTCATCTTTCAGCTCCTCATACGGAGCCTTCATGTCCAGCAAGGGGACCTGCACCGGCTATCCTCTCACAAACGCCAGGAACTCGTCATACTCGCGGATGTAATCGGCCGCGTCGTACTCGTGCGAGGCAAAGACCATCAACACCGCGTCGGGGGTGAACTTGTACTGAATCCCCCACACGCGGGGCGGCAGATACAACCCCATATCCGGCTGGTCCAGCACATACTCCTCGCGGTGGCGGCCATCATCCACGACGACCGACAGCGAGCCGTGCACACAGACGAGAAACTGATGGCATTCCTTATGGGCGTGCTCGCCCCGAACGTAGATGTTCGGTACGGCGAAGACATAAAACGTACGGCGCGGGGCGAACGGCAGGTCACGCTGCCACTCCATCACGCACAGTTCCCCTCGCATGTCCTTGACGTTTTTCAGGCGGATCAGCCTGACCCCCTTCACGGTCGAGGGCTCGGACGTCGCGGCCGTCACGGTGTCCGCCGAGGCGCGGGCCACGGTGTCCACGTAGCCCACGATCCGCGCGGGATTCCCCACGACCACGGCGTTGGCCGGGACGTCGCGGGTCACGACGGCCCCGGCCCCGACCATGGCGTTTTTCCCGATCTGCAGTCCCGGCAGGATCGTGGCGTTGGCCCCGATCGACGCCTGGCGGCAGACCACGGTGCGAGCGAACTGGGGGGGATACTGGCGGCTGCGCGGGTGCTTGTCATTGGTGAACGTCGCATTGGGACCGACGAATACCTGGTCCTGAAGCTCAATGCCGTCCCAAAGGTACACGCCGCACTTGACCGTCACCCCGTCGCCGATGCGGACATCATTCTCCACGAACGTGTGGTCACACAGATTGCAGTCTTCCCCGATGCGCGCCCCCGGCAGGATATGCGCGAACGCCCACACGCGGGTGCCCCGGCCAATCCGCGCGCCGGGCTCCACGAGGGCCTGCGGGTGGATGAAGGCCCCATTGTTATCCTTATTCATGCGATTCTCTCTTTCCCACCGTCACTGTGAAGCCCTCCGGACAGGGTGCCGCACCGCCTTCTTGGCTCGGATGTCCGAGCGTTTGGCGGTTCTGCATGAGTGTACCTTTCAGGACGGCCCTGTCAACGACGGGCCCCTGCCGAGACAGCGGCCGCCCGGCGCCGTATCACGTGACAGGGTCGCCTGACCGACCATCCCCCTGAGCCTTCCGAGCGCGTTGCATCTTTTTGCGGACTCGTACAAGATCGTAGGGGTAAACCAGCCCCACCGCCCAGCGCATCACTACGGCCGGGGCGACCCCGTGCGACAGGCCCTTGCCAATGACCGCGAGGCGCTCTCGCCGCGTGCCGCGAAGGAACGCAACATCGAGCTCCAATTCGGTCACTCGGGCCTGAATATGGGAGGCCAGCGCTCGGCGCAGGTCCGGGTCCATCCGGAACGGCACATCGGGGCGTTCAAGGGCGTCCAGGTGGTTCCGGTACATCATCAGGCGTCGAGTGAGCCTTTTGTCCATGTGCTGCCGTGCGGCCTCATCGGGCGCCTCGGTCGCGACCAGCGAGGTGATGTTCCCCGCGTGTTTGCGATACAGGACCAACGGCTCGTCGAGATACTCGATCCGTCCCAGCAGGGCCGACCGAAAAGCGATGGTCTGGTCTTCGTACACCGTGCCGGGCAACAGCGGGCCGAAGACCTCAAACACGCGGCGATGCCAGGCATGGGAACAGCCAAACACGCGGGTCTGGCGCAGGCAGGTCTCAACGGGCCCCGCCTTGCGAGGTGCAGGCCTCCGGACGAGGCTGGTCTGCCGACCCACCTCGTCGATGATGCCAAAGCTGGAGTAGACCGACATGATTTCGCCCGGGCCCTGCTGAAACACCCGCCATAGCCGTTCGGTCCGCTCGGGCACGGAGATGTCGTCGCCGGCGGCGATGACCACCACGTGCCCCTGGGCCATCGCCATGACCCGGTTGACATGGTCTCCAATCCCGAGATTGGGATCGTTACGATTCAACCGGATCACGTGGGGGCCTTGGTAATCCGCGGCCATGGCGGCCATGATATCAAAAGTGCCGTCGCTGGAGCCATCATCGGACAGAATGATCTCCAGCGGAGAATAGGTCTGGGAGAAGGCCCCCTGCACGGCGGATCGGATGTACGCCTCCTGGTTGTAGGCGATCACGATGAAAGACAGCAACGGCCGATCCACGCTCGCGCATCCCATCGCCGCAGTCCCCTGCCATGCCCGCCTAGCGGCCCTTGGCCTTGGTGAGCTCTTCGTCATAGATTCGCTGCAGGCCGGCCAACATGACCTTATGATCGTACTGCCGCCACACGTGCTCGCGGGCCGCCCGGATCAGGGCCTGTCTCTCACCGGCGGGCATGTCCACGACCTCGATCAGCGTCCGCGCCACCCCCTCCAGGTCGCCCGGCTCGATGATCCGCCCGTAACGCCCGCCGCCCAGAATCTCGGGCATGCCGCCGCGATTCGAGGCGACACACGGCACGGCCATCGCCATCGCCTCGATCAGCGACCGCGGCAGCCCCTCGGCCTCGGAGGTCAGGACAAACACGTCCATCGCCCGCAGCACGTCTCGCACCTCGCCCACGTGGCCCAGCAGCCGGACCGCATCGGCCAATCCGAGTCGAGCGGCCTGGTCGGTGAGGGCCTCCTTGAGGCGGCCCGATCCGGCGATCACGAGCACCGCCGTCGGATGCCGCCGGCGGAGCCGGGCAAAGGCCTCGATCAGCAGCGCCTGGTTCTTGGTGGGCACCAGCCGCCCCGTGGTGCCCACGACGATCGCGCCCTCGTCCAGCCCGAACCGCCGCCGCGCTTCGGCCCGACTGACGGGGTAGTCGGCGAAGTGCCCCACGTCGATGCTGATACCCGACGAGCAGACCTTTTCGGCCGGCAGGAACGGATTGGCGGCCAGTACATCCTGCCGGGTGGCCTCGCCCACGGCCAGGATGCGGCTGACCCGCGGCAGCACCAGCCGGTTTATCCATCGCCGCCGCACGCGACGGGCCCGGCCCAGGCCATGCACGTGGCTGAGCACCACGGGCACGCCGGCCCGATGCGCCGCCAGCGTGCCGTAGACCGTCGACTGGTGCCCCTGGCAGTGCAGAATATCGACCTTTTCCCGTCGCAGGACGCCGGCCAGCCGGGCGATCACCCAGGGATTGAACCATCGAAAGAACCGCAGGCGGGAGATGTAGTGCGTCGTGCACCCGTGCTCGGCCAGCGGGTTGGGCACCTCGCTGCTGTGTTTGAGGTAGATGCATACGGGCCGATACCGCTCGTGATCCAGCCCCAGGATCAGGGCCTCCCACCACGGAACCGGGCCGATGTAACGATTCCACAGCCACGCCACCGTCGGCCGCGAATCCGGCCCCGCCTGGTGCGGAGTTTGTCCCTCTGATCGCTCGGTCGCCGCCTGATCCAATGTCTTCGCCCCGCTCACTGCGCCGCGACCAATTGCGTTTCGTACAAACCCCGATACACGCCGCATCGCTCCATCAACTCGGCATGCACGCCCTGATCGACGATGCGCCCCCCCTCCATCACCACGATGCGGTCCGCGCCGATGACCGTGCTGAAGCGGTGCGCGATGATGAAGCACGTTCGACCCTGCATCAAATCGCCCAGGGCCTCATTGATCTTCGCCTCGCTTTCGGCGTCGACCTGACTCATGGCCTCGTCGAAAATCAGGATCGTGGGATTCTTCAAGATGGCGCGGGCGATCACGATCCGCTGCAACTGCCCGCCGCTGAATCCCGTGCTGTGCTCCCCGATCATCGTGTCGTAGCCGTTCGGCAGCGTGTCGATGAACTCATGCACGTGCGCCCGACGCGCCGCGGCGATGATCTCCTCGCGGGTGGCGTCGGGCTTGCCGTAGCCGATGTTCGCCGCCACCGTGTCGTTGAACGTCGCCACCGTCTGGGTGACCAGCCCGATCTGGTCCCGCAGGCTCACCAGCGTGGCCATGCGAATATCCTGGCCGTCGATCATCACCTGTCCCGTATCGGGATCGTAAAACCGGGGCAGGAGATTGACCAGGGTCGTCTTGCCCGATCCATTGGCCCCGACGATCGCGACGGTCTGGCCGGCCTGCACCTCCAGCGACACGTCCCGCAGGGCGGGGCTGTCGGCTTGGGGATAGGTAAACGTCACATTCCGAAACTCGATACGGTCCCGCAAGGGCGGCAGGACAAAGGCCTCGGGGTCCTCCTTTTCCCGCGGGGCGTCGGCCACCTCGAACACACGCTCGGTCGCGGCGTTGGCCGACTGAACGCTATTCCAGACGTCGCTGGCCTTACGCACGGATTCGGCACTGGTCCCCAGCAGCACCAGCAGCGCGAAGAACTCGCTGCCCTCCATGCCGCCCCGCATGCTGAACACCCAATGGGCGCCGACAACCAAGGCCGCCGAGCCGGCGATCATGCCCAGCACCTCCAGGATGGGCTGCGTGGCCGCCTCGACCTTGGCCATGCGGAGCGTGCGCCGCAGGAACTCCCGATTGACCGCGCCGAACAGGCTCGCCTCGCGATCCTGACGATTGTAGACCTTCACCACGGGCAAGGCACTGACGCTGTCCTGCAACCGTCCGAGCATCCGGGCGCTGGACATCAGCGACCGCCGCGTGGCCTTGCGCATCCGCTTGCCCAGCAGGCTCAGACACGCGACGGTCGGCGGGGCCGCGGCCAGAAAGATCAGCGTCAATTGCCAACTGAGCACCATCGCCCCCAGCAGACAAAAGAACGCCTTCATCGGCTCACGCAGGGCCTTGCCGAGGAGAATCTTGATCCCCTTGCCCGCCGTGGCGGTGTCGCCCACGACCCGGCTGATCGTGTCGCTGGTGCCCTTGGCCGAGAAGAACCCGACGGGCATGTACAACACGTGCCGGTACACGTCCGCCCGCAATCTCGCGATCGCCACCTGAACGACCTTCTCGGCCAGGTACTTCTGATAGAACGTCGCCACGCAACGGACCAGAGTGATCACCCCCATCGCCACGATGATGATGACGACCGCCCGCTCATTGTCGCTCCGCGCCTCTTCGAGTGACTTACCGTCACCCCGCGGCAGAAACCCGGCCACCCACTGCATCCGGTTGACCAGCGCCCACTCGACCCCCCATCGGAGACGCGCCACCAGCGACATCTCATCGGCGCTGATGGCGTCCGGATGCTCGCGCGTGGTCAGCTCGAGCGCCATGGGCTCCAGCGCCCCCTGAGGCGTTGATCGCAACATCGCCAGGTCCAGGGTCACGCCGTCGCCGGCGGTGGCCAGCAATTCCAGCAGCTTCGAGGCCGGCACGGACTCGCGGCCCGAGGTCTCTCGGAACGCGTTAACATCCACGATGCGGTCGCGCGGTCGGATTCCCGCCCGCCACGCCAACCCTTCCTCCTCTACCGTGCTGACCAACAGGAAATACGCAATCTGACTGTCCTGCCGCATCAGATCCGCCCGGTCCGGCACGTAGAAGTCCATGCCGTACCGGATCTCGCAGGACTTGCGATCCAGCCAGCCCTGAAGCCCCTCTTCGCCCATCATCACCTTCAACAACGGGATGATGGTCACGAAACTGACCGAGAACAGCATGCCGATCATCACCGCCGTGGCCACAACGACCACCAGGCGGGGCCACTGCGGCCAGACGTACTTCCAGATCCGCCAGAACTCCTTGACCGATCGGTCCGGTTTCGGCTCGGCTCTCATGGTTCAATCCCTGTTCGTCGGTTCATCCGGCATTTGGCCGCCGGGATATCAGCGCTGCCCATACCACTGTTGATAGTACGCCTGGTAGTCGCCCGAGACCACGTGCTCCAGCCACGCGGCGTGATCACGGTACCAGTCAATCGTCCGGGCCAGCCCCTCGTCAAACGTCACGGACGGCGTCCAGCCCAGCTCCTCGCGAATGCGACGGGCGTCGATCGCATACCGCCGATCGTGCCCGGGGCGGTCCTTCACGTGGCGGATCAGACCGGCGTCCTTGCCCAAGCGATCCAGAATCAATCGCACCACCTCCAGGTTGGTCCGCTCGTTCTGACCGCCGATATTGTAGACCCGTCCGGGCGGTGCGGCCGTCAGCACCGTCCACACGGCCCGGCAATGGTCCTCCACGTACAGCCAGTCCCGCACGTAAAGCCCATCACCATACACTGGAAGCGGCCTGCCGTGAAGCGCGTTGTGAATCATCAGCGGGATCATTTTTTCGGGAAACTGGTACGGACCATAGTTGTTCGAACACCGCGTGATGTTTACGGGCAGCCCGTAGCTGTGACCAAAGGCATGTACGAGGTGATCGGCGGCGGCCTTGCTGGCCGAGTACGGCGAGTTCGGCTGGATCGGTGATTCCTCCGTGAAGGCTCCGTCCGATCCGAGCGACCCGTACACCTCATCCGTGGAGACCTGCACAAACCGCCGGACTCCGCGATCCAGCGCGGCCTTGAGCAACGTGAGGGTGCCCCGCACGTTCGTCTCCACAAACGCATCGGCGTCCATCAGCGAACGGTCTACGTGGCTCTCGGCGGCGAAATGGACCACCGCCTCGACGTCGTGTTCGTCCATCAATCGCGCGACCAGGGCGGCGTCGCAGATGTCGCCTTTCACGAAGTGATGCTGCGGCCGGTCCACGTACCCGACCAGATTCTCCAGGTTGCCCGCGTAGGTGAGCTTGTCCAGATTGACCACGCGGCACTCGGACTGTTCGTCCAGAACCATCCGCACGAAGTTGCTGCCGATGAACCCCGCCCCGCCGGTTACGAGTAATTGCATAGTGCCTCCACGAATTCCGCCAACTCCGGCTGCCACTTGCGGATCGGCCGTCCCAGCACCTGCCGCAGCCGCGTGCAATCAAAGCGGCTGTTCTTGGGCCGAACGGCGGGCGTTGCAAAGGCCCCGCTGCCGCACGGGTCGATCCGCACACTCAAGCCCGCTCGCTCGACAATGAATCGCGCCACCTCATAGCGGCTGGCATACCCCGCCGCGGCCATGTGAAAAAGCCCCGTCGGCCACGTCGGTGCGTCGATCATGGCCCGCAGTACTTCGGCCACCTGCCGCGTGGACGTCGGCGAACCGATCTGGTCATCCACCACCCGCAGCACGTCCTTCGTCCGGGCCAGATCGAGAATCTTCGTCACGAAATTCCGCCCGGCCCGGCCATAGGTCCATTGAACCCGCACGATGCAATGGGTGCAACCGCTGGCCTGAATCGCCTGCTCGCCGGCCAGCTTGCTGCGCCCATACACATTCAACGGATTCGGCGCATCCGTCTCGACATAAGGCCGATCCAGCCGGCCATCGAAGACGAAATCCGTGCTGATGTGGAGCACGGCGGTGTTCCGCTCGCGAGCCAGATCGCCCAAACGTCCCACGGCCCGGGCGTTGACCTCGTGCGCCAGCTCGGACTCACGCTCGGCCCCGTCCACATTGGTGTAGGCCGCGCAGTTGACCACCACGCCGCCGTGAGACACGGCCGCGGCCAGATCATCGGCCCGCGTAATGTCCCAGTCGGGCAGATCGTAGGCGACGGGGTCATGGCCCGCTGTACGAAGCTGTGAGGCCAACTCCGTGCCCAGCATCCCTCGCGCCCCCAGAATGACGATGGGTCGACTCATCCAAGCGCCCCCCTGCACCACCGGCGTCTGCGCTCAGCCATCCACGCATGACCGCGGTTCAAGGTTCGACCTCCTCGATCACCTGGGTCAGGTAATGAGCATACTGGGTGCTCCGCAGGGTCTCGGCCAGGCGGCGCACCTGATCGGCATTGATCCAACCCTGCCGAAACGCGATCTCCTCCGGACAGGCGATCATCCACCCCTGTCGCTGCTGGACGGTCTGCACGAACATGGCCGCCTGCAACAGGGATTCGGGCGTGCCCGTATCCAGCCAGGCCACCCCCCGGCCAAGCATCCGGGCCCGCAACTGGCCCCGCTCCAGATACAGCCGGTTGAGGTCCGTGATCTCCAACTCGCCGCGGGCCGAGGGCTTCACCTGCCGCGCCAGCGCCGCGGCCTGGCCATCGTAGAAGTACAGCCCCACTGCCGCGTAATGCGATTTCGGCTGGTCCGGCTTTTCCTCGATGGACAGGACCTGCCCGTCGGGAGTGAACTCGATCACGCCGTACCGTTTCGGGTCCCTCACACGGTACGCGAAGATCACCGCCCCCGACGAGAGCCCCGCGGCCCGCTGCAACAACTCCGACAACTGATGGCCATAAAAAATGTTGTCACCGAGAATCAAGCACACGGGTTCGCCCTCCGTGAACGATTCCCCGATGAGCAGGGCCTGGGCCAGGCCCGCCGGGCGTTCCTGCTGCGCGTATGAGATGGACAGCCCCCACTGCGAGCCGTCCTCCAGCAATTGCCGGTACAACGGCAGGTCCTCAGGCGTGCTGATCAGCAGGACCTCCCGAATGCCTGAGAGCATCAGCGTCGTGAGGGGATAATAGACCATCGGCTTGTCGTACACATGCAAAAGCTGCTTGCTGACGACCTTGGTAATCGGGTACAGCCGCGTGCCGCTGCCCCCGGCCAGGATGATTCCTTTCATTTCGTCCCCGCTTCCCTATAAAAACTGGCCACATGACACCTGGAAAGCCGCCCGGCCTGTGTCGCTCCGTGATCCACCGGCGGGATTGTACCCGCCCCGCCCGTGGCGGTCAACGATGCCGTCGTATCCCCGCAACGGAGTCGGTCTGTTCGTAAGCCTCGTGGCGCAAATCGCTTGGCCACACTGCGCAGCCTCGATTCCACAACCCAGGAGGGCCTTTCGGCGTAGAAAATCTGAACGGCGGCGGGGGAAAAGGTTTTGCAGGAGACCTGCCATCGTGGGATAATTAGAATCGAGGGGGAGGAAAGAACTGGGGTGGATGGGCCTTGTGTATGACAAGGAACCGGCGATGCGACACGCAATGATGGCTCTTCTGGCAGGATGGGGGCTGGGTGTCTGCGCGGCCGGGACCGGGCCCAGCGAAGTGGCCGAGGTCATCCGGGGCAGCAGCGCCACCGATTTCCTGGCCCGGGTGACGGACTGGCCAAAGGTCGGCGCGGTGCGGGCATACGTCCGCATCCGCGGCATCGAGGCCCGGGAAGGCGTCGACAGTTTCCGGGCGGCCCAGGACCTGGGGCGAAGGCTGAACCAGGCCAAGCGGATCCACCTGTTGAACGTGGAGCAACGCAGTTACTTCCGTCTCGTGGCCGACGTGCAAGTAGACGGCAAGGACCTGGCCGCACAACTGGCGGCGGGGCTCTATGTGCAATGGGCCGAGCCGGCATCGTCTGTGCCTGCCGACCGGTCGAAGGGAGGTCCACCGACGGCCATGGCGCGATCCGCAGTCCTGAGGCAGCCGATGTTATCGGAACCGCAGGCCAAGGCGGCCACGGTGTCGCTGTCGGACCTGCTGGACACCCGACTGGACCTCTCGGCCTGGACGCCTGAGACCACATTGGGCGAGGCGCTCGACATGCTGCAAAGCCGCACCAACCCGCCGCTGCCGCTGGTGATTCTCTGGCGGGACCTGCGGGAGAATGCCCTGGTGGACCGGAACACCCCCATCGGACTGGCCGGAACGGGGATGATTCCGATGCGCCAGGCCCTGAGACTGGTGTTATTATCGGTCGGTGGCGGTCCGGGACGGATTGGGTGCTACATTCGAGACGGTGTGATTACGGTCGCTACTCCTGCATCGGGCCTGAACCGCGAATACGCAACGCGAGCCTACGACACAAGGATGTTGACGATGCCCCCGGCCAATCCTCTCCAGGGTATGGGCTATGGACAAATGGGTACGGGTTCTGGCATGGGCGGCTTTGGGGGGATGGGGGGCATGAGTCCTTTCGGTTCGGGTTCAGGCATGGGGTCAATGGGCTCGGGCCTGTATGGAGGAGGTTATGGGGGCATGTTGGGCGGTGGTGGCCTGAGACGGTAGGTCCGCACCTGTTTTCCATTTCTTACACATCAGTCAGGCTTTTGGCGGGGATTGCGCTTCTCGATTAGCCCCATCTGCGTGCGCCACGGCAGGTCCGATGCCGTCGCCTCGCCCGCGCACCCGCCGGCGAGCGGCCCGGCCGGTGCTTTATCGGGCGGTTTTGCATCAAGGGCCGCAGCGGAATATCCGATGAAACCTAATACATGAAACGGGCACGGTCCGGGTGTGATATCCCGGCGCGCCTTTGTCGGAACGTATATTGGGTAAGGGTCTTCCGGATGCGCACAATCAGGACATTCACCGTCAAGCCCTCTCTGCCGGCACCGCTGGAACCCCTGCGGGCCGTGACACAGAACCTCTATTGGTCCTGGAACACTGACATCATCGACCTGTTCCGTCGAATCGATTATGAACTGTGGAAGCAGGTGCGTCACAACCCGGTCAAGCTGCTCGGCTCGGTCTCGCAGGCGCGACTGGAAGACCTGGCCCGGAACGAGGGCTTTCTCTACCAGCTGCAGCAGGCCAAGGAGCAACTGGACGAGACGCTGAACCGACCAAGCTGGTACGCGAACGTCCACGGACAGACGGAGAACGGCACCATCGCCTACTTCAGCGCGGAGTTCGGGGTGCACGAGTCGCTGCCCATCTATTCGGGCGGTCTGGGCATCCTCGCCGGCGACCACCTCAAGAGCTCTTCGGACCTGGGCATTCCCCTGGTCGGCGTGGGTCTGATGTACCAACAGGGATACGGTCGGCAGTACCTGAACACCGATGGCTGGCAGCAGGAGCGCTACTTCGACAACGACTTCCACAACATGCCGATTGAGCTGGTCCGCAAGAAGAGCGGCCGCCCGCTGATGGTTGGGGTGCAATTCCCCGGCCGCACGGTCTCGGCGCAGGTATGGAAGGCGATGGTCGGACGCGTGCCCCTGTTCCTGCTGGACACCAACGTGCCGGCCAACGCCCCGCCGGATCGGCATATCACGCAGGCCCTGTACGGCGGGGACAACGAGATGCGCATCTGCCAGGAGATGATCCTCGGCATGGGCGGCCTCAAGGCGCTGTTGGCGATGGGCATCGAGCCGGCGGTGTGCCACATGAACGAGGGCCATGCGGCGTTCATGGCGCTGGAACGGGTCCGTCGGCTGCGCAGCGACAAGGGGATGACCTTCGATGAGGCGATGGAAACCGCCAAGAGCAGCAACGTCTTCACGGTGCACACCCCCGTGGCGGCGGGCAACGACGAGTTTAAGGTGGAGTTGATCGACAAGTACTTCGGGCATTACTACGGCAAGCTGGGCATCAACCGGGATCATTTCCTGGCCCTCGGACGGGTCAACCCGGAGGACAGCAACGAGGGGTTCAAGATGCCCGTGCTGGCCATCCGGATGAGCGCGTTTAGAAACGGCGTCAGCGAGCTGCACGGGCAGGTCTCGCGCCGGATCTGGCGCGGCATTTGGCCGGACCTGCCCGAAGAGGAGGTGCCGATCCGGTCGATCACGAACGGCGTGCACGCCACGACGTGGGTCAGCTCGGAGCTGGCGGGCCTTTATGAGCGGTACTTGGGGGCCAAGTGGGCCGATGAGATCGTGGACAAGTCGATCTGGCAGCGCGTGGATCAGATCCCGGATGAAGAGTTGTGGCGGACCCATCAGCGCTGCAAGGAACGATTGGTGGCGTTCGTGCGGGCGCGGCTGATCCGGCAGAAGGAACGGCGCGGGGCCACGCGGCCCGAGATGGACGAGGCCGACCCCGTGCTGGACCCCGAAGCGCTGACGATCGGTTTTGCGCGGCGGTTCGCCACCTATAAGCGAGGCAACCTGCTGCTCCGCGACACCGAGCGGCTGCTGCGGCTATTGAACGCCACGGACAAGCCCGTGCAGTTCGTTTTCGCGGGCAAGGCGCATCCACGGGACACGGAGGGCAAGGAGATCATCCGGCAGATCGTCCACTTCGCCAAGGCGAACAAGGTGCAGAGCAAGTTCGTCTTCATGGAAGACTACGACATGGACATCGCCCGGTACATGGTGCAGGGCGTGGACGTCTGGCTGAACAACCCGCGCCGCCCGATGGAGGCCAGCGGTACCAGCGGCATGAAGGCCGCGATGAACGGCGTGCTCAACATGAGCACCTTGGACGGGTGGTGGTGCGAAGGCTACATCCCCAACGGCGGCTGGATCATCGGCGCCGGCGAGGAGTACGAGGACCTGGAGTACCAGGACCAGGTGGAATCGCAGGCCATCTTCGATCTGCTGGAAAGCGAGGTCGTGCCGGTTTTCTACAGCCGCTCCAAGGGACGCCTGCCGCGGCGCTGGATCCGGCGCATGAAAAACACGATGAAGTGGTGCGCACCGCGCTTCAACACGCACCGGATGGTCGCCGAATACACCCGTAAGTTCTATAAGCCCGCCGCCGAGCGCTGGCGGTACCTGACGGCCGAGGCGATGTCCCGGGTCCGCGCCCTGTCCACGTGGAAACAGCAGATCAAGGAGGCGTGGGCGGATCTGGCGATCGAGACCGTCGAAATGCACGCGGACAACGGACAGGATGTGTGCGAGCTGAACGTCCGACAGCCGCAGCTCCACGTAGGGGCCCAAGTCAGGGTCCGTGCCCAGGTCAAGCTGGGGCGGCTGCGGGCTGAGGACGTGGCCGTGCAAATCTATCATGGGGCGATCGACTCGGACGGGACGATCCGCGAGGGGCAGGTGACCCGGATGCAGCACGTCGGAAGCGTCAACGGCAACGGCCTGTCGCTGTTCGAGGGGACGATCCCGTGTACCTCCTCCGGCCAGCAGGGCTTTGCTCTGCGGATACTGCCCAATCACGAAGACTTGGCCGACCCCTACGAGCCGGGCCTGATCCTGTGGGAGGCATAAACCCTTCCTGTGGCGTCGTCCGCCGCACCTGCGCCCGTGAATCGACACCGTCGGCCTCGTCCGACGGGGGGACGGCGTCTACTCGTGCTCCTTGGTGCTGATCAGGTCGTAGACGGTCTCGGGGTCGGTGGCCTTTTCGAGCTTGGCTTTGAAGTCCTCATCCAGCATGAGGCGGCTGATGCGGCCCAGGGCCTGGATATGCGGGCCGGTCTGATCCGCCGGTGAGATCAGCAGGCAGATGATCTTGACCGGCTTGTTGTCGATGCTGTCGTACTCGATGGGTGTGCCGGCGATGCCCATGGCCATGACCAGTTCCTTGACGCCGGCGCACTTGCCGTGCGGGATGGCGATGCCGGAGCCGATCCCCGTGCTGCGAATGGCCTCGCGGGTCAGAACCGCCTCGAGAACAGCGTCGCGATCCAGCAGCGCGCCGCTGGCATCCAGCAAGTCGATCAGTTCGGTAATCACCGCATCCTTGTTGGTCCCCTCCAGGGGGGCCTTGACGCACGTCGGTTGAAGGATCTCTGTCAGAATCATTTCACTCGCCGTTCCGGTACACGCTCTCTCAGACAGGCACAAACCGAGTACGATATGTTTTTGCCTTCGGCAATGCAACCCCCCGTCTCCAGGAATTTCCCGTTCCGGCACCCCGGCGACGGATCGGGCCTATTTCCCCGATTCTTTCTTCAGCGGCGTCGTCCACAAATAGACCGTGTGCGACCGGTCGCCTTCTTGTACCCCGTCAACGTAGACCACCGTGTCGGGCTTGACGCCGGCCATGTCAAAATCGTGAGAGACGATCCGCGAGCCCGGCTTGAGCTGCTCGAGTTGGGGAATCAGCTTCACATTCAGGGTGGGCAGCAGGTAGAGGGTGACGACATCCGCCTCGCTCAAATCCAGCGTGAAGATGTCCGCCTGCTCGATCCAAACCAAGTCACCGACTCCGTGCTTCTTGACGTTCTCGAGCGACTCCTTGACCCGCTCGTCCGAGATATCATACCCCACGCCCCGACAGCCATAATCCAGGGCGGCCGTAACCACGATGCGTCCATCTCCGCAACCGAGATCGTACACCAGGTCGTCTTTGGTCACTTGCGCCAGCTCGAGCATCTTGTCCACCACGTGTTGCGGCGTGGGGACAAATATCACATCGGGTTCGCGCCAGACCGTCTTGTCCTGAACTCTCTGGCCTGATGGCGAGACGATTCGATACGCTTTGACGGCACGGCGGGCACCTTGAGGGTCGGTCAGGTCCCCGGACAACGTCGCCCCCTCGAGCCGGCCGGTGAAGCTGTACTGAACGGGCGGCTCGGCCGATCCCGCCTGGGCCGCGAACTCTACGATAGGCCCCTGGACATTCACGTGCTCGACCGGCAAAGTGCCGTAACGACCGCTCAGGTCGGGATACACCCTGAGGAGTTGCCGCGGCATGCCGGATTCGGGGCCGAGCGTGAACTCCCACCAACCCACCAGCGAAGCCCCCATGCGCTCGCCCTTGGCTGGGATGTCCGCATCCTGGCCTCGGAAGACCCCCGAGAGGGCATGTCCATCGACTTTGCCGTCAAAAACCGATTCCCATCGCTGCTGCCCGACGATGCACGACCACGCGAATGAGAGGCGGGGCTCCTCGAACGTCACATCCGTGATCTTATGCGTTCCCCACGAACTTACCCAGTCGCCCACCAATGCCCCCTCCTGTCGGGAGAACACCAGGACACCGGTGTATTCCTTCTGGCCCATCGTGACCTTCATCTCCCACCGCCCGGCCACCGCCGGCACAGCCGCGATGCGCCCGCCCTGGTATCGCCTCGTTCCCTCCTCGCCGGACACGACCCCGTATAGCCTGTCTCGCATGATTCGCCCGGCGAACCGGACGGGGGTCGAAGGGTTCGCAGATCGGGCCATCCGCCTGAAGGTCAACCGCCCGTCCTCGTACGTCAAATCGCTCAGATCATCGGCCCCCAAGCGGCCGATCCACCTGCCGGTCAGACGGCCGTCCTCTTCTTGGGCCAACCACAGAATGGCCTGGTCTTCGTCGCCATCGGCACCCCTGCCAAGGCGCCATTCCCCGGCGACGGTCTGTCCCTGGGGCGGACCTCCGCCGGGCCCTGCAAACAAGGGCGTTTGCAGGTCCATCACGACATCCACGCCAAGGCTTGGGTGGTGCCGGAAGTCGAACGGATGCCAACCCCACTGACCCGACCGGAAGGTCCCGCCGGAGTCGCCCACGACGCCCGATCCGACGGCTATGGCAATCAAGACTGGGGCAAGTACTCTCGAATGCATGGTAGTCCTCCTGTGCTCAGACGGTGTTTTGGGACTGCTGTTTCTGCCCTCTAACCCGGACATCCGTTCGCCGGCCTACCGAGCACGGCACGCGCCGCGCCTGGTCCGCGATAACCGCCACGTCAATTGTACCAGGAGTGCCCCGGCTCTGTCAGTGTCGCAGGCTACACCCAAATCCAGACCTTTCTGAGGACCCCTGGGCACCCTGGGTTTGCAGCCTCACCTGATGGTCTCGCTTTCCCAGAGTGACACAACGTCACTGCCGAGAAAGAGACCCAGGGCGAACAACTACTATACAACTATTACACAATTCTTCAGAGAATATTCTTGTAGCAGTGCTATTCGGCACCATAATCGCAATAGTTGTATGGACAAATGTTGACCGATATCGCCTCGGAAAGTCCGAAAAGTAAGGCCAAATACGTGCCGTTCAGTGACCTCCAAAGCCAGGTGGACAAAGACCGATCCTCGGCGGGTCCGAAGTGGCGGGTGGTCAAGCGTTATTTTGTCGAGGCCTTGCGGTCGGGGCGGTACCGGGCCGGCGACGCCCTCCCGTCGGAGAACCAACTGTCGCAGGCAACGGGCATGGCCCGTAACACCGTCCGCCAGGCATTGGCCGAGTTGGAGAGAGAGGGCCTGATCCATCGGGTGCGAGGCAGCGGCACCTTTGTCTCGGCGGTCGATCCGGCGGTCGCGGCGAAATCGGGAACGCTGGAGGCCTACAGCCTGATCATTCCAGAGATCCGCCGAAGCTTGTTTCCCTCGCTGGCCAAGGGATTCGATGCGCACGCCGGCTCAGAGAACCACCAGACCCTGATCTGCAACACGGATTATGACATCCATAAGCAGGGTAACATCATCCTGCAGATCATCGACAAGCAAATGGCCGGCGTGGCGATCGTCCCTCCGACGACCCAGACCACGCCGGCGCACCAGATTCGACAGTTGCGGGCCAACCATATCCCGGTGGTGTTCTGCCACCGGGGCGTGCCGGGCGTTACGGCGCCGGTGATCACGTGGGACTTTGAACAGGTCGGGCGGATCGCGGCGCGGGCTTTGGTTGAACGGGGTCACCGGGACGTCCTGTTCTTCGGGATCTACCGGTACGAAGTAACCGAGGCGTACGAGCGAGGTCTGCGGGCCGTGATGGAAGCCCACGGCCTGCGTCTGCCCAGGGAGCGGGTCGTCCACGGTCCGAGCGAGATCGGCGCGGACGACGCCAAGGACCGGATGCTTCTGGAGATTCTGCGGCGGGCGGATCGGCCGACGGCGGTGTTCTGCAGCGATGATAACGAGGCCGAGCGCGTCTTCTGGATCGCTTACCAGATCGGCATCCGCGTGCCGGACGAGTTGTCCATCATCGGTTTCGGCGATGCGCATCGTCATACCGTCTTTTTCAAGCGGCTCGCCTCGGTGACCGTGGATGAGTTTGAACTGGGCGTGCGGGTGGCACAGACCCTGGGCCAGATGTGCGCCGGGCGCCGGCCATGGGACAGCCCAGAGCGGGTGCTGATGGACCTGGCCCTGGTGGGCGAGGGCACCCTGGGACCGCGACCTCGATGAACCGGGGGTCCGACGCGTCTCGACGAATCGGGGGCAGGGAAGCCACCGGATGAATGGTGTCGGTACACGACGGACCGATGACCGACACGGACTTCGAGCAGGCCGACAGACAGGCGACACATAAGGAAGGACGGACCCATGAAAAGGGCATTCACCCTGATCGAGTTGCTCGTGGTGATCGCAATCATCGGATTATTACTCAGTGTCCTGGTGCCGAGCCTTCGCATGGCCAAGCAGCAGATGCGTTTTGTCAAGTGCAAGACGAATCAGCGCGGCATCCTGGAGGCCGTCAACGTGTATATGGCCGGCCACGATTTCCGTCTTCCGCCCTCCACCCAAGGCACCGAAGGCGGGCACTGGACGATTCCCATGCGATTGAAGTATCATTATGGGACGGATGGATTGAACGGCGGCTCGGTGGTCGACGTTCTGGGTGATTACATGGCCTCGCCGGAGTATTTCGATTGCCCGTTGGCCGCGCACAGCGCGGATTGGCAGAGCGCCTATCTGCAGGCGGCCCGGGACGACGAGGTCAAATTCGTCAACTGTTCCTACTATCTGCTGTGGAACTGGCGCAGGTTCGAGGACACGCGGCCGCGTTTTCGGCCCACCGACGACGGGGGCGACACCCTCATGACGTGCGATTTTCTCATGTACGACGAGCCGCAGAACAACAACTATCACGGCGGGACGTTCTGGATCGGGACGCATCCCTGGAGAGGGGCGTCGCGGCTCACATTCGCCGATGCCATGGTCGGCAGCACGTTGAACGAGGGGTTTACGTTTTGGATGCAGGAAGGATCGTATGATGCGTGGCCGGAGATGAAGCTCAGCGCCGGGTACAAGGACGGCCACGTGGAGACGTTCAAGTCGGAGGATTATGAGCACATGGGCGGGGTGTATTTCCTGCCCAAGGTGCGACGGTGAGCGCGGGACGAGGTTTGCGTCGGCGATAGCGGCCGCAGGCAAGGGAGGGTGAGTGTATGACGTGACTGATTGAAGCAGGGTGGTGCACGCCGAGGCGTGAGACGTGAACATGGTACCTCATGGATAAAGGAGGCGAAGATGAGCAAGCGATGGGTAGTGATGGCGGCAGCGATCCTGGCGATTTGTGGGGCGCTGCAAGCGGATCTGGTGAGCTACTGGCCCCTGAACGAGGGGACCGGGCAACTGGTCAACGATCTTTCGGGCAACGGCTATTCGGCGTTTCTGGGCGACAGCGACGCCGCGGAGGCCGCCGATCCTGCGTGGGTGAACGACCCCGTCCGCGGGCCGGTGCTCGAATGGACCGGCAACGCGGAGCCCGAGTGGATCAATCTGGATGCCTACGTCGATGACTTCTCGGTGCTCAACCAGGGCACCATTATGGCGTGGGTGAAACTGCCCGGCGGGCAGGATCCGGATGTCATCATGGCGGCGTCGAATTCCACGCTGGGGTCCACGGAGATACGGTTCTTCTACGACGGCAGCTATCAGAACATTCCGGGCATCCGATACGACGTGCGGACCGAGGTCGACACGTACTTCCAGCTTTCGAGCTTTCCCACCGACCCGCGGGGCGACACGTGGCGTCACGTGGCCGTGACCGTGGCCGCCGACGGCACGGTGAAACTGTACGTGGACGGTATTTTGAGGACGACCGGCCGGGAGGTAGGATTCTTCAGTGCCGTGCCCGGCCTGAACACCATGTCCATCGGCCGTAACATTGACAACACACAGCCCAGCGGAATCCAGTGGCCCTTCTACGGGCGCATGAGCGATCTGGCGGTGTTCGATACGCCGTTGCCCGACGCCGCAATCCGAGCGGTTCGTGAGGGCTTGGACATCTTGAGTGTTCCGACCGCGGTCTATGCCGGGACGCCGACCGTCGGCAGCACGCACGTTGATCCGGCGACCGTACTGACCTGGCAGCCGCCTCTGGAGGTGGCTCCTTCGGCGTATCACGTGTACCTGGGGACCGATCCAAATGCACTGGGTGATCCGGTCTACTCCGGAGCCGCGACGACCTACGATCCACAGGGACTCGATATGGCGACGACCTATTACTGGCGGGTCGACGCGGAAGACGCAGAAGGGGCGGTCTACCCCGGCCTGAACATGTACTTCACGACGGCCGGTGTGGTTGAGTCACCGGTGCCCGTCAACGGCAAGGAAGGCGTCGATCCATACAACCTGGAGCTGGCCTGGACGGGCGATGAGTTCATCGCGGCGTACGATGTATATCTGGGTACCAGTCCCGAGAGCCTGGCGTTCCAGGCGACAGTGACCGAGCCCCGTGTGCTGCTTGCCGCGTTGGATGAGTTCACCGACTATTACTGGCGGGTCGACACGCGCGACAGTGAGAGCGGGCTGATCGCGGAGGGGCCCGTATGGACGTTCAGCACGGGCGGCCTTGTGGCCTATTGGACCGTGGACTCCCTGCTGGGCGGGATCGCCGCCGATGCCGTGGGCGGGGCCGATGGCACGCTGCAAGGTGAGCCGAACAGCGTCATGGGTGTGATTCCCGACCCGAACCTGCCGGGCGCTTTTGGCAAGGCGATTTCACTGGACGGCGTAGACGACTACGTGGACGCGGGTGACCAGGACCACCTGGAGGGTCTGCCGGGGATGACGATCTCGCTGTGGGCCAAGCCGGCGACTACCGCGGGTGGCGCCCGGATCATCGAGCATGAGGACGTGTTCTACTTCTACCGAGACGGCGCCCGGTATCGCTTCACCGTACATGGCACCAGCGGCAACGCGGCCAGCGCGTATCTGATCGTGCCGGGCAACTGGAATCACGTCGTGGCCACGACGGACGGCGTGCAGACCAAACTGTACGTGGACGGCGTCTTGCAGGCCACCGTGGCCTCCGGTCCGATGGCGACCAGCGTCCATCCGCTGAGCATCGGCGCCCGACGCAGCGCCGGTGGACCGCCGGACACGAACCAGTTCTTCGCCGGTGCGATCGACGACGTGCAGATCTACTCGGCGGCGTTGACGGCCGAGAGCATTGCAGCGCTGTATGCGCGCAGCTCGCTGGCCCTGGAGCCGGCACCGGAAGGTGGCGCGATTGACATACCGCTCGAAACCGATCTGACGTGGCAGGCCGGCGCCGAGGTGGTCAACTACGACGTCTACCTCCAGCCAGACAGCCTGGCGGGGGCAACGCCCGTCGCGCCCGGGCTGACCGACACCCTGTACGATCCCGGAACGCTGGATCTGTTCACGACCTACTACTGGCGCGTCGATTCGCGGGATGCCTTCGGCCAGGTGCTGAAGGGCAACGTCTGGTCGTTCCGGACGGTTCCGCCGCGGGCGGTTTCGCCGACTCCGGCCGACGGCGCCGAAGAGGTGCACCCGGATGTTGAGCTGAGCTGGCTGCCGGGTGGTATCGGTGCGTTCACCTACGATGTGTACCTGGGGACGAACGTGGACGACTTGCAGCTCATCGCCGGTGCGCATGACGGCACGTCTTTCGATCCGGGCATGCTGGAATGGGCGACCACCTACTACTGGAAGGTCGACCAGCGGCAGAACGACGACGTGTTTGAAGGATTGGTGTGGACGTTCACCACGATCGTCCCGCTCTGTGATCCGCCGCTGCCGGGCGACGTCGACGGCGACTGCATCGTGAACCTGGCCGATCTGGCGATCATGGCCATGGAATGGATGCAGTGCAATCGCATCCCCGCGGATGCCTGTCCGTAGACGTCCGTCTGATAAGGCATGCGATAGAGGGCCCTGACGCAGGGTCAGGGCCCTCTTTTTTCTCTGTCGCCGCCGGCCATGATGGGGCCACAGCGCGATTTGTGGGGAAGGGCAGCGATGCGTTTTGTTCAGGTTGTGACATGGGTACTGGTCTTGGGTTTGACCGCGATGGTCTGTCAGGCGTCGTTGGTGGCGTATTGGCCCCTTCATGAGGGTGCCGGGCAGGTCGCCGGGGACGTGAGCGGCAACGCGATTCACGGCGTTCTCGGGGCGAGCGAGCAGGCCGAAGCCTCGGACCCGACCTGGGTGATCGATGAGCAGCGCGGGGCGGTTTTGGAATGGCAGGGTGACGGCGGGCCGGCCCAGTGGGTCGATCTGACGCGGCACCTGGACCGCTTTCGCCACCTGAATCAGGGCAGCATCCTGGCGTGGGTTCGTCTGCCGGGGGGTGATGCGGTGGATGCCATCCTGGCCGCGTCGGACTCGGGTGATCCTTCGAGCGAGATTCGCTTCTTCTACGATCCAAGCTACGCCGCGATACCGGGCCTGCGGTATGATGTGCGGGAGGAGGGCGACACATTTTTCCAGCTCTCCACGTTTCCCATCGATCCTGGGGACAATCAATGGCACGCCGTCGCGGTCACCGTCGATGCATCGGGCGGCGTGGTCTTGTACGTGGACGGACAGGCCGCCGCCACGGGTCAGGAGGTCGGGTTTTTCTCGGCCGTCAAGGACCTGGATACCCTCTCGCTGGGTCGAAACGTGGACTCCGGCGGCACGCAGTGGGTTTACCGGGGACGGCTCAGCGACGTGGCCGTGTTTGACAGGCCCCTGCCCGCGACGGCGGTCAAGGCGGTCGCGATGGGGCGCGATATATCCGAAATCGGCCATTTGGCCTATGATCCCGTTCCGGCGGATGGGGCCTCTCAGGTGCCGACCACGCTGACCGTGCAGTGGACGCCGCCGGATGACGTGGCCGATGCCCGGTACGACGTGTTCATCGGCACGGACCCGGCCCTGGCGGGTGAGCCGGTCGCCTCTAACCTGGGCCAGACGAGCTACCCGCTGCAGACCCTCGCGCTGGGGACGACCTATTACTGGCGCGTGGACACGCGCGTGAACGGTCAGGTCTATCAGGGCCTCGTGTGGACGTTCGACACCGGCGGCAAGGCCACCGATCCGGTGCCGTCGGACGGCGCCGAGAACGTGTATACGGGGACGGTCTTGCAGTGGAAGGAAGATTCGCTGGCGGCCTCTTACGATGTCTATCTGGGGACCTCGATTCAGGACCTGAGCCTCTGCGGAAACGTCGTGCAGACGGAGTATCGACCGGCGGCCCTGAAGGGAACGACCCAGTATTTCTGGCGGGTCGATGTCCGCGATGCTGCGGGCGAGCGCATCAGTGAAGGGGACCTCTGGACGTTCACCACGGACGCCCGCGGGGCGTTTCTCGATCAGTACGACGTCTTCGTCAGCGGCACGGAGGGCTATCACACGTATCGGATCCCGGCGCTTCTGGTGGCGGCCAACGGCGATCTGCTGGCGTTCTGCGAGGGCCGCAAGACCAGCAGCGCCGACCACGGGGACGTGGACATCGTACTCAAGCGCAGCCGCGACGGCGGCCAGACGTGGGAACCGCTCGAACTGCTCTATGAGGAGGGCGACACGGCCACGATTACGATCGGCAATCCCTGCCCCGTGCTGGATCACCGTACGGGACGGATCTGGCTGCCCTTCTGCCGCGACAACCGCCGGGTTTTCGTGGGCTACAGCGACGATCACGGCACGACGTGGTCCCCGCGCCGGGAGATCACCGACACGGTGGCCGATCCGGCCTGGACGTGGTACGCGACCGGACCGGGCGTGGGCATTCAACTGGCCCACGGCGAGCACGCGGGCCGACTGGTGATCCCCAGTGATCACCGCGACACCTATGGTTACGGCTCGCACATGGTCTACAGCGACGACGGCGGGGAGACCTGGACGCGCAGCGAACCGATCATCCCGGGCTGCAACGAGTGCCAGGTGGTGGAGTTGGCCGACGGCGTGCTGATGAACAACATGCGCAGCTACGGCGACTGGGCCGACTACCGCAAGATCGCGACCAGCCCGGACGGCGGGCATAGCTGGTCGGAGGTGCGGCCGGACCTGACGCTGATCGAGCCGACCTGCCAGGCGAGCTTTCTGCGATACACGCTGGCCTCGCAGCTCGACCGCAATCGCGTTTTGTTCTCCAACCCGGCCAGTACATCCAGTCGCGTCAGCATGACGGTGCGGCTCAGCTACGATGAGGGGCAGACCTGGCCGGTGTCGCGCGAGGTCTACGCCGGCAGCTCGGCGTACTCGTGCCTGACCATCTTGCCCGACCAAACGATCGGCTGTCTGTACGAGCGGGACGGCTACAACAAGATCACGCTGGCCCGCTTCTCGCTCGAATGGCTGACGCGTGGCGAGGATGCCATCCAGTTGGACAAGGCGCACGCCCCGGTTCCACCCGATCAGGCCGAGAATGTGCCGGTACGAAAGGTCTTGAGCTGGCGGCCGGGACAGGAGGCGGCCCTGCATCGGGTCTACCTGGGGACCGGGCCGGAGTTGAGCGAGGCGGATTTTCGACGGGAGCAACAGGAAACGACTTATGACCCGGGCCTGTTGGACTTCGAGACGAGCTACTTCTGGCGGATCGATGAGGTGCTCGACGGGGGCCAACACGTGCCCGGAACGGTATGGGCGTTCACCACGGCCGATCTGGTTTGTGGCTCGCGACTGGGCGCGGATATGAATGGGGATTGCCTGGTCGACATCGAGGATCTGACGGTCTTGGTGGACCATTGGCTGATGGACCGGACGGTCGAATAAGGACGATCGCATCGCGTGTACAGGACGGCGAGAATCGCGTAGGGAGGTGTTGTCGTGCGGAAGTTACATAAGCAAGTCTTGGTGATGATCGTGTTGATGTCCGGTGTCTGTCCTTTGACGCACGCGGCGCAGAAGGAGTGGTTCGTGCGGGAGGGACGGGCCGAGCAGGTCCGGCAGGCCGGACAACGCTGGACGGCAGGCGACGGCCGGCTGAAGGGCTCGGGCATGGGCAATTATCTCTATGCCGCACGGTCGATTCGGGAGGGTGACTTCGTCCTGGCGGCACGGATCAGCCTGGATGCGTTGAATCACACGGCGGCGTCCTTCATGCTGGACGACAACCACTTCGGCTTTGACGGCGGCGGCAATCGCCTGTTCGTGGAGGGGCCGGCGTTCGGTCCGACGCGGTACATCGGCCCGGCCACGGCGCCCATCACCCCGAACAAACCCTTCCTTTTCGAGGTTCGCCGCACGAACCGGCAGCTTCGTTTCTCCATCGACGGCCGTGAGATATGGAGTACGGAATTCCCGTCCGGCGGCATCGGGCGCTTGGCCCTGCGTCCGTGGCGCAGCACGATGCGGGTCTATGACTTCTGGGGGGAAGGGGACTTCGCGGAACCCCTGCTGCAGCATACGATGCCGGAGACGTTTACGATCCCCACGATCGACCTGTCGGCCGAGAAGGACCGGCAGGTCGTCGTCGCGCGCGGCACGGCGGACGTGTATCAGGGCCACCCGACCACGCTGCTGATGCCGGATGGCAAGACGATGTTCGCGGTGTGGACCTACGATCACGGGGGGCGGTGCGGCCCCATCAAGAAGAGCACCGACGGCGGCCTGACCTGGAGCGGGCTGCTGGATGTTCCGGACAACTGGTCCCAAGTGCGAAACTGCCCCTGCATCCACCGCCTGGTCGGGCCCGACGGCGTCGAGCGGCTCTTCGTGTTCGCGGGCAACGGGGATATGTACCAGTCCGTCTCCCTGGATCAGGGGCGCACGTGGTCGCCCATGAGGCCCAACGGCCTGAAGTGCGTCGTCGCCCCGATCTCCATTCTGACGGTCGAAGAGGGCGCCAAGTGGCTCATGTGGTATCATCGCGGCCGCACCGGTCTGACCGAGGGCCGGGACCGCTCGCAGGTGGGCGTTTATCAGAGCGCCTCGACCGATGGCGGGCTGACCTGGGGCGAGACGAAGCTCATCTGCGAAGTGCCCGGCGCCGTTCCGTGCGAGCCGGCCGTGATCCGCTCTCCGGATGGAAAACAACTGCTGTGTTTCATGCGGGAAAACACGCGGCAATACAACTCCCTGATGATCACCTCGGACGATGAGGGGCGCACCTGGTCGAAGGCCAAGGAGCTGCCGGCGAGCCTGACCGGTGACCGGCACTGTCCGCGGTACGCCCCCGATGGCCGCCTGGTCATCCCGTTTCGCGACCAGGCCAAGGGCAGCCCGACCCGCGGTGATTTCGTCGCCTGGGTGGGGACGTACGAGGATATCGTGAATCTCCGCGAGGGTCAGTACCGCGTGCGGCTCCTGAACAGCCCGAAGAAATTCGACCTGGGGTACCCCGGGCTGGAGGTCCTGCCGGATGGGACGCTGGCGGCCACGACCTACGCCGTCCTGGAGCCCGGGGAGAAGAACTCCGTGGTGAGCGTGCGATTTCGCATGGAAGAGATCGATGCCAAGGCCGCCCGGTTCCCCACGCACGTCCCCGTTTACGTGAGCGGGCAGGAGGGGTACCACACCTACCGGATTCCCGCCCTGCTGGTGACGGGCAAGGGTACGGTGCTGGCTTTCTGCGAGGGCCGCAAGGGCGGCCGCGGCGACAGCGGCAACATCGACCTGCTCGTCAAGCGGTCCACCGACGGCGGCCGGACATGGAGCCAGGCGGCCGTAGTGCGGGATGACGGGCCGAATACCTGCGGCAACCCCTGCCCCGTGCTCGACCGCGAGACCGGGACGATTTGGCTGCTGACCACGTGGAACCTGGGCAGCGACCACGAGCGGCAGATTATCGACCAGACGAGCACGGACACGCGCCGCATCTTCGTCGCCGGTTCGACGGACGATGGCCGCACCTGGTCGCCGTTCAAGGAGATCACCTCCGACGTGAAGCGTCCGGACTGGACGTGGTATGCCACGGGCCCCTGCACGGGCATTCAACTGCATCGCGGACCGCACAAGGGGCGGCTGGTCATTCCCTGCGATCACATCGAGGCGGACACGAAACGATATTACTCCCACGTGATCTACTCCGATGATCACGGACGCACGTGGCGCTTGGGGGGCAGCACACCGACCGATCAGGTGAACGAGTGCCAGGTCGTCGAGTTGGCCGACGGGCGGCTCATGCTCAACATGCGCAACTACGACCGACGCCAGAAGCACCGGGCCGTCTCCATCAGCGAGGACGGCGGGATGACCTGGGGCCCGGTCCACCATGACCCGGTTCTGATTGAGCCGATCTGCCAGGCGAGCTTCATCCGCTACACGTGCGCCGACGACGAGGGCAAGAACCGCCTGCTGTTTTCCAACCCGGCCCACACCGACCAGCGGGTCAACATGACGCTCCGCGTGAGCTACGATGAAGGGCGGACCTGGCCCATCGCCAAGAGCCTACACTCGGGCCCTTCCGCGTACTCCGACCTGGCAGTCCTGCCGGATGGGACGATCGGCTGCCTCTACGAGCGGGGCAATGCGCACCCGTATGAACAGATCGTGCTGGCCCGCTGTCGGCTGGATTGGCTGACCGATGGCCGAGACCGGCTGTCGCCGACCTGGAGGCCGTTGCCGTGAGGCCGTTGAAGAGCGATGACATCCGCGGCACCTGGGGGACGCTTCTGCTGCCCATCCAGCCGGACGACAGCATCGACTATATGCTCCTGACCGAGGAGATCGACCGGCTCATCGAGGCCGGCGTCGCCGGAATCTACTCCAATGGCACCGCCGGCGAGATGTACAACCAGACCGAGGCCGAGTTTGACCGAATCAGCGGTATTCTGGCCGAGCGGTGTGAGCGGGCGGGAGTGCCCTTTCAACTGGGTGTGAGCCACATGAGCCCGATGCTCTCGCTCGAGCGTTTGCGCCGGGTCATCCCGCTGGCCCCCGGCGCGGTGCAGGTCGCGCTGCCCGACTGGTTTCGGCCGAGTGTGGACGAGTGCATGGACTTCCTCCAACGGATGGCCGAGGTCGCATCGCCGATTCCGCTGGTGCTGTACAACCCGCCCCACGCCAAGCGCGTGCTCACCCCGGCCGAGATCGGCGAGCTGGCCCGGGCGGTCCCCGCCCTGGTCGGCGTGAAGGTCGCCGACGGCGACGAGGGCTGGTACGAACGGATGCGGGTTCACTGTAGCGGCCTGTCGGTCTTTGTCCCCGGTCACCATCTGGCGACGGGCCGGGCCCGCGGCGCTGGCGGCTCCTACTCGAACGTTGCCTGCCTGAATCCCGCCGCGGCCCAACGCTGGTGGCGACAGATGCACGACGACCCCGGAGAAGCGGTCGCGCTCCAGGGCCGAATCGAAGGGTTTCTCGAACAGTATATCCTCCCCTTTTTGCTGAAGGGCTACAGCACCATGGCCGTGGATAAGCTGCTTGCGGCCATCGGCCACTGGTGCCGCATCGGCAGTCGTCTGCGATGGCCGTACCGATGGATTGACGAGGAGACGGCCGACCACCTGCGCTCGACCGCCCGAGAGTGTCTGCCCGAGTTCTTCTCGGCGGAGGTTCTGTGCCCGTGATGGATGATCTGCGACGACTGCTGGACTACCTTGAGGGGACGGTCGATCCCGCCGCCCAGGAGCGGATCGCCCAACGCCATCGCGATGCGCTCGAATGGCGACCCGTCGATCGGCCACCCCTGATTTGTACCTTTCCGCACCCGCCGGATGCCCCGTTCCAGCCCCTGCCGCACCGCCGCGTCTTCGATGATCCCGCGGCCATGCTCTACAATGAACTCGTTCGTGCGTTCGACACGAGCCTCTGCCTGGCCGATCAGGTCGGGCATGATCTGCCCTGGACGGTCCGGCCCAACTTCGGCACCGTCGTCGTCGCCTCCTTGTTCGGCGGCCGAATCGAGCAGCGCGGCGATGATCCCCCGTGGGTGCGTCCCTTCGAAACGGTCGAGCAGTTTCGACGGGCCCTGGACCGAGACCCGTCGGATGTATCGGGAGACACGGTGGATCGTATCCGCCGGCGCTATGAGTTCTATGCCGAGGCGCTGGAGCCTTACCCCGGCTTGTGTGCCGTGATCCGTTTCGTCCTGCCGGATTTGCAGGGCCCCTTCGACACGGCCGAGCAGTTGCGGGGCAGCGAGATCTTTGCCGATCTTTACACCCAGCCCGATCTGGTCGCCCTGGCTCTGGAGCGGATCGCCGCCGTCCAGGTCCGGCTGGCCCAGCACCTCCAAGCATTCCTTCGTGAACCCCTCGATGGGTTCACCCACCAGCACGGCACCCTGATTCGTGGTCATATCCTTCTGCGTGACGACACCGTGATTATGGTCTCCCCGGAGATGTACCGCGATCATATCGCCCGCTGGGACGGCTTCGTGTTGGAGCGGCTCGATGGCGGCGGCATTCACGCCTGCGGCCGGTTCGACGGCCACGTGGAGGCCTTCCTGGGACTGCCGAATATGCGGTGCCTGGATTTGGGCCAGTCGTGGCTTAATGACGTCGATACCATGTATGAAAAGGCACGCCAACGATCTATCCCATTGGTGCGCGTACGCGCCAGCGAGAAACAACTCGTTAGCGGAGACATCCGCCGGCGCTTTCCCACCGGGGCGACGTTTGTATATGATGCCCCCACCGTGGCGGACGCCAAGCGGGTGTGCATGGCCTATTGCGATCGCGTCGAGGTGAGTTGAGGTGCACAAGACCCCGTGAGACAGCGGCCCGGTACAATGCGTTCGAAGGACAGAGTCCTGTGTGCCGTATCACGGCAGGAGCCGGACGCCGTCCCGGTCGATTTCAGCGCCAACCCATGGGTGCTCCGGCGGCTCTGGACGACCTTCAAGGTGGATGACCATCGGTCCCTCCTGGATGCGCTCGGCGCGGATATCGTCGATCTGCGGGGCGTGGTCGACCCGACGTATCGGGGCCCGATCCCCTGGCGACGCACGGTGGCTGGCGACGTACACGAGAACATCTGGGGCATGCGAACCCGGATCAGCCAGACGGCGACGGGGCCGGAGGAGATGTATTGCGAGTTTCCGCTGCGGCATGTGCAGGACCCGGATGAGCTTGAGCACTATCCCTGGCCGTCGGTGGATTGGTTTGACTTCTCGGACTTCGCCGGCCGCCTCGAGCCCTGGCGCGACCGCGCGATCATGGCCTCCGGGGCCAGCATCTGGCAGCATCCCAGCTTTCTCCGCGGTCTGGATGAGCTACTGATGGACGTCGCCATGGGCTCGCCGACAGGCGGCGCCTTGCTGGATCGCTTCACCGACTTCTATGTAACGTACTTCGATCGTATGTTCGCGGCCGCGCCGGGAGCAATCGACATCCTGCGGATCGCCGATGACCTCGGCATGCAAGACCGTCTGCTGCTGAGCCCTTCGGCCATACGCCAGCACCTGATCCCGCGCATCGCCCGCCTGGTGGATATGGCCCACGCCCACGGGGTGAAGGTCATGTTCCACTCGTGCGGCAGTATCCGCCCGATCATTCCCGACCTGGTCGACATCGGCATCGACATCCTTGATCCCATCCAGGTGGCCGCCCGTGACATGGACCCCACCGTGCTCAAGCGCGACTTCGGCGATCGGGTCTGTTTTCACGGCGCGATCGACACGCAGTACCTTCTGCCCCAAGGCACGCCCGGCCAGGTCGCCGAGACCGTCCGGCAGATGATTAATACGCTCGGTCGCGGTGGCGGCTATATCGTGGCGCCCAGTCACGTCCTTCAAATGGATGTGCCGTTGGAGAATATCCGGGCCCTGTACGAAACCGCCACCGCCCGAAGAGCAAGAACGCCCCTATTGAGAACATGAACCGCAAGCCACGAGACCCAGGAAGACAGCCATGACGGAAGCACGAATGACCAAGACGCCAACCGGCGTCATCGTTCCCATCGTCACCCCTTTGGATGAGGACTACTGTATTGATGAAGAGGCGCTGCGGCGCCTGATTCGACGATGCCTGGAGGGCGGCGTGGACGGCATCTTCGCCGGAGGCTCCGCCGGCGTTGGCCCGCTGCTGACCGATGACCAGTGGCGCGAGCTGATGCGGATCGCCCGCGACGAGGTCGGACCCGAACATCTGCTGCTGGGCGGTGTCATCGCCACCTCGACCGCCCGGGCGCTGCGGCAGATCGCCATCCTGGACGAGCTGGGCTTCGAGGCGATGGCCGTCACGCCGCCGTACTATGTCCCGCTGAACACCGAGGAGGAATTCCTCGATTACTTCGGGGCCTGTCGCGAGGCCACCGGCATGCAGATGCTGGCTTATAACATCCCGGGGTTCACCGGCTCGAACATCCCCCTTCCAGCCCTGCGTCGGATGGTGGAGATGGGCTGGATCACCGCGATCAAGGAAAGCAGCGGAAATCGGGAGTACTTCGCCGAGGCCGTTGAGCTGTGTCGGGATTCGCAAACGGCGGTCATGGAGGGCCAGGAGCCCCACATGGCGTGGGGGCTGACCCTGGGCGCGGTCGGGGTCGTGCCGGTCTGCGCCAACTACGAGCCCCAGACGTTTGTTCAGATCGTGACCGCCGCCCGCGAGGGGGACACCCGCGTGCTGGAGAAGGCCCAGGCCCGCGCCGATCTGGTCCGTGACACGCTCTCGGTCGCGACGCCGGCGTGGCTGGCGGGCATCGTCTACGCCATGGGCACGCTCGGATTCGGCACAGGCCGGCCAATCCCGCCGTTGGGGCCGCTCGGTGCCGCCCAGAAACTGCGGATCGACCGGTTCCGGCCGCTCCAGCCTTCGCCCGTTTCCGTCTCCCCTCGCGTGGATACGTTGAAAGACTAGTTCACGATGCCCGGCCCGGAAGATACGCGGAGAGATTGAATAGTGCGTCGGTTACCGTTTCTTATTGCGTTCTTATGGATTGGGATGACTGCCGCCGTCGGGCAGGTCAATCAATCCGACGGCCTGCTGGCCTGGACGCCCCTGCCCGACCTGCCCGATCCGTTGGGCCGGGCCGGGGCCTTTGTCGGGGTCCATAACGAGGCTCTCATCTTCGCGGGCGGGGCCAACTTTCCGCCGCCCGTCTGGGAGAATGAGAAGGTCTGGCACCCCGAGGTTTTTGTCCTGGAAAAGACCGCCGACGGCTATAAGTGGCACGAGGGTTTTGCGCTCGATCGTCCCCTCGCGTATGGGGCCTGCGTGTCCACGCCGCAGGGTCTGCTTTGCATGGGCGGCAACGACAGCCAAAACACCTGGGCGGATGTTTTCCTGCTCTCCTGGGACCGCGAGCGCAAGCAATTGACCAGGCAGGATTTACCGTCGCTGCCCGAGCCCTGCGCGTATGGCGCCGCCGTCCGCATCGGCAGCGTGGTCTACCTAGCCGGCGGCTGTCGCGATCAGGGGTTGGACAGCGCCATGCACAACTTCTGGCGGCTGGATTTGAGCAGCTTGAATCAGCCCCAAGACCTGCAATGGGAGCCGTTGCCCCCCTGGCCGGGGCCTGCGCGGGCCTTTAACCTCATGGCCGCGCAATTCAACGGAGAGCACACCTGCGTTTATGTCATCGGCGGGCGGCGTGCGGGCGCCGCCGCCGGCTCCGTCGAGTTCCTGGCCGATGTGTATGAGTTCTGTCCGGCTATGTACGACGCCGAGGCCGTCGAGCGCCGCGAGGACCCTGCGGACCCGTCGCCGTTCTGGCGCCGACGAACCGATGCCCCCCACCCCATCATGGCCGGGACCGCGATCGACATCGGGCAAAGTCACATCGCGGTCCTCTCAGGGGCGGACGGGTCACTCTTCGACCAGGCCGACCAATTGCGGGATGCGCACCCCGGCTTCCCCAAGGAGGCGATGGCCTATCATACGATCACCGATGCATGGTTTTCCGCGGGCGACATCCCCGCCAATCAGGTGACCACACCGGCCGTCCGCTGGGGCGAGGACAGTGTTCGCGATCCGATCATCGTTGCCTCCGGCGAGCTTCGCCCGCGCGTGCGAACCGCGAAGATCTGGGCCGTTCGTATGCGGGAGCAGGGGTCCACCTTCGGCGCTGTGGATTTTCTGGCGATCGGTCTGTACCTGGCGATCCTTGTGGGTGTGGGCGTTTTCTTCTCGTTCCGCAACAAGGACTCGGACGATTTCTTCCGCGGCGGCCGGCGGGTGCCGTGGCTCGTGGCCGGGATGAGCATCTTCGCCACCATGCTCAGTTCGATCACCTTCATCGCCATCCCCGCCAAGGCCTTCGCCACCGACTGGACGTACTTCCTGGTCAACATGATGGCCGTGGCCATCACTCCGGCGGTAATCAGCCTGTTTCTGCCGTTCTTTCACAAGATCGACGCCACCAGCGCCTACGAGTACCTGGAGAAACGCTTCAACCGCCCGGCCCGCTTGTTTGCCAGTGCCTCGTTCATCCTCTTCCAGATCGGGCGGATGGCGGTGGTGATGTACCTGCCCGCGTTCGCGTTGGCGGCGATTATGCCGCTGTCGGTCAGTCAGTGCATCCTGCTCATGGGCGTATTGAGTATTATCTACTGCACCTTGGGGGGGCTGGAGGCGGTCGTGTGGACCGATACCATTCAGAGCTTCGTCCTGTTGGGCGGGGCCTTGCTGAGCCTGATCCTGATCGTACATCGCGTGGAGGGCGATCTGGGAAGTCTGGTCTCGCTGGCGGCCGCCGAGGACAAGCTGAACCTGGCGAACTGGGATGTCTCGGCCGGCAGTTTCGCCACGACGGCCTTGTGGGTCGTTGTTCTCGGCGGCATCGGACAGAGCCTCGTGCCGTACACCTCCGACATGGCCGTCGTTCAGCGCTACATGTCCGTGCCGGACATCGGGCGGGCCCGGCGGGCGATCTGGACCAACGCCGTGGCGATCATTCCCTCCTCCATCCTCTTCTTTGCCGTGGGAACCGCCCTCTTTCTGTTCTACAAGACGCATCCCGACCGCCTGGACCCGACCTTCAAGGTCGATGCGGTGTTTCCCTTGTTTATCGCACGGGAGTTGCCGCTGGGCGTGGCCGGCGTGGTCGTCGCGGGCGTCTTCGCCGCCGCCCAATCGACCATTTCGACGAGCATGAACAGCACGGCGACCGCCTTGATCACCGATTTCGTGCGGCCTTTCCATATTATCCGGTCCGAGCGGGGTTACCTGCGCCTGGCCCGCATGATGACAGTCCTCTTCGGGGTATTGGGAACGGGCCTGGCACTGATGTTCGCCTCGGCGGATATCAAGTCACTGTGGGATCAGTTCATGAGCATCCTGGGTCTGTTTGGTGGGGCCATGTGTGGCCTGTTCTGCCTGGGCATCTTCACGACCCGCGCCAACGGTCCCGGCGCCGTGATCGGGGCCGTCTGCGGCGCGGCGGGCCTGTTTTTGGTGCAGCACTACACCCAGGTCCACCTGCTGCTGTACGCCACCGTCGGCATCGTGCTGTCCTTCGCGGCCGGGTACCTGGCCAGTCTTCTGTTGCCGCTGCGTCCTCGTGACATCGACGGTCTGACGATTTACACCCTGCGCCGCGGACTGGGCCGCGATGCCGGGCCTCTTGCGCAGAACCCGTGAGGGCCGCCGGGCGACAAGATAGCACTGCAGAGCCGTTGGCGACCGTTGTAGGCCTGCAGGGAGGTATTATAAGGCACGGAAGATGTGCCGCCCGTCAGCCCTGATCGTTCGCCAGGCCTCCTCCGAAAAAAAGTCACCGCAAGTGCATGCCAAGCGATCTATGGTATAATAGCTGGACCCAGAAGGGCAAGAGGGCAGTCATGATCGACGTCACTGTAATGTGTTACGGGTCTTGTTTTGGGAGGACTTGAGATGAAGAGGTTAGCATTTACGATTACCGCCCTGTTTGTTTTCGGGATCGCGTCGATCCCGGCGGCGGCCCAGGAATCCGGCTCGTCCCGCCGTCCCATGCGGCCACCGCTGTACGGAGACTGGAACATCAAGGTCGCGTTCGGAGAGCGTCAGATGGACGCGATCCTGTCGTTCTCCACGAATAACGAGAGAAACCTGACCGCCCAGTGGATCGGCCCATGGGGCGTGACCGATCTGAAGGACGTCACGCTCGAAGAGAACAAGCTGAGCTTCGTGCAGGTGGTTCGGTTCGGCGAGAACGAGTTTACGTCCAAGTTCAGCGGCACGGTCGAAGAGGGCAAGTTGACCGGCGTTCTGGTCAGCGACCGGGGCGAGTCCGCGGTGGAAGGCCAGCGCGCCCCGCGCATCAGCCGGGCCGTCGGGACCTGGCAAATGACCTTCAAGGTAGGCGAACGAGACGTTACCTCAACGCTTGTCATCCGGGCCGACAAGGAAGGCAACCTGAAGGGCGAGTGGCAAAGCCCGTGGGGCGAACACGAGGTCACTGAGATCACCTACGAGCGAGGCACACTGAGCTTCACCCGCAAGAGCACGTTCCAGAATCGCCAGTTTGAATCCCGATTCGAGGGCACGCTCCGAGGCGATGCGCTCTCCGGCACGATGACCTCCGAGCGCGGTGAGATGGCCGTGGAGGCCACGCGGGTCGGCGCACCCCTGATCGGCACGTGGAACCTTGAACTGGCGTCCGAGCAAGGCACCCGCAAGCAGCGGCTGGTCGTGCACCCGGATATGAGCGGATTGTACGGAACCATCCCCGTCGAGAGAATCAGTCTGGACGAGGGAAAGGTGACCTTCAAGCTGGTCCTCCGATTTGGCGAGCAAGAGTTCGAGATGAGCTTCGCGGGCACGCTGGAGGATTCGAAGCTGGCCGGCGAGATGACGACGTCGCGAGGCACCACCAAGGTGACCGGAACGAAGGTCGTTCGCCCGATGCAGTTCTTCCGACGGCCGGGGGCGAATCCCGCTTAGCCGCCTGTTGAAAGAGGACCTTGCTTTCGTCACCTCGGACCCTGTCGTCCCGAACCTTGGCGCGAGGGGGTCCGGAGTGCACGTACGTGATGGCAAGGCGCATCCGAAAGGACGGAGCTCACCGGCAGATCTTACACGGCGCCTTTGGTCCAGGATCGCAGGATAACACGCCGAGAAAGCGCTTGACAACGTCAGGCCCCGGATGGGAGGATCGGGAGGATGTGGACGGCGAGGGGAAATAAGCGTATGTCCCGCCGATCTACGTGGAATGTCATTTCTGAGGGAGGTGAGGAACATGAGGGCTCGACTGCGCGTTCTTCTGTGGGCATCTATCATCACGATCTGTGGATACCCCGCCGTAGTTCATGCCGAGGAGGTCACGGACCAAGGCGTTCCGTTCATGACGATCTCGCCGAACGTCCAGGATACCGCCTATTTCGCCACCGGCGGACCGGCTCCGGATTACAACCGGATGGTGGACGGCAACACCGAAAGCACGCACGACACCTGGGAAGGCGACAACGGCATCGTCAATGCGTGGCTCTACGATGGTTTTGGACTGCAATTTCCGGAAGGCATCAGCGGCGTTCAGCGGCTGGAGTGGGACCTGCAGGTCTTTGTGGATGGAGGATGGTACGACACGCTTTATGAACCGGTCGTGGTCCAGGTGACGACGGACCCCGGTTTTGCCGCCTACGCCCTGACACCGGGCACGTATCCCGGCGAGGACGGCATCTGGGTGACCGCGCCTTACTACCATGACTATCCCGTGGATGTCTGGGGGGCGGCGCAGGACTATCCCGGGGTGCCGGCCGATTCCACGACGTTTGTGTTTGAGATGGATTTCCCAGATACGATTTATGGTATTCGTATCATCGGAGACGGGGGCGGCGTGGCGGGTCCGGATGGAACCGGTTTTGTCGCCGTGGAGGAGCTGCGCATCTTGACGGGAGACCCGACAACGCGGGCGACGGCCGTCTGGCCGCCACACAACGCCGAAGACGTCTCCGTCGAGACGACCGATCTCCTGTGGCTGCCCGCGCAAGAAGGGGGTGATACCGACCCCAATGTCGTGGGCCACTACCTGTATCTGGGAACCGACCCCAATGGGGTCCGCATCAGCGGTGATGCGCCCTTGCCCATCGAGACCGTGTCCTTCAACCCCACGCTTCTCAAGGACACGACCTACTATTGGCACGTGGATGAGTTGTTGGGTGACGGCACCGTGGTCCGAGGCTACGTCTACCGCTTCCAGACCGAGCGGACGCTGCCCGAAATCGAGGTCCAGCCTGTGGATACGTTTGCGACGGCCGGCCAGGACGCCGTCTTCCGGGTGATCGCGACGGATCCTCTGGGGGAAACGCTGGCCTATCAGTGGTATTACGATGGCGATGGCACGCCGGGCGGAGAGATTCTTCTGACCGATGGGCCGAAGTACGGCGGCACAACCACCGAGGAACTGACCCTTCTGCAAATCGACGCATCCGACGAGGGCTATTACTTCTGCATCGTGGACAATGGAATCCCGGTGGCCACCCGCATGGCCCGGTTCATCGAAGGGCGTCTGGTCGCACACTGGACGATGGATGGTGACCCCAACGACGTCGCCAACGGGTATGGCGGCGCGGCGATCGGCGAGCCCGTATACGAGCCCGGCAAGCTGGGCGAGGCGATTCGTTTCGACGGCGTCAATGATTACGTGACGTTGCCGGGGGGCTTCGAGGACTTCTCGGCCGGCCTTACGATCGCACTGTGGGCCAAGCCGACCTCCACGGCGAACTGGGCTCGGTTCATCGATCTGGCCAACGGACCCGCCTCGGACAACATCCTCTTCGCGCGAGGGGGCACCAGCAATGACCTGGTCCTGGAGATCTATAAGGGCGGTACGGGCGGAGCTGTCTGGGGGCCGGGCCTGTTGGAGCTGAACGTATGGCAGATGCTGGCCGCGACGGTGGATTCCGCAGGGAACGTGACGTTGTACAAGAACGGTGTTCGACGAACTATCGGCGTAACCAACCGGCCCGGTATTCTCTGGCGCAACAGTTGTTTCATCGGCCGATCCAATTGGGACGGCGACGGCCTGTACGCCGGCTCCATGGATGACATTCGCCTGTACAACTACCCATTGACGCCGCAGGAGATCGCGGACCTGTATCTGCTTGCCCGCGATGTCGAGTACGCCTGTGTGGAGCCGGTCCCGTTCGACATGAACAACGATTGCCGAATGGACCTGGGAGACTTCGCCATCCTGGCGGAACTCTGGATGCAGTGCGGGCGTTACCCGACCTGTGTGACTGAGGTCCCGTAGGTGATCGGCCGGCCCCGTTGCTTTCACGAGGTCGGCAACGTGCGTGGTCCTGGTTGATCGGTCTGATTTGCGGGGCCGAGGGAGTATCCGCGCATCAAGAGGTGGACTCTGTCGCCTTGAGTCAGCTCCCTGCGAACCGGATATAGAGGTTCCCGGCGCAGGTCATCTGTGGTTCCACAGCCAGTAGTGAAGAAGAACGAGCATATCCGCCCCGTCAATCACCTCGGAATCCACGCCATCCAAATCGACTTCGGCATTCCAGTCCGGGTCTGTGGCCTCGGCCATCCAGTATCCGGCCATGCAGGACCAGTCCAACAGGTCGACACGACCGTTCTTGTCAAAGTCGCAAAACACGGTCCCCGGTCTTGGAGATCGGGCCGCCCACGCGTCCGGATCACTGCCGTGTCGATCCGGCCGAAGTCGGCACAAGGCCAGACCCGTGCCGGCGGCCTCGGTTGTCCAGGGGGTCTTGTCAAAGTAGATGACCTCGTCGACGATGGCCCAGGAAGCCTCCTGTCCTACAACATCGGCCGCTTCCGGTCTTTCCATCGCCACCCGTTCACCGTGATCGGCCAGCCGGCCTTCGTAGGGCCCCAGGATCACCGATGGCCGATCTCCGTAGGCGCTCCTGAAACCGGCCAGACCGGCCTCATCGGGCTCGAACGGCACGATGACCAGGTATCCGCCGGCGGGAATCACCGTGTCCTGGGAAAACGCAAAGCTGATGCCCCCATCGAGACGCCATCCACAACCGGCCTCCGCATCCCAGAGATGGACCGGCTGCATCGTGGGATTGTGCAGCTCGATATACTCTGGCATCCCTTCCAAAGGACGATACATCAGTTCGCTGATGACCACGTGATCCAGCGGGTGGCTGTTCGTACTGCCGGGCGAAGGAGCCATGCTGTACCAAAACGCACCTCCATCTGGATAGCGCCCCAGCGAGGCATCGCTGCTCTGCGCCTTGAACGCCATGCAGTCCACGACCCCGTCCTCCCCGGTACCCGGCAGATAGGACAGATAGAGCTCTTCGCCGGCCTTGTCCAGACCGAAACCGGTCGTGAGGGGATTGTGAAATCCTGTCACCTCGTCAAAACGAGTCCATCCATGAGCGGGGATCACGGCGGCGGGGATCGACCATTTTTGCAGGTCCTCGGCATCGTCGCTCAGGAACCAACAGCCTTCGGCCATAACGACGGGCGCCCCCGTTGGATTGTACAGTTCGATCCAGTCGTTGGAGTCGTACTCGGGGTGGTCCGGATCGCTGTAATCGGTGTGGGCCATGATCTCGTTCAGCAGCAGGGTCGCCGGTTGAACCGGGTCCGCCCGGCCGGGTGAACCATGGATATAGGTGGAAGCACGCCAGTTGCCCCCGTAATCGAGCAGCCCATCCGGATCGGCGGCGATCACCCACTCCAGAGGCACGAGGGAATGGCCCGCCCCATCCGCCGCCAGCGGCCACACGCGGCCGTCGCCGTACTCCAAGGACAAAACGAGCGCATCCCACCGCCCCGTGAACGTGAATGTCTCACCGCCGTTCGAGAGGTTACCTGAGAATTCGCCGGCGACATTCATATTGGCCGTATCGTATCGCAAGGCAAAGGCAGCAAGGTCGTTCACAATGAGAACGTAGTCATCGGGCGCCAGGGATGAAACAGTCCCCGCATCGAAATCGAACCGGATAACCTCGTCCTGGACCATTTTCAGACCGGACAGATCCAAGGTCTGCGGGCCGCTGTTGTACAACTCGATGAATTCAAAATCCGTACCGCCGATCGGGTTGTACATCACCTCGGTCACCCTCAAATAATCCCGCAGCGGTCGCTCGACGACGGTGCTGGTAATCGACAGGGTCTTCGTGGCGATGAGATCCCCCTGAAAATCGTACACGCGAAACGTCAGGCTGTTTTCGCCGGGCTCGAGCGGGACCGAGGTGCTCCAATGGAACACCTTGGTCGTGCCGGAGCCCGTGCTGGTCCACGCCAGCCTTAAGGGAGGCTGCACACCGTCAAGATAGACCTCCTTCACGTTGATCCAGCCTCTGCCGCTGACCGTCGCGTGGTCCTTCGCGACGATGGGGTCGTACTCGGTGATCTCAAAGGGATACTCCGGGGCGATGCGATTGGCGAGCTCCGCCGCGAGGAAGCTGTTCCGCTGGCCGATAAACGATAGATGGCTGCCGAACGCCTGCGATGGGAGCAACCCGCCGATCTGATCCGTCCAATGCTGCATGTAGGTCGTGTTGTAGGACGTGCGGAGAATATCGTGCACGTGGCCATAGTACAGGCGTTCGTATCCGGGCGAGGCCAGCATCTTCTGCAGGTCGCTGTTGGCCACGAGCGGGCGGGTGGCGGAGTAGAAGGCGTCCAGATCGTGGGGAAAGTAAAGGGCCCTACCGTCCGACGGGCGGATATAGATCTGCATGTTGTGCTGCGAATTATCCCCGCCGTAACTGTCGCCCGCCCCGCACGCCACCGCGATGGCGAAGGCCCGGAGCCATTGATCGACGTCAGCGACGTCCGAGACGTGGTCGTTGAAATAGGGGCCGGTTGTTCCAAACACCTTCGCGAAGTTGATCAGTCCCTGATAGTCGTCTTCGTCGCGGTTGTTCTTTTTGAGGAACTGCCAGCGATAGTTCTCCTTGTCATCGCCGAAGTCGCGGATCGTCCCCCCCACCACACCATCGGGGAGGGGTAGTTTGTAGTCCTCGGGATCGCCCGATCGCGTCGTGTATGGATAGTAGACGTACTCGTATTCGAAGACTTCGCCGTCACCGCCGTCGACGAACTGATCATCCAGAAACACGGTGTTGTACCGGGCCAGTTGAAGCTCCGCCGAACCGGTATGCTGGATGGCCGGGGCGATCACCTTGACCATGTCGCTGTACTTGCTAAGCTGACAGGAGCCGGCGCGATTCATCGCGAGATGAATCAGCATCTCCCGCTGGCCGGGTGTCACGCCTTCGGAGCGGTCCAGGGCCACGGTCTCATGGATGTCGTTAAATGGCCGGTCGGCGCCGAATCGCACGTTGAAGCCGACGTTCGCCGCTTCATGACGGTGGCGCTGACTGCTTTTCAGACGTACGCCCGCATCGTAGTAGACCTCCCGTTCCTCATAAATGACCGTCGCCCCCATCCGGTCGTCACTCATGAGGTTGATGTCGGTGTGCATCCAGTCATAGTCGTCGGCCAGCATGATGATCCGGAAGTTGTGCAGCCCGTTGTCCGCGGCCAGGCCGTCATTCACCTTGTACAGCGCCCGCGAATCGGGGCCGTCCGGCGGATACGTGGAGGTCCTGCCCGTCCCGTCGGTCGCCTGCACATAGAATTGCACCACTGTCGATTGCGGCAAGGCTGGAATCTGGGCGGTGACGCGTCCACCGTTGTCGAGGGTCATGGGGACGCTGTTCCACGTCTGGCCATCGACGCGCCACCGTAACGTCACGGCCGCGACGCCGTCGGGATCATCGGCCTGGATGCAAACGGTTACCGGATCGTCTTCCGATGGCACCGGCGGGCTGTGCACCAAGTCGGTAAACGTCGGGCCGATATTGCCTTCGTATCGACTGTTGCGTGTTCCCGGCGTGCCGCTGCGGTCCGGCGGCTCGATCAGCGTTGTCCTGGCCACGCGGTTGAAATAGAGCCGACAGTTGAGCTGATTGGAGCCCGCGATCCACTTCGCCCGGAAGGAGACCTCGTATGTGCGGCCGTTGACGATGCTTCGCCCGCCGGCCAACGTGGTTTCGGCATGGTTGTGCAGATGTCCGACGGGCCCCGTCGCGACCAGCCGCAATACCCGGTTGGTCGGATCGTCCGGATCCACCATGATTTCACTGTGGCCGTGATTACCCAGGAGCCGCCACGTGTCGGCCGTGCCGGACTCGAACGTACGGTTCTGAATGAGCTCGATGGCCGCCCCGTCCGGATCCTCGATGACGCTGATATCGTCCAACAGAATCTCCCCGGCGTCGAGCAGTCCAAGAACGAACTCCTGCCACTGCCCATCCGGCCCGACCGGGCTGGCCGTGGCCGTCGCGCGATACGTGTAGGTCTTCCAGGACGTCCGCGCGGATTCATCGCTCGCCCGCCAGGCCGCGGCGCGGGCGTTGTCCGCGTCCGGGTCCCGCAACTCCAGGCTCGCATAATGGCCGTCGGCCGCACCCGGCCACGGCTTGCCGTCGAAGTAGTGGACCTCGTCGGCGATATTCCGGTGGTTATCCACCAGAAGGATGCGCTCACCTTTGTTCGACAGTCGGCCTTCGTACTGTCCGACCACAGGTATGGTCGGATGAGTCATCGCCAGCGCCGCCCCATCGTGGGCGACCACGATATACTCGCCGGGACCGAGGACCGTGCCCTGCGGGAATACAAAGCGAATCGCGTCCTGGAACTCCCACCCGGACAGGTCGACCGGCCCGTCCCCCTTGTTGTAGAGCTCGACCCACTCTTCGGCGGATTCGCCCCCCGGCGCGCCGGGGGAGATTTGCTGCCGGACCTCCAGCTCGGGCAGGATGATCATATCCGAGCTGGTCGTTCCATAATTGAAGCCATGGATGGCCAGGATATTCTGCCCCTCGACCAGAACATCCTTATGCTCCGTCACGTCAAAGGACTCAAAACCCGTGGCCTCATGGCCGTTGTCCGCCCCCGAATCCCATCGCACGAGGGTGGGCGCATAGGCGCTTCGGGCCACTTCCCGGCCATTGATGTACGCGATGAAGGCGTCATCGTATTTCATCTTGAGCGTCAGCCCGTCGACGCCGCCCACATCGGCTATTTCGAAGGGGATGCGCACATAGACGCTGCGGTTGACGCCGTACATGGCATCGTGCACATCGGTGCCGATCCAGTCTTCGTAGCCCTGGCCACGCTCGTAACCGATACCGGTCGTCGAGCCTGTTCCAGCGGTCCAGAGGGTATCATCGAAGGGTTCCTCCGCGCCCGTCCAGCGCATCCCATAGGTGTTATCCGCGGGCACGTACGTTCGGGCCGGCGCCCCCGCGTGCAGAATCAGGCTCGTGTCATATTGAGCGCCTTGGCGGGGGACATAACAGCGGTGATACATAATCTCGTTGATGACGACGTCACGGTTGAAGTCAAAATGGTTCTCGGCTCCCAGCGTCGGCACATCCGGATACTGCCACCTCCCAATGGCCTCCGGGTAGCGCCCGCGATGCGAGTTCTTTACGACAACCGCATCCGACACAGCGTCTTGGCCCGGCGGATACAAAAAGAGCCTGTCCTCATCGGCGGGTCGGAAACCCAGTGTCGCGCCGTCCAGGACAAGGTAGCCGCCGGCAGGGAGCGCACCAGCGGGAATTGTGTACTCGGCGTCCACCTGGCCGGCACAGGCCACGACGAACCCCGTCAGGTCAACGGGTGCCTCCCCGTGGTTCACCAGTTCCAGCCAGAACACCTCATCCCGTGCGGCGGCCAGCTCGTTGTAGGCGACCTGGACCGGTTCGACGGAGGGCCGGGGGGTCTCCGTGACGGTCACCCCGGCGGCGAAGAGGACATCGTTATCCTGGTCGGATTGATGTACCTCCACGGCCAGCACGTTGTGGCCCACCGCCAGGTTCGTCACCGGAATCGACATGAAGCCACTGAGCTGGGGATCGGCCACGTCACTGGCGGCTGTGGTGCCGTATTGGACTGTACCCCCAGGCATGTTGGTACGGTGAATCTCCTGGCCGTTGAGATAGAACACCGCGCCGTCGTCGACCAGGTAGTTCAGATTGACGGTGACGGCCGACTGCGGGTCACCGCTGTAGACAAAAGGCTTGCGGAAATAGTGCGTAACCGGCCCTTCCGCCACCGACGTGTGACCCAGGACCGGCACCGCGGTTCCCGCGATATGGATACGCAGGCCCATCGGATTGGCGGACGTGCTCCAGTTGGTAAAGACAAAGTCGATTTGATTCACGCCCGAGACGAAGCCGCTCTGGATGATAAACGGCCCATGGAAGGCATCGTGACCCACGGATGTAATGCCCGTGCCAAGGCCGTTGATTCGGACATCCAGCAGCTCGTTATCGACGGCGACCGTGAAGCTCAGCGAGGCGGTGTCGGCGAGCCAGCCGGTCAGGTCAAAGGTGGTGCTGAAGGAGTAGTCTCCCGGGGGCTGATTATCGGTGCCCTGAGCCGACAGGCCGATCCACATGGACCCTGCATCATTCGGCGCCCAAGCGGGATGATTCTGCATCACCGTCAAGGGAGCGCCGGTCGACGTCACGACGTAGTGCGGGTCTGTCTGCCCCGGCGACAGGACGGCGCCGTTTTCGGCGAGCCCCGTGCTGTACAAGGTCGTGATCGCCGTCGGCGTATCTCCGACGCCCGGTTGCCCGGAGAAGAACGCCGCCTGGCCGATAGCCCAATCGCCGTCGTCGTAGTCCGCCTGGCGCCACAAACTTCCCTGGTCACCGCCGGAATCGTCATACCGCCACTCCCCCTGGAGCCCGACCACTTCATGCCCGACCGGCGCGATATCATCGTCCGGGAAATTGGCGGCGCCGGGTGTGCCGCCGGCCTGGGTACTCCAGGTCCAATGGACGGGCGACCCGGACGCCATCGTCGGCCTGCGTTTGGCCAAGGTGACTCCCGACCCGTCCGGCGCGACCGGCCACTCGCCGCCGTCCTCATAGTCGATGGCGTCCATGAGGCGATGGTCGTTGTTGACCAGTTCCAGCCGCTCGCCCGAATTCGAGAGGTTGCCGCTGAACGGGCCGTATACCGTGTCGGCCCCCGTCATGAGACTGAAAGCCTCCGGATCCTTGGCCACGACAAGAAACCCATGGGCTGGAATAAGGGTCCCGACCGGAAAGGAATACTCCACGCCCCCACGGATCGACCACTTGGAGACATCCACGTCCAGGGCCAGCAGATTGTGCAGCTCGATCCACTCGATCCCCGCATCCTCGCGGGGATGGTACATGACCTCGTTGAAGACCACGATACTGTCGGCGGCCTGGACCCATGAGGCCGCCAGTACCCACCCGATAAGCACGACGCCGATCCGCTTGCGACCAAGGTCCCGCATCGATAGTCCTTCACGCTTGGCTGTGACCGCCATTCTTTAGGGCGCCCGCTCTCGATGCATTGCCGAGGACTTGGCTTACAACGACCCCCCGACCGACGTCGACCCTATCCATCACCCGCGTTGTTCATCTCGAACTTGTTCATTATATCAGATTGGCTGCTTCACCGAAACTCCATACCGGACCTGATGAAAATGCGGCCACGGGACGCAGGGCACGCCCAATGTTCATTTTCTTGGGCAATTTGGGTTGCATGGGTAGCTCGTTACGGCTTATGATAGATTTTGATTTGCCGAGCGGGAGGAATGCCAAGAACGCCCCGGTGAGGCAAAACAACAAGCGGCTCTTCGGAATCGCGTTCATCCCTTGTTTTCTAAGGGCAGGCCATACAATGATTTGTGTGTGGCGAGGGAGAAGGGTTTCTCGATCGAGGGCAATCTCACCAAGTACAGGTGCGCTGCCCCGCACAAGCCGGCCCGCCGCGTGCCCCCCCTTCCCTTTGCCGGACAGGGCGTGCGCGGGCGACTTTTCGGCCGAGAGCAGCAGAAACCTGACCGGATGGAGCCCTCGAAGTCACTGGAACTGTATCGACGGCGCACGATGGGTCACCCAGGGTTTGAGGGACCCCGTGCCGTTGATGGAATCCGGCGTCAGTACGGAAGGCCAATGTGGAGGACATGATGTATGAAAGCGACACGTAACTGTCCACGTCTTTGGATTTGGGTCCTGGTGCAAACAGCCTTTCTCTTAGGGATCGGCGCCGCCGGCGCCGCGCCTTTGGGGACCATCATTTATCAGGACGGCTTCACCGTCGACGGCGTTCAGCGGCAATATGGCGGGGTCCTGAACGGGACCGCCGTCGAGACGGTGCCTGAAGGGATGGACCGGAATTGGATCGCGCCAGGCGGCCTGGTATTCGCCGAGATCAACGGCGAGGACGTCGTCTATGCCAATGCCGGATCCACCTCGGCCTTTCTTGATTTTGACCTGACATCAGCAGGCAGCACCATCAAGGTCGAAGCCGATGTGATGTCCGTAGGAAACACCAACCTCAGCAATTGGGTGGCGATCGGCTTTCAGCCGGGCCAGGCATCGACGGGGCATGGTGGCGCAGGTTTGTGGATGCTGTTTCGCGGCAATGGGGGATACCAGATCTTCCTGAACGGCACCTCGACTTTATTCCTGAGTGTGGATTCGACGCCCGGCTATACGCAGGGAGACATCACCAATATAAGCATCACGTACAACCAGAACACTCACGTCGCCACGTTCGCCATCAACGAAGAGGTGGTGCATACGGAGAATCTAAGCACGACCACGTTTCCCGCGGCCGCAAAGAGGCCCTTCATCATCACCTATGATGCCGGACAATACTTCGACAACTATACCGTGTCCATGGAAGGTCCGTTTCCGGTCAGAACCCTGCTGGAAGGTCCCCGAGACGGCAAGCTCAATGTCCCTGTAGACGGGGAGCTGTCGTGGTCTCTTCTATTTCCCGTGGAGGGGGACGTCACCTTCGATGTCTATGTCGACCCCAACGCCTTGAAGGTCGAAAGCCTTGACACATCTGCACTCGTAAGCGTCCAACAGGCGGCGTCCACCTATGTCCCCGACCCTGTTCTGGAATATGAGACCACCTATTTCTGGCGTGTGGTCACGAACGTCAACGGGGAGCCGAATCAGTCCAGTGGTCTTCGTCGCTTCACCACGGATTACGAGGATCCGCACTGGACGGATGCCTCGTGGACCAGCGATGCGGACTCCGGCATCAGTGCGGGCAAGACCTATACGCACGCGATCAATCTGAGGGGGGCGGCTTTCGGCAGCATTGTCGTGAACGGAGTGACCTTCGACGCGCCGGCGGGGCGAAGTGGGGCAAACTGGGTGCTGGAAGGAGCGCCCAATGAGACCGGTGGAGGTGCTATCTTCATTGAGGGCGATTCGGCCACCTTGGTCAGCGGCTTCTACTACAACGTGCCCGCCTCCCTGACGCTGACGGACCTGACACCGGGTGAGAAGTACGTCCTTACGTTGTATACAAAGGGATGGGGAGGACCCGGTGGACGCATTGTGCATTTGACGACGAGCGACGATGGACGAACCGTGGAATATGATGAGAATGTTGATGGTGACGGATACGGTCATACATTCAGTCATCTGTATACCGCTCCTGAGTCCGGAGCGGTGACGGTCGAGTTCGTTCCGGTGGGTGCCGGCACATGGCACCATTATGCGTTCAGCAACGCTGTTGATCTCCCGGTATACCTGGACCCGACTCCCGTGCCCGGCGCCAAAGTCCAGGCCGAACTGGATTTGAGCTGGCAACTGCATGGAGAGGTTGTGAATCCCACGTATAATCTGTACGTGGGTACCGATGCGAATTTCGTAAACACGACCCTCGTGGAGACGGGCCTCGATGCCACGACCTATTCCGTGAGCCTGGATCCGGAAGTGACCTACTACTGGCAGGTGGAGATCGTCGAAGATGGAGGCCCGGTGGTCTATGAAAGCCCCGTCTGGGATTTCGTAACAACGCCGCCGCCGGATGCCGAGAAGGTGCTGGAATGGACGATGGATGAAACGATGGGGCCCATCGCCTACCAGACAGGGACCAGCGAAGACGCCGATGGAATCCTGTCCGGGTTCAACGATCCCAACAGCGGAGCGATGTTCGTCCCCGGACTGGTCGGCAACGCCCTGCTCCTCAACGGCACCACCGAGTACGTCGATGTCAGCGACGCCGCCCCCTACATGCCCACGGGAAACGAGCAGGCGTTTGCCGTATCGGCCTATTTCCGGACGTACAAGCCCTTCGGGCCGATCTTCTCCATGAGAAACTCCGAAACCGGTACCCCGTTGATTGATATCATGATAGGCCATGATGGGGCGTATGAGTCTCCGGGAAGAGTGAAGATGCTCGTTCGTGATGATAGTGGCAACCTCGGTCCCAATACGAATTCCGGCGTTTTGGTCAATGACGGGCGATGGCACAGCCTCGTGGTCATGCGGGCCAAAGGCAACTGGACCATGTATGTCGACGGCATCGAACGGGCCAAGGCGTTTGGTGTGGCCAGCGGGTCGGTATCGTTGGACTGGCTCGCCATCGGAGCAGAGAAGAGATGGGTCTTCGACGACTACGGCAGTTGGAACGGAAGCCGAACCGACATCCGCTACTTCCAAGGCATGCTCGACGAGGTCTGTGTCTGGGCCGGTGAGATGCAGCCCCATCAGATCGCGGAGCTGGCCGCGGTTGTGCCGTCGGTCAGTGATATGGACTATGATCTGGATACCGACGCGGCGGACCTGAAGACGTTTGCTGAAAACTGGCTGATGGATTCGTACACGCCCGTGCAGCCCTCGCCCCTCGTCCTGGAGGATATGGAGTCGTATACCAGCGACCCCAATAGCTTCAAGGGCTACTGGGAGGCCCTGAGCAGCGGCGTGTCGCTCGAGAACGTATACGGCAACGTGGCTACCGCCCCGACCAGTGCGACGGTGGGTGTGTCGATCAATTCCATCGTGGATGATGCCGACGGCCTGTACGGGCAAGTGCTGCGGTGGGATTATGATCTGCCGGCGGACAGAACGAACGCCATTCAGCGCTTCTGGCTGCGAGATCGGCGGCTTGACCTGGCCGCGTATGACCACATCAGCATCCGCGTCAAGAAACTGGCCGGCAGCACGGGTGACCAATTCTACTTCGATTTCCATGATGGCCGCGGCATGACGGATCCAGAGCAGGGGATCTATCCCTGGGTGCTCGCCTGGCAGGGCAGGATCATCCTGCCGCTGGCGAACCTGCCCGAAGACCAGTGGGTGACGCTGGAAGCCGATATTCCCGGTGGCTTCAACAGCGGCCGGCCGAAGCAACTCCGCGATCTCTATGAGGTCACCATAGGCATCAACAGCGCCGGCGTTGCCAGGGCGGGCACCATCCTGATCGACGAAATCGTGTTGAGCGACAGCACCGCCGACTGCTTCCTGACGGTGGGTGCACTGCCGCCCGACATGGACAATAATTGCCTGGTGAATCTCAATGATTTTGCCATCCTGGCCGAGAACTGGCTGCAGGGTCTCTAGTCGCCAGGCCCTGTGGTGATAAAGACCGTAGGCACGGGGACGGGCGGCTTCGGCCCCCGTCCCCTTTTTGCGCTCGGGTTCCAGATAGGCAGTGGGCCATCTTCGCCCTCAAAGGATGTCGATAAGGGCCATTAGGCAGATTCCCGATGGTGGGAGGGGGATTTCATTGTCGCCATTTCGACACGGCCCGGACAAGGAGACCGGCCCAATCGCATTCTCCCCGGCAGTCCTGAACCTTTTTGCTTGACGCAGCCGGCGTGCGGCCATAGCCTGAGCGTCGTGTGCTGGAGGGCAAACATGGGCACGGAACGAAGAAGAGACCACTCGCACGCGGCGCAACGTCGCGGCTCCCACGGGTTCACTCTGATCGAACTGTTGGTCGTCATTGCCGTGATCGCCTTGTTGCTGTCCGTCCTGCTGCCCGCCTTGAAGCTGGCCAAGGAGGCCGGCATGCGGGCGGCGTGTTTGAGTCACCTCAAGCAGTTGGCGCTGGCCTGGTCGCTCTACGCCGACGACAATGATGACAAGATCGTCCGGGGCGCGGCGACCTCGGTCTTCGATGCCTCCGGCACTGTCATCGAGCTGGGCTGGATCAACGGCATCTGGGACCCCAACCCGGTCATCCAGCTTGAATGTATTCAGACCGGCGCCTTGTGGCCCTATTGCGAGACCGTGAAGCTGTACCGATGCCGAGTCGCTCAGCCCGATGAGCGCTGGAGCTACAGCATTGTCCATTCGATGAATCATGGCCTCATCGGCGGCGAGGCCCTGCGCATCAAGCGAAAATCGCAGATCGTGAATACCGGCCGTCGCATCGTCTTTGTGGATGACTATGCGTACGACTGGGACGCCTCGTGGGCGGTCTATTATGACCGCGAGCAGTGGTGGAATCCGCTGCCCGGCCGTCATGGAAACGGCACCACGCTCTCGTTTGCCGATGGCCATTCAGAATACTGGAAATGGCAGGACATGCGGACGCGGGAGTTCTGCAAACTGGATTGGGAGCAGGCCGAGGCCATCCGCGGCACCGCCGAGGCCGATTACTATGCCCTGGGCAACCCGGACCTCTACAAGATGCAATTGGGCGTCTGGGGCAAACTGGGGTACACACCCTCGACCACCCGCCCCTAGCTGTCCGTTGAAAAACGTACGGGCACAGAAACCAGCCCTTGTTGTCATTCCCGCGAAAGCGGGAATCTACGCTTTCCGGGTAGAGTACACACCATGCGTCGAGCGTGGACCCCGGATCAAAGCCTGCCCCGGACTCGATCCGGGGTCCGGGGTGACACCTTCTTCAACAGGCTGCCAGCAATCCGCGGCACCACACGGGGGCCGCAAGAACGCCTTTTTCTTGTCATTTCCAGCGGCGGCGCATAAAAAAAGCCGTGAGTCGGACCCACGGCCTTGTGGCGTTCTGCTCACGTGTGGCTAGACGGCTCTGCGCCTGCGAAGCCATCCCACGATGCCCGTGCCCATCCCGGCCAGCAGCAGGGTGCCCGGCTCCGGCACGATGGTGATCGAGGCCGAGACGACGTCGTCGGTCATGCCGATGATTTGATCGCCATCGAAGACCCAGTCCGGCATACGCGTGGCCGGACTTGCACTGGTGCTGTCATAAGCACCCGTCAGACAAACGCTGGCACCCGGCATGGAACCTTCACCCGTCATGGTCCAGGCCAGGTTCACCAGTTGACCATTCGCATACTTCTGAGTCGCCATCACCTGAAGATCGCTGATGGCCACCGCGTACGGCCCATCACCCGAATTCCACGGCCCGGCGTCCAACAATAAGGTTCCTCCCGTATACACCATGTAATGCCTGTGCAACTCAAAGGTGTCGAAGATATCCGCGCCGAGAAACGTATGCGTACTCAGGGTCGCGCCATCGAGGAACCACTGCCCCGCAGCGCCCACACTGATGACGTTCCCCACTTGAGCTTCACCGCCTCCGAGGAACAACTCCTGCCAGACACCGGCGTCGAAGTCTCCGGTGAACGTACTCCAGGTGCCGAAGTGCGGCCCGGCCTGTGCACCGACGGCCAGAACAAGAAATGCAGCGATACCGACAGCGATACGTGTTCTCATCATGCGACATCCCCCCGAGAAGTCCAGACACACCCCCTTCAAGGCGACCCAATCGCCTCGAAATCATGAACCCTTATCATAGCATTTTTTTGAGCTTGAATCAATTCCGGCAGGCACACGGATGGCCATTTCCGGGCGGATGCCTTGCCGATCTTGCAGCCCGTAGCGACTGTAGGGCTCCCCGGTTTCAATGGAATGAGACGTCATGGGACGGCCCTTGCAGAGCGCCGGGACTTCCCCAAGTCCACGAAAGGTGGACGCGACGCAACATCGCGGTCCCGGGCAAGGCTCGAACCGAGGCCGAGCGAGCCGTCCCTTGCGTCTTTGGGAAACGAGCGCCCGGAGCTTCTCACGGCCATGCAGGTAACCGAGTAAAAACCTCTGGACTGACTCACTCAAGCGAAGCGCCAAGAATCGCAGTTGAATTGCATACCAAGGCACCCACACAGGCACCCGCATGCAGGGTCTTGCCCGAATGCCTTGAATCTCATCCCCTCGTGGCCCCTCCGGCCTGCCGTGTACCCTCAGGGAGCCATCCATCCGCTCCCCCCAAACGGAGCGCGCCCTGTCAACCTGCGTATCCCTAAAGCCTTCTAGGGCAAGCCCCCCGCATAATTAGGGGACTTCCCGATAGGGACCCCACCTCCAAGCCCGTATGGTCTGTGTGAAGTCCCCGCGTTGGACGGACGAGGCAAGCAAATGGCGGGCAAGACGGCAACAGGGACGCGTGAGAAGGTGAGCCGACCATCCGCGGCAAGATGCAGAGCCCGTGCCCTGCGATACAGGCCCGAGCGGACCCGTTCACCGCACTGTACCGAGCAGGGAATCTTCTCTTCAGATGCACTTCTACGGCAGTCCCAACACGTTGGGAGTACCTGTCCCCCTAAAGCCCAGAACTTGCGTACCGGCCCCCATGGCCGGTACGCCCCTCCTTTTTCGAGGTGCCGCGCAAAACGGCGCCTTGGGTGGGGCCAAGCGGGATGGGACGCCGATGGGCATACCGGCAGATCGAATCGGGCAGCCCGCTTCTTAATTTACCACGTTGCAGTTTTCCATGGGTGCGGCCACGAATCAGGATCGCTCCCTGAGGGACCGCACGTGTCGAGTGCCCGGGTGTACGCTGGAAGGTCCTTCAGCCGCCTGGCGCAGAGGGACCCCATATTTGCTGGAACCGAAATCAGCCGCAGGCGTAAGGGCTTCATGGATGTCTGCGCGACGCAATATATCGCGCGAAAAGATATCACAGAACGTTCATGAATCTGGATTGCGGGAGGAATTGTCATGGACACGTCACATCGATTCTTCACAGTCTCGTCACGAGGCACGGCCAAGGCCTCTCTGTTATTGATCTGGCTTCTTGCCGGAGCCGCCATGGCCCATGAACAGATGGGGCCCCACGTCGATATCCGCCAGTTCGTGCGGCAGGCGGAGTTCATCTTCATGGGCAAGGTTCTTGAGGTCGGCTACCGCAGTTCAGAGGCGATTCCCACGCGGGACCCACTCACGGGCGCGCAGGCCATGGAAGAAGGGCAACCGGTATTTGAAGATGGCTCGAATCTGCCCCACTCCTTTGTGGCTTTCCAGATCGAGGAGGTATATAAGGGCAAACGGCCGGTCCCCGTCCCGGGCGGCCCTCCCTCCGACATTCTGACCCTGCGCTTCGTCGGGGGACCGTACCCCCAGGACCCGGAAGAGGTCTTCATGGTTCACACCTATCCACTTTTTGACGTCGGGGACCGCGATGTGCTCTTCGTTGAGCAGAACACGGTCAAGCCCTGCCCGCTCGTTAAGAGCGCCTACGGCCGATTTCGCATTGTCGACCCACCGGCCGGCGAACCGGGCGAACCCCTCATCTTCACGAATTGGGGGTATGAAGTTCTCCATATCCTGCCCGACGAGCCACAGCAGGGCCAGGATGAAGTCGGCCTTGGACCTTTCCACGCCTTGGACCCCGTGATGACGCACCAGATCGGCGAACTGGTCCTTCAGGTCATCCCGGTCGAGGAAGATAACGAGAGTGGTGCGGCCGATCCAATCGTGCGTCTGGGTGAACCGTTTACGGAGTCCAGGTTCGGAGCGTTTGTGAATCGGATCGTGAACGAGGTGCACACCCCGGAAGAGCTGGCCAACCTGCCGCCGATCAACACGGCCGATATCAATCAGCCGTTTTCCGTCATTCCATTCCATGAGGATGGGCCGGAGGACTTCGGACCGGAACCGCCGACCGCCCCGGCGCGGCCCTGGCTGGACGAACTGCCCGAAGAGCAGTTGCGAGCCATCCTTGCAGCCGAGCGGGAGGAATTGCGCCTTGCGGAGCTTGCTGGCGACAACCCCGTGCTCCCGGAGACCGCCTGCGACCTGCATATTCTGCAGCACGGCCCGCTGGCCGGAGACATCTCCGGACCCGACGAGCGGCCGGACTGCTATGTCAACATCTTTGACCTGGCGGCGATGGCCGCCCTGTGGCTAGAGTGCAACGATCCGGACGAGCCGGACTGCCTGATCTAGCCCCACGAAAGGAGTGTTGTCATGAACACGAAGGCAAATCCAAAAAGGGCCCTCGCGGCGACGGCTCTGGTGCTCTTGTTCGTTTCTCCGGTCACCGCGTACCATTACTACTATTGCACGAACAACGGCAAGAAGGTGGTGTGGCCGAGCAAGGAATTGCGGTGGCGCGCGGGCAAGAACAGCTTCCAGGCGGGCACGGGCTGGCGGGATGCCCTGGTGCTGGCGAATGGCCGGTGGAACCAGGCCCCCGGCCGATTCACGTTCGGCATCCGCAATTGGAACGAGACGTACGTCGGGCGCGGCAACGGCCAGAATGAGATCTGGTTCTCCACAAACCAGAACATCCTCGACGGGGCGCCCGCGCTGTGCTCCAGCCGCTGGCGATGCAAGTCCAACGGAACGGCGGAATGGATCGAGATGGATATCATCTTCGACGCGACCGTGAAGTACTCCAAATCGGACTACCAGTACACCAAATGGGGATACGGGGGAGACTGGCGTCCCTGGGGCACCACGGCGTTGCATGAAATGGGACACGCCCTGGGATTGGCCCACACGAACAATACGTACAACATCATGGGCGAAGACTGGGACCATATCCACGCCAACAACGGCAAAGTCCGTCATTATGCCGGCGAGGACGCCGGCAACGGTGAGGTGTTCCTGTATGGCAAGACGCACAACAGCAAGCCCAATGACCTCGGCGTGACTCACTGGAAGTACGGCGGCGCCGACGGAGCGTACAGCGAGCATGTCCTGACACGACTGTATCATACGGATGGAACGACGGTCGTTGGATGGAATGAGTACCTGGGGCAGCGGCGGTTCAACGTGCGCCGCGGTCAGTCCTACCAGGTCGAATTCACCTATGAGAACAACGGCTACTACAACAAGTCCGGCATCAACACGGCGTGGTACATCTCCACGAACGACTACATCACCACGCTGGACCGAAGGATCCGGACGGGAACATTGACGCTGAGCCGAAACACCGTCTACACGACCAAGACCACGATCACCATTCCGAACGATCTGACGGTGGGCCAGACCTACTGGCTGGGCGTGGTCATTGACTACACCGGAAGCATCACCGAGTTCAGCGAGGCCAACAACGCCACGGGGATGCCGATTCGCGTGGTTGATTAGTCCTGGTCGGGACGCTGTGGGCAGCATGGTCCGGGGAACGACAGACTCTCAGGCCGTGTAGCCGGCTGCGGCCAGTCCGTCGGCGGGCCCGGTATGCCTCTGAGCACGGTCGGGGCTGAGGTGGCACGAGAACGTGGCCTCCTTACCCCAGGTTTGAATCCACGCCGTGCCAGCCGGCCCGAAACGGCCACAGTGAATGCTCAGACGACGGGCAACAACCAGTATCAGACCGACTGGCCGTTCGGCCCGTTGTCAAGCCAGCTTCATGTCAAGACAAGCCGGTTGGTGGCGCCATTCTGCAGAAGCCATAGCATGGATGTGGGCGACAGCAACCCGCACAGGCAGCCGAGAAACGCGGTGGTTGGCGGGGAAATCGGGCGATGGGAGAAATGCGGGCGACCAGAATCGAACTGGCACCTTCAGCTTGGGAAGCTGACGTTCTACCACTGAACTACGCCCGCTCGAACTTGTCATAAGTTCTTTAGCAGCAGCCCTATACACGAAAAAAGCACCTTTGTCAAGCCTCGATTTTTTGCCGAATTTTCCCTCCCAGCGTCTGGTGAGCGTCTAGGAGAAGTATGTTCTGAGTCGGACAGCAGTGTGGAATGAGTGCGCATTCGGAGGGGGATTTACCGTTGGAGGCATTCCTGTGCCTGACTTGTTTCCCTGTCGGCGAACAGGTCATTGAGGACTCGGACGGCTCTTTTCTCGTTCTCATCGGTCGATTGCAGGTAGTATTGCTGACAACATTCGATGGACGACCATCCGCCCAGCTTCATGAGGGTCTGGATGGGCACGCCTGCATTGGCGAGGTTGGTCGCCCAACTCTTCCGCATCGAATGCTGACAGAGCCTGTCCTGGCTTTTGACCCCTGCCCTTCGGCACCAGACCTTGAAATCCCTGTCGGAATCGATCAGCATGTTGTTGGAGTTCCAAAGGCGCCCATCTTCCTGCGCTCGCGTCCACCACCGATGGATCGTGTTCCATTTCCGATCCGAGAGAAAGACGAAGGGATTGTTCTCCGAGACGTTCCGATAGAGGTCAAGCAGTTCCTTGACCACCCAGTCGGGCATGGGCACGGAACGCGTCTCGTAGTCCTTGATCGTATAAGGCGGGATGTCGGGCGTGGCCAGGCGGTTCATAATGGTGATCTGACTGGAGGCGAAGTCGATGTTGGCGCCATCCCACAACAGATTGACCGCCTCCCCTGCCCGAAGCCCACAGCCATACTGCACGGCATAATACGCCCGCTTGTAGGGGTCGGTGCAGACGTTCAGAATGCTCTGAAATTCACTGGGTGAGATGTAGTGCCACCGTTTCTTCTGGGGCTTGACCTGCTTGATGTGGGCGAAGGGATTGGTGCGCAGATAACCCCACTCCACTGCCTTGGAGAACATGGTTTTGCAGTTCCGCAGTTGCAGATTTCGGGTGCTGTCGGCGACCTTCTTGCCCCGTCTCTTCCCAGTCCCATCGATAAACGTGATCTCGGCGACGAACTGTTCGGCGTATTCCTTCGTGATGGCGCTGAGCAGGCTGTTCGGATGGAAGTGGCTGGTGAGCCGAGTGATCGTCTGCACATAGTTCTGGTGAGTCCCATACCGATATTCGTTCTTCTTGACCCGCAGGTATCGCTCGCAGAACTCCCCCAAGGTGATGTTCTTCATGTGGGGTGTGATGCCTGCCTCCAGGTCTTCCCTCAGGTCTTCGGCGAACCGTTCCGCCTGCCTGCGCCGAACAAACGACTTGCTGTAGCGTTTCTTCGTATCCGTCGTGGGGTCATAGGCAGAATACCACCGCACCAGCCACGGCTTCTTCCGCCCTTTCCTGCCATCCTTGGTGATGCTAATATTCGCCTCAGACATTTTGGGCTCCCTACTGCCGATGTCCCTTGTCCCCTTGTGGGTGGGGGACGCTACCGCCGACAGGCAACAGCGTCAAGCGACATTCACGCGGTATTTTTTCGGTTGGAGAACTCCGTCTGTTTGGACAGGAAGTTCAGCAACTCGGTTTTCGTGTAGAACAGCTTCCTGCCGATCTGTGTCCCTCGCAAAAGCCCCTGTTCCCGATAGTACCGCAGCGTCGTATCTGGCTTCTTCACCCCCGTCGTGTCGATGCGCAGGAATTGGACAGCCTCCTGCTCGGTCAAGACCTCTGGACAGGGCCGTCCATCCGGCATGAAACAGGTCACAGGGAAACAGTTTGTATTCGTGTCATTCGCCATTTACGGTTAGCACGGTCGAGGAAGGACCAGGATTGAACATCTGACCTGATCCAGTTTATGTAACCTGACTTGCCCCTTCGCTTTTCATAATGGTGACCTTCGTTACCTAGCAGGGCCTTCGAAGGCCGTTCTTCCCCGACTTGCAATGCCTCTTAGCGCCCATGCACACTCCCCCAGATCATCTGCAAGCGCTTCGTATCCTCTTCTGACCAATTCGATCTGGCTGGGAAAGTCGAGTCCTCGTATTCCCTCCAGATGCTTGACCACATACTCTAAGCCTCCAGCAAACTCGTCACCCAGGTGGCCCTCGTAGTAGCCCTCATACAGAGTACCTCTTACTTCTCGGATCCAGTCCTCCGTGGCATCTTCATTTTCATCTTCAAAATCCCATGCCACCTTTCCGTTGGCAACCTCTTCGACAGTTCCGTCCCTGAACCACCGATGTCCTCCACACAGTACGGAAGTTACCACCAGCACCTTACCATTATGCTGTATCCGCTGTGTAAATTCTTCGTGGGTTGTGTCCTTGGCCGTCCAGGGCGCATTCCGGTACTTGCGCCATTTCCAGGGCATGCCCGGCTCGTCCTTTTCGGCTGCCATCAGTATTGAATCAGTCCGTTCAATTTCCGACCTGTCCTGGTCCGTGTGATGCGTTTCGTAGAACCCCGTCCAATCGACCTCGACGTTCGACTCATCCTGGTCCCGCAGTTCGCCCAGTAGGGCATTGCTGGCAACGATGTACAGCTCGGTCTTTGCCAGATCTGCTATTGCTGTCACGGAAATAGTGATGCGTTCCACCAGCATGCCCAGGTTCCACGGATCGTAATAGCTAAACATCATGATCTGCTCCTTTCATTAATAGGCCCTGTCGTTTCTTTTTTTTAAAATGTTTTCTACTCTTGAGGATTGGCATTTTACCCTTTGTCTTTTGTCGTGCACGCATTTTTCCCCAGTTTTTTGGACTTGTGTAAGCTTTATACCGTGGAATGCTTGTTATTAATTTGTATATATGTTCCATACATAACCTAAGCCCCGTGTATAGCAGCCCTTACACACACCCGGACACAGGGTCTGTATGTTTTGCCTATCTCGGAAAGTACATCCACTTCTTTTGCATTGGGTATGAAGTGAAAGCCCACAATGCCATATTCCATGCTGGTGATTACAACCTCGACCGCCGTTGGGCCTGGAGTGGTGCCAGCCTGTGCTAAATTCCTTCATACTTATCCCTCATAAATATAACCCTTTAGCCCTTCACAACAGTTACTGAAGGTCAATCTATGAGGATTTTTTCACTTTACAACAGTATTTCTTTTTTTCTATATTCCCAATAAAACATTTTGCATAAGATGCACATGCACCAAGCAGCGGTCCTACATTCCTGGCGCAATGACCCAACAACCACATATCATTCATACGGGAATATAGAACAATTCCAAAAAGCCCAACAGGGCTAACCTACCAGTTCTCTATGCCGATTTATCCTGGACCATCCTCGTAATTCCTCAAGGAAATACAGGACAGAGGCTCATTCCCCAGAGCCTGTGCTCTGTCGTGGGATCCTCCATAATAGGTGGGCACAGAGGAACGGGTCCCCTGGGGACTGGAACAACTTACCTTCAGCGTCTGAAGGTTACTCCACAAACGCAACGGCGTTGCGAATTTGGCAGATTGCCAGACTGATCCGCCCCACCACCGTTTGTCGGCACAACAACAAGGATTCCAGGCCTACCGAGCGACCTATGTGCCCCTTACCTTACACCAAGAGCCCCCTGACCCGCCTACACACCTGTGTACTGTCAATAAGTGGATAGTACCGGCAGACAGTCAAGTCCTGGTCATACGATTTAGATGTCTTTTAGATTGTAGAATATTTGGGGGTATCGCGCTACAGCCGGGGATGGTTTTCCTTTTTGATAAATCCGATTTACTGTCTTACAACTACCCCCTTGTGCTGGCCCTACACTATGCCGGCGTGGTCTTCCACGGTATTTTATGTGATATGCAAAAAATTGTGAAAAAAAAGTATTGACAAGTCAATGGGCGGCGTTATAATGCCAGTCGATAATACGAATGATGGTGAATAATCACACATCCGCCCTTTAAGCGGCGGGTTGAATAAACACCAATAATGTGCCTCTGGACGGACAGGGTCTGTCTGCACGTTGGTGTTGTTCGGCCCGCCGCTTTTTTTGTGGGTCGAGGCATGGAAAATAGTGTGATTCTCAGATCAAGATGCGGCTATACCTAAGATCACGATGAAACAACTGGAGAACTTCATGAGGGACCACCCTCATACGGAGGCCACCCAGGCTATCCGCAGGCAGCTCCAAGCCGCTTCTGGCCCTGAGGCCGGGGCTACGGGCGGTCCCCCTGAAATACGCAGCACTGATGCGAATTTGGCGGCACAACGGGTGAATCAGTTGCATCGGGAGGTCCTGAAGGGTCTCCAGGATATCGGTCAGAAGGCAATCGCCATCGGAGGGATCCTGGATGGGCAGAAAAAGACATTACGGCATGGGGAGTGGCTGGACTGGATCAACCAGCATCTGACCATAAGACCCCGACAGGCGGAGAACTACCTGCGCATCTACCGCCGACGAGAGGTTGTGCAAGAGTCGATGAAACGACTGGCACAGCAGGGTCTGACCCCCTCGATCCGCAAGATGCTCTTGGCGGCAAGCCAACCCGACACACCCCGGAAGAACCCTCCGGCACAGGCCATCCTGGATATACCTCCCTGCCAGCAGGGGAACCCGGAGAATGTGCAGCCCCGGCCGTGGCAGATGATCTTCAATGCGGATTGCCGCAAGAACCGTCTGCCCGATGAAATCGCAGACCTCGGCCTACACGACCCTCCCTTCGGCATCGGTGAGAGCCGGTTCGGTCGGCAGTATAATCGGAAGGAGTCCTTGACTTATGATGGATACGTCGAAGCTCCCGCAGACTACTATGGGTTCAGCAAGCAGTGGATGAGCGAAGCGGTCCGTGTTCTGAAGCCTGACGGGTCGATGTACATCGTGTCAGGCTGGTCCCAGGCCGATATCATTGGCAGGGTCATCCGCGAACTGGGTCTGTGCCTGATCAATAAGATCATCTGGACCTACCCCTTTGGCGTGTACGCAAAAAGGAAGTTCGTCAGTGCCCACTACGAAATCTTCTATCTCAAGAAACACAGGGGGGCACGACCCACGTTCAACACAGACTGTCGCTTTGCGACGACCCAGCAGCAATATACGGACATGCAGAGTGTGTGGCACATTCCAAGGGACTACAAGCCGGGTCGGGTCAAGAACAAGAATCAATTGCCTGCGGCACTCGTCCGGAAGATGGTGCAGTATGCCTCCCACAAGGGGGACATCGTATGCGACTTCTTTGCCGGGAGCTTCGTGACACGAGACGTGTGCGTTGCCCTGGGTCGGCATTTCATGGGCTATGAGCTAAACACTAAGGCGGCCGAGGCGGCGGTATTCACAGCCGACAGCACATCCGCCTAAGGCTACTTCCTGTGGACGCGACCGAACACGACATGGCGGGGCACCCAAGACGCCGATACGCTCAAAAGCACCAGCACGCGTGGACGTGCTTCTTCATCTGTCTGACTTCAGACATCTTTTATTGGCCCATTTATTATTTTGAGATACACAGGTCATATTACCCCCACCCGCCGGAGATCCTTGTTCCTGGTCTTTTCTATAAATCGTTTTTATTCATTCTGTGCCGTGTTTGTTACACCCTTTATAATTCTCACGCCGAAGAATACTATGCTCTATATACGCAACAGTGACACATGGCTCTCGTAGAAATTGGCGGCCAGAACAAAGAATTGGAGTTTTTCGCTCAACTTATTTTGTCTTTGTGTCGATAATAAAGAAGGAGTCGTTAGACGACTGTTGAATAAGTATATAGACGCGATCTTTACCAGCTGAACAGGTGTGGATAGGTTGTGCCGAAGAATCCGGCACTGAGGCAACACCGTGCATGACGGTGCACGGATATCGATAGAAGCAGCATGTAACTCCATGCGGAACATTGGGGGGAAGGGGTGAAGAACCCCTCCCCCACTGGGTTCAACAGGAGTAGGTCGTAGCCCAACCCAGAAACCAATGTGTCTTTACGTATGGAGTGAACATGAATACCAACCAACAACATTTTGTCATTCGGAACCATCCGACTGAGCCCCTACAGGTCCTTCGCTATCTCGGTCAGTTTATCGACAAATGGGATTTCGGTGTGGATTTGGGGGATAAGACCATTCGCCACTGCAACAGTGGCTTGGCCATGAACACGATCATTTTCTGGAAAAAGACCCCACCTCAGAAAAAGAACCGCTACCGACTTGCTTCCCACCACATCTATCAGCATATGACAGGCGAAAGAACCTACTACTTTACGAGCAACCCCTTCAGCCGGTACATGCTCTGTGTTCCAGAAGTAGATAACCATACAGACGATCCTACCAGGATTCTTCCCTTCCTCCAGCTCTTTGAGTCCCATTTTCCCGGTCTGTTCTATGACCAGGGATCCTCTGGACAATCCCTACATCCCTACATCAAGCTCGATGTGGCTCCTCTGTACGATTATTACCTCTTCGAGTCAGGGGATTGCAGGACCTATCCAAAATTCGCCAATGAAGTTCTGAGTCAGGTGTCTGTTCTTCTGAGGATCTACGGACATATCCTTGCCCCTGAGCATCAGATCTTATGCCATTCCAGTACTGGACAATCCTCTAAGAGGTATGATGTAGAATTGGATGCGATCAAAGGGACCTATCCGGATTATTCGTTCTACAAGAACAAGAAAACCGGTCGGTATATCATTACTGGTGTAGTCAATCATGGTGTCCTGGTGAAACTGCCCAGAGTGTGTAGTTCTGAGCAGTGTATGTGGTTGTATAATTCTCGCGTATATAGCATCATAGATCTTCTTGCTTTTTCGGTGTACGTAGGATCTTGTGCTCTTCTTTCGGGTGGTCTATCTGAGGAAGAAGTCAATCAGGTCCTGGAGGCTCTGACCTGTGTAGAACCTATCGCGGCACACTCCGTTTTCTTTTCCTCACGGAAAAAAAACGTCGTGGCTTCATCCTCATGCATTAGAGAGACCAGAGTAAAGAATAGTAATACTTGTATAAGAAGATCCAGGAATCAGCCGAAAAATGAAGATTGTGATAATCTGAGAGAATATGATCCAAATGCCAATATTCGAAGGATCGCCATCATCCAAAGACTCTGTAGAGAGTACTATACAGAACACCAGACGTTGCCCTCTAATGATTATCTTATCCAGCAATACAGAGACCATCCAGCGAGTACAGGACAGGCAGACCATGCAGATCTCAGGGAGATCGAGGAGGTTTGTCAGTTCGTCAGGAGGACGTTCAATCCACAGTGGTGTAAGTCTGGCATTTCATGCCATAGGGACATGCTGATTCCCTACATCAAGGACACATTCAATAAGAAAGAATACAGAACGATTCTGGCAGGTACAGCAGCAGCCAAATGCAGACCGAAGAATATTCTGTTGGATCTGTTTGGACGTTATTGCTTGACCCATCTATCCACGAACAGGGAACTCACCTTGTCAACGTACGATGGGTTCCAAGGGTTTTGTGCCAACCATGGTATCCCGGTCAGTCCGAATATGTGTCTGGCTTGTAGGCTATTGTTTGAGCACTACGGATGGTTGGAGAAGCTCAATGCAGATTATGAGATGCCTACGTACGACTGTCTGGATGGAAAGTTGGTCAAGCAAAAGGGTAGAGCTATGGCCTATACACTGACGCCACAGTTTCCATTCTATGATCAGTTCGAAAAAGCCGTGGGCAAGAAGAACATCGAGAAAGTCAGAGCAAAGGGAATGGGTAGTATGGAGGGGTGGGAGAATATAAAAGATGCAGGATAAGGCAGACGCAGATAAGGGTACGACCAGATATTAATAATACTATTTTATGGTAAGGAGTAATAACTATGTTAAGTACTTGGACAATGATCAGTAAAAAGAACAAGTCGTTTGATTCGGAGGAGTTTCTGCGGGTCAAGCCGGGATGTCATCTGAAAGTCCGGCTCATCGGCTTGCCGGTTCAGGTGGTGCGGGTTTGCACGTTGAATAACGAATGTATTCGCGTGGACAACGAGGCTGTAGCCCGGCAGCTCACGGAAAGGCATGAGGACAAGGTGAAGTGGGTGTCGGTACGTTATTCCTGCTGGTGCATTGATCGGGAAACCAAATCCCTGAGGATCCTCGATATGCCGAGGACCGTTGCCCAGTCCTTTGGGAGCAGGGTCCAAATCCTCGGCAAGTCCATTTCGGGTGACTTGGAAGGCTGTGACTGGATGATTCGGACCAACGATAAATCTGGGTTGGATGTACGGTACGAGGCTGTTTATGTGGAGGATAGTCCGTTGACCTATGTGGAGCAAAAGATGATTGAGGACAAGAAGGCAGAAGGTGAATGGGATCTGCGGAAGATCTACTCGTCGTACTCGTACCAAGAGGCAGTAGATAGGCTATGAGCCAGGGAAAGTCCCTACATGCCGTACGGACAAACCGGTGGTCGTAGAAAAGGACATTGTGACCAGGAGGCAGAATGGTTCGGATGGTTCGAGATCACCTTGTCTGAGCCATTCTGAGCCTCTTGGGACAGAACAGAAACACTCAGGCTGTCTGTTCTGTCTTTTTACTGGAGGATGTCAGACAGGGGCAACGGTGAGAACCCTGTCGGAACAGGGAGGGTGATTCCAGAGAGGCTGTTTTTTTCTCTTTGGCAGGAGAAATGAACTCAGCCGAGGAATGAACCATGAGAGACAGAACCGTGGCTTGCATGGAGCAGAAGATCGTCCAAGTGCTGTCCAGAAACCGTCAAATTGTGACCCATCTGGCACTGGAAGCACATGTGCTTCAGGAGGTGCGATCCACCCAGGAGGACCGACATTTCCATCTTGCCTTGGGTAATCTCTTGAGTAGGAACGTTGTCACACAGGAAAGAACCCAGGAGGGGTTCCCCCTGTTCCAGTTGGCAGAGCAGGGAGCCTCTGATAGGCTCCAGGATAGTTTGTAACAATTCATTTCTCTCAGACCCACCCCATCTGCCCTTGTGTTCGGAGAAGGGCTCACAAGCCAATCTGGACAACTACAGAGCACATCACAGAACAGAAGGACTGTCCAATTCCGATTCCAGACAGGCATTTTTTGGGGAAATGAAGAATGAAAAGAACGAAAAGCCAAGGGGCAAAAAATGCAGAGGAAACAAATCATTGTGTGCCTGACCGATGGAAAGTGGGTGACAGATTTCCTGCATGTAGAAGATGAAAAAGACGTGCAGCAAGCTCTGGCTAAATACCAGGAGTGCTATGAGGCAGTCAGGGAGTGCAATATGCCGATTATTGCTCGGCTTCTGCCTGCCATCATGCAGGTGTTTGTAGTAGGAGAATAGGTATGGCTACTTGGGTTGTGCGGATATTCTACTGTCTGACGTGCAAACGAGTCTTTGAGAAACGCACATTGGGATATTGCTCCGGCAAATGCCCGTTCTGCGGTTCGAGTGCAGTGATTTACCGGGGTGACAGGAAGATCCAGACGTAGTCAGGAGCCATGGGGAATACAGACGATTTCGACCAAGTCGTAAGCCTGTGGCAGATAATCCCCTCAGGGCAGGGGCAGGGTCTGACCCATCTGAAAGCCATTGCCGACTCGAACCTCAACGGAACAGGTTCAAGTCTCAGGAGCGTTCTCATCACGGGAGAAGCCGCAGAACTCCATGGATTGGCGTTCTTGAGAGCCTTGGGATACGAACACATCAATCAGATCCATGCGGCTCTGCTCCAACCTGCCCATCGACTTGTCGAGTGTTTCTGCCATGGGGAAGATACGGCTCATTTGATCGCCCATGTAGAGCACATGGTGGGTGCTATCCACCCATATATCTGCCAGGCAGTTCGACAGGGACAGTATTTCGTGTTTGATTGGGGAAAGAAGGAACTGGTCGCCTACTCGGTTCCAAGTCCGATTGTTTTGACAGCCAGTAATAAGAGGAACGTGCCTGCTCCTATGGTCGAGGCAGTCGAGTATGTAGTTCATATTGAGCCCTACAGTGCTGAGCAGATGGAATTGGTGGTGCTCCAGTGGTTGAAATACAGGCGGTTAAAATACCAGGATGAAAAGGTCCTCAGACAGATCGTGCAGTCTGAGCAGGGGAAATACCATCAGGTCATTGATGTTCTCAAGATGGTGATGCTCCTGGTGCTTGGAGATTGCAGGGATACTGTGACGATGGAGGATGTCGAGAAAGCCCTTCGGATGATGGGGGCGACTGGTGGAAATGCTCGACAGGTGAAACCGCCGTTTTGACGACGTGGAAACAGTCGAAGGAAAGACAGGAATGATCATCAGAGCCATTACCCGAACAAGCAAGAAGGGCATCGATCAATACACCGTGTATCTCTGGGATGGGAGTTGCCTCTGCCTGTCGGCGAATCCAGACAGTCCCCAAGGAGTGTCTCAGTGGGGAGAGTTTTTTGGTATCAATGACTCAGATTTTGAGCTGGGCAGGATGGGGGACGAGACGCTGATCAACTGGTTTGACCTGCCAGTCATCGTGCAGGCCCACATCGAGAAGAGAATCAGGGATGCAGAGGAGGATTAGCCTATCCCAGTTCCTTGAGCAGTTCGGCAAAGGCTTGGTTGGGATCCATCCCACAGGCCTTGGCCCAATCGATGAACTCCGTGATATCTACCCGCCGGTTGGCTGTTTCGCAGTTATAGACCCAGGACTGGGGTTTTCCCAGTTTTTGGCCTATCTGCCGTTGGGTCAGACCTGCCTTCTCCCTCATTTCCCGCAGGAAAACGGGGAGTAGCCTATATTTCGTGCCATGTTGGGACTTTGTTGCCATGACCTGAATGTAGTGTCAAACCCTCTTGACACGAGTTCAGTGTCAGGATATACTGATTTTTGGTTGTGGGCAGAGACCTGCTCAGGAGGTCCCGGAACGGGTAACTCGTGGACTCCAGGCACAAGAATTCGGCAGGATACAGGAGCCCAGCAGGCGTGGCGAGGTGTACGCTTGCCGGGCTTTTTTCGTCGAGAGAAGGAGGTAGAGCAATGAGACAATCATGCCAAGGTCGGAGCATTCAGTGGGTGGCTTTCTGGGCGGTTGGTCTGGTCGCAGGGTATGCGTGGGGGCAAGGAGCCTACGGAGGGGGGACAGGCACGGCGGATGATCCCTACCTTATCCAGACGGCGACCCAGTTGAACAGGATTGGGGGCAATCTGAGTGATCTCGACAAGCACTTTCGTGTGGTCCAGGATATCGACCTGTCAGATATTCCCAGCTTCAACATCATCGGTAGTCTCCAGTGGCCTTTTAAGGGAGTATTCGATGGTGATGGGCACACGATTTCTAACGTGACCATCAGCGCTTCAGAAAATGGGGTGGGCTTCTTCGGCACGGTCGAAGGTAGAGAAGCCCAGCTGGCAATCATCAGGAACGTGCACCTGGATGGCGTCAGCATTGATGCGGAGACCGGAGACGTTGGAGGTTTGGTGGGCGTTTTGGGTAGGGATGCCAGCATCTTGAACTGTTCGGTGGCCGGCTCCGTGAATGGGAACTCGCGGGTCGGGGGGCTTGTCGGTTGGTGTGACACCAATAATACAGGCAGGATTGAGGGGTGCCATTCTACAGCTAGCGTTTCTAGCACAGGCGATTCTATCGGAGGTCTAATCGGTAGGAGTGGATGGCCGGGCTCTGGTTCTGGGATTCAGGTTATCACAAAATGCTATGCTACAGGAACAGTTAAGGGGAGAGGCCTGGGTGCAGGCGGCTTTATTGGATACTATCATTCGGGAGAAATCTCACAATGCTACGCGTTGGGTGATGTCTTTGGCGGAAACGACACTGGAGGGTTTATCGGGCACGCGGGATTCTGCACCATTTCAAACTGTTATGCCAGAGGCCGCGTGGATGGTAATATGCTTGTTGGCGGGTTCGTGGGGTCCACGGACAGTGGTGTGCGGGACATGGTAAATTGCTATTCGACGGGCTTAGTCACGTACAACGATGCCTGGGAACAGCACGCTGGAGGGTTTTCGGGAGGGCAGGGTGGCGACGTGACCGAGTGTTTCTGGGACGTACAAACAAGTGGCATGGACCGCAGTCATCATGGGCACGGCAAGACCACGGCGGAAATGCAAACCGAGAGCACCTTCACGAATGCTGGATGGGATTTTGTGGGGGAGACGGCTAATGGCACAGACGACATATGGACAATCCAGGAGGGCGTCACCTATCCGTACTTCACATGGCAACCTGACCCCAATGACACAGGCGAGCCTGATCCGGCGGACCTGGTCGTCTCTGTCGTCGGGGACACGAATCTAGAACTCTTTTTAGAAGATGCCTTCGAGATCACCCTCATGCTTAGGAACATCGGTGAGACGGATGCGGTGCCGAATTCCCAAGGCCATTTCGACACGATTCTCTACCTCTCCGGCGACAGGAACCCCGATTGGAACCAACTAGACGCCGCCACCTATGGGGTTGGGCAGGTGCAACTGGATCAACTGCAAGCCGGGGACGAGCATTTGGTCTCGGTGCCACTCATGGCTCCCTCCCAGCCGGGGATCTGGTACCTGCGGGCTAAGATCGATGACTCCGATGAGGTGATGGAGGGGGATGAACAGAACAACTGGACCACAATCGTCCTTCTTACCGTGAAACGGCTTTTGAAAGCAGACATAACGGGTGACGGGCTCGTGGACCTGGAGGATCTGCTGGTGTTGAGCGAGTACTGGCTGACAGACAACGACGTGGCGGACATCTATCCCTATCCGGAAGGGGATGGGATTGTCGATCTGGGGGATTTCTCTGCCTTGGCATCAGAATGGAACCTGACGGACGGGGTGTCCTCAGATCGGGTCCCCCTCTCCACGGGCACCTTTGAGATGGGTGATCACTTCAATGAGGGATATTCCCGCGAGGTTCCTGTTCATGCCGTTACCGTGTCCCCATTCCATGTGAGTCGGCATCTGATTACAAATACCCAATATTGTGACTTTCTCAATTCTGCATTGTCCAAAGGATCAATTGCAGTTATTGACGGGGTGGTCCACAGCGTTGATTCCTGGATGAACTATCCGTATTGCGATACTTCCTCGGCATGTAGTAATAGCCAAATCGCTTTTGATGGTTCTGAGTTCAGTGTTCGGACCAAAGGTGGAAGGGATATGTCTGATGACCCAGTGGTTCAGGTTAGCTGGTATGGAGCCGCAGCCTACTGCAACTGGCGGAGCGAGCAGGCGGGACGACAAGCCTGCTATAATCCCTACACCTGGAGGTGTGACTTCAGCAAGAATGGATACCATCTGCCCACTGAAGCCCAGTGGGAGTATGCGGCACGAGGAGGATTGATCGGAAGGCGGTTCCCCTGGGGGGACACAATTTCAGAACTGGATGCCAATTACTACAGTGACACCGCTTGCAGCTATGACGTGAGTTCCGTCTGTGGATTCAATCCCCTTTTCCGGGATTGGGTGCTTCCTTACACCTCACCGGTGCGTGGCTTTCCCCCCAACGGATATGGTCTGTACGACATGGCAGGCAACGTCCGAGAGTGGTGCCATGACTGGTATGCCGCGTATGGCTCCGCCCCCAAAACCGATCCCCGTGGGCCACAAACGGGGACCCATCGGATTATTCGGGGCGGTTGTTGGGGCAGCCCTGCTGTCTTCTGCCGTGTAGCCTACCGGGGAGGCTACCTGCCTGACAGCAGGTACTTCATCCTTGGCTTCCGGGTAGCCGTGGAGGATTAGGAGAGTGCTTTCAATCTGTGCCAATCATTCGGCCTCAGTGAGCCAGTAGGATTGGAATGGTGGCAGCCGGGTGATACGGAACAGCCCTACACCTCCAGATACATCGAACTGCAGTCATTCGGTCTGACATGCAGATACCGTGAAGTCGTCTGTATCGAACTGTGCCCCAGGCTCTGCTGGACGACATGCAGAGGGGCTTTCTCGGCGGCAATCGAGGCATGAGAATGCCTCATCCAATGAGGACTGACCTGTTTGTGAACCCCTGCCTTCTGAGCTGCCTTTCTGACAATCCTCAAGACGGTCGTAGGGTGCATGGGGCGGTTTCTTTTTCTGCCCCGAAAAATAGACCCCTCCTCCAAAGCAGAACCCTTGAACAGCATCAGTTCCGACCAGAGCGGTTCGGGGATCAAAACGGTTCGGGTCTTTGACCCCTTGCCATACACCGTCATCTGCCCGCCAACAGAACGCTCCAATAAATCCTTCCAGCAAAGAGAGCAGAGTTCGGAGACCCTGATCCCAGAAATGAACAAGACCGTTAAGAGCAATTTGTTCCTGGGATGGTTTTCTGCCTGGATGATCCTCCTGACCTCCTCATCGGAGAGAATGCGTTCTGCCAGTGTTTCCTTGGGAGTGGGGAGAATCAGCGGACGGGAGATGTCGAACGCAAGATATCCCAGCTTGTGAGCAAAGGCAATCAGGCTCTTGATGGAGGAAAGCGTTCTCCGTTTCGAACCATCTGCCAAGTTCTGTTGGTCGATATGGTCGGCAAAACCTTGCAGGTCTTTCAGGATGATCTGCCTGAGGCTCTTTTGGGTGAAGGCAAAGAACCGTTCGACATCGGCTCGATAATACCGCTGGGTATGCCTGCTCTTGCCGTGGAGCCAGAGCCGGACGAGTTCCTCATCGGTGTCCGCCTGAGACAATTGTGGAGTCCGCCTATCCGCAGGTGGTTCCTGGGTCGAATGCAGGATTACGGTATTAATCATGCTTCTTTCTTGACACGAATCAGACATACCTCTGACTCCAACTGAGCATCAATTGCCCATCATTTCTGCACGAAGGAGAAACCAACTTGCCAAGAAGGAAACAACACATAGGCATCAATCAGTCACTCCCTTCTTGAGAAATCGGAAAACCTCCCTGATGACTACCCCTGGATCCTGCCCATCTGTGCCTTGAGGGTAGAGTGTTCTGATTGCCTCCTCCACCTGTTGTCCAGTGACCTCCAGACCCATCAGAAACAAAGTTTCGAGGAGGTCTGAGTGGTTGGTCGGTTTTTTAGATTTCTTCCTTCCTGGACAATTCTGAGGAGTCTGACGAGGGCTGTAGAACAGCACATACTGACCATTCACCCCAACGCCTGTTTGCCTGACCTCCAAACATTTCTCCTGAAGTTCGGAAGGGTAGAACGGTCGTTTGGTTCTCACGTCATAAACAGGCTGAGGCAAGATCCCTGCCTCCAGCAACTGGTAAAACCTTGCTCGACTCAATTCCAACCTCTTTGCCATCTCACTGACTGAGCAGATGACTTTGGTGTGCTGGTTTTTGGGTTTCATTGTCATGCCTCTTCATCCAACCGTTTGAGATGCTCTTCCGCCTTGGCTGTGATAACTCGATGGGACTTCTTCTCCTTGGTGATTAGCCCCTCCATCAGAAGGTAAGGTTCCAAAACGGTTCTGATGGTCTGACTGGGCAAAGCCAGTTTGGAAGCAATCACATTGAGAGGCGTAGGACCATTCTCTCGTAGAATAGTAAGGTAGTCTCTTTCGAGTTCATCCAGTCCGAAAGGGCAGATGTCGAGCAACGAAAAGGCCTGGTGGAGGTCATGCATGGTGATGACACTCCTGCCTTGGGAAGAACAGACATTCCAGCACATCTGGAGATTGCGGTTCAGGGCAATGCGAGGGGTTTTCTTGGATCTCCTGGCGATCTCAACGAGGACCTCTTCTGATTCGACTTCCCATCGAAGTGCTAATGCTCTTTGTCGAATAATCTCGATGAGATCCTCCAGGGCATAGCGTTCAAATCGACAGTAGATTCGCACCCTGTTTCTCAGGGCATCGTGGAGGCAATACTCGTGGGTCGTCGCAAGGATCAGGGTGAAGTTCTCCAGAGGGATCACTCTTTGGGATCTGGTCGAACCTCGTTGGGGAACATACAAGACCTTTTCACTCAAAGCAGTGAGAAGGATATGTTGGCATCGGGCATTCATACCCTGACATTCGTCGATGAAGACGGTGGTGTCTGCTGTGGCAGAAAGGAGAATGGAGATCAGTTCTTGGGCATCGGAAAGCATCTCTCCATTCGTTTCAATCAGGCTCAGGTTGGCAAGTTCAGCGTGAATTGCCTTGGCTGTAAGCGTCTTGCCCGTTCCGGGCGGGCCAGCGAGCAGCACAGGACCGAACGTCGATGGATTGCCCATGCTGCGGCTCTGGAAGTAAGCATCTAGATTGACCCTCAACAGATCGGTGACTTTTCTTTGCCCATGGATCTTGCTCAGGCTCAGGATCTCGACCTGATTGACATCGGTGCCGATTGTTCTCTGCTCCACGGTTTTTCCCTTGTGCTTTTTCCTGCTCTGCAAAAAAACACCTGTCTGGAATCAGGATGCCCCTGGTCGCCTAAGCGTATGGGCCGGGTCCAGATACCGCTGGAGTAGGGAGAGATCAAGGCCAAAAAATGCCATGGCAGAACGGGCAAAATGCACCCGAGTCGAATGTCAAAATGGGCAATTTCGAAGGTTGAGCTTCGGATTTTGCCTTAGAATTAGGGGAAAAGGGGACTTAAAACTACTGCAATGAGGAACAAGGCCCGAACTGTCAAAAAAATGACAGTTGTTCTGTCCCAGGAAAATAGATTATTTGTTTATCGAGAGGGGTGTTTTGGACGGGGGACTTTGATGGGGAACTTGTGTAGTGAATTGGCAGGGAAGTTGGGTTGGGGAAAGCATGCTTTCTTCTGGGGTGTTACCCCCACCCGTAGGCGGGTGGATGCGCAACCATCCTTTTGGGGAAGAAGGGATTCCTTGGGTGGGAACCCAGAGATTTCGATAGGGGGAGTTGGGGGGAGGTGCAAGTGGCAGAAGGTGCCAGTTGGCGGGCAGGGACAAATCGGCAAGATCTGCCGATTTGTTCCCCCCTTACCCATCCCCAGATCCTTGGACCCTTCGGTCTGAGTCACAAGAGCCTGCCCTCCAAAGCCCCGTCCATCACAAGGCTCCTCCTGCCCTTGCATTTGCCTGTCTCCGGCGGCACAATGCCTTCCGGAGGTGCAGAGCCGTGCCCACGGTCAACAAAGAACGGTTCTTGACGACTTTATCCTGCCCCACAGCGGGATGGTACCTCTCCCATACGCCTCCTGCCAAACCTTCCCGCCATGATCACTTCCTCATGGAGCAAGGTCTGGAGGTCCACAAGAAGGCCCAAGCCCTGTTTCCCCAAGGGACTCTGGTGGCAGGAAATGATCTTTCTTCGGGAGAACAAACAGAACACCTGATCCGCGACCCCGGCATGCAGGTTCTGTTTGAGCCGACCTTCCTGATCTACGAAGGGGTGGCCAGAGCCGACATCCTCAAGCGGGAACGGGCGGGCTGGTGGATCTACGAGGTCAAGTCCTCTGTGAACGACCGCCCGGAGTATCTCGACGACCTGGCCTACACGGTCATGATTGCCCGACAGTCGGGCCTGACGGTCGTGGGCTGTTCCCTGCTTCTCCTGTCGCCGGATTACCGGCTTGGTGTCCCCATCCGACACCTGTTTCGAGAGGTCGAGCTCACATCTGATGCTCTTGAAAGGGCAGAAGAGTTCTGGGGACGGTATGATGCGGTTCTTCATGCCCTCCAGAGATCCCATCGACCCCCTCCTGAACTGCGATGGGAGTGCCGCAACTGCCCTTATTTCTCCGCCTGCATCGGGAAAGACCTCCAAAACTCGATCTTCGATCTACCTCGATTGAGCCATACCAAGTTCTGCCAGCTCAGGGATCTGAACATCCAGAGAATCGACCAGATTCCTGACGACTTCCGCCTGACCCGTGCTCAGCAGAACGTCAGGAAAGCGGTAAAGGATGGAAAGGCCCATCTCGACAGGGCAGTGCTGGCAGAAGCTGTTGAGCAGGTCCGATTTCCCCTGGGCTTCCTGGACTTTGAGACGGTCTCCACGGCCCTGCCTCTCTATCCTGATCTGGCCCCCTTTGCCCGACTGCCCTTCCAGTATTCTCTCCATCAGGTGGGAGGAGACGGACAGATCCTCTCCCATCATGAGTTCTTTGCTGACCCCCGGAAGGACTGCAGAAGGGAACTGGCGGAGCACCTGGTTCATCACTGTGATTTTCCCGGTTCGATCCTGTGCTACGGGGATTTTGAGCGGCAGGTCATTGAGGAACTGAAAGAGTCATTTCCTGATCTGGGTAAGGCACTGGATGGGCTGCTGGACAGGCTCTTCGATCTGTGCGGCATGCTCAAACAGACCTACTACCATCCTGGTTTTCAGGGCAGTTATTCCATCAAGGTGGTTCTACCCGCCCTGGTTCCTGAGTTGAGCTACGAAGATATGGAGGTGGGAAATGGGGGGGATGCCATGGCGGTGTTCGCCGAGATGGCGATGGGGAGACTGGATCGGCGGCAGGAGCTGGCGTATCGGGACCACTTGCTGGAGTACTGCAAGCTGGATACCCTGGCGATGGTGGAGATCTGGAAAAGGCTGGTGGGGATGGTGAGGGGGTAGTCTCAGGTTGTGGGAGACATGCGGAGATATGTCATATGGGGATCGAGGGAGGCTTTATTGAAGTATCATGGGCACTGCCAAAAAACTTTCTCATTCTAAAGTCCGAAAAGACAAGAATTTGCGTCAAGTAGACTGGATACTACAAAAATTATGCCGTCTTTGGGCTTGCATCTGTCCAATTCCCGTGTAGATTGTTTTTAGTCGCAGTATCTTGGCTACTCTGTAAATGGCTTTGAGGCCGAACATGAGGCTGTCCGAAATCGCCGATATTCACGCCGGGTATCTCTTCAGGCGACGCGTCGAGAAGGTCGAGCATGGCACGTTTCAGGTGCTCCAGCCCAGGGATATCACCCCTGATGACCGGATCAACTGGGCGACTCTGATACGGGTCGATTTGGATGCTGTCAAATCCGTCTTCCTGGTGGAGGAAGGAGACATCCTCTTCAGGGCCAAAGGCTCTTCCCATACGGCCGTGGTTGTGGACCGGACGGCGGAGAACACGGTTGCCTCATCGTTCTTCTTCATCATTCGCCCCAGAACCCCTGCCGTGATCCCCGAATACCTGGCGTGGTACATCAACCAACCCCCCAGTCAGCAGCAACTGAATCGAACGGCAGCGGGAACGGGGATCCGCATCGTCAATCGGAGCAACCTGAGGCGGCTTGAGGTTGTCGCCCCTGACCTTGCCACTCAGAAGAAGATTGTCCAACTGTTCCGCCTGCGGCAACGAGAAAGACAATTAGCCGAGGAGATCCAGGAACGACGCCACGTCCTGGTCAACGCCGTCATGCTCGATGCCGTGAGGCATCAGAACGAACCGGTCTAGGAGATGAATGCATGTCCGCCGATCACAAGATCAATCAGGATGAAATCAACGGCATCGCCTGGAAAGCCTGTGATACGTTCCGGGGTGTCGTCGATCCCGCCGAGTACAAGAACTACATCCTTGTGATGCTCTTCTTGAAGTACATCTCCGATGCGTGGAACGATAAGAAGGCTCAGTTCGAACGGCAGTACAAAGGGGATGCGGAGCGTGTGAGGCGACGGCTCGAACGGGAACGGTTTGTGATTCCCACCGTCCTCCTGAAGGAGGAAGACGGCACGGTCACTGACGAGTTCCCCGCCACCTTCGACAGTCTGTACGAGCGACGAACGGCTGACAATATCGGGGAACTCATCAACCATGTGCTCGATGAGATCGAGGAAGCCAACAAGTCCAAGCTGGAAAACGTCTTTCGGAACATCGACTTCAATAGTGAAGCCAATCTCGGTCAGACCAAGGATCGGAATGCCCGACTGAAACACCTGCTGGAGGATTTTGCCGACAAGCGGCTGGATCTTCGTCCATCGGTCATTGGCGAGCACGATGTCATCGGCAACACCTACATGTACCTCATCTCCCGGTTTGCCTCGGATTCGGGCAAGAAGGGGGGCGAGTTCTACACGCCCACGGAGGTGGCGATCCTCCTTGCCAAGCTGGTTCAGCCCCAGGAGGGAGACCGTATCTGTGATCCTGCCTGTGGCTCTGCCTCACTGCTGATCCGTTGTGCCAACCAGATCGGCACACAGAACTACTCCCTCTACGGGCAGGAATCGAATGGCAGCACCTGGGCACTGGCGAAGATGAACGTGTTTCTCAATGAGAAGGACAATGCCCGAATTGAATGGGGCGATACGATCCGCAATCCCAAATTGATCGAGCATGACAGGCTCATGACCTTCGACGTGGTGGTCGCCAATCCCCCCTTCAGCTTGGATAAGTGGGGGTATGAGGAGGCAGAGAAGGACCGGTTTCGTCGGTTCCATCGGGGTGTTCCCCCTAAGAGCAAGGGTGACTATGCCTTCATCACCCACATGGTGGAGACGGCCAACGAGGATGGCGGCCGGGTCGGCGTGATCGTGCCCCATGGGGTGCTCTTCCGGGGCGGTGCGGAGGGTAAGATCCGACAGCAGCTCATCGAGGAGAATCTGCTCGATGCCGTGATCGGGCTTCCCAGCAACCTGTTCTTTGGGACGGGCATTCCGGCGGCCATCCTGATCTTCAAGAAAGGGCGGAAGAAGAAGGACATCCTGTTCATCGACGCCAGTCGGGAGTATGAGGACGGGAAGAACCAGAACCGGCTCCGCCGGCAGGATATCGCCAAGATTCTCGATACGTACATCCAGTGGAAGACCGTGGATAAGTACTCCTATGTCGCCACGCTCGATGAGGTCCGAGAGAACGACTACAACCTCAATATCCCCCGCTACGTGGACACGTTCGAGGAGGAGGAAGAGGTCGATATCGCCGCCGTACAGAAGGAGATCGAAGGCCTGGAGAAGGAACTGGCGGAGGTGCGGCAGAAGATGGATGGGTATCTGAAGGAGCTGGGACTGTGATTCCCCACAGTGATCGTTACAAGAAGACCCCGCTTGGCTGGATACCCAGCCCATGGAAGATTGGGAAGGTAGGTGATGCTGGCGATGTACTCACGGGAAGCACTCCGTCAACTAAGAAACCCGAGTACTACGGAGATGAGTTTCTATTTGTGTCACCCGCAGATCTTGGTACCAAGAAATACGTCGGTGAATCAAGCAAAAAGCTATCGGCACAAGGCTTTGCACAAGCAAGAAGACTACCCCAGGGTGCGGTGTTATTCACTTGCATAGGATCGACTATCGGCAAGACTGGAATTGCAGGGGTGGTTCTTGCTACCAACCAGCAGATCAATGCAATTGTATGTAGTGCTGCGATGCACCCAGAGTATTTGTACTATGAGTTAAGCTATCGAGCACGGGGAATAAAGAAGTTTGCGGGCAATCAAGCTGTTCCTATCATAAACAAGACCGACTTCTGTAACATGCCGATTCTCATTCCCCCTCTCCCCGAACAGAAGAAGATTGCCGCCATTTTGGGGACGTGGGATGAGGCGATTGAGAAGATCGAAAGGCTGATTGAAGCCAAGAAGAGGCTCAAAAAGGGCTTGATGCAACAACTGCTCACAGGCAAGAGGCGGTTCAAGGAGTTCGAGGGACAGGCGTGGAAGAACCATGAGTTTGGGGATATTTGCAGCCTATCGAAGAGAAAATATGATCCCAAGAAAGGAAAGCATGACTTGCAGTGTGTAGAGTTAGAGCATATCAGCCAAGATCTGGGCACTATTCTTGGAAGCACACAGTCCCAGACACAATCCTGCACAAAAAGCGTATTCTCTAAAGGGCATGTGCTTTTCGGGAAACTGCGGCCATATTTGCGGAAGTACTATTTCGCCGAATTCGATGGCGTATGTTCAACTGAGATATGGGTGCTCGCAGCACGTCCAAGCCGCTGTCTCCCACGATACCTGTACTATTTGGTTCAGACAGAGACTTTCATGCAGGCAGCGAACATCACATCAGGGACGAAGATGCCCCGTTCCGATTGGGAAGTCGTATCTTCCACTCTCTTCAGGATACCAAGCATCTCAGAACAGAGCAGTATCACACGTATGCTGGATGGCTATGAAACGGAAATTCGCGTTCTGAGGAGCATGCATGACCTTATTGGTCAGCAAAAGAAGGGCTTGATGCAGAAGCTGTTGACAGGACAGATACGAGTGAAGGTGTAGGAGGTTGGGAATGGCAGCCGTGCCAGAATTCGATCTCAATACGCTCGAACAGATAGCACGAGTTCTGGGGGATGCCGCTACAGGTTCGCAATTGACGAGCATCTTCAAGCAGTGCGGTATCCGTGATGTTGTTGGTGAGGGAGTGACTAAGTGGCGAAGGGTAGTTCAAAGCCTCGACGCAAGACAAAGGCAGGACAAATGTGGCAATAATGTGGCAGCCTTTATTCAAGCTGTCATGCAGCCTGTTCGTTACGCCGACAGTAGCACATTCGACTCGGTTCGGACATCTCTCAATACCAAGCTAGCCTTCGTGGGTCTTCAATTAGGAGAAGATGGCAGACTATCACAAGTACAGCCTGCTTTGACCATTTCCGAAGCCGAGAGACGGGCAAAGACACTTCGCAGCAGATTGCAGGGCAGGGGAATCCACCCCGAAGTATTGAAATACTGTAAGGCTGAATTGCTTCAGGACAATTACTTCCATGCGGTATTCGAGGCGACAAAGGGAGTGGCTCAGTATATTCGGGACAAGGCGGGTCTCAGTGCCGATGGGGCCCAATTGGTGGATGAAGCGTTTTCGGTAAAGAAGCCTGTGCTTGCGTTCAATACGCTCCAAACGGAGACGGAGCGGTCGGAGCACACGGGCTTCAGCAATCTCCTCAAGGGGTTCTTTGGTGCTGTCCGCAATCCTCATGCCCATACACCAAAGATCATGTGGGAGGGCGAAGATGATGCGGCGGATTATCTGACCCTCGCGTCCTTGCTCATGAGGAAACTGGAGCAGGCAGTTGTTGTCCCAAAGGGATAATTCGATGTCAGAACCCATTCCATCCTTTTTAGAGGACCGGATTTCTCAGATCCCTGCCTTGCAGGTCTTGCAGAATCTAGGTTATGAGTACATTCCCCCGGAGGAGGTCTTTCGGCTTCGGGGCGGCAGGCTGAGCAACGTGATCCTCGATGAGGTCCTGGAGCAGCAGCTCCGCAGGATCAACGTGATTCGACACCGAGGGAAGGAATATCCCTTCAGCAACGTCAATATCAGCCAGGCTGTCCGTGCCTTGAAGGACTTCCCGTTTGATGGACTGGTGCGGACGAACGAGCGGATTTATGACCTGATTTGCCTGGGCAAGAGCTACGAGGAGACGATTGGCGGGGACACGAAGAGCTTCGCCCTGAGGTATATCGACTGGGACCATCTGGAGAATAACGCCTTCCATGTCACGGCGGAGTTTCCCGTCGAGCAGGCGGGCAGGACGGAGACCCGACGACCGGATATCGTGCTGTTCGTCAATGGGATTCCCTGGGTTGTGATCGAGTGCAAGCCGCCGGTTCTCCCAGAGGGTAAAGACCCCGTGGAGCAGGCGATCAGCCAGCATATCCGAAACCAGAGGGATGATGAGATCTACGGGCTGTTTCTCTACTCCCAGGTGCTGCTGGCCGTGAGCCCGAATGCCGTCAAGTACGGTACAACGGCGACAGCCGCCAAGTTCTGGAGCCTCTGGAAGGAACCCACGAATATTGACCCGGAGGTGAGCCGCATCGTCAATACGCCCCTGTCCGCCGAGCAGAAAGAGAGGCTCTTTTCTGGGGTATTTGCCGAATGCAGGGGCTATTTCGACGACCTGGAGGCTCAGGGACAACGACAGATCACCGAGCAGGACAAGGTTTTGTTCTGTCTGTGCAGACCGGAGCGGTTGCTGGAATTGACGTTTCGGTTCCTGGTGTATGATGGACACGAAAAGAAGATTGCCCGTTATCAGCAGTATTTCGCCGTGAAGAACACCCTCGAACGGGTCAAGACCTTCGACAGGGACGGCAGACGGCAAGGGGGCGTGATCTGGCATACCCAGGGCAGCGGCAAGAGCATCACGATGGTCATGCTGGCCAAGGCGTTAGCCCTGGAGCCCTCGATCAGAAATCCCCGTATCGTGGTGGTGACGGACCGGGTGAATCTCGACAGCCAGATCCACGAGACCTTCCATCACTGTGGGAAAAACCCCATCCGGGCACGCACGGGCAGGCATCTGATTGCCCTGATCGAGGAGCAGAAAGAGGCGATTATCACCACCGTCATCGACAAGTTCGATTCTGCCGTGAATACGAAGAAGGTCTGTGACGCGGGGACGGAGATCTTCGTGCTGGTGGATGAAAGCCACAGGAGTCAGTACGGCAGGACCCATGCCAAGATGCGGGAGGTGTTTCCCAAGGCGTGTTATCTGGGCTTTACGGGGACCCCGCTTCTCAGGAAGGACAAGAGCACCGCCGCCAAGTTCGGGGGGTTCATCGACCCCAAGTACACGATTGACCAGGCGGTCGAGGATAAAGCCGTGGTGCCCCTGCTGTATGAGGGCAGGCATGCGGTTCAGGAGGTGGATGGGGAAGCCATCGACACATGGTTTGAACGCGTCTCGGAGGGGCTTAGTGCCGAGCAGAAGCGGGATCTGAAGCGGAAGTTCAGCAGTGCCGACCACCTCAACAGGGCGGAACAGCAGGTCCGTCGAATCGCCTATGACATCAGTGAGCATTTCCGAAATAACTGGCAGGGAACGGGGTTCAAGGCTCAATTGGTCACCCCTTCGAAAGCCACGGCGTTGAAGTACAAGAAATACCTCGATGAATTCGGCATGGTGACCTCGGAGGTGCTTATCTCGGGTCCGGACACCAGAGAGGACCATGAGGACGTGTACGAAGAGCCATCCAGTGAGGTGCAGGTGTTCTGGACGGCGATGATGAAGCGATATGGCACGGAGGCAAGGTACAACGAGCGGGTCATCCGCCGGTTCAGGGACGAGGATGAGCCGGAGATTGTCATCGTGGTCTCCAAGCTTCTGACTGGGTTCGATGCCCCCAGGAACACGGTTCTGTATCTCGCCAAGAATCTCAAAGAGCACAACCTGTTGCAGGCGATTGCCAGGGTAAATCGGCTCTACGAGGGCAAGGACTACGGGTATATTCTCGATTACTACGGCATCCTGGGCGACCTGAACCATGCCCTGAATGAATACCGAGCGTTAGAGGGCTTCGATGCGGAGGACATCCAGGGGACGATCACGAATATCCACGAGGAGGTCGAGACGCTCAAGCCGAAACACTCGGCTCTGTGGGACATCTTCAAGACCGTCAAGAACAGGATGGATGAAGAGGAATATGAGCAGCTCCTGGGGGATGAGGAACTGAGGCAACAGTTTTATCAATGGTTCTCCCGGTTTGCCCGAACGCTGGCGATCGCCCTTTCGACCAGCCATTTCGTGCAGACCACGCCCAAGGCGACCATCGCCAAGTACCAGGAGGACCTTCGTTTCTTCCAGAAGCTTCGGGTGTCGGTCAAGCGGAGATATGCCGAGGAGATCGACTATAGGGAGTACGAGGGCAGGGTGCAGAAGCTCATCGACACCTACATCAAGTCCGAAGAGGTGCTCCAGATTACGCCTTTGGTGGATATCTTCGATAAGGACCGTTTTGAGGCGGAGGTCAGCAAGATCGAAAGTCCCCGGGCCAGGGCGGATACCATCGCCAATCGAACCAAGAAGACGATCACCGAGAAGTGGGAGGAAGACCCGGCGTTCTACAGGCGGTTCTCCAGGCTCCTCCAAGACGCCATCGACGCCTACCTGCAGCAACGGCTCTCCGATGCGGAATACCTGCAGAAGGTGACCGAGATCATGAACGCCGTTCGTAACCGCACCGGGGACGATATTCCTGAGACCCTGGAACATCGGGATGTGGCGAAGGCGTTCTATGGCATCGTCTATGAGATCATCAGCAAGTTCGAGGGGCACGACTATGATCCCAAGGCGTTGTCGGCGGATATCGGGTTGAGGATCGATGACATCATCCAGGAGTCGCTGGTGGTGGACTGGGTGAGCAACGCGGACATCCAGAACCTGATGCTGAACCAGATTGAGGAGTACCTGTATGCGGTGAAGGACCAGTACGGGATCTCCCTGAGTTACGATGACATTGATGCGATCATGGAACAGTCCCTGAAGGTGGCGAAGCACAGGTATGCCCAATGAGCAGCAACGGTCAAGGCACCCATCGAATCGCCTTCGGCTCGAAAACGATTTCCTTTGAGCTGGAGTACCGACCGCGAAAGACGTTGGAGATCAGCGTCTATCCCGATCTGGCTGTTCGCGTCACAGCCCCTTCGGAACGGACCCTGGAGGAGGTCAAGGACAAGATTCGGAAACGAGCGGCGTGGATCCTGGAGCAGCAGTATTTCTTCTCATTGTACCTGCCCCAACAGCCCTCCAGGCAGTATATCAGCGGGGAAAGTCACCTGTATTTGGGAAAACAGTATCGCCTGAAGACGGTTCATGCGGAAACGGAAAAGGTCCTTCTCACGCGGGGATTCTTTTTTGTCCACACGAAAGACCGTCGTGATTCCAAAAGAACCAGGCAGTTATTGGAGCAGTGGTATAGAGACCGTGCTGAGACCGTCCTGCGAACGAGGGTTCAGGCGTGCTATGGGAGGATGCGAAAGTACGGCATCCCGGAACCCTGGTACCAGATTCGGAAGATGTCCAAGCGTTGGGGAAGCTGTTCGAAGGATGGCAGGATGCTTCTCAACGTCCATCTGGTTAAGGCTCCTTCTCACTGCATCGACTACGTCATAACCCATGAACTGTGCCATCTGAAGTATTTCAACCACGGCAAGGCCTTCTATACGCTCATGACGCAGGTGATGCCCGATTGGGAGAAGAGAAAGAAACGGCTGGAGCAGGTTGCCATATAGGGTGCCGTCGTAGGATGGAACGGGGGGGCCCATGCCCAAACCCACCTGGAAATTCAAGTCTCACTTCCGCCGACACGCCTACGGATGGAAAGGCACGGCTCTTGCCTCCAAACGCATGAGAGAAGCCGTTTCGGAGATCAAGAAGGTTGCCAAGAAGGACTCCTCTTTAGCTGGAGAGGGCGTGATCGAACTGTTCTATCGACTCTACCCAGCCCTGGAGCAGATCGACACATCCTCCGGTGCCTTGGGAACCGCCCTGAACAGGACTATCGAAGCCCTGCTCCCGATTCTCATCCAGGCCGATTGGACAATGAACACCAGGGGCAAGTGGCTGGAGAAACTCTTTGAAGCCATTCTGGATGATGGGTGGGGAACGTTCGACAACCTCCGGGACCACTGGGGAGAAATCTGTGTCTATCCGGGACTGGCCCATCTATGGGCAGATCGCCTGTTGCCTCTCGTCAGAGAAGTCCTGGGTAGTGAAGGATATGCCTACACGGTCGGCACGGATATGTGCCTGTCCTGCCTGCTTTACACCGAACGATACGACGAACTGAAAGAACTCGTGGACCTCCGCAGCAAGCCGTTCTGGTCCCACAACGAGTTCTGGGGCAAGGCACTGGTCAAACAGGGCAAGTACGATGAAGCCCTTGCCTATGCCGAACAGATACGATCCCAGAGCATGGATTCTGAAGATCGGAGCATCGACCTGTTCTGTGAGTCGGTTCTTATCCAGGCGGGGAGAATCGAAGAAGCCTACGAAACCTATGGACTACAGATCCCCGAATATGGTACCTATCTGAACATCTTCAGGGCAATCTGCAGGAAATACCCGACCATCGACAAGAGACGGGTCTTGTTGGACTGCATGAACCGGACCCCGGAGAAGGGCAAGTGGTTTGCCTCTGCCAAGGAGGCAGGATTTCTCGATCTTGCTTTGGAATGTGCCCACTCCTCAGGGGCCAATCCCGATGTTCTCCTCAGGGCCTGCAGGGACTTTGCCAAGAAGGATCCAGACTTTGCCGTGGAGGTAGGCATCCAGGGGATCATCCGACTTGTCACAGAGGTGTTCTACGAGGAGGTCTTTCCTGTCGATGTCATCGACGCCTATCAACAGGTCGAAAAGGTCACCAGGGAAGCAGGCAAGCTGGAGGAGTTCAAGAGTGAGCTGGGCAGGGAGATCATGAGGCATTCCTGTAGGGGAAATCTTCGGGAGGTGCTGGTGAGGAGGATGGGAGAGGGGGGATAGGATAAGGTCCATCCTCAGCTCGAAAACACGTAGCCGTATTTCCAGCCTTTTCCGCCGGTATCTCTTTCATACCCCTGACCCAGCATTCTCCCTTGCCATTGGTGAGCAGCCTCCTGGGAGGTGAACTGCTGGATGATTCGAAAGTTGCGGTGCTTTCCATGTTGCTGTTTTGTGCTTCCCAGATCATCGGTAAGTCCGGCGTACTTCATAGGGGCCTCCCTGTGAGCACTTTTTGGACAATAACCACTGGAACCAGTCACGAATGTACGAAGGATTGGGAGATTGTCAAGCAGAGAAAGAACCGTCTTGCTCCGAGTGGAAGGCGATCATGATGGAGCGGGTCAATCAGTCCTTTTCACCTGGGGGGAGGTTGCAGAGGTTGGACCTTCGGATCGTGGGGCCAGAAGTCCAATCATGGCGTCTCCCATTCCTTGACCTATCAGATAGAACGTCTCCCAATTGCGGTACCAATGATAATCCTGGCCTGAAGGCGATTCCTCCCGCGTTCTCTGGAAATCCCGTGTCTCCACACCGCTCACATTCCCCTTGAACTCCGGATGTTTTTCAGGGTCAGCAAGAGCCAGCTGGGCGGTCATCAGTGTTTCGACTCTGGTCTTGTATCGGGCCGTCGGGGGGATATCCCATCCGCCCATCCCCGTGTTAGCGATGACAAACGGCAGCTTTTCAACGCCGAGATCCTTCCGGATGTCCTTGATGAAGTGCTCCATGTTCTTTTCGTAAGCGTCTACGGCCGCCTGATTGATCCGATCATTCCAGCCCTGGTGCCATCCGAAGCCCACGATTTCATAGCCCTTGCCTGAATAGCTCGGATAGTACTTCTTCAGGTTGCCGGTTATTTCCCTCACATGTCTGAGGATTTCAGCGTATTGAAACCCGGTCTCTCCATCCGTCTGAGGAGGCGGATACTCCGCCGAACTTGGGGACAGGAAGTTCTTGTACAGTGATCTGCCTCCCCATGCAGCCTTGATAATCAGCACCGGATCTTCAAAGTAGTCACCGACAACAAAACCAAAACCATATTCAGGCCCAATATGATCGGGGCTTGCCCCATAACCCGTGGTGAGCCAGCCCATTTGTTCTTTGCCCCGATAGGACAGATTCACGATCCAGACATCGTCTCGCACAACAGGCTTACCGTCATCATCCACCAGGTGCCCATAGTCTTCGGGATTGCTTTGGAGATAGGCCTGCATCGTTCCTGGCCCACCTGCCAACTGGCCGAAGCCAACCATGTTGGACTGGCCGGACAGGATGAAGATCTTCACCTGGCCGTTGGCGGGGCAGGTCTTCGGGGGTTTGGCGAAAACACAGGTGCAACACATCGTGACAAGCAACGTTGATACGAGGAGAAGCTCTACCCTTTTCATGTTCTCTCACTCCTTATCTTGGCAGATCTGCTTCATTTCTCAGTTATACCCCCGCCTTCTTTAGCAGAACTGCTCAGAACAGCATCGAACCTGCCAACCCAGTGTATCAGATATTGGAATGATGTCAATGAAGGACAAGATCCTGTCCCCTGCCCAAGCATCTCTTCCTGCTGACCTCATGTCTGTGTCATGCGGACAATGGAGAAAGTTGCAGAAAAGCTCTGATGGTGAATGTTCTCGGTCCTATATTCCCCCCCTTTTTTTCTTGACCTGTTTTGTTTTCCTCCCTACATTTAATTCAAAATATTATCCTCTCCAGGAAAGGAAGCCCCATGGCCAGACAGATCGATATTGATGCTCTTCAACAGGCTGTGCAGGAGGCTGAGAAGATCGACAAGGTACGATCCCGACTCAGAGAACTGAGCACCACGCTCGAACGGCTCAATGCCCTGCAGGATGAACTTGCAGAAATCCTGGAAGGCAAGCCTTCCCGGAAAACCACCAGGAAAACCAAGAAGACCAAAAAGGCAAAAACCAAGAAGGTTGGAAAACTGGCTCATCCCAAGGCCGGTTCTGCGGCAGAGAAACTCTGTAAGGTCCTGGGCAAGACGCCCAAGTCCGTAGGGCAGATTGCCAAGGACTCTGGGCTCAGTGAAGGCACGGTCCGAGTTTATCTGGGACAGTTTGACTGCTTTGAGAATGTCTGGGGTAAGGGGTATGTTTACAAGCCCCAGGGAGGCAAGGCACAGGCGGCTCCCAAGACAGCTAAGAAAAAGACCAGCAAGAAGAAGGCCAAGAGGAAAACCAGGAAGGCAAAAAAGACTACGAAGAAGGCTCCGGAGGCTGCAACGACAGGATAGGGATGGGTGTTTTTCAGTAGGGAAGAGGCCCATGGGACGGTCGTCCTGTGGGCCTATTTCTGTAGGGGGGAAGGGGGAAGGGGCAACAATTGCCAGTTGGGATGGGCTGGCATGTGAGGTTGGGCGGATGGCGGAGTTGGCGAGTCGAAAAAGTGGGGCAAGGGGCTGGACTTCGTCCAACTGGGTCTGTTAGAATGATTTGTCGATGGTGGTGAACTGTGGATGGCCGCGTCTCCGGGGTCTGGTTCGACTCGGGACGTGTCGGGTCCGCGGGACAGCCGGTGCGGTGGAGATGGACAAGGCAATTCTGAGCATAGGAGGACGGACATGCATTCCCGAATACTCTCCGTAGCCTGGGTCGTGCTGCTCGTTGGATCGGTCTGTCTGGGCAATTCCGCCCCCAGGGTGACGCAGGTGACGGCCAACCAGCGGACCGATGGCAGTGGGATCGTGGACATCTGGTACACGTTGAGCGATGCCGACGGGGACCGGTGCACGGTCACGGTGCAGGTCAGCGACGACGGAGGGAGCACCTGGACGGTTCCGGCCACGACGTTTCTGGCCGATAGTGCCGTGGGGCCGAATATCTCTCCGGGCCGGCGGCGGATTCAATGGGACAGCCAGGCCGACCTGCCGGGCGTTTTTGGCACGAACTTCCAGATCAAGGTCACCGCCGACGATGGGGCGAGCGGTCCGGATATGGTGCGGATTCCGGGCGGAACGTTCCAGATGGGGGACAGTTTCGGCGAGGGCTGGTCTGACGAACGGCCGGTTCATACGGTCACGCTGTCGTCGTTCTATATGAGCCGGTGCGAAATCACGAACGGCCAGTACCGGGATTTTTTGCAATCGGCCCTGGCCCAGGGTGTGATCGCAGTCAGCAACGGCGTGGTCTACAAGGCCGGTGCGGAAACCAGTTACCGATACTGTTCCACATCATCAGCACCCCGGGAATACCCAGATTACGGAGAATACGCTCAGATTGCCTACAGAGGCAGCGTGTTCAGTGTCCGGACCAAGGCTGGACGGGATATGAGCAACGATCCGATGGTCCAGGTTAGTTGGTACGGGGCGGCGGCCTACTGCAACTGGCGCAGTCAGCAGGAGGGGCGTCAGCCGTGCTACAACCTGTCCACGTGGGCGTGCGACTTTGGCAAGAACGGCTATCACCTGCCCACGGAGGCCCAGTGGGAGTATGCCGCCCGTGGCGGGTTGTCTGGCAAGCGGTTCCCTTGGGGCAATACGATCAGCCATAGCGAGGCGAACTATAGGTTTCCTCCCACATGGAGCGATGGCATCCAGCCGTACACGTCACCGGTGGGTAGTTATGCGCCTAACGGTTACGGGCTTTACGACATGGCGGGCAATGTCTGGGAGTGGTGCAACGACTGGTACTCAAGTAGCCACTACAGTTCCAGCCCAGAAAAAAATCCTACCGGACCTACAAGTGGTACGTGTCGCATTCTACGCGGCGGCGGTTGGTACGACGACGGCTGCTACTGTCGTGTGGCGGACCGCTACGGCGACGCCGGGCCCGGCCACTGGGACTACAGCAACGGATTCCGTGTCTCCCTGTCCGATTAGAAGCTTTGCTTCTAACGGACGAATGGACGTTTGGTCGGGAAGTCAGAAGTGAGCAGCGAGAAGTCAGAAGGGAGCGGTCAGAAGTAAGAAGTCAGAAGCGAGAAGCGAGGAGGAAGAAGTCAGCAGTCAGAAGTGGGCGGCGGGCAGAGAGCCGTTGGGGACTCCTTGATTCAGGACAAAGGGAAAGGGGGCCTGTATGCGAAATACGTGTGTGGTGAGTGCCGTGATACTGGGTCTCAGTGCGTGGAGTATCAGCAGTATCAGGCAGGAGGCCTATGCGCCATGGGTGAGTTTCTGTCCCCAAGATCCTTGTGTCAATGTGGGCCAGGTGCCGACAGATGCAAGAAGTTTCACTATTGTTGAGGCAACAGAGGCCGAAAAGGCCAGCGAAGGATCTGGGGGCAGTGTGATAGCGCCCAGACCGTGGGTACGTGACGATAGTGTGGATTACATTGAGCAGTTCGGCATCCGCTGGGTATTTGACAAGCCAATCTCGCTCGTGGAATCTGGTCCCGAACAAGATGCCTACCATTACGGCAGATTCGCCAATGGGGATTACTGGATCGTCGGGCCCGTGACCCTCGTGGCCATAGACCCTCCCTCCATACGGGTGGGTGAGCGTGTCATGAACGGATCGATGATCAATCCCATGCCGGGCGACTCCCAGGGGTATGACAGCGCCGCGGCCGGTCAATACGACAGCCCCGGTTGGGATAGCACGTTGAACGTCGCCTTCGGAGTAAGCCCCCAGAATCCGTTGATGATTCCACCCAACAGCTCCCTGGTTTCAACCGTCTCGGTGGAAGAGGCGCAAGCCCGCCCTCAGCTAAAAACGGCGGCCGTGCTGACTATCCTGGATGCCCCTCCGCCAGACGGGAGTTTTCGACCTCCCTATTGCGGCCAGAACAAGGCGGTTATACACAACCTCAGTGACGTTGACCGCTCTTTGCTCTGCCGTCTGGCGCCGGTCAAAAACATGCCGTCACTTTCCCAGGTCGAGGAGTACTTTGAGCGTCCTTGGATCGACCACAAGTCCGGCTGGACGGGAGAATACATTCGCCCGACGGACAACATGCCCAGCTACGGACGGGACATCCACACCCGAATTGGGGTTGGGGCCCTCATGCTCCATACCGACTTCCCCTCTGAGGCCAAGGAGACCCTGCTCGTTCGCTACATTCAACTGGGGATAGACCTGTGGGGGATCGTGGAGGCGGGAGGCACCCGGAATTGGGTCAACAACGGCGGCCATGCCGGGGGACGAAAGTGGCCCATTCTGTTTGCTGGGATGATGCTGAAAGACAGGGCGATGATGGGCATCGGCCAGAAGAGCGGCGCCTATCTCTACGCGAGTGGATACGGCCCCGGCAATCCACCACCTGATTATGTTCATTTTGGGGAAGACGATCAGACCTTCTACGTGACCCAGGTCGATGTTGCGGCCACTCATGGACCTGACTGGAAGCCCGATTCGCGAGACTCGCAAAGGGTTCCTTACACCACGGGAGATTTCGGTCTTCCCGAATGGGGGATTCGGCACGCCACCAATCCTGAGCTGTCCAATGCCTGGTGGGGTACGACCTACAGACAGGTGGCGGGGCCACCCTTTCACGGCACGGCACTGGCGGCGCTGATCATGGATGCCAAAGCCCTGTGGAACCACGATGCCTATTTTGACTACACGGACCGCTACATGCAAACCACGGCTCAGGAGGGAGAGCATCCAGGAAACAGGTCACACAGCCCATTCACGGAGCAGATGTGGGATGCCTATCGGCAGGACTATCCTCCCCTATGGGGGGCGTTGAATGATGAAAGGTAAGGCTGTATGTGTCGAGCCAGGGTGCAGATGAGCAGCCGCAGCCAAGCAGCCTGTACTGCCCAGCAACAAACGGGTCTGGCATCGGGAGAGTCCCGACCAGTGGAACAACCAAGAACCGTCCCAGGAAGGTCCTCTCCCCCTTCCCAGCGTCTGTACAGCGTCTAGCAGAACAATGTCGGGAATATGAGCACAGTCTGTGGTCAGTATGGACCCTGTTGAGTTCTTGTCCAATTGATGAAACTGCACAAGAACCACGCACATAAGTGTAGAAAAAACAAGAGCTTGTGAATAGTGGATTCTGGACATCTGGTGTTGGGAAGCTGACGTTCTACCACTGAACTACGCCCGCCAAGTTTTATGAGTTTAGCCGATCCTCCCCGGACTGTCAACGACGAAAAACACCCCGGATGAACAGGTGGGTTTCTTACGGGAGTTGGGCCGCGGCGGCCGCTATAATGGACCTGCTTGTTTGCCGTTTCTGATGGAAAGGTCCTTTATGCGCTTGTCGCGATCAGTCGGTCTGGCTGTCCTGCTGCTGGGCGGAGCAAGCCTCACGTGGGGCGGGCAGGCTTATGTGTGGGTGGAGGGCGAGGACGCCGTCGCACATACGATGCGGCGGCATAACTGGTACGACAGTGTCAAGAAGGAGAACCTGTCGGGCGGCGAATGGCTTTCGCACTTCGCGGCCGGGGCTCCGCCGACCGCCGACTATCGCCTGACCATCGACGAACAGGGCGCGTACCATTTCTGGATCCGGGCCAATTCGGTCGCCGGGCCACGATTGAGCTATCAACTGGACGGCGGGCCGTGGGTGGAGGTCGACCTGGACCGGGCGGTCGAGAACATCAACATCGCCACGGACGGCAAGCCGGATATGCGATTCATCTCCTGGATCAACGCGGGGCCGGTGTCCCTATCGGCCGGCCCGCACCGGCTCACGTTCAAGTTCCACAGCCCAAACAACAATCACGGCGCCCTGGACTGCTTCGTCCTCTCGCGCGAGCCGTTCATGCCGCGCGGCCTGTTGAAGCCCGGCCAGCGCACCGGCAAGGCCAATCCCGGCTACTTCGCCTGGGAGCCCCCGGCGGATCCGTTCACGGCCGATGCCCTGCTGGACCTTCGCGCCCTGAACGAAGATATGGCCGGGGCCACGGGTTACGTGCGGGCGAAGGACAATGGGTTTGTTCTCGGCGACGGCCAACCGGTGAAGTTCTGGGTGGCCAACGCCGGCGGCGTGATTCATCGCCTCGACCATGACTCGCACGTGGTCCTGGCTCGACACCTCGCCAAGCGAGGCGTGAACATGGTGCGCCTGCACGGCGGCATCTACAGCTCGCGGGACCCGGCAGTGGACAAAGATGAGCTGGACAACATCCACCACATCGTCCACGCGCTCAAAGAGGAAGGGATATACACCAAGCTGAGCTTCTATTTCCCCGCGTGGTTCCGGCTGGACCCGTGGCACACCGAGCAGGATCGCTGGTGCTTCATGCTGCTGTTCTTCGATCCGGACATGCAGCGTATCTACTTCAACTGGGCAGACGCCCTGCTCAAGACGCCCAACCCGTACACGGGCATCCCGCTCGGCCAGGACCCGGCCGTGGCGATCGTGGAGATTCAGAACGAAGACAGCCACTTCTTCTGGACGTTCGGCAAGAAAAACATGCCCCCCGACCGCTGGCGAATGCTTCAGCGGATGTACGGCGACTGGCTGACGAACAAGTACGGCACGCTCGACAAGGCCATGGCGGCCTGGGACGGCGTCACCACTCCCGATGATCACCCCGATGAGGGGCGGATGGATCTGCTGGATGCGTGGAATATGACCGCCGACGGCCTGCGGGCCGCGCCGCGCAACCGGTCACGTATCATCGACCAAGTGCGATTCCTGATGGAGAACATGCGCGGGTTCTATCAAAAGGCCATCGACCACTTCCGCACGCAGTGTGGCTACAACGGGCTGGTCTCGTGCGGAAACTGGCGGACGGCGGATGCCGGCCTGCTGGGGCCGTTGGAACAATATGGCTACACCGTGGGCGAGGTGATCGATCATCACGGATACTTCGACCACAATCACAAGGGCGATGGGGCCAACTGGTCGGTCCGGCCGGGGCACACGTTCACCAGCCAGTCGGCGATACGTCTGCAATACGCCAATCCCCTGCCCTACATCGAGATCGACGGGCATCCCAGCATCATCTCGGAGATCGGCTGGCCCATGCCGAACATGTATCGCGCGGAGTGGCCGTTCCTGACCGCCGTCTACGGGTCGCTCGGCGGGCTCGATGCGATCGGGCATTTCAGCGTGAACAGCGCCGCCTGGGACCAGGGCGTGGGCAAGTTCCCCATGAATACACCGGTGGTGCTGGGCGGGTTCTTCGCCACGTCGCTGCTCTATCGGAACGGGTACGTGCAGGAGGCCCCGAGCGTCGTCAAGGAGCACCTGGCCATCGAGGACCTACTGGCCTTGAAGGGATCGCCGGTGGTGGTTGAGGCGGCGATGGACCAGTTGCGGGCTGATCAGATTCCGGCAGGCCGGTCGGGACGGATCGAGCAGGCCATCGATCCGGCGACGTTCTACGTCGGCCGGATAACGCGGTCCTTCGCGGGCCGCCCCAATCAGTCACGTCTGATGGACATAACCACGCGGATTGACCGTGAGGCCAAGACGATCACGAGCGCAACCGGCGAGGTGCGGCTTGACTATGGCTGCGGCCTGGTCACCGTGGACACCCCCAAGGCCCAGGGGGTGGCCGGATTCCTGGGTCGGGCAGGAGTGGTCCGCCTCGATGATGTGGACATCGACATGGCCAACGACTACGGGACCGTGCTGGTGGTGTCGCTTGATGGGCAGCCCTTGGCCGCCTCGCGGAAGATCCTCATCCAATGCACGACGGTCGATCAGCCCTATGGATGGCGGACCTCCGAGCCCGATGGATGGCGGACCTCCGAGCCCGATGGACTGGCTGGGACGATTCAGAGCGTGGGCTCCGCCCCTTGGGGCATGGAACGGATCAAAGCCGCTGTGACGGTGCGATTGAAAGGCTCTGGCGTCCGGGTGGTCACCTGCGACGAGAACGGCTACGCCACGGACAAGAAAACCACGGTCTCGACGGCCCCCGGCGGCCTGAAGATCGAAATCGACGAGACCTCGCCCTACACCATCGTGCTGCGGTAAACGGCCGTCGGCCCGTCGCAGATCGGACGTTTGACGCGATGTCCGACGACGCGTCCCCACGACCCACAGGGCCAGGACGGTGGTTGACACGATCACCGACTGCGGCGTATGATCCGAGCATGGGCAAGAGTTTGTACATCATTGATGCGCATGCGCAGATTTATGCGGCATACTATGCGCCGATGCGTCCCTTGACCAGCCCCAAGGGCGAGCCGACCAAGGCGACGTACGTCTTCACGACCGCCCTGCTGGGGCTGATCGAGCGGCGCAAGCCCGATCTTCTCGTCGTGGCGATGGACAGCAAGACGCCCCCATTCCGCGCGGCGATCTACCCGGATTACAAGGCGCATCGCCCCCCCATGCCGGAGGACATGCCGCCGCAGATCGACCGCATCGAACAGATTCTCGAGGCGATGCGGATCCCCGTGCTGCGGGTGGACGGCTTCGAGGCGGACGACCTGATCGGCACGCTGACGACCCAGGCGGCCAAGAGGGGCATCACGTCGTACATCTGCTCCAAAGACAAGGACATGCTGCAACTTTTGGATGCCCACACGCGGATGTACGACATCAAGGGCGACAAGGAGACGACCGCCGAGTCCCTGCTGGAGGACACGGGCCTGCGACCGGAGCAGTTCATCGATGTCCTGGCCTTGCAGGGCGATACCGCCGACAACATCCCCGGCGTGCCCGATGTCGGGCCCAAGACCGCCATTCAGTGGATACAGAAGTATGGCTCGCTGAATGAATTGTACGCCCATGCCGACGAGATCGGCGGCAAGCGCGGCGAGAACCTGCGACAATACAAGGACCAGGCGTACCTGAGCCGTCGGCTGCTGATCATCCGCCGGGATGCGCCGATAGAGCTGGACGCCGAACGCTTCGCCTTGCACGAACCGGATGGGGAAACCCTGGCAAGGTTGTTCACCGAGCTGGACTTTTCGCGATTGCTGTCGCAGTTGGGCCTGGAGCGGGCCGTCGCCGGCCCGGAGGCAGTCGATACCACGGATGCGCCGACCGCCGCAATCCAGGCCGCGGATGCCTGTGATTACGAATTGGTGGACACGTCGGCGAAGCTCCAAGGCTTCGTGCGGCAGTTGCGAAAGCAGACGTGCTTCGCCGTGGACACGGAGACGACGAGCACCGACCCGATGCGGGCGGATCTTGTGGGGATGAGCTTCGCCTGGTCGCCGGGCCGGGCGTGGTACCTGCCGATCCGTGGGCCGCTGGGCAGCGCGCACCTCGATGCCGCGGCCGTCCGCGAGGTCATCGGGCCGATCCTGGCCGATCCCGACGTCCGTAAGATCGGGCAGAATATCAAGTACGACATGATCGTCCTGGCCGAGGCCGGCATGCCCCTGCAGGGCGTATGGTTCGACACGATGGTCGCCTCGTATTGCCTGGACGTCGACCGGACCAGCCACGGCATGGACGCGATGGCCCGCGATTATCTGGGCATGGACACCATCCGCCTGTCCAGTCTGATCGGCAAGGGCAAGGACCAGTTGACCTTCGACCAGGTCGATCTGGCGACCGCAAGCCGGTATGCGGCCCAGGACGCCGACGTGACCTGGCGATTGTATGAATACCTGAGCGAACGACTGCGGGCCATCCCGGCAATCCAGCGGCTTTTCGAGGAGGTTGAGATGCCGCTGGTCTCGGTCCTGGCGGCGATGGAGCGCCACGGGGTCAGCCTGGATGTGCCGCTGTTGCAGCGGATGAGTCACGAGGTCGGCCGGGAGCTGGAACGGCTGGCCGACCAAATCCACGAGCTGGCGGGCGTGCGCTTCAACATCGACTCGACCAAGCAACTGGGCGAGGTGCTCTTTGACCGGTTGGGGCTGCCGTCGCTGCGGCAGGGCAAGACGCAACGCAGCACCGACGTGAACGTGCTCGATCAGCTTCGTGAGGCCCACCCGATCGTACCGCTGATCCTGCAGTACCGCCAGCTCGGCAAGCTCAAGAACACCTACCTGGACAAGCTGCCGGCGATGATCAACCCGCGGACGGACCGCCTGCACGCCTCGTTCAACCAGACGATCACCGCGACGGGGCGCCTCAGCAGCAGCGACCCGAACCTGCAGAACATTCCCGTCCGCACCGAGCTGGGCCGCAAGATCCGCTCGGCCTTTGGGCCGGCGGACCGGGCCGGCTGCATTCTCAGCGCCGATTATTCACAGATCGAGCTGCGGTTTCTGGCCCACTTTTCCGGCGATCCGGCCTTGCGGCGGGCCTTCGCCGAGGACCAGGATATCCACCGTTTCGTCGCGGCGCAGGTGTACGGCGTCGAGCCTGCGGAGGTGACCGATGCGATGCGCAGCCGCGCCAAGGCGGTGAACTTTGGCATCATCTACGGCCAGGGTCCGTATGGGCTAAGCCGCTCGGTGGGCATCAGCCAGGCCGAGGCCAAGAAATTCATCGAGGACTACTACGCCCGGTACGGCTCGATCCGGCGGTTCATGGACGAGGCGGTCCGAAGCGCGAAAAAACGCGGCTACGCCGAGACGATCCTGGGCCGACGGCGACCCATCCAAGGCCTGGACAGCCGCAACCACAACCGGCGCAGCCAAGCCGAGCGGCTGGCCGTGAATACCGTCATCCAGGGCTCGGCCGCCGATCTCATCAAGGTGGCCATGATCCGCATTCAACGGCATATCGAGGCCGAGGACCTGCCCGTCAAGATGATCCTGCAGATTCATGATGAGCTCGTTTTCGAGCTGCCCCGCACAGACGCCCAGACGCACGCCGAGTGGATCCGCCGCGAGATGACCGAGGCGATCACGCTGGATGTGCCGCTGAAGGTGGACCTGGCGATCGGCGACACATGGATGGAGGCCAAGTGAACGCCCCCGCCCCGCCGGTGGTCCGGCCACGGATGTAATAAGCACGACACCGGGGGCACGTCACACTTCGGCGGGCTGATCCGCCTCGGACAGCGGCGGGTCGGAGACCATGGGAATCACGCGGTAGGTATCACAATGCTTACAGCGGACGGTGCGCCCGCACAGGGCCACCGGGACGTGGTAGCGACGATGACAGCCCTTACAGTTGAAGGCGATGACTCGCTGGCGACCGGGCTGCGGCGCCGCACCCGACGGGGCCTCCCGGTTGGATGAAGTGTCCTGGGCGTGTGTCATGGCATGTCCTCCACGTGGAGTGCACGGGTCAATGGGTGGAACATGGCACTCCGAGGGTACGCCGAGTCGGAAATGGAAGACCCGGACGGACCCGGCACGCAGAACCCCACACGCTCCCCTGCCCGCATGCGGCTCCGGCGGCCCGCGGTCGCGACGACCCGCACAGCCCGCCCTGCTCCGGTTCCGATTCCGCCCATCGGCATCCTCCCGTCATCCTCCGAGAACCGGACCCTGGCCCGGCTCGACAATCATCCTACCGCCCCGCCGGGGACCTGTCAAACCCACACCGCCGAATCCATGAACGCCGACCCGCCGCGGGCGCCGGCCACGACGCGCCACGGGGATGACACCGAAGCACACGTCTCGACGGCCGAATACAAGAAGACACCGCAGAAAAAGTGAACAACGAGAGCGTTCTGATCCGTATAATATAGTGACGATGCGGCCGCCAGGAATGCCATCTCGATGCTGCCGGGGCTTCACCATTGTGGAGTTGTTGTGCATTATTCTGGTTGTCCTGTTCCTGATCGGCCTGCTGATGCCCGCCCTCCACAAAACCAAGAGGATTTCCACGCGGGTGATCTGCGGAACCAACCTCAAAGGACTGGGGACGGCGATCAACGTCTACGCGAACGACCACGGCGGGATGTATCCGCAACTGCCGGGCAACGGACCCTGGACAAGGGAACTGGGTTTCGCCTATGACATGCCCGCGCCCGATTTCTCGTCGGGCGGAGCCCAACACCTCGCCGGACGGACGATTACAGCAAGCTGGTACCTCTTGGTGCGCAGCGCCGATGTCTCTCCGAAGTCGCTGGTCTGCCCCGAAGCGGACCAGGTGGCCTTTACGCCGACGAACTCCAATCGCGACATGGTGCGGTGTTGGGATTTCGGACCGAATCCTTACCAGCACGTCAGTTACTCCATGCACCATCCCTACGGTCGGTTCCCGGCGGACGCCCAGCGTACGGCCTCGTTCGCCGTGGCGGCGGATATGAGTCCGTGGTTCGAGAATGGGCACATCAAGCCGCCCGGTCTGCACGGCCAAGCCCCGCAACGTATTTCGGCCTACTGGAGGAGTTCGTCCTCCTACTCCTTTAGGGGCCACGATATGGGCAACAGTTGGAATCATGGGGTGCGGAAGAACCTGGCCGGCATCGGACAGAACGTGCTCTTTGGCGACGGCCACAGCTCTTATGAGAAGACTTCCGATGTAGGCGTCGCCTACGACAACATCTACACGTTCTGGGCCGGCGATGCGGACACGACAGAGGATGACAGGCGAATCGGCAAGAACCCCACCGCCCGGGACGAGAACAACGATGCCCGGGACAGGGATGATTCCTTCCTGGCCATCTGAGGCGATAGGCACGCGGCGCACTTGAGTTTTGAGGGGAATCGGGAGGACATATCATGGGCGCGGACGAAACGTCGGAGCGAACCGGGGATCCTGCCCAGAGAGACGCGATACCGGCAACGGTGGCTGACGCCTACCGGCTGATGACCCCCCAAGGCATCGATATCGAGGCCTTTCGACAGTTCTTCCGCGTCGCCGGGGGAAGCGTGTCCTACTGTATCAGCGCGGTCCTCGTGGCGTACGGCATTGTGAAGTTGTTGGGGCCCGTGCTCGCCGGGACCGACTCGATTGGCGCAGCTCTGCCATGCCTCGTTACCCTGGCCGTCTACGAGCTGGCCCTGCTGGGCGTCCTGGTTTTGATCGTGTCGCGAAAGGTGGTCGACGATGCGATTTCCGTCGCCCTGCTTCTGGGCTTGTACATGGTGGCCACGAGCATGGCGTTGGGCTCGGTTGTCGAGAGGGACCCTCGCTGGGCCGTACTTCCGGCCCTGATCGGCACGCTCCTGGCCGCGGCCAAGTTCTGGACGATGCGCCGTTTTGTGAAGATACCGTTTGGCGTGCTGTCGCTGCTGGGTCTGTCGGGGCTGCTCGCCGCCAATTACCTCGGACCCATTCTGATGGCCCAATCCGTCAAGGCCGATCCTGCGGACGAAATGAGCCGGCGCGGTCTGTGGTTCCTCCTGTGGGTGGCAATGCTCGGCCTGGTGAGCCTGGTTTGGATCGAGGGACTCCGGTCCAAGCCAAGAAGCACGAGCGCGGCTAAGAAGGTGCCGTTCCTGCAATCGGCCGTGATGGTGTACATCCTGGCGCTGCTCTTGCTGGTCGCCGCGAGTGTGCATCAGTACGCCACGGCCTATATGTTCGTCGTGCCTCGCCGGCTGGGAGAGTTCCTCGGCCCCGTGGCCCTGGGCACACTCCTCGTCCTGGAGATCCTGCGCTGCATGGATAGCCGCTGCGGCCCGTTGCACCTGGCCGTATCCTGCGTGCCGTTGGCGGCGATGGGGGCGGCGATCTACGAAAAATCGGTCCTTGCCTCAGGCACCTTCACCTTCGATATCATCGTCTGGCCGCCCATGTACTGTGCCCTGATGGGGCTGGGGCTGACCATTGTCTCGCTGTGTCACCGCTGGCGGCCGTTGGTCTACGTCGTTTTGGCGTACATCCTGGGAACCCTCCTGACGGCGGGCTACTCACCGGAACATCCCTGGGAACTGAACACGCTGACCTGTGGGAGCGCCTTTGTCGCGGGCCTGCTCATATACGGATTCGCGACGCGGCGACCGCACGTGTGCCTCCTGGCCGTGGCGATTGCGGCCTTTGGGCTTGCCAACAGCGAGACGTTCATCAATAGGGCCGCCGGTTGGCAGTTGACACCGTTCGGCGCTGTAGCGGGTGTTATCGGCGCAGGCTGCGTGGGCGTAACCCTGTGGTTCCCCAACGACGTCCGGTCGGCCGTGCGTCTCTTCGGACTCGTGTGCCTCGCCAGCTTCATCTTCGACGTCCTGCCAAACACCCTCCACTGGCGATACGCCATCGTCCTTCCGACAACCGCGGGCATCACCCTGCTGCTGTGGCTGCGCATGCGGGATTGGCTGGGCCTCACGATGCTCGTTCTGCCTTTGGGGGTACGGGCGTACATGCTCGCCAGACAGATCGTCTATTGGAGGCTCGTAATACTCGGATTTCTCGTCCTGGCGATCGGAACCGTGATCAGTCTCACAAAGTCCATCCGGCGAGAACGCGACGCCACACCCGAATAAACGGCGCACGATGTCGAGGACTTCGTCGCGAAAGCGAAAGCGGGCCTTTGATCCACGAAATCACCCCGTTCTGGGGGAGGGGTCGCATTTTATCAAGGGCGGCCGTCCCTGGCCAGTTCAATGTGGAGAATCAGCGGCCTTTGCACGTCTATCGACGAGGGGCCCTTGACCGGTTCGTCGTCGAGCACAATGCGCTCCGTGGAATGGTCGGAGTACTCGAACCGGGCAACGATTCTCTTGGTCGATTCGCGTCGCGGCGGCGTGATGCGGATGACGGCCCGGCGCCCATCACACCCCCTCTCAGCCTGCCGCCCGTCTGACCAAGCGGAATCCCGTGGAGGCGAACTCGCCCCGCTCATCCGTCTTCATCTCAAAGAACGTCATGCCGAACAGCTCGCACACCTCATCATACCCGCCGCCACGGAGGTAACGCATGGGGCCGTCCTCATGGGCAAGCCACTCCGAGACGTTGCCCGTCATCTGCCGACACCCGCACGGGCTGTCACCGGCCTTATAGGCCCGCACGTCGACGGTGGCGTAATGGGGACCGCCTCGCCGATGGCCTGAATGGATGACCCGACGGGACTCCACAGGGCGTTTTCGCCTTCTGATGCAGGGCGTTTGCGCAGGCCCCGGAGCCACGCAAGCCTGTTCAAGGACGACGGTCCTCGCCGAACTCGATGTGCAGAATCAGTGGTTTCTGCACGTCTATCGGCAACGGGCCCTTGACCAGCGCATCATCCAACATAACCCGCTGTGCAGAACGCCCGAAATGTTCAAGGTGGACGACGATTCTCTTGGGTGATTCACGTCGTGGAGGCACAATGCGGATAATGGCACGGCGCCCATCCCCCGCCACCTGCACGTCCAGGTCCATCACGCCGAATGAGGTGGGCATCTGCGTCATGCGGATGCGTCTTCCGGGCCCGGTCCACGAGCCCGGCATCCCCTCCAACACGTGCAATTCATCGCCCCGCTCCAGGACAAGCAGGTGCCGCACCAGCCGGATGAACTCGGCACTGGCCCAATTGTGCGGCATATCCCCGACGTAGCGGGGGTCTTGGCCCCGCGGGTTCTGCTCCTCCCGCCAGCACAGCAGCGGACAGGCATGATTGCCAAAGGCGTAGAGCGTGGCGGCGGCCTTCTCCCCGTGGCCGAGCCACAGGTGCGCATGCGCATAGAAGCTGGCCGCGTAGTTCCAGAGCCCATCGGCCAGCCAGCCGGTGCCGTAGATCAGCCCCTCCCGTTCGACGGCGTCGAGCATGGCCAGCGTACCAAGCATGAGCGGATCGTCCGGCGCGAAGATCCGCCCGGGATAAACCCCGTGCAGAAAAGCCCACGCCCCGCGCTGGGGCAACTGGGGCTCCTCCCCGGTCATGGTCGGGGGCACGTAGACGTTCCCATGGGCGTCCACGAGCTTGTCCCGCCGCCGGGCCTTATCAAAGGCCTCCCAATAGTCCTGGTATTCCGCTTTCCACGTCCCCAGCGCAGGTGCGTTCAACCGCTCGGCCATCCGGATGGCCGCCCTGAGCCCGGCCAGGGTCCAGTAAACGTTGGTGTACTCGCGATGCCGGCCACCCAGCCCCCCATCGCCAAAGCCGATCGGCATCAGGCCATAGTTGGCCTGCGCGGGATCGCCCCTCGTCATGCGACGATATTCCATGATCCGGTCGACGTTGGCCTGAACGTGCGGCCACATCGTCTCAAGCCAGTCCCGGTCCCCTGTAAGCTGGGCGTGCCGCCAGATCATCCAAAGTCGCAGGCCGCATTTCTTGGAGAACGCCACGCCTCCCGGCCCCTCGTCCTTTTGCACCTGCAGCTCCAGCCCCGCCCGGGCCTCGGCCGACCGACCCAGGTAGGTCACGGCCTCCAGGATAAACGGCCCATCGGCCGCCCACGTGCCGCGATAGCAGGTCGGCCCGACCTGGAAGGCGGGCTCGCCGTCCCGCAACTCGCGCGCCTGGTAGATGTTGCGAACGCACGAATCCAGAAGGGCCTGAACCAACGGGTCGGGCACGACCATGCGGTCATACGGCAGGTCGACGGCCTTCCAGTACGCCATGGCCGCGTCCAGGAGCCGCCGGGCGTCCGAAACCTCCGTCGTGGCCGTGGCCTCGGCCCCTTGCGGCAGGGTGACGAGAGCCTCGTACACGTCGCCGGGGGCGAGTGTCTTCTCCGCGAAGAAGAGCTTGAGCGGCTGTTCCACGGGCCGGTCGGCGTCGTAGATGGCCACGGCCCGCTCGTCCACGCCGCCGGCCAGGATCCGCTCGGCTGATGGGGTCTTGTCCGCCTCGAAGAACCACAGTCCTGTCAGGATCGTGTTGCGATCCTCGGCCCCTTCGGGTGAATGGACGCCCACCTCGATCCAGCCATCCCCGTCGGCGTCCATCGCATCGAACAACAGGACAACCGGCGTATGCCGCCCGTATTCGGCCACCAAATCCAGCCGACGGACAGTCTTGCCCTCAATGCGAATCTCCAGTGGGCGCTTGTTGGGCTGATCGTGCCAACTCTCGATGAATCCCAACGCCACTCGATACGCCTTGCCGCCCGGAGCGTGGCATCGAAAGCGAAGAGGTTCACCGTAGCCGACCAGGATATGCCTGAACCGTGGGTCACAAGGGATATTGGGCCGGCCCCAGTTGCGCGACACCGAAGGCAGGCGGACCGCCCGGATAGGAACCCGGTTCATGTCCTCAAGGCGTTCGGGTTCGGGCCATACCGATGCGAATGCCGGGCTCGTGGCACAAAATACCCTTTGAGGCCCATCTGCCGTGTACACGCAGCCACGTCCAACGGTTGCGATGAGCTCCCTCTGAGAACCGATGGTCACGACGATGCGCCCCGTTTGGGCGGATGGGCCGTTGTTTCTCACCGTCAGCCATAGGTAATCAACACGCTTCTTGTGCCACGTGCGGACATCTTCCGTCCGTGGAGCCCACGCCCACGCCCGTTGCGTCAGGCGCAGATCGCCATAGTCCTGCTCCGTGACGACGACAGGCACGCGCGGGCTCAAGAGCGTCTGCCGAAGGGGGCCAGGATTTGCGTTGGTCTCCAGGCCGGCCAGGACGCGGGTTTGGAAATCGTAAAAGCGTCCCCCGCCATAATCGTAATACAGACCGCCATCGGAACCGACGATCGACTTGTGCGAGTCATCCGGCAAACCGATGCAGACCTGCCAGCGGTCGGGGCTGTACCGAAAGTCCAGCGTCTGCGCTTCGAGAGACCTGCTCGGACCGCCAAGCGGAAACGACTCCACGCACAGATGCGTCCCGGCCCACGCCGGACCTGGCTGGCCCACGAGCAGGCAGATGCCGAAGATGGTTAGGACGACCAAACGTGCCACTTGTCTGAAGAAAAGATCCGCCATGCTGACCCTCACAACTGGCCCCCCGGTCCGTGCGCAGTTTGCGTCTTGCCGGCCCAATCGGTTCTCAGCCTGCCGCCCGCCTGACCAGGCGGAATCCCGTGGAGGCGAACTCGCCCCGCTCATCCGTCTTCATCTCAAAAAACGTCATGCCGAACAGCTCGCACGCCTCATCATACCCACCGCCGCGGAGGTAACGCATGGGGCCGTCCTCATGGGCGAGCCACTCCGAGACATTGCCCGTCATCTGCCGACACCCGCACGGGCTGTCACCGGCCTTATAGGCCCGCACGTCGACGGTGGACTGCCGGTGCGCCTCGCCGCCGTTGCACAGCGCCGCGTCGAACTGGTTCCCCCACGGATAGATGCTCGGCTCGCGTCCCCGCGCCGCCGCCTGCCATTCCTCCCGCGTGGGCAAACGGTAGACGTACCGGGGATCCTTGGCGGTGAGCCAGCGGCAGTACGCCACCGCATCCGCATGGGTCACGTGCACCACGGGATGATACAGGTACTTGTTCAGGAACGGACGCGAGGTCCAGGCATACGGCTCCCGGCGCCAGTGCGAGGGATACCCATGGCCGGTCTCCTCCACGAATCGCCAGTATTCCTCGTTCGTTACGGCGAACACGCCTATGTCGTAGGGCGCCAGCGTCACCAACCGCTGGGCATCCCGGCGCAGCTCGTCCAGCACCCTGTCATGCAACGGGATGCAGCACTCCAGCTCGGCGATCAACGATGGATCGCACCCCACCACCGCCTCGCCCTCGACGCGGACGAATCGCGACTCGAACGCCTCCGGCTTCTCTACCTCCCTGGCCATTCGAAAGCCGATGTCCGCCTCCCGGCCGCCCGGCTTCTTCAGCCGCAGCCGCGCCCACAACAGACCGTGGTATCGGCACCGGTCCGAAAAACTGCCCCCCAGCACGTACTTGTGTCCCCGTTCGCCTCCGTCGACGAACTCGGCCACGTTGCCCACGCACTCCAGCAGTCCAAACGGCCCACGGGCCTCCGGGTGCGAGTCCACGGGCACCACGCCCGTCGCCCCGCCCTCCCGACAAGCGCACTTGGCCGGATCGAACGCATTGCCCCACGGGTATGCCCGACCATCAAGGCCGCGCGCCGCCTTCTCCCATTCATCCGGCCACGGCAGCCGCCCTCCGGCCCAGTCGCAAAAGGCCTCGGCCTCCTCGAAAGAAACGCCCGTGACGGGCAGGTCGGGGCGTCCGGACCCACCGGACGGACGGCCTGATCGGTAGCCGCTCTCCCGCTCGAACCGTGCGAACTGGGCCTCCGTGATCGGTGTCTGGGTGATTTCGTAGGCCCGCAACTCGACCCGGTGCGCCTTGGGATCCGCCAGGACATTGGGGTCCACCCCTTCGGCAAACGCCCGATCCTTGAGATCCACCATAAACGTCATGTTCGCGCCGACCACGGAACGCCCCGCGGGGACCCGCAGAAAAACCGGCTCCTGCGGCTTCACCTCGGTCGCCACCGAAACCCCCACGCTGGCCGAACCCAGAGGCACCCGACCGACGTGCCGCACGGAGGGGACCTGCAGATCAGACTCGCCACACAACGGACAAACCACCGCCCGCCGCCGGCCGCGGGAGCAGAAACCGCAATGGCCGCACACGCGATACTCCGTCGCCGCCTGCACGGGCTCGACCAGCCGCAAAAGCTGCTCCAACAGCGCATCCCATGTCTGCGCGATCCGCGCGTTGGGGTCCTTCTCCAGACACCCCATCACCACCCGGCACAGGGCATCGGGTACATTCGATGAATCGGCCGGCAGCACCTCCCGGATATCGCGAGCCGGCTCACTGATGATCGCGTTACGCCCCATCCGCCGAACGTCGATGGGGAACTGTCCCGTCAGGGCCTGGTACAGGGTGACGCCGAGCGAATAGATATCCGCGCGCCGATCCACCCGTTGTGTCCCGGAGGGTCCCAGCCATCCGCCGCGGATGAGCACCTCCGGCGCCATGTACAGCCACTTGCCGGCGATCCGCCCGATCGTCTTCTCCTCTTCGAGACGCGCCAGGCCAAAATCCGAAACCTTCGGCGTATTGTGGAACCGAGCCACCAGAATGTTGTCGGGGCTGATGTCCCGGTGAACAATGACCTGATCGGGCCGCTCCACGTCGCAGGCGTTCTTCATCCCGCGGCAGACGGCCGCCGCATAGCCGACGACCTGAACCGGCGACAGATACCCCTCCTCCTGGTTCACAAGCTGCCCCAGGGCGCTGCCCCGCACGAGTTCCATCTGCAGGAACGGACGATCCCCTTGGTCCCGGAAGACATAGAACGCGGCCGCCTGAACCAGGTTCTCGTGAACCGGCAATGAAATCCAGGTTTTGGCCTCGCGTTGGAACTCCTCGACCAGCGTCTGCAGCTCATGGGGGGCGCGATGCTGATCGCGGTCGTGCATCGTCTTCAACGCGCAGACCGTATCAAGCTTCACGTCCCGCACCCGGAAAACCTGCCCGAAGCCCCCCATCCCCAGCCGTTCGAGCACCTCGTACCGAACCGGATCATGGGGTCCGCCGATGATCGAGCCCACCTCGATGGGTTTCCACTGCATTCGCCGTCTCCGTCGTCGTTCCGCCTCCGGGGCCTTCATCCAGCCTGTGTTCTCGCACGGTCTCCTGCCGTCGGGCCGTAGACCCGGGGGCGGATGGCTCACGGACTGCCATCCAACCCGTGTGAAAGCACATCGCTCGGACGATAGACCATTATGGCATAGCCGCCGCACGACAACAAGCACACGGCCAAGCAAGATCGTCCAGGCCTGCGCATTTGTCTCCGAGCCGCCTCGGATCGCGTGCCATCGAGGCGGCTTTTTCATTTTTTCCCGCATCCTCCGCAAGAAGTCACCCCAGGGCCTGTAACACACATGGAAGCCGCATCGCAGACGTGCTCACCCGTGGAAACCGAATACAGGTCGTGGTTGGGACCATGACCCCCCGAACAAGGCCCTCGGGCCTGACCCCAGATAAGGAGGTGTCCTATGATTCTGTTGCTCGAAATCTACCTGACGTACAAGGCGTGGGTCCGCGGTTGGAAAGGCCGGGCCTTGGTGCCCTGGGCGGTCATGCTGCCTGTGGCCTTTGTCCTCGGCTGGATGGCCGGAACCGGCGAAATGGACGAGGACGCGCTGCTCGGTGTCACCCTGATGCTGGACCTGTCGCTCGTCGTGATCCTGGCCGTCATGGCCGTCAAGGGCCGGCAGACCGTTCCGCATGAGAGTCGCGACGAAACCGGCGAGCCCCTCGTGGGCATCCCCGCCGTGGGCGGGTCGGTCGGTTCGTAGGCGTCGCAAAGCCCAAGGGTGCGACGCCGCAGGGGGAGGATCGCTGACCGCCAAGGCCTGGCCTTGGCGGCAGCGCCCCCGGCGGCGGGAAGAAAGACGAATGTCACCACCTGACGGTGGGAAAGAGAAGAGAAGAAACACGGATAAGGAGACGAATCATGAAGCGCACACGAGAGATGTTGGTGGCCGGCGGCATTGTCATGGCGTGCATCGCCCTGCTGCTTGGCCCGCAAATCAGTCAAGGCCAGCGACGAACCGCGGCCACCGAGCAGATGTATCACAGCCTCACCGCCGACCAGGCGGCTATCATCCTTACGGACATGGGCGTCACGCACGTCCAGGACGTGGACAGCGCCGGCGACCCCATGTTCGTCCTGACGCTGGGGGACGACAAGGCCCTGCTGCTGTTCTACAAGACCGGTTCCGACGAGGCCGATCCCTACACGTCGATCCAATTGCACACGGGCTGGAAGACCGACGGTAAGGACCTCAGCCGCGGGGTCAACATGTGGAACCGCAAGAAGCGCTTTACCCGCGCGTGGTACGACGACGAACGCGACCTGCACCTGGAGGTCGACCTCGACCTGGCCGGTGGGGTCACGCGCCAGGGCATCGAGACGTTCATCTCGCGCTACACCAAGGACGTGGGCGTGTTTCCCGTCTTCGTGCTGGTGGGCAACTGATGCAGGACGCGTCTTCCCCGGTCGCTTGGGGCAGTGTCCCCTGGCCGGGCGGGGGGCCGGGTGTCTCGATCCCGGCCCCCTGTCCGGCGATCGGCGACACGCTCCTGCGGCGGGCGAGGGCGAGAGGATTGATGGTGGTGATTCCCGGAAATGACCTTGACGACGGCCCCCTGAGCAGCTTACGCTTATGGGGTCCGGGCACAGAGAAGGAGGCAGGAGTGGCCTACGCCGGAAGGAGCCCATCAACACCGCGATGCAACGGCCATCCGAGCGCGGTCCTTACGCCCTGCCCAGAATGTCTTGCGAAGCAACAGAAGCCCGTGGTCTTGGAGGATCGACTCGGGACCCACGGGAATCAACGAAGTAAGGACATCCCATGAACATCGAACCGCATGTGCCCGTGGACCTCCGACAGGAATCCGTTTTGTGTCAGCCGCATCAGGTGGTGCTCTACAACGGCGCCGCCACCGCCCGCGGCGATCTGGCCAAGCCCTCCAGCCCCTTCCTGGGCTTCCTCAGGACGCTGGATCCGAACAAGTGCTTCATCGTGGCCTTCATGGACATCGAAAACAAGCAGGCCACCGATCTCTTCTATGAGGCGCAGCGCGTGGCCCGCGACGTGGGTATTCACATGCAAGGTACGGTCGCGCCTTACCCGCAGCAGTTGGCCCAGTGGGAAAGCTACCGCAAGGTTCGGCGGCTGGAGCAGCCGTCCGTTGACAAACCTCGGGCCTGAACAGAAAGAGGGCAAATGCCATGAGCAGCGTGCTTGGTTCCCTGAATGAGCAGCTCAGCAGTCTGGTGGTGGACGGCCGGCTGCAACCCGCTCGCCTCCTGGGCCGGCCCTTTAACGTGGCGGTCATGGACATCGACGTCACAGGCCGACTCTACGGGCAGAACGGGTTTCGCTTCGCCGGCACCAGCGCCAACGTCGACCCGGGCGTCCTCGAGCGCGCCGCCCAGCGGGTCCGTCACCTGGAAAAGCTCAAACCCGGCGCGGCCTGTGGAGCGGCGATCCGCCTGGGGTATGATGACCACCTCGATGTGATGGACGCCGCGGACTGCGTGCACCGATTGAGCGATCCGCGATGGCGAATCCTCTGTGAGGTGTTCTGGCCTCACCTCAGTGAGGATCTCTTCGACGTCATCCGCAAGGAACGATCCCTGGTCAGCGCCGGCGCCCTGGATCATCTGACCCGATGCAGTGACAACGGCCATGATCGCGTGCTCACGCGGCACGCCCTGGCCATCGTCTATCACAACCTCGCCCTGACCGAAGAGATCCGGTATTTGATCCGCCAGCAGGACCAGTGGCCCGAAACGCACTGGCACAAGGCGATGACCTATTGGGCCGAAACCCTCGAAACCGACCGCTTCTGGGACTACCTGCGGGACCGTGCCGCCGAGTTCGATCATCCGCGGTTCCGTCCGGACGACGTCAACGAGGCCTTCCGCTCTCAGATCGCCGCCGTCGTTCTCGGCTTCAACGGACTCTTCGCGCCCACCTACGCCCGCATGGGCAACCAGTCCATGTATGAGCGGCACCACAAGCTGATCACCGGATCGGGCATGATGCAACCGGCGGTCGACGGCTGCCTGGTCATCATGGTCCGCGACCTGACGCAACACCAGCTCGATCCGCTGCTGCGGCTGGCTCGAAACCCGGAGGGACGGGAGTACTACGAGGCCTCCGGCATCACCACCCCAAGCGCCTCCGTGGTCGCGGTTCAATATGCCTGCCCGCGCTGCGGCTTCTGTTTCGCCTGGAACGGCACCACCTGCGGCCACTGCGGGTTTTCGGTCGCCATGGGCCTGCGCGGCGCCAAGACGAAGACCAAAAAGGCCAAGACCTTTGTCGCCCAGGGCAAAGTCCCCTGGCAGAGCTTCGCCAGCTTCTACGACCCGATCATGACCGAAGCCGAGATGGTCTTTCGGTTTCTCGAGAGACAACTGGGCATTCGCAAGGACCTCATCCTCCAGGCCGAGTTCGACGCCTTGGCCGAGGTCGTGCTGGGCGGCTTGAACAACCGCATCGACTATGACAAGGACACCCAGCCGGCGATTCTCTATTCGCTCATCACCACGCGCCGCCTCATGGCCCTGCCGTTGTCCCGCGCCATGCAGCGCAAGCTCGATCAGGCTTATCAGCGCGACCTGCGCAGCCTCTACGGTGACATCGACGTCCCCGCGGATCTGGATGTCACGCAATGCTGGTTCCTCGAAGGCGAGCCCGCCGATCCCGCCTCGTCCGTGTCCATCCCCACCCATCGCATCCTGAACGAGACGATCGTCTCCGTCCAGTACCGAACCCGCCATATCCTCGTGCCCCGGTCCAAGGTGGCCAAGGAGCGACACGATGGCCGCATCAAGGACGCCGAAATCCCCCAGAAGCGACTGGGCGGCGGGGCAAAACACGCCGAGGTTCAGCAGGCCGTTGACGCGCAGCGTCAGCTTCAAGAACAGGTGCGGCGCCAGCGGGATCAGGCAGTGCACAAGCATCAGGCCGCCTGCGCCGCCGAGATCGAACGTTTCAACGCGACCGTAGCGCCGCAACAGCAGCAGGACAGGGCCCTGGTCGAAAAACAGGAGGCCCGGCGAAAGCAACGAACCGCCAAGCTGGGGGCCGATTATGAAGCCGCCGTCAACAAACTCCACGCGCGCTTCGCCTCCGCCATTGAGCAGGCCGAACGGACCTACGAGGTCGCGAGAGGCGAAATCGCCGGCTCCCGCGGCCTCGTGCGCATCACCCTGCCGGTGGTGGGGTTGAGCGCGCTGGTCGTGGCGGGCGTCGCACTGGCCGTCTCCTCGGCCTTGGGAGTCGGGCCCGAAGGTGTATTCCCCGCCGCTATCGTCGGTCTGCTGATCGGCGCGGGGATCGACAAGGTCATCCGCACGCGCCGGTTGGCCCGAGCCCGGCTGCCGTTGCGAGCGGTTCAGGGTCAGCGAGACCAGAAGATCGCCGATCTCGATGCGCGAAGGGATTCGGCCCTGGCCACGATCGAGGCGGACTTCCGCTCCGCGGTGGCCGATGCCCAAGGCCGATTGGAGAGCAGCGAGGCGCAACGGCGCGATATCGAGTCGCGCTTTGAGCCGGCGATTCGCAAGTCCACGGAGCAGGCCGACGCCGAGATCGCTCGGATCGACGCCGAGATCCAGCGATTGCGGCGCAGCCTCAACAACAAGATCAAGCCGGAATCACACAAAACGCAGTACCCCGTCTACCGCAAGGCCAAATCCAGCGGATACCACGATGGAGCCGACCCCAGTCCGGACCGCCAGAACACTCAGCTTCAACGGTTCCTCAACTCGCTCAGCGATCAGGAGAAGATGCTCCTGGCCCGGCTGAGCCAGACAATGCCCGAACAGCAGTTCGGCCGGTTGTTGGAGGCGGTGGCCGAGCAGCCCCCCGGATCACGCCTCCTGTTCCTGCTCCACTTTATGACGGGACATTGACGGACCATCACGGATTCGCTCGAAAGGAAGCGCACGATGCGTTGGATGGACAGATGGTCTTGCATGCGGCAGTGGATGTACCCCGCCGTCTTCCGCATTGATGGCGGGTCGGCAACGGCCTGGTCCCGGAAGGCGGCGGACGTATTGGCCGCACTGGAGCTGCCCGGCGACGGTCCGAGTCCGGACGAACCGCCCCCTCCGCCGCCATCCCCTGGGATCCCCGACGATCTGGCGGTGTGCCTGGGCAACGCCCACTTCTGGATCGCCCGCCAGGTCCGCCAGATGGAAAGCGAAGGCCTGGAAAGCAAGGAAACCCGCATGATCAAACGCTATCTTCAGCGGCTCGACAAGGCCATGGGCGACAATGACATTCGTTGTATCGACGTGGAGGGCCAGGTCGTCGACGAGGGCCGCCGCGACTTCGAGCCGCTTGGCGAGGCCGAGGTGCGGCCCGGCCTGCGCCACCGAACGGTTATCCGCTGCGAGCGGCCGGCGATCCTGATCGGCCCCCGGCTCGTGCAAACCGCACGGGGCACCGTGGCCTGCCCGGCCTAAGGGCTGGACGCAGTACGCGAGTGGCCAAGGTAGGAAGTGGTTATGGGAAAGACATTCATTCCGTGTGGCATCTACCATGGCGCGACCTATTCCTGCATTGCGGTCATGGAAGCCGAGGGCCCGCGGGTGATAAGGCCCGATGGGGTCAATGACGTCATGCCCTCGGCGGTCTATTACAGCCATCGAGGCCGCAAGCTGATTGGCCATGCCGCGGTCAGGTCCATGCTCATTGATCCCGGCGGGGGAGTCGGCTATACCGGCTACAGAACACGTATGGGCCATGATGACCGGTATGTGTTCCCCGGCGGGCGCGTGCTGACGGTTCCTCAAATGGGGGCCGAGATCATCGGCACCCTGATGCAGGCCTACCGTGACGAGGGCAATCCAGACTACAAGGCCGCGGTCATTACCGTCCCCGCCAAGTTCGAGTATGCCGCCTGCGAGGCCACCCTCGAGGCGGCCCGACTGGCCGGTCTGATGTTCACCCGAACCCTTATGGAACCTGTGGCGGCGGCCCTGGCCTACGGCTTCGGCGCCAAGGATGAGAACGCCAAGTGGATGATCTTCGATCTGGGCGGCGGCACCTTGGATGTCAGTCTGGTGCTTAGTAACAAAGGGCGATGCGAGGTACTGCCCGAGGGGAACGCCGGAGACCCCCACCTGGGGGGTCGAAAGTTCGACCGGGAGCTGATGGATTTTGTCCTGGGCCCGCGAAGAAACGACAGCAAGTACCAGATCAAGATGGACAAATACAAAAGCTACGATCCGGACTACTGTCCGCTGCGGGCGCAATATGCCCTGGAGGACTTCTCGGAGGAAACCCATAAGGCCGCTTGGGGCGTCTTGCTCGTAGCCGTCGAAACGGCCAAGATCGCCTTGTCCCAGGAAGCCGAGACCGTCATCGCCTGCCTCAATTACTTCACGGACGCCGATGGCAGAATCGTCAAGGTGGAGTTCCCCATTTCGCGAAAAACCTATCAGCGCCTTATTTCTGCAGATGTCGAACGGGCCGTCCAAATTTGCTACCACCTTCTCGAACGAAACCGCCTCAACCCCTCCGAGATCCAGCGCCTCATACTTGTCGGGGAGGCCACCAAGACACCTTGCCTGCAAGAGATGCTTTATGAAAAGTTGGGCATCCCTCTTGGGTCGAATATCGACCCCATGACTGTTGTGGCCCTGGGGGCCGCGATCTTCGCCAACACCGTGGAGATTCCGGCAGACGTGGCGGCCCACGCCCGCATCGGAAGGCCTGTCGATAAAGTCAGTTTCAGCCTGGAGTACAAATCCTATTCCAGTGAGCCTGTCTGCAGCGTCATGGGCATGATTCGCGACGCCGACCGCGACCTGGATGGCTGGACGGCGGAGATTAATCGCACTGACGGTCTATGGTCGAGTGGCCGCCAACCTATCGAGCCATCAGGTTTGTTCGAGATAGACGTCAAGCTCATCGAGGCCTCCGGGCCTACCGTGTCTCGGTTCGAAACACGGATTCTGGATCGGGAGGCCCGCCTCATTGTCAAGCGCGACAGGCCCATAATCCTCTTTCCTTTCGAGACACCTCAGGGCAATCCTGTCTTGAAGGCGCATGATGGCGATGATGTGCATTATGTTGATTGGGATACACAGGTCGAAGTCATGACCAAGCTGGCAACATTGCTACATAAGGAAGGCAAAGAACCTTCTTACGACGACTAAAAAACATCTACTCGCAGCACGCTGTCAATAGGAGACCGAACATGGCGAAAGTATTCGTTCCCTGTGCCATCGACCACGGCACGACCAACTCCAGCATCGCGGTCATGGAGGCCGGGGGCCCGCGCGTCATCAAACCTGATGGGGTCAATGACGTCATGCCCTCGGCGGTCTATTACAGCCATCGAGGCCGCAAGCTGATCGGCCACGCCGCGGCCAAGGCCATGCTCATCGATCCCGGCGGGGGAGTCGGCCACACCGGCTACAAGACCCGCATGGGCCATGATGACCGGTATGCCTTCCCCGGCGGGCGCGTGCTGACGGTGCCTCAAATGGGGGCCGAGATCCTCGGTACCCTGCTGCAGGCCTACCGCGACGAGGGCAGCCCGGACTACAAGGCCGCCGTCATCACCGTCCCGGCCAAGTTCGAGTATGCCGCCTGCGAGGCGACGCTCGAGGCGGCCCGGCTGGCCGGCCTCGTGTTCACGCGAACCCTCATGGAGCCGGTGGCGGCGGCCCTGGCCTATGGTTTTGGTGTTCAGGAGAAAAACGCCAAGTGGATGATCTTCGATCTGGGCGGCGGCACCTTGGATGTCTGCCTGCTCCTCATCAACAAAGGGCGATGCGACGTTCTGCCCGAGGGGAACGCCGGAGACCCCCACCTGGGGGGCCGAAAGTTCGACCGGGAGCTGATGGACTTTCTCCTTGGCCCGCGAAGAAAGCACAGCCAGTACCAGATCGACATGGACAAATACAAAAGCTACGATCCGGACTATTGTCCCCTGCGGGCACAGTACGCCCTGGAGGACTTCTCGGAGGAAACGCATAAGGCCGAGTGGGGCGCCTTGCTCATGGCCGTCGAAACGGCCAAGATCGCCTTGTCCGAGGAAGCCGAGACCGTCATCGCGTGCCCCGCTCCCTTCGAGGACAGCGACGGCAAAGTCGTCAAAGTGGAGTTTCCCATTTCGCGAAAAACTTACGAGCGGCTCATCGCCTCCGACGCCGAACGGGCCGTCCAGACCTGTCAGGACCTGCTCCGACGAAACCGCCTCAAGCCCTCCGAGATCCAGCGCATCATCCTCATCGGTGGACCGAGCAAAACCCCCTACATTCAGCAGGTCCTGCACGATCGCCTGCAAATCCCCCTGGCCGCAGATATCGACCCCATGACGGCCGTCGCCCTGGGAGCGGCGATCTTCGCCAACACCGTGGAGATTCCGGCAGAGGTGGTGCGGCAGGCCGGCATCGAGATGCCCGTCGAGGACGTTGATTTCGGCCTGGAGTACGAATCCTATTCCAGTGAACCCATTTGCAGCGTCACGGGCATGATTCGCGACACCGACCGCGACCTGGACGGCTGGACCGTGGAGATCAATCGCATCGACGGTCTGTGGTCCAGCGGCCGCCAGCCCCTCGACGTCTCCGGTTTGTTCGAAATGGACGTCACGCTCATCCAGGACGCCGGGCCCACCTTGTCCCAGTTCGAAACGCGGATCCTCGATCGCGATGGCCGTGTCGTCGTCAAGCGAAACGAACCCAAAATATGGTTTCCGCAGCCTGGGGTCATTCTGCCCCTGCCTATGGACCTGATGATCGGCCTCTTCGGAAACGACACAAGGCTGCTGCTCAAGCAAGGCATCCGCCTGCCGGCCACGAGCGAGCAGCAGGAGTTCTTCACCACCGGACCCTTGCGGGCGGGCCAGGAGGACGATGTGCTCATCATTCCCGTTCTGGAAGGGGTCGAGCACTTCCTCGGCGAGGTGGATCCCCATGCCGACGCCAACGTCAAGGTCGGCGAGCTGCTCGTCCGCGGAACGGATGTCTCCGAAAACGTGCCGCAGGGAGCGCCCGTCCAGGTGATGCTGCAGCGCGACGAGAATCGTCATTGCACCGTTCGCGCCTCGATCGAGCTCACGAGTGATGAGTTCGAGGCCACGTTCGAGGCCCACTGTGACGACCCACCGGCCGAAACGATGGCCGAGAGCTTTGACGGGCAGCGCCGCCGGTTGGAGGCCGTCCGCAAGCTCAACGAGGAATACCCCCTGCCCGCCGTCACCGAGGGCCTGGAGCGACTCCAGCGGCAGGATGTGATCCACCAGATCGAACAGAACCTGGAACGCACCCGCGAGGGCGACCGCGAATGCCGTTCACGCTGCCACCGCGACATTCTCCGCCTCAGCGGTACGCTCTACTGCCTCCACGAGCGCCAGACCGAGGCCCGGCTCCGCCGCCTCATCAAGATGCTCGACGGCAAGCTCGAAGGCAGCGAGGCCGAACAACTCCGGCGGGTCGAGAACGAGCTGCAGCCGGCCCTGGATGCCGATGATAAGAAGGCCTTGCGCACCATCGAGACCACGCTCGACCAGCTCTACTATGCCGTCCGTCTGCGGCCGTTCATAGAGCTTCTTGACGATCTGAGCCGGTTTCCCGATCAGTTCCGCGGCACCCAGGCTCAGGGCGGCGCCTACCACCACGCCTGCAAGGTCGCCGGAGAGCTCATCGACAAGGACAACCGCGGCGAGGAGCTCACCGACGAGGACCTGGACAACGCCCGACGGGCCAAGGATGAGCTGTGGCGCCATTGGGGCAAGGAGTTCATCGAATGGCTGCCCCAGGGCGGCTCCAAACGGGTGCCCGGCCAGGGCCAGAGAATCGAGCTCAAGCAGGATTGACGCGGATGAGGACGCAACCGCCAAGAGTGCCTGTATCTTCTGTCACGGAGTGATGCGATGACGACCCCCGATCCCGAACAACTCATCAGGATGGCCGCCGGACTGGCCGCCAGGGGCGACTACGAGGCGGCGCAAGCGGTATTGGACAAGGTCCCACCGGGACCGGGCACCCCGTCGGCCGACCGCCTGCGGGCCAAAATCGCCGCCCAGCAGGGGCAGGTCGACCGCGCAACCGGCCTGTGGCGTCAGATCCTTCAGGCCGACCCCGGCGACCCCGAGGCCCAACAGGCCCTGCGTCTGTTGGAAAAGATGGCCAACCGGCGTGCTCCGGATCTCTTCCTCCGGGCCAGGCTCTACTATACCCTCCTGCTGTCGGTGATTCTCGTGCTTCTCGTCGCCGTGATCGGATTGGGCTGGAATGCGTGGGCCGCCGCCGCTCATCCAGAACCCGCTCAGGCCGCGGCCGAACCAGAGGAGTCGTTGACCCCTCTCACCAAGGCCATTGAAGCCCTCCAAGCGAGCCAGGGCGAAGACGCACGTCTGCTGGCGGGCCGGATCACCGAGCTGCAAAACGAGCTATCGGCCCTGGCCGCGCGGCCCCCGGCCGAATCGCCGCAACTGACCGAACGGCTGGACACGCTGGCCACGTCCAACCAACAGATCGACCAGGCCCTGCGGCAGACCGCCGAGGCGCTCGCGCAGCGCATGGAATCGCTCGACCAAGCCGTCGCCCGGCTGGAGGAGCGGGTGCGGGCCGACCAGGCCGAATGGCCCGCGCGTCTGGAGGCCCTCCGCCCTGCCGACACCGCCATGGAGCAACGGCTCCAAGAAGAGCTTGACCACATCAACCAGGGCATGTCGCTCCTGCTCGCCGGCGCCCTTTCGCAGCAGATGCGTGAATTGACCACCGCCTACCAGGCGCTGGAGAAGAAGTTCTGGTGGCGCAGCGAGCGGGAAAAACAGGCCGCCCTGGCGCGTCTCGACCGCCTCCGGGAAACGGTGGACACGCTCGTGCGGCGACTGGAGCAACCGTGATGTGGGGCGTGACGATGGGCATGACCGTGGTCGCGGAGGCGGCGGGGCAAGCCCGAGCCCTGAACGAACAAGGCCGGTCCGCGAAGGCCGGATAAACAGTGACCCCTTCTGATTCGAGGTGACGTATGGAATGGTTTGAGGAGTTATCCGCCGAGGAGCGCATGAGCGCGTTGAAGAACGTCGCCGCGATGATGGCCGCGGACGGCAAGATCGAGGAGTCTGAAAAGCAACTGCTGGCCGGCATCTGTAGCCGGCTCGGCGTGACCGCCAAGGACGTCGAGGCCGTATTCCGCAACCCGGCGCAATACGCGTTTGTCGTTCCGCGCAGCGACAGGGAGAAGGTCTTCCAGCTCGTCGACAGCGTCTTCATGATGATCGTCGACGGGAATATCGATGCAAACGAAATGGAACTCTGCCTGCGGCTGGCCCAGGCACTGGGGTTTAATCCGGCGATTGTGCCCAAGGTGATAGCCGCGATCGTCGAGGCGATCGAACAGGGCCACAACCGCGGCAAGATCGGTGATCTCACGGCCGGTCTGCTCCAGGGCAACCGACCGTGACAGACCCGATCAACACGCCGGATCGCCCGTCCCGGCCCCCGCGCCGGGACGGCGCATCCCGCGTGAGTCGGCGCGCCCGGCAAGGCGGTGTCTAAAGCTCCTGTCGGGTCGATTGCCCGCGCTGGTCGCGCACCTCGACGGTGAACGGCATGGTAATCGTCTGGTTCACCCGTGTCTTCGTAAACGGCGTGCCGTGCAGGCGCCCATCCTCATCCAGCGTCAGGCCATCGGGCAGTTCGCCGGCCACCACGCGCCACCGATAGGGCCCCACGCCACCCGCGCACGCCAACTGCACCGAGTACTCACACGAGGCCCGCGCATTGGGAATCGACGTGCTCAGAATCTCCAGCGGTTGATCCTGCGCGGGTCGATACCGCCGGACCAGGCGCGCCAGCCAGAAGAGAACCAACAGGGCCAAAACCAGCCCCACGGCCGCGAGCACAAACCGCCACAGCGGCACCATCCGCCGAACCTGCAACAGCACGGCCTGTTCGGCCCGCTGGCCGCTGGCGTCGGCAACGTACAGGGTCAACCCGAAATCCCCGCTGGCCGTGGCCGACCCGGTCAATCGACCCTCCTGGACCGACAGCCCCTCCGGCAGATCGCCATCGACGCTCCACCGGTAAGGCCGGGCCCCGCCGTCGCAGGACAGCGCCACCTCGGTCGGCCGGCCGACAAGCAAGAGCGGCAACGCCGTCGTCGTTACCACCAGCTTCTGAACGTTTTGCGCCGTCAGCACCTCAACGCGAAGCGGCCGTGGCTCGGTCGGCCCCGTGCCCTCCGCGTCCGCCACCGACACGGAAAACGCGTGCACCCCCGCCGTCTTCGGCGTGCCGACGATCGCGCCGGTCTGCCGATTGAGTGTCAGACCTTCCGGCAGATCACCATCGGCGATGCGCCATTGATAAGGCGGATAGCCCCCCGTCGCCGACAACGCGCAGTGATAGGCCGACCCCACGCGGGCCAGATGTGTTTGCTCGGTCAGGATCGAGACGGCCCCCACCGCCGGATGGATCGTCAACACATAGCTCGCCCGCGCCCGTTCGTCACGGCTGTCGGTCACCTGAACCCGAACCGGGAACACACCAGCGGTCTGCGGTGTGCCATCGAGAATGCCCTCTTCGTCGGACAGCACCACTCCCGGAATGCCCGTGCTCCCCTCAAACGACCACGCATAAGGCGCAACGCCCCCCTCCACCGCAATCGCCAGCGCATACGCCTGTCCCACCCGCCCCTCCGGCAGGCTCTCGGTCCGCAGCCGCAGCGGAGGCGGCGCCGGCCCCGGCGGCGAGACCACCTCCAGGCTCATCGCCGGACCCTCGGCCGTCGTGCCCTGCTTGTCCGTCACCCGCCAGGCCAGCGAGCATGACCCCAGATCGCTCAGCGCCGGCGTTCCCGCGAACCGCAACCCGCCGCCCTCCGCGCGCAGCCACGAGGGGCAATCCCCCACCGCCGACCACCGATAGGGGCCCACGCCTCCCTCCGCCGCGGGATACACGATGTACGGGCGCTCGGCCACCGCCGCGGGCAGCGCATCGGTCAGCACCTTGAGCGGTTGCGGCGGCGGGTAGATCTCCGACACATCCAGCGTGAACCGACGCGAGGCCCGTTCACCCCGTGCCGTGGACACCGCGATCTCAAACGCAAACGTCCCCAACTCCGAAGGCGCCCCCGCAAAACCCCCCTCCCGATGCAACAACAGGCCCGCCGGCAGCGCGCCATCCGTAACCGACCACGCATAGGGCGGCTGGCCTCCCTCGGCCGCCAGGCTCATGGGGTACGATTGCCCCCGGTACGCGTCCGGCAGCTCCGGCTCGGTCATAATCCGAAGCGCCAGCAGGTTCACCGGCTTGTCGCGGTACACCGTCAGGGCGTACCGGCGCTGGTCCTCCTTGAGCCGGTTGGGATCGCCCTCCAAAGCCGTCTCGCAAATGACCGCAAACTCGTACTGCCTCACCTCCGCCGCCCCCGGCTCCGGCGGCACGACGCCCCACAGCTTACCCGTCTCGGGCTCCAGGGCCAGGCCCTCGGGATAGCGGCCCTCTCCAAACCGCCAGCGAAACTTGCCCATGCCCTCCCGCGCGCCCAGCCACGTCACGTAGTCCATGTTGTCATAGGCCGGGGGCAATTCCTCCGTCATGATCTGTGGCGGGCTGAATACCATCTCGCCGATCAGCATCATGGCCAGGACCAGCAGAAAGGCCAGTCCGCCGATCGTGTTGGCCAGGACGTCCAGAAACGACGTGCTGAACATCGCGATGGATTCGGTTCTCTTCTTCGCCATGCGCCCGCGTCCTAGGCCTCATCGCCGGCCTGCGGTCGATCCGGGAAGCGCGCGGCCAACCGGGTCACCGCATCCCGGATCTCAACCAGCAAGGCCCGCAGGGCCTCCCGGTGCTCCTCCGACTCCGCGCGCCGCGCCTCGGCCGCGAGCCGCTCATCCAGAACGCCGCGCAGCCGATCCAGGGCCGACTCCAACGTTGAGCCCCAATGATCGAACCGCTCGCCCAGCGCCCCCGCAAGCAACGCCGGCAAGCGCTCCCGAATCACGTTCACCAGCTCGGCGCGGTTCCCGTTCATTGCCGTCTGCAACGTGCTCGTCGCCTTCTCCAGGGCCGCGATCAGCTCCTTGTTCTCCCGGTTATCCTCCTCAAACAGGGCGCACATCCCGTCCAGGCAGAGCATGTTGATCTTCTCCAGCGTGTGCTCCTCCTGCTTGAGCATCCACGACATGTACAGCACGGCAAAGACGCTCAACGCCAATGCCAGCAGCGTCGTGTCGAACGCCGTCCCCAACGCCTGCGTCACCGCCGGCAGATGCTCCTTCACCCGGTTGAAGCTCTCGGCCGTCTGGATGATCTGCGCGAAACCCGCCAGCCCCCGACCGATCCCCAAAACCGTGCCGATGAATCCCAACGTGGGGATCAGCCAGATCAGGTACCGTATGCCCGCGTAACTCGTCTCCAGCTCCCCGGCCATCACGTCCGCCCGCGCGCGGTAGTAATCATCCATCTCCCCGACGCTTTGCGCATTCCGCAGCCGGTCCAGGCCCCCGATAATCGTCGCGAACGTCTGGGTGTCCTGCAGGTCGGCATGTTCGTCGGTGACAAACCGCTGCCGCACCGCGCCCGCGCCCGTCCAGTGCCGCCGAAACCCGAACTCCGGATCCTCCAGGATCCGCCGGGCCGCCTCGTAGGCCCGCTTCTCCTGACGGCATCGAAGATGCTTGATGACCAGGGCACAGATCGTGATCCAAAAACACGCCGTCGTCAGATACTGGATCGGACCCCGTCCGAAGAAAAGAATGCGCATGTAATGATCGCCGTGAGTCAGCAGATGAACGACCGCAAACGTCGCCGGCGTCGCGGCCAGACCCAGGAGCAAGGCGGCCAAGGTATCGTGCCGACCGATTCTTTGAAACGTGGTGATCTGCATGTTCAAGAACCCTTATCCACGAGGGATCACGTGGCTCGACGGTCCGCACCGATTCACCCCGTGCGGCTCCATCACGGACTGTCCTGCCATCCAACGAACCGGCGGCGCAACAGGGTCGGCGACGTGACAATGAAGCGGGCATCTCCGACCTGCAGGCTGGAAGGCAGTATACGCCGGAGGCGCCCCCCGACAAAGCCTTTTCCCGCACCTCTGCACGCCTTGGAAGCTGTACCCGGCCCGTCGGATTCCCGGAATTAGCCCCGCGAGAACCCCGCCGTCGAGGCGTATTCTTAACGGCCTGAACCGACCGTCTCTGGACAGGGACTATCCAGGCCGATAAAAGGCCCCGACCGAGCCGACCGGTGGGGTGTCCCCGTGGTCTATCCACGCGATATAAACCGGGCCCGGAACGATGGGCGCCATGGACAAACGATATGTGTAAAGCCGTGCCATGGATACCAACCCGCCATGACGCTCGGCGTCACGGCCCATGCGGCCAGGGCGGAATTCGCTTCCCCCGTCGCCCGCCGCGGCCTATAATGCGCCCGGTTGATCGTGCCGTTGCCGTTGCCCTCAGACCCATGACGCCGCACGTCGTCCGGAAGGCAGAGACTCTCGTGAACGACAGGAGCGAACTTCAACTGATTGAAGCCGCCCGCACCGGCGACCGAGAGGCCTTCAACCACCTTGTCCAATCCTACCACAAGCCTCTCGTGGGTTTCATCCGCGGCAAGGGCGTGCACGAGCCGGATTGTGACGATGTGGCCCAGGAGGTCTGGACCCGCGTGTGGCAAAAAATCGGCGCCGGGCCCGCCGAGGGCGGCTACAACCCCGAGAAGGGCAGCTTCTACACGTGGGTGGCCTATTGTTTTGCGCGATACCGGATCCGCGCCTGGCGGGCCCGCGAACGCCCCCGGCGGGTCGTCGCGGCGGACGATCCACGCATAGAAGAACCGACACAGCCCCCCTTTGACCCGACGCATGAAGAGCAGCTCCGCCGGCGGTTGGCGGCCTTCGCGGAACTGCTGCGCGTCACGTTCCTCTGCGGCGGTTATCCGCACGAACAGTTGGCGTTCGGCTTTACGAAATTGATCTACGGCAGCCGCAGCCGCCGCGCCGTCGAGGGGCTTCCGCGATACGTCAGCCGCCGTCACGGCGCCGAACCGCTGGACCAGTTGACCCGGACATTTGTCGATCAGTACGCAAGCGTGTCCGAAATCGACGATGCCGCGTTGGCGGAGCTGCTGCCGGCGTGCATCGAGCCCGTGCGATTGCGCTCCGCCCTGACGGTGATGCGGCTCATTCGTCCCCTCCCCAAACACCTGCATCCGATCAAGGATGAATGCACCGGCCAGACCTGCCTGCGGCAGTACTACACCGGGGATCCCGACGCCAAGGGAGCAGGGACCACGCATCCGATCACGCACTGGTGCCACCGGGTCTCCCAAAAAGTCCGCCGCGTCCTGGGTGTGGACGACAACGCCGACCCGCAAGAGATGATCGAAGAGTTGGCCGGACGAACCACTGCCGCGTCGCCCAACGGCCGCGTGTGCCGACAATGCAAACTCCGGTCCGTCCCTCCGTGTGAACAGGGCCTTCGACAGACCTGAGGACTCGTCCATGACGCATCCCGATTACGAGATCCTGTTGCGATACGCCGTCGAAGACGTGACCGACGCCGAACAGCTTCGGGTCGATACCCACCTGGCCGAGTGCGATGCCTGTGTCGAGCGAATCCGCGCCTTGCGTTATCTCCAGGAGAACTTCACCCCCTTGTGGGAGTCCTGGACCGCCGCCGAGCATGGCCGCCTCCATCGCCGGTGGCAATGGCTGGGCGTGCTCCAGCAGCTCGCCGGGCAAAGCCCCTCTTTGGCCGGGCGACTGCGCCAATGGGCCGAGGCCCTGAGAGAGGGCGCTGAGATCACCTTCAAGCTCCTGATCGACCAGTCCCGCAGAATCGCTTCCGTGGCGTGCGGGGTGTTGCCGGGCGAGTGCGAATCCGCCCTGTGCCCGGCGTATCGCGGCGTCGGATCGCCGGAGGAACAAAAGCAACTGGAGGCCCATCTGCAAAAGAGCAGTGACTGTCTGGCCGAGGACCGGACCGATGAGGCCGTCGCGGAATTGCTCGAAGCGGTCAAGATCGATGCCCGCCGTCCCCAATCCGCCACGCTGGAGGTCTCCCGGCAGGGCCGACGTTTACTCCAAACAGCGGTGGACGGGCGGTCCGGCCGCGTCTGGATCCGGTACTGGCCCGCCGAGCCGCGCCTTGCCCCGGCCTTGGCCGTCTTGATCCCACGTGGCCGCGAGGCCGTGCCCCTGGCCGCCGAGTTCAAGGCCGTCCCCGAGGATACGTACCTGCTGGCGGAGTTTGAGAACGTGCCCGACGGTCCCTACGCGCTTCGGATCGGCCCCTGGGTCACGGGATCGGAGGAATGAACGATGGCATGTGTGGCGATCACGGACCTTCCTCGGACGCGGTGACCCGCCCATGCCGGCAGCCCCGGCGACGCCGTTTGCAGGAAAAACAACCCACAAAAGGAGAATGAACCGTGCAGGAGTCCCTGGGAGTCAACTTGGCCTGGAGTCTGGCGTGCCTGGAGGCCGCATCCGCCGCGCAGGAGAGTATCGAACCCGAACATTTCCTCGCCGCGTTGGCCAAGCTGGCCGGCGTCCCCCTCGACGACCTCGACGCCGAAGAGCGACTGAGCCTCTCGGACCGCAAACGCCTCCGCACGGAATTGACCCTTGTCCACGAGGCGTTCCGCGCGATCCGCCTGGACCCCGACGCCCTGCGCCGCGACCTCCACGACAAATTCGGAATGGGCCGCGTGAAACCCAAGGATGGCGCCGCCATGCACCGCTCCCCGCGCACGCGGACCCTCTTCGAGCAGGCCAAGTCCATGGCCCAGACAGGCGGGTTCACCGAATCCAACCTCGGCCACCTGCTTGTGGCGATCCTGCTCGAACACGACAGCCCCGGTGGCCGCCTGCTCGCGGATAAAGGCGTGGACGTGCAGGCCCTGCGAAAACGCATTGAGGAAGGCCTGCCCGCCTTGCGGCAACGCCCCGAACCCGCCGCGCCCGCGGCCGCCCCGGCCACACGTGCCCGCACCCCCTTCCTCGATACCTTTGGCATCGACCTGACCGAGCAAGCCCGCGTCGGTCGACTGGGCCCGATCTTCGGCCGTCGCAAGGAGATCCTCCAGGTTATCCGAGCCCTCGCCCGGAAAACCAAGAACAACCCCGTCCTGGTGGGCGATGCCGGCGTCGGCAAGACCGCGATCGTCGAGGCCCTGGCCATCCGAAGCGTCGAGGGCAAGGACCCGCAGGTGCTGGGGGGCCGGCGGATCGTCGCCCTGAGCATGGCCGCCCTCGTCGCCGGCGCCAAGTATCGCGGGCAGTTCGAGGAACGCATCATCGGCCTGGTCCAGGAATGCGCCCGACACGAAGAGGTCCTCCTTTTCATTGATGAGCTCCACACCGTCATCGGCGCCGGCGGCGCCGAAGGCGGCATGGACGTCGCCAACGTGCTCAAGCCCGCCCTGGCGCGGGGCGAGGTCCGATGCATCGGGGCCACCACCCTTGAGGAATACCATCGCTACGTGGAATCCGACCCCGCCCTGGAAAGGCGCTTCGAGCGGGTCTACATCCCGGAGCCCACCCGCGATGAAACCTTGAAGATCCTCCAGGGCCTGCGCCCGCGGCTCCAGGATCACCATGGCGTGGTCATCACCGATGCGGCCCTGGTCGCGGCCGTGGATCTCTCGATGCGATTTGACCGCGATCGACGCCTGCCCGACAAGGCCATCGACCTGCTCGATCTGGCCGGGGCCCGTGTGCAGGTCCCTTACCTCAGCGCCCTGCTACGCCCCGATGAACTGCACGGCGAGCAATCCCGTGCGGCGCAAACCGAACCCGGTCCGGCCCAGGTGAACGAGCACTGCATCACCCAGGCCCTCGCCGAGCGGCTCAACGTCCCCACCGACGTAATCGCCGGTCACCTGGAGCCGGCGGCCGAGAACCGCCTGGCGGAAATGAACGCCTTTCTCAAGACGCGGGTCGTGGGGCAGGACGCCGCCGTCGACCAGGTGTGTCATCGTCTCCTGGTGGCCTGGGCCGGATTCAAGGAACGCCGGGGGCCGCTGGGCGTGTTTCTCTTCCTCGGGCCCACCGGTGTCGGAAAGACCGAGCTGGCCCGAGCCCTGGCCGTCTTCCTGTTCGGATCCGATCAAAGCATCATCCGGCTCGACATGTCCGAGTACATGGAGCCGCACAGCGTTGCCCGGCTGGTCGGCTCGCCTCCCGGCTACGTGGGGTACGAAGAGGATGGCCAGCTCACCGGGCCTTTGCGAAGTCGGCCATACTCGGTGGTCCTCCTGGACGAAATCGAAAAGGCCCACCCCCGCATCTTCGACGTCTTCCTGCAGGTGTTCGACGAGGGCCGCCTGACCGACGCCAGGGGCCGCACCGCCGACGCCCGGCACGCCGTCTTCATCATGACCTCGAACATTCCCGCCGAACAGGCCGGCCAAGGCTTCGGCTTTCACCCGGCGCCGGAGGGCGCGCCCGGCCAGCCCGCCGAACCGGCCATGCAGCAGCACTTTCGAAAGGAGTTCCTCAACCGCATCGACGAGCAGATACTCTTTCAGATCCTCGGTCCGGCCGAGGTCAAGACCATCCTCCGCCGCAGGCTTGACGAGATCGGCACCGCCGCCGTGAAGAAGTACGGTCAATGCGTCTACTTCACCGAGATGGCCGTCGAGCGGATCATCGCCAAAGGATACAGTCGGGACTACGGCGTCCGCAATCTGGACCGGACCCTGGAGCATCTGGTCGAGGCGCCGCTGGCCACCCTGGTGGCCTCGGGAGCAGCCCGCTCCTGGCTGGGCATCGAGGTCACGGCCGGCGACCAAGACCTGATCTTCCAGCCCTACGAGGGAGGCACCCTGTGAGAGCAAGCGGCATCAAGCCGAAAGGTGACCGCACTGCCATCGGATGCCGTCATTCGGCTGTCCCCCTCGGTCGCCGGTGGGCGCGCGGATATGGCGATGCGAAGCCAAGCCGATCTTTTTTGAGACGCGATATAAGATGATGTCCGCAAACGGGGCTTGAAATCGAATGCCTGACGCTCAGCCCACCTCCAAGGCGATCATACTGGATGGGCCGAATCATGCCGGGCCCTTTCCACGGCCCCTTTCCTCTGGGGACATCATCATCGGCCGCACCGACCTGCGCCACCCAAACCCACATCTCGGGCTGGACCTGAACCGCGACCCACGCGTCAGCCATCGTCACGCCCGCGTCCGCCGCTCGGAGGCCACGTGGTATATCGAAGACCTCCAGAGTAAGAACGGGACCTCTCTCGCCGGGCGCCCCGTGCGAGAGCCCGTCGAGTTCTGGCCGGGCGCCCCCGTTCAAACAGGCGATACCACGTGGACCCTCGTCCCGCCGGATTGGCTCTTCGTGCACGCCTCCGGTGTCGTTGTCTCAGGCCCCTGCGCCGCATCGGTCAATTACGCCACCTGGCATTGCGACCTGCCGTGGGTCGGTCCGCTGAAGGTCTGGAATCTTCAAGACCGACCCTCCCGCGCCTTGCGTCTGCGGCTGCATCTGCCGGAATTCAGCGACCCCTGCTTCGTCAACGTGCCCGCCCTCGATCCACGGGGGCACGCTTGCCTCCCCGCGCCGCGCCTGCGCCTCAATGGCGAAGCCCTGAAAATGAAATCGACGCCCGAGCGGGCGACCCTGACGGTCTTCGTCAACGGCAAACAGGACCCCGACGCCTCCATCCATATCCGGGTCCTCCCTTCGCGATCATGGTCCTACGCCCCCGGCGACCTGGTCACCCTGGCCGCGTTTGTCTGGCCCGATCACGCCGTCGTTCAACGGATCGTGGAAGACGCTCACGCGGCCCTTCCCGATTCGCCCGGCGTCGCGTCCCTCGGCGCCCTGGTTCAATCCGGAACGACCGATGCCGAAGCCCTGGCCTGCCGGACCTTATATGACTTTCTCCGGGATTCCTGCGACGTGCATTGGCGCCCCCCTCATGACCGCAACGGCCATCAGATCATCCGCACGCCGGACGAAATCGTCGCCGCCTCGCCGTCGGGACACCCGACAGAGGCGACCTGTGTCGATCTGGCGGTCCTGTTGGCCGCATGCCTTGAGAACCTCCGTCTCTGGCCGGTCATCGTCCTCACCGGCCCACACGCCGATCTTCCACAACACGCGTTTGCAGGCTGTTGGACCGGCGCGCTGCCGCATGGCCGGCCCGTGATCCGGGACCGACAATTCCTTCGCGACCAGGTCGAACGCGCCCGGCTGCTCCTGGTCGAATGCACGGCCCTGGCCCATCGACCCGGGACCGCCGGCAAGCGGGCCTTCGGCGAGGCCGTGACCTCCGCTGCCGAACAACTGGCCGCGGAACCCTGGATTTGCGCCCTGGATATCGGTTCGCTGCGTCCGCCTTACGGAACCATCACGCCGCTGGATTGCCCGCTGGACGCCCCCGTCCGCCATGCCTACCACGCCGCGGAGGAATTCGCCCGCCGCAAACACCGTCCCTACGTGGAGACGGCCTTCCTCTTGTACGGATGCCTGGCCGCGGGCGGCCGGGTTGTCACGTGGCTTCTCAACGCCGCCGGGCTTGAAGCAACCGATCTGATGAGCCGAATCGACCACCTGACCAAATCGGCGACGGCCACGTCCCAGCCGACCACGACGCGTAGCTGCTGGCGCTGCCGCCAGGAGGCCCAGCGGTACGCGGCCGCCGGCGCCTCGGCCATGGTGCAGGAACAGCACCTGGTGTGGGCCCTGCTGCTACGCGGTCCGGACAGCGGCAAGTTTCGGGCCCTGTGCCAGGGGCTGGGGATCGATACGGCTATCCTGTCGGACGTGATGGCCCGGCGATACCCCCCACCCGACACCTCCCTGGGCTGGGGTGATTCTATCGGCACACTATGAGCACTCGCGCGACCGTTGAGCGACTACTGGCGCATCTCGGCCTGAAAGGCCCCCACCGCCGCCCGCAGCGCCCGCAAGGACCGGTGAAAAACCGTCCTGAAGACCTCCGGCGGCGAACAGAACATCTCGATGCTCGCCCACGTGTTGTCGCGAACCAGGAAGACCTTGGCAACCTTGGTCTGCGCCGTCGCCGTCAGCGCCGCCCGCTGGGCCTTCTCCCGCTCCAGCTCACTCTCGATGGACCAAAAACCCGGATAGACCAGCCGGAAGAACTCCTCATCGTTCTCGTCCATGATGATCAAATACACCCCTCCCTCGTACTTGAACACCACGTCGCCTTCGTTGTCGATCTTCGGCGCGTAGCCCTCTTCACTGAGGAACTTCTGGTACATCTCCGCGCGATCCTGCTTGCTCATGGCACCTCTTCCTTTCGGTGTTTTACCCGGATCGGAATCCGGGGAGTTCGAACCCTCCCCGAACAACTTGTCCAAAAAACCCATGTATTTCCTCCTTTCAAGAGCCCGATAAAGACGAATTCGCCATCATGGCTCATGCAGGACCAGAGATTCCATGCCACTCCCGTGTCGGGACGCCGCTTGCTCAGACATGCTCCAATGTCCCTTTACGATAACGTGCGGAGCGTGGCGGATGCAAGCAGAAAACCCCGCCTTGAGGGGGCGCGAAAATCGTGGAGACTCGAGCCCACGCGAGGCGACTTTTTCGCAGGCGCGGCCGATTTCGGGGTAGGCGCACGCACGCAAGACTCTACAATGAAACCCCAACCGGTCCGGAGGCGTCCATCGTGGGAAGCTGCCTCGGCCGGCCGTTTGAGGTTTTGCCGTTGAAGGGCCAGATCATGACGAACCTAACACGAAAAGCCCTGTGGATCATCGCCGTGGCGATTCTCATCGCGACGATCGGGGCCGGATGTAACGAACGCGACACGGCCGACAAAGCAGACTCACCCGACACGACGGCCCCCGCCGACCGGACCGCCCCGCAGAGCCCCGACCAGACCGATGACCCGGCGCAAGCCGCGGACTCGTCCACACAGGCCGCCCCCGCCGAAGCCCCCAAACCACCGACACAGGTGAAGCTGGAGACCACCCAGGGCGACATCGTGATTCGCCTGGACGAGGCGATGGCCCCGATCACCTGCAAGAACTTCCTGCGATACGTGAAGGACGGCTTCTACGACGGCACCATCTTCCACCGCGTCATCAAGGACTTCATGATCCAGGGCGGCGGCTTCACGGCCGACATGATGCCCAAATCCACCCACGAGCCGATCACCAACGAGTCCAACAATGGCCTCAAGAACACCCGCGGCGCTGTCGCCATGGCCCGTACCCAGGACATCCACAGCGCCACCAGCCAGTTTTTCATCAATCACCGCGACAATCCCAGCCTGGACGCCGGCGGACCCTTCGGCGGCTATGCCGTCTTCGGCCACGTGGTCTCGGGGATGGACGTCGTCGACGCCATCGCCGCCCTGCCGACGAAGACCGTCGGCCGCTATCAGAACGTCCCCGTCGAGCCGGTGATCATTAAGCGAGCCATCATCCTGGAGTAGGCATGAACCAAGACGCCGCCCCGCCCCATACCCCGCGCGTTCGACTGGAGACCAGTGCCGGCTCGATCCTCCTGGAACTGAACCACCAGGCCGCGCCCATCACCTGTGAGAACTTCTTACGCTACGTCAACGAGGGCTTCTACGACGGCACCATCTTCCACCGGGTCATCAAGGACTTCATGATCCAGGGGGGCGGGCTGACCTGCGACATGCAGCCCAAAGCCGCCCGCGAGCCGATCATCAACGAGGCCCGCAACGGCCTGTCCAACCGCCGCGGAACCGTCGCCATGGCCCGAACCAGCGATCCGAACAGCGCCACCAGCCAGTTCTTCATCAACCAGCGCGACAACGCGTTCCTGGACGCCGCCGACGAGCAGAACCCCGGCTATACGGTGTTCGGCAAGACCATCGAGGGGCTCGACGTCGTCGACGCCATCGCGTCCGTGGCCACAACCTCCAAGGGACCCTACACCGACGTGCCCATCGAACCGGTGGTCATCCAACGGGCGCAAGTCATTGAGTAGTTGCGGGTTGCAGAAGAGCCGAACGCCTTGGCCGGCGAAGAGGGATACCTACGCTTCCCCAGTGACCGGGTAGGATTTGCTTTTTGATGGACGACGCCGATCAGATCATCCGGCACTTTGCCATGCGCCCGTTGCCGCGAGAAGGCGGTTTCTTCGTCGAAACGTACCGTTCCGATGAGACCCTCGCCCCCGGCGCCCTGCCGGCTCGCTATGGCTCCGGGCGATCCTTGGCCACGAGCATCCTCTACCTGCTCCGTGCACAGGATCGCTCGCTGCTGCACCGTCTTGCCAGCGATGAAATCTGGCATTTTCACCTGGGTGACCCCGTCGAGATGCTCCTCCTGGCCCCGGATGGCGTCGGCCGCCGCATCGTGTTGGGCCCGCGGATCGACAACGGTCAGCAGGTGCAGGTCGTCGTTCCCCGCGGCACCTGGCAGGGGGCCCGCGTCCTGCCCCCCGGCCGCTGGGCTCTGATGGGCACCACCGTCGCCCCCGGCTTCGATTCCGCCGACTTCGAGATCGCCGACCCCGGGCGCCTGCTTGAATGCTACCCCGACTGCGCCGAGTACATCCGCCACCTCATTTGACCAACCGCAGGGCGGATTTTGCCGTTCAATTTAACCCCTCCCTTCGCTATAATCGTCACGGGCGAAGGAGTGAGGATGTGTTTTGAACCCGGGCCCGCGGTGTGACGAATGGAAAGTCCCGCACAGAAAACGAAAAAGATCTCGGACGCCGAACTGCTGCAACGGTACCGGCAGGGCGAGGAGAGTGCGTTCAGGGAGATAGTAAACCGGTATAAAAACTCCCTTTACGCCTTTCTGCGACGATTCCTCAACCAACAGGAACTCGTCGAAGACGTTTTCCAGGAGACCTTCCTGCAGTTGTACGCCAGCCGGGATTCCTTCGATACCGACCGCCCGCTGCGGCCCTGGCTGTTCACCATCGCCGCCAACAAGGCCAAGGACGCCCTGCGCAAGGGCCAACGCCACAACGCCGTCAGCCTCGGCGCCATCGCCGAGGCCGGCGAGGCCACCGTCGACGACATCGTCAACCTCCTCCAGGCCCATAAAACCACACCCGACCAGGAGTTCGACCGCAGCGAGACGGCCCGCCGCGTCCACGAGATTATCGGCCAAATGCCCGAAAACCTCCGCGCCATTCTGATCCTGGCGTACTTCGAGCAGTTTTCATACAAACAAATGGCCGACATCCTCAGTATACCTATTGGGACGGTTAAGAGCCGACTGCATACTGCTGTTCTGTACTTTGCGAAGAAGTGGAAAGCCTCTCAAAAAGTGGATGACGTATGAGCAGTTTAAGCAAGGCGCAGCAGGACCTCATTTTGGACTTTTACTTCCGCTGTGGTGACGACGAGAGCATTGCCGCCGGCCGTGATCTGATCGCCTCCAACCCCGAAGCCGCCCGCCTCTACGCCGATCTCGAACATACCCTCACCGACCTGGACGAGCTCAAGTATGAGCCCTGTCCGGACAATCTGGTCGAGTTGACGGTCGCGCGTCTCAAGGCCGCGGCCGCCGGCCAGAGTCGGCTGGCGGGCCTGCTGGCCGATCAGGAGCGGCAACGCGTCGCCGCGCCCGCCGCGCAGCGGCGATGGTGGGCGCCGTTGCGGGTAGCGGCCATGGCCGCCCTGTTTTTGCTGATCACCGGCATCGGCGTACCCGTCCTGCGAAACCTCCGCTACAGTGCCTGGCAGACCGTCTGTCGGCAACACCTCAGTCGCCTCGGCATCGCGATGGCTCAGTACGCCGGAGACTACGAGGGGTTTCTGCCCCATGAGCCCCTTGCCGCCGGCAGCCCCTGGTGGAAGGTCGGCTATCAGGGCCCTGAGAACCAATCCGTCACCCGCTCCTATTACAAGCTCATTCGCCTGGATTACGTCCAGGGAGAGGACTTCACCTGCCCCGGCCAGGTCGACGTGTTGATTGTGTCGGAGCCCTCCGGCGGAACGCTGCATGATTTCCCCTCACGACGATACGTAAGCTACAGCTTCCCCTTGTATTGCGGTCAGCAGCCCCAGGTGCGCATCAGCGACAAGACCGTCGCCGCCGCCGACCGAAACCCCGTCTTCACCGGTTTGCCCACCGATGGAATAGCCTTTGAGCGGGATGAGTTCGGCCAGGTCGTCCTCACCGAACAGTTGCAGCGAATGCTCAGCCCCAACCACCGCGGCCAGGGCCAGAATGTCCTGTGGACCGATGGCTCGGTGCAGTTCCTCCAGGATCGCACCATCGGCGGGGATGACGTCTTCACGGTGATCGGTCACACCTCATACGTGGGCACCGAGGCTCCGTGTTCCAAGAACGACCGGTTCCTCGTCCCTTAGTCGGCGACTGTCCGCCAGTCATGCGAGGACCCCTTCAGACAACGCGCGGCGTTGCGCCGTAATCGCTCCACCCCCGTCCACGTCACCGCCGAATCGGCAAACACGCGATCAAAGTCCGCCGGGCGCCAACAAGCCACCTCCGGCAGCGACAGCCACCGCCGCTCCGGGTGAAAACCAAAATCCGTCCGCGCTCGCGCCGGAGCCTGCCGTGCGTAAGGGCACGCCTCCATGCAGCGCTCGCAGCGATACAAGGCATCCCCCAGCCGACCCGAGAGTCCCGCATCAATCGGCCCATCATGTTCGCCCGTCAGATAACTCACGCATCGCCGCGCGTCCAGTGTGCCATCGGGTCGCAACGCCCCCGTCGGACAGGCGTCGATACACAATCGGCAGTCGCCGCAATCCCCCTCCGCCAGCGCATCGGGCTCCAGCACGGCCGTCGTAACCAGCTCGCCCAGGAACACCTGCGGCCCGAACCGCGGATGGATCAGCAGGCGATTCCTGCCGATGAACCCCAGCCCCGCCCGCTGGGCCAGCGCCCGCTCGGCCAGCGGCGCCGTATCCACGCACGCGCGAAAGCGATGCTCCTCGCGGCCGCCCATCGCCCGGCCCAACCGCCGCAGCCGCTCGCGAATGAACCCGTGGTAGTCATCGTACATTCCATACACGGCCACGCGCCCCCACGGTCCACCCTGCGCCGGCCGGCTCGGCACGGACGCCGGCTTGTACGCCACCACGACACAGACCACCGACCGCGCCCCGGCCAGCAACCGCCTTGGATCAAACCGCATCTCCACCCGTTGCGACAGATACTCCATCGACGCCGCACAGCCGGCCGCCAGCCAATCGCGAAAGTGCTTCTCGTGCGCTGCCTCCAGCGGCAGGGCCGACGTGATTCCCACCGCATCGAAGCCGAGCGAAAGCGCGGTCTCTTTGACCCGTGCAGCATCCAACACAACGATCACCAATCAAGGAAGGTTCGGTCAAACATGCGATACAACAGCGTTTCGCCTCAGTTCTCGGCCGGCTGCAACTGACGCAACGTCTGCAACACCGGCCAATCCCCAAATGCCAGCATGCAAAGGAGAATCAGTTGTCCGAACGGCACGAGAACAAGGAATCCCAACGCCCAAGGAAACCCGACCTTCGAGAATATCCGACAATACAGGTAGATCGAGATGGCGGCGCTTGCCAGCACCATCATCCAGACCACGAAGATCACAAGCCACTCTGCACCACCGGGCATACCCATCGACAGGCCCTCCAATCGTTGAAACCTGCGTGAACGACTTGACGGAGCGCAGTCTCCGTCCGTTAACACCCCAGAATACACCGACCCCAGCCCTTTGGCAATCGAAATCGTGAGCAGGACGTCGATCCGCCCACTTCACCCCAGGGTGTCATACGGTTGTGCAACGCCGCTCCGGCGATCCCCCGCTCCAGGCTGCCTGCCGACACCGCCGGTTACCCCCCCCTGTCTACCGGGAGTCGGCACTGTCCCGACAAGTACCTCCGATGAGTCTGGTCGTTACGTCGAGCCGCCCTGCAACTGGCGTAACTGCTGCAGCGCGGGCCAGTCGCCGAACGCGAGAATACAGAGGATGATAATATTCCCAAACGGCACCAGGATAAGAAACCCCAGCGCCCATGGGTAGCCCGTCTTTGAGAAGATGCGACAATAGAGGAAGATTGAAAACGCCAGAACCGCCAAGACTACCACGACGGCGAACAGGACGAACAGCAATGCAAACACAGGATCCGGACCGGGCGTATGCGACATTCTCATCATAGGGCTCCTTTCTATAAGGTATACCGTCTCACTATCACTATCAGCATAGACGCCGCACCGGATCGTCGCAAGCACAATTCCCCCGTGTCCAGTATCGGGACATGGTAAAGAACCGGGGGGACCGACAGTGAGGTGCATATGGCCGACTTTCCTCTTGCCGGAATCGCTCTTGGGCGTTATCTTGCTTTCGGATACTTCGCCTATGGAATGCCGGAGGTATACGTGGCCAACGTCGTAAACATCTATTGTGACGAAAGCGGACACCTCGAGAATGACCGCCAACCCGTCATGGTCCTGGGAGCTATGTGGTGCCCTTCCGATGCCACGGGCCGCATCGCCAGGGAAATGCGAGACATCAAACGGCAGCACGGGCTCAATCCCCATACGTTTGAAATCAAGTGGACCAAGGTCAGCCCGGGGGGCTTGGCGTTCTACCGGCATGTTGTGGACTACTTCTTTGACTGCCGTGACCTGCATTTCCGGGCCGTCGTCATTCCGGACAAGGCGCAACTGCGCCACGCATGCTTCGACCAGACCCATGACGACTGGTATTACAAAATGTACTTCACACTGCTCAAGGCGGTTTTCGATCGCAACGATCATTATCGCATTTACCTGGATATCAAAGACACGCGTAGCGCCGGAAAGGTCCGTCAGCTCGAACAAGTCCTCCGGAACAGTCAGTACGACTTTGACAGTCAAATCATCGAGCGTGTCCAACACGTACGATCACATGAAGCTGAGATCCTGCAATTGGCCGATCTCCTGATCGGAACCGTGGGTTACGCCAACCGCGGATGGTTCGAGAGTCCCGCAAAAAGCGACGTGGTCAGCCAAGTACAGAGCAGATCGGGTTATTCGCTGACCCGGACCACGCTGCTTCGCGAATACAAGTGTAATCTTCTCATCTGGCGAGCCAGGGAGACGCCCGATGTGTGACCTACCAGCCTGGCTTCCTGGCCTGATCCGCCTTGAGGAGCATGGGAATGATGGGCAGCGATACATCGATGCCGTCTATGCACGATTCAACACGGACTTCATCGCCTCTCGGCCCCAGTTTCAGGGTCGCACGGTTCAGGTAACGCGGCAACTAGTTCGAGGCAAGGAGAGGAGTTTCTGGCACTTGATCCAAGAAGGCCCGATTGAAGAGAATCGCATTCCAAGCATCCGACGGTGTGAACGGATTACCTGGATTCGGCGGATCATCGAGCACGCTTGCGACCCTGGGGTGTTGCACTGGTCAGTCAAACGCGGGCGACATGAACGAGACCTTTTGTTTCTGCCAGTTGCCGACTATCTGGTTGTCCTCGAGTCACGTCCGCATTATTGGCTTCTCTGGACGGCCTACGATGTAACGACACATCGAAAGAGAAGACTGCTTCAGGAATATGAGCAGTGGGGGAAAAGCCGACGCCGCCCTTGAGGACGGCGTCCGTACTCCTTCTACACGTGGTAGCTGAGCTACTTATAGTATCGCCCAAACTCCCCCATGGGTCAAGCCCCGATAGACAGATTCTTGTAAATACTTGCCACAAAAAGGCTTATTGCCCTATTTGAGCTCGGCCACCAGTCGTCGGGTCGTGGGGGATTGGCTTGCCTGGGCCTGTTTGAACGCCTCGGCCGCCGCAGCGTTTTGCCGCTTGAAAAGCTCATTGCCCGCGACGATCTCCTCCAGCGCCCGGCTCTTCTCCCGCGCCCGACGCAGCAGTTGCCCGATCCGCAGTCCCCACGCACCGCCCAATACCCCGGCGACACCGATACCCAACTCAAAGATCGCGTCGGCCGTTTCCCACGCATCCGGCCGTTGCCGCGCCTCGGTCGTCGCCGTCGCCGCCAACGCATACGCCGAGCCGGCCAGCACCTCCTCGGCCGTCGCCGCCGGCAATTCCCGCGGCAGGCCGTAGTCGGCCACGAACGCCCCGCTTTGCGTCGCCGCCAGCGCCGTCAAATCCTCCAACGGCCAACCCGCCTCGGCGTCCTGCGCCGTATCCGCCGCCAACTGCGTCGTGCGATGGTGCATCCACGCGTTGGCCTTCATCGCCTCCGACGGCGCCAACCGCAACGCATCGCACCCGCCACAGCACAGCACGATGCACCACATCAACCATCCCCTCGTCATCACATGCCTCCTTCCCCTTTACTCCATCGACTCGTCGGGCTCGTGGGCGTCCGCCTCGCGCCGGGCTTCGATTCCGCTGGCATGGCCGGACTCCTGCTCACCGGCCAAGATGCTCAGCATCCGCGCCGCCACATCCGGGTCCAACGGGGCCGGCACGGTCTGTTGCGGCTCGGCCAAACCCACCGCCGCGTCCGCCCGCTGCTGCAGCGTCAGCACGTCCAGGCACGCCTTGCGGGCGGTCTCCGGCTTGTCGCCGGCCGTCAAATCGATCAGCCGTGCCGCCGCCGTCGGCGAATACCGCGCGAGCAACAACTGCCATCGCCGCCGCGTCGAACACACGCGATGGGCCAGTTCCTCCAGAAACGCCTGCTGCCCCAGCCACCGTCGATACGTCCGCTCCATGATCCCCAGCGTCTGCAGCACGGCCGCCTCGTCCCCATCGCCCGAAAACAGCGCATCCAGAAACTGCCGTTGCCGGCTCGTCAGCGAACGTTTCATCGCGGCGTCTCCAATGATCCCAGCCGCACCTCATGCGAGATGCTCGCGGCCTGCAACTGCTCGATCTTCCGCGCGACCTCCTTTTGCCGTTCGAGCAGCAAGCCGACGTCCCGGCCCAACAGGTCCAACTGCCGCTGGAGGTTCATCCAACTGCCCACGATCAACGCCCCCAGCAGGCCCACCTGCACCAGCACCGAGACGCTCAATTCCCGATTCAGTCGCCATCGCGACTCCGCGGCCATCGCCGTCCCCCTTTCACGCCGTCAGTCCCGACGTAGCCGGCGCACGCCACCCAGCCGCGTCAGGTCCGCCACGCCGTCGTCGCCGGCGTCCAATGCCACCTGGCACCGCTCGACGGCCTGGTCGAACAGCGCACGGTAATACACGCTCTTTTTCCACATCGTCTCGCCGTCCGTCGCCCGGCTGCCCAGCCGCGCATACAGCCCGGCCAGAATCCCCAGCACCGACGCCCGACGAAACACCCCCGCGTCCACCAGGTCCTCCAGCCCGAACTCGGCATCCGCCCGACCCGGACGCAGCCCGAACCGCTCCGTGATCAACAGCATCATCTCCCACGCCTGCGGCCTGTACGTGCATACCCGATACGCCACGTAGCTGGCGTTTGTCGGCGGCGGCGTGGGCGACTGCGACCCGCCGCGGACCACCGACACCGTCAGCTCCGTGCTGCTCACCCGGTCGATGACCTCGAACGGCCCGTTCACCGCACCGCCCCCGCTTTGCAGGTGAATCACATCGCCGGCCTGAACCGCCGCCGCCTCGAAGTCGGCCAGCGCCGACGTGAACGAGGTCCCCGCGATCACGCCGTCGGCCCCCACGGACAACACCTGCGAGGCCAGGTGCAAATCCGCCTCGAACAACTCCGGCTCATACCGCAACAGGTCCACATCCTGTGACAACGTGTCCATCGCCGATCCTCCAACAGATGCTCAGCCGCGGCGCCCGGGGCCGGGCGCGATCGACCTGCGCCGATCCGCCCGCCCCCTCGGCCGCCTCCTCCGCACCGATTACGTCGTGCTCAGGGATTGAATCATCCCGTGCGCGGCCTCGTTCTTCAGCTCCAGCGTGTACTCGCCGATCAACTGGCCGCACTCGTAGTCGCCCCCACTGGCCAGCGGCTTGAAATGGAAGCTCCGCCCCGCCAGCGGCAGCACCCGCACCCGCGACGAATCCAGCATCAGCACCACGTCCTGCGGCACCCACCGCGTCAGCACCACGCGGCACACGCCGAAGTCGCTCTCGTACAGCCCCACCAGGTCACGGTACGCCGTGTCCTTTGCGCCGTACGCCCGCGTGGCGCCGATAAACGCATTGATCCGCCGCTTCTGCGCGCCGCCGACCACGATCAGGTCCACCGACCCGCTGCTCGACTCCCAGATCCGCCGCAGCGCCCAATTCAGCTTCGCCTCGTCCAGGTCCGACCCCGCGGGAAACCCTGCGTCCCCCGGCGCAAATACGTTTGTTGCCAGATGTTCCAAAATGCCCTTCATCGTCCGGCGCACCGTTCCGCTGCCTTGGGCACTGCTCGACGGCATCGTCCCGTTGATCGCGGTGTTCTCCAGGTCCCGCACCAGCTCGCGAAGCCGCAACTGCTTCTGGTAGTCCATCTCGTCGCGAACGCCCAACTGCCGCGCCGCCACGTCCGAGCCGCTCACCTCCACGGCGGCCGTGAAGATCTGCGTGTAGTTGCCCTTACGCACGCGGTTCGTGAATCGCGGCGTCGGACGATCACCGCCCTCCAGGGCCGCGTTGCCCAGGATGTTGATCACCTGCCCGTTGGCCAGCGCCTCGGCGACCGAGCCGCCATACCCGCGGGCCACCGTCAGCGTGTTGCCGGCCACCGCCGTCACCAGCATCAGCTCACGAGAGCCTTCCACCTGAATCTGGTCGCCCGCCTGGAATCGATCTCCGTGCGCCACGTCGAACTGCGTCTCCGACTCCGGACTCGTGATCGTCGTATCGTTGATTGCGTCCTTGTTCGGCAGCAGCTCATCCTCCAGCCATTCGTGGTGCGTGCTCGTCGCCGCCCGAAGCGGATCACCCAACGCATCCAACAACGGCGTCTCGTAGGGCGAGACGATCCCCACCAGGTCGCTCACATCCTCCGCCAATTCCGGCAGGTCCACGCCCGCCGAATACGTCGCCTTACCCGTAAAAGCCATCACGTGCCTCCTCTCAGCGGGACCATGTCAACGGTCCCATTCTCTCAATCGTTCGATCACCCCAACTGCCGGCGAACGCGCAGGTACGCGCACAGGTCCCGCGCATCCCCCGTTTCCTTGGCCCGCCGGGCCGCCTGCTCGACCGTCATCCGACGCCCGTCGACCGGCGCCTTCACCCCGGCCGTCGGCACCATCGCCGCCGATGGCGGCATCGCCGCGGGCGAAAACAGATACGCCTTCTCGCGGCGCAGCCGCGTCACCACCGCCTCGGCGTCCTCATCGGGCGACGCCGATCGCCGCTCCCGTGCCAGCAGCAGCGCCGCTTCCAGATCCACCGCGCCGGCCTCGGCCAGCCGCCGCACGAGCGATCGCTCCTCCTCCAGCGCCTCGACCCGATGCGCCAGTGCCGCCCGCGCCGTCTCGGCCTGCTCCAGCCGCTCGCCCAGCTCCTCAACGTTCCGCTCGGCCGCCTGCGCCCGCCGCCGATACCGAATCGCCTCCGATACCGGCACCTGCTTCTCGTCCGCGCTGCCCGGCTCGTTCGCCTTGTCCTCATGGGACACCCCTTGACGTTCCACGTCACTCTCACTCATGCTCGCTCCCCTTCCTGCTCGCTGTGTTTGCACGATTTTCCGTTTTGCTCTCTGCTATTCGCTCTTGGCCATTCCGTATCCCAGCTCGCTCAGCACCTGCTCGGCTGGAACGCCCAGCTCCATCTTCGCCCGCGCCTCGTTGAGCCGATCCATCTCATCCGCCGGCAGCGGATCCGGGAACACCACCTCCACCCGCCGATCCGCCTCGTCTGTGCGGTACACGCCGCATACATCCAGCAACGCCAACACCTTGCGACAGATCTCCGCGATCCCCTGCCCATACGTCCGCTGCTTGCGCAGGGTCTTGGCCAGCATCCCCATGAACGTCATTTTCAGCGCCACGCCACTGGTCAGGTTGCCCAGCTTGTTTCGCAGCAATCCCGCCACGACGGGCGTGACTCCGCTGACCTTGTCCAGCGCATCGCGGACCTCCGCGATATGCCGATCCTCGCTCGGCGCCGCCGTATCCCCGCCGAACGACTCCACCGTGGCCTCCGGGTTGTCCGTGTACCACATGCGGCCCGGCGCGACGGGCCGCTCCTCCATCCCCTCGATCCCCTTGGCCAGATACATTTTGAACGCCTGCATCGTCAGCCGGCTGGCCCGGTCGCTGAGCCGCGTGTTCAATTCATCCTGCAACGGAATCAACTGCTCCACGTCGCCCAGGCCCTCGTAGAAATACGGCTGCGCCAGGTTCTGAATGTGCACCACCGGCACCTCGCCCAGCACGTTGGGCCCCTCGGCCACCAACCGCCGATCCTCGTACCGCTGCCACCACCGCGGGCCCAGCACCTCCGTCACCATCGCCGTCTGGCGCTCGCCCGAGCCGCCGGCACCCGCCAACGGCCCCAGCAACCGCGACAGAAACCGCCCCTCGCCGCGCACCCGATTCCGCGCCTGCACCACGTTCTGCACGTACACGACGATCCGACGATAGTCCCCCTCATCCAGAACCGGCAGTGCTCGGGGCGCCTCGATCAGCTCCAGCCCGATCCGCGAGGCCGCCTCAAGGCAGAATGGAAACGCGGATGTGTGGTGGGTCTCCTCGGTAGGACCGTGTGCGGCCCGATGCCCCCCGTCACCGGGCCCGTGCGCGGCGACCTCGCCCGGCCGGATCACGCAATCGACAAATCCATACACGCTCCCGAGCACTGCCATGTCCTGGAAGAATCCGATCCCCCCGTTGGCCGAGAACACAGCCTCTACGATCGCTTCGATGTCTCTGCGTCTCGCTGCCTGGGGGGATCGGCTGATCAGCTTCACCGGCTTGCCGAACAGAAAGTCCACCATCGCGTTGATCCGCCACGCGATGTCGTTCTCGATCACCACCTCCTTGCGTTGCACGTCCCGCACGGGCCGACCGGCCCGCACGTCCGCCGCGCCCGTGTACGCCAAGCCCGTGATCCGCGTCGGCAGGCCGACCTCCTGCGCCTGGACGTACCCGCGGCTGGATTCATTGGTCCGCTCGCTCAGCACTCCCACCGAACCCCGGTCCACCATGGGGTTCTGATAGTAGTCCCACAGCCGACCGTACCGGGCCGCCAGCGTTGGCCACCGCTCTTCGATCAGCCACGTCACAAACCCTGCATCCAGCCGCTCATCCGAGAACTTCGTGAAGTCGAACCCCATCGCTCTGCCTTTCCCTGCCTCATCAATCACATGCCGTCGCAGCCGCTTTGTTCCCTTGTCCGCCTGCGTTCCTGGCGGGCGGCGCCGCCTCACCCCTGCACGTGTTTGCGCGCCCCCGTGCGAAATCTCGGCCCGCCCTGTGTCGCAACGCGCACAACCTCCCCAGCCACAATAGGTTGTGAATCCACAAAAATTTCACCTGTGACAAGATCGTACAATCACCATCCTGCGCGCCATGTTGCGGCCATCCAGACGGGTTCATCGCCCTCATCGGGCGATGACATCTATCCTCCGGACGGCTATACTGTCCGCGGAAGCATGGGTCGGGTTCTCGGGAAGGAAAATTGCGTGGACGCCTTTGGTGTCATCTATCTTGCAGGGTTGACCGTCGGCACCCTCGTGCGGGCCGTGTATACACGTCACCGACGGCTCGCAACCGTCCTGCGGCGACACCCCCTCAGCGTGTGGAGTGGCGTGTTGATGGGGGCGTGGGGACTGACCCAAATCGCCGCCGTACTGTATAGCACAACGTCGTGGCTCGCCTGGGCCGACTATCCATGGCCGACACTCCTGCGGTGGATTGGCGTCGTGCCCTATGCCGCCGCGATTGCTCTGCTCTGGCGGTCACACGCCGACCTGGGCCCGGCTTGGTCGCCCGGCGTGGAGATTCGCGATGGGCAGATGCTGGTAACGACAGGCATGTATCGGTACATTCGGCACCCCATGTACGTCGCGCATCTACTGTGGAGCCTGGGACAGGCCCTCATGCTGCCCAATGTCCTCGCCGGGCCGGTCGCATTGATCGTCATGATTCTCTTCTGCCGCAACCGGATCCCCCGCGAAGAGAACCTCATGCTCGAGCAGTTTGGCCGGCACTACCAGCGATACAAGACCCGCACCGGCCGCATCCTGCCCCGAATCACCCTGTGGCAATCCAGCAAGGCCGAGAGTCGGCGCTAACAGTCCGTTGAAAAACGTACGGGCACAGAAACCGGCCCTTGTTGTCATTCCCGCGAAAGCGGGAATCCACGCTTTGCGTGCAGAGAACACACCACACGTCGAGTGTGGACCCCGGATCAAGTCCGGGGTGACACTTTTTCAACAGGCTGCTAAGTGAAAAAAACGGTGCATGCCCGCACCCTCACGAGCATGCACCGCTTGTGTAAACCGTTCGCCGCGGTGCCTCCGCGGGTCGATGATCAACGTTCCCGTCAGTACTCCCGATCCTTGACGATGCCCGGCTGCGGAACCGGGTAACGCCCGTCGGGTCCGGGCTGCAGAGGCGCCGGCGACTCCATCGTCAGCTTGTCCAGGCCCGGGGCCATCTCGTGATCGCTGTTGAGAATCTGCTCGTAGGTGATTTCCTGGCCCGTATGCGCCGCCATGCGGCCCATGCTCGTCACCAGGCTCGCCCGGACGCCCCGCTCGGTCTCGTTATACGGCTTGTCGTCGCGGATGGCGTCCATCAGGTCTTCCCACTCGTTCTGATAGGGGTTGCTTTCCTGCGGCCGAACCTTGGACTCCCAGATCATCGTCTCCCGCGTCGGGTTCTGCCCCCGGTGCGTACTGGACGGCATGCCGCAGTCGCCGCTGCGCGACACGACCGCCATGCCCTTGCTGCCGTGCGCATAGCTTGAATAGATGTCCTTGCACCCCGTCATGCAGCGCCCGTCCATGAGGAACGTGCTGCCGTCGGCGTACGTGTACTCCACCGAATACGTATCGAAGTTCTGATCGACGTACATCACGCCTTCGGGGCTCGTCTTGTAGTGCCGCCCGCCCAGCGCCTGCGCCTTGACCGGCCAGGCGTCCTTCATCCAGGCCTGATGGTCAATCAGGTGGATGTAGAAATCGCTGTAGTTCCCGCCGCTGGCCCAGATAAAGCTGTGGAACCGCTGCACCTGATACAGCAGGTGGCTGATGCCCGCCGGCTTGGGCGGCGACGCGAAGTATCCAATCGGCCCGTGCATCCGGTAGGCCCGCTGCAGGATGATATCGCCGATTTCGCCGTCCCGGATGCGCTGATACAATTGCTCCAGCGCCCGGCTGTGACGCGACATCAGGCCCACGCCCACCTTCAGGTTCTTCGCGCTCGCCTGCTTGGCCAAGTCAAACATCCGGCGGCTCGTCGGTCCGTCCACCGTGATCGGCTTTTCCATGAACACGTTCAGGTTCTTGCCGATGGCGTAGGTGAAGTGCACCCAACGAAACCCCGGCGGCGTCGCGAAGATCGCGATGTCGCCCGGATCCAGGCAATCCATCGCGTGCTTGTACGCGTCGAACCCCACGAACTGCCGACTCTCCGGCACGTCCACCTGGTCGCCGTGCATCTGCTTGAGATTCCCGTAGCTGCTTTTCAGGCGACCCTCGAAAACATCGGCCATCGCCACCAGTTTCGTCGGACCGCGCCGCACCGACAGGGCGTTCGAGGCCGCCCCCGAACCCCGTCCGCCGCAGCCGATCAGCGCCACCTTGATCGTCTGGCTCTGTTGGGCGTACACCTGCGGTCCAACCGCCGCCATCACCGCGGACGCCGCCGCGAACCGACCGGTATCCTTCAGAAAATCACGCCGTGAACTGCCTCTTGTGTTCATGCTCATAAGACAACTCCCTATTGATTTGGTACCCCCGCGGCCAACCTCGACCAGCCGCCTGATGAAGGCCATGTCTCACTTCCCATCACCCGCCGATTCAACAGACGGCGCGCTCGGCGCCGAATCCCGCGACGCCGGAGACCACGGCCACCGGCGTCTCTCAGACAACGCCACTATTCTACACCACTTGCCCCGTCGTTCCAAGCCGAACGTACGGAATCCAGCGGCGGATGAAACCCAAGATAAGCAACCACAGACATGCTGTTTTCCCGCACGATGTTCGCCGGCGCGCCGGACGCCGGCGCCATACTGGATGTGCGCGGCGCACTTATGGATTCAGATCGACGTCCACCGTCACGATGTCGCCGGCGGCAGGCACCGTCACCGGCACGCTCGCCACCGGCGCGCCGCCCACGGAAACCACCAGCGTATGCACCCCGGGGGGCACCTCCAGAATCCCGTACCACCCGGACCCGTCGCTGTGCGTGGGGCTGTCGGTCAGGCCCGCGATCTCCACCACGGCGTGATCGACCGCCACGCCGTCATCGGTAATCGTCCCCTCGACAATGCCGGTCGTCGGCCGTGCCTTCCAGTCGGGGACAGGCGGATCGACCCATTCGGGAAAGACCTGGTTTCGTAGCTCGCGATAGAAATCCGCCCGCGTTTCGCCCGCCTCGTTGCGGCTGACCTCGCTGTACCAGTCATAGATGTTCAGCCCGGCCGCCCCCGCCTGGCGCGCCCAAAGCAACTGGTCCATCGCATCCTGCACCGTGCGCTGCATGTACGCCCCGGTCGAAAGAATGCTGCCCCGCTTGTCGTCGTTGTCCAGCGACAGACTGCACCAGCCCTGGTAGCGCTCGGGGTTCGTGATCGGTGCACAAGGCTCGTACGTACACGACTGGCACACGTACCCCATCAGCGTGTTGTAATCGATAATGCCCGCCTGCAACCAGCCGACCCAGTCCTGGAACACCGAGACATAGGGGCTCGACCGCTCATAGTCGTCGAACGCGCAGCCCCAGTTGATCGTGTCCGTCGTCAGCACCACCCACGGATTGACCTTCAGCGACTGGATGTAGATCTTCTTAACTTGCAGCGTGACGCACTCCCGCCGCCAGTCACACCAGGCCGGGTCCGAGGCCGACGGCTTGCCGCTGCGGCCCGTGAAGGCATTGAACCTCGCCACGCTGACCGGGTTGTAGCCCCACGTCGAACCGGGGTAGCGAATGTAGTCCAGATTGATCCCTTCGATGTCGTAGCGCTGCAGGCAATCCAGAATCACCGCGACGTTCCAGTCCACCGCGCCGGGATGGCCGGGGTCCAGGTAATATCCGTTGTCCACGATCTTGTTGCCGTTCACGTCCTCCATCGCATATTCGGGATGCACGCTCAGGACGTGATCCTCGTGATAGGGCGTGTCGGTCTTGAGAATGCGTTGGGCCACGAACCAGGCGTGTACCTCGATGTACTTCTTGCCGCCGGAGGTGTCGTGGGCCAGATCGATCAGGTACCCCAGCGGATCGAACGAGGGCCCGCCGCTGATCCACGACTCGATCCGTGGCTCGATGTTCGAGTTGTACGCGGCATCGCCGACCTTGCGGACCTCGACGATCACCGTGTTGATGTTGTTCTCGCGACAGGTCTGGATCAGCTCCTGCGCCTGGTCCGGGTTCATGAAGCTCGGATTCCAATACCACGAATCGACCCAGATGCAGCGGTACTCACCCGGATGCCCCTTGAGCCAGTAGTACGCCAGCACGGCGAAGTCCGCCATGTCGATGCCGTCCGTGCCGTCAAGATCGGCCTCCGGCGGGGTGGCGTCTGGCGCCGAGGCCAGCAGCACCACGTCCTCGGCATTCAGCGCCCGGCCATAGATTCGCACATCGTCGATCCATCCCTCCCAGCACGTGTCCGACACCAAAAGCTTGCCCGTACCGATGGCCATCTCACCGTCGCAGGCCTGCAGGTTCGCCGGCAAAGGTTCGGCGTCCTGGGCGACCACCTCGCCGTCCACGTACAGCGTCCGCCGCGACCCGTCCCACACCACGCCGACGTGGTGCCACGTTCCATCCGTGACCACCGTCTCGCTGGTCAGGATCGAGCCGCCATCGGTCAGCCGCGTCAGCAGCGTGCCGTTCATCGTGTCGATCTGCAGCCACTCGCGGCCGGTCCCCGTGCGGTTGGACTGCGCCAGGATCACCTCCCGCGGATTGCCGCCCTTGATCCAGGCGAAGGCACTCAAGGGCCCCGCCGCGGGATCCACCACGAAGGGCGCTTCGGCGAAGTCGTTCACGCCATCCAGCAGGATCGCTCCCCGCGCGATCCCGTCACCCCGTGTCGGGCCGTTGCGCAGTTGTGCGTGCCGCTCATGGCCGGAGGCGTCCCAGGCCCAATCCCCCTCGGCCTCGTCAAACGTCCAGTGCGCCTCCAGCGGCCCGGCGGGGTAGTGGGGCCCCTGCAGCCATTGGCCCGCCAGCACGGCCAAATCCGCCAGGCCGACCTCGCAATCACCGCTGAGGTCCGCCACGGGGCAATCCGCCGCACATGTATCACCGGGCACATAGAACGCCAGCGCCCCGATAACGATGGCCGCGGCAACCTGGATGACACGACACGCTCGACTGTGCATGCGATCCTCGCTCGTCAGGCGAATATGAAGCGGGACGGACTCCCGCCCGCCCCGTTCCTCTCGTATGGAATCAGGCTGACAACCCGCCAGCCCGATATGTGTACCCGCCGTCGTTTAGCGACGCCGCCGCAGCAAAACCGCCCCGACACCCAGCAACAGCATCGTCGTCGGCTCGGGAATCGCCTCAAACATGACACCGGCGGCCCGCATCGACACATAGGTGTTCCCACCCGTCGGCTGCTGTGTCACGGTGATCGACGCTCCCGGATCCGAAACGACGATGTCGCCCAGAAGAATCCACGCGTCACCTTTGCCGTTCTGGTCGATGTTCACCGTGAACTCGGCGCCCGCCGTGGCAACGGTGTACGCCGTGGGACCCCCGCTGATATTCTCAGAGAAGGGCCACGCCGCGTAGACACGATACGTGCCCGCGCCGCCGCCGGCCAGACCACTGGCCAAATTGCCGGCGCCCAGGTCCTGCCCGGCCGTGGGGAACAGATTGTCCGCATCCACACTGGGGGTGTACGTGAACACATAGGTGTCGGGCTCGGCCGCACCGTTGCCCCCGAAGATGCTGTCGCCGCCGGTCAAGCCGTAGGCGGTCGACGCCACACTCTGCGAGGCCGTTGTGGTATCGCCTGCAAAGCTGAAGTTCGGACTATAGGTCAAAACCCCGTCATCCAGCCCGTCGGTGTCGACCTGCACCAGAAACGCCGCCTGGGCACCCACGGCCAGGACCGCGACCAACAAAAGACCTCCGACTACCTTGCACATTTTCATCACTGTAACCCTCCGAAAACAAAATGTCTACATACCACGCGTCATCACGCTCCAAGAAGACTGCCACGAATCATCATACCCGTCACCCTGCGGGCCTATACGCCGGAATCCCTGCGTCCGTCAAGGGTCTCCCGTCATACCCCTTCTCCCCATCCAACCGGCTTTGTATTCGACCTACCCTGCGACCATCCACGCGTCCGGTGCATATCCGTCGACACTCTCTCCACCCTGCCCCAGTCCATCCGTCTAGGATTGGGCCGGCGCCTCGTCACCCCGATATTTGCACCCGCCATCGTCTAGCGACGCCGCCGCAGCAGAACCGCGCCGAGACCCAACAGCAGCATGCTCGTCGGCTCCGGAACGCCCATCATCCAGAAGCTCAATGAGCTGTCCGATGCGAAGTCGATCGCCGGATTGGGTAGATTCGGCGCACCAAACGACGTCAGCCGCACCCAACGCGTGTCGAGGTCATCGACAAACTGAAACTCGACGCGGTACGAGGCATTCCCGGCATACGCAATGCTGTTGTCCACGCCGGAGAAATTCGGCGTCGGCATGAGATTGCTGAACGTGGAGCCGGAGAAACTGGGCTGTCGGAAGATCACCTGCGCATCAGCCTCATAGCCCTCGAAGTCGGTGACGAACACATCACCGGCGCCCGTGACGCTGTTCAGAATGCCATCGATCCACAAGGTCACTGGCGCCGTCATCCCCTCCACGTTACGAATCCGGATATGCTCGATCGTGCCCCGGGTGCCATCGAGCACGCTATTGGCGGTGGCACCCGCGAACGCCGTTACGGGAGCGGAGCCGAAATTGAAGACGAACCGCTGCCACGTCCCATCGAGCGTAAGGCTCTGACCATCCAGGTCGATCCACTCAATGCCGCCGCTGGTGCCCCCGTCGCCGCCGATCGGGGCGGCCGTGCCCGTCTCACGAACGCCCAGGGAGATAGCCACGACGCCTGCGTCGGCCACCGGAGCCGCCACAACCAGCCCCATCACCAACGCCAACACTACCTTGCACATGTTCATCAGTGCGCTCCTCCAAAAACACAACGTTTACATTTCACGCCTCGTGTGCTCGAACAAGCTACCGTAAATCGTCACACCCCTCGCCATACGGCTGTGTGCACGTCAGCCACAGTTCGGCGAAGTGCGCGAAGTCGGCCAGACTCACAACGCAATCCTGGTTGTAATCGGTCTCCTGATATCCCCACGCACCGCACTCATCATCCTCGATGGTCACGACCAGATCATCCACCACGATCCCATCGTAGCCCCCGTCAACGCTGCTCACGGAGTGGGAAATCGTCGAGGTGTGCACATACTCCAGCACATCGTCATCCACGGCGCTGACCGTGACGACCTGGGGGACATCCCAATTGTCCGGGGTGAAAGTCAACTCGGCCGACTCAGCCGGCCCGGCGCCGGTATCCACGGCGAGTTGCGTCAGGGGGGGCTCTCCCGCGCTCGCCGCCGTCATGGTCACGGTCACATCGTCGGTCGGCGGGAAGAGTAACCACACCAGGTACGTATCCGTATGACCCGCCTCACTGACCACCGTCGAACCGTCGGTTTGACTGATCCGGACGTCCGGCGCCTCATTGTCGGTGATGTAGACCTTGACGTAACCCGCGAACCCATCGACAAAGGCTGGATCGCCCGCTCCACTACCTTGGACATCATTGGCATCGCTGGCATGTCGGATCAGGACCGTATGCTCATACTCGACCAGGGAATCGTCCACCGCCGTGACCGTAATCTCCTGCGGGACATCCCAATTGTCCGGGGTGAACGTCAGGACGACCGCCTCACCGGCGGGTTTGTCGTTAAGAGAGACCTGGTTGGGATCGTCATGCACCTTGGCGGTGATGTACACCAGCGACGTGGGCTGCTGATCCAAAACGACGGTGTAGGTATCTGACGGACCGCCCTCTTCAACATCGGTCGATCCATCGCTCTCGGTGATGGTCGCAGGCACCAGGATCGGCTCATCGGCTTCCCACATAACCCCATGACTTCGCATCGCGCAATAGGTCCAGGCATCCGCCGTCTGAGTCACCGTGTAGGTCTTTCCAGCCGTCAGTTCGACACGCTCGGCGATACACCACCACGCATCGTTTCCACCGGGGCTGCCCGTCTGCCCCGTGTTGCTATCCACCGCTTCATGAATGATCTCCTCGCCGTCACAGGTGACCGTGATGGTACAGGTCGCGGTGACATTGGTGGAGGGAGGCCATGTGATGTAGACGTTGTAGAAACCCGTCTCCCCGCCGATCATCCCCGTCGCGGTTCTGCCGTTGCGAAGGTCCTCCCCCGGATTGAACGACCAGTTGTCGAGATCCACGCCCGGTGTGTACGAGTAGACGAATGTGTCGGTACTGCCCGCCGCACCCGTGCCGCTGAAGAGGCTGTTTGTGGCCTTTGTGCCGACCGCCCAGCTCCTCAGGCTGGCATTCCCGACGCCATCGAAGTTGGCATTCGCCCGGCCGGACGAGTGGGCTTCAACGATGAAGGCCGCCTGCAACGCCCCGGCAAACGCCAAGACAAACACACAAACAGCCCTGAGACAAGAACTGCGGGTTTTCATTGCTTCCTCCTTTCACATTGCGACTTGTTCATCATTCTCCGTGCATACTGCGGCTCCACCGACACCAGCCCTGCCAACACGGCCGGCGGCCGCAGTCATAGACCCTCCGGGTAATCGACCAGATACTCCGAAGGGGAAATGCGCAGAAAACCCTCTCCGGAACCCTCCATGGTATACGGGTCATTCTAGCCTCAGGACAGGCCCGTGTCAATACGAAAAACCAGCTATTTCCAGGCCGAAACCTGCCGTCCAGTGAGATTGATTTCTCTTGCCCGGCCCGCCGGACCCCACTAAGCTCAATGAAAGATGAAGGACCTGTAAATCCCGGAGGATTATGGAACCGGATAAACAGAAACGTATACTCCTGACCGGATGCTCCAGCGGCTTCGGGCTGTTGACGGCCGTCCGCGCCGCCCAAGCGGGCCACGAGGTCATTGCGACGCTGCGTAATCCCGCCAAGAAGAACGCCCTGAACGAGGCCCTGCGGCAGGCCCGTGCGACCGCCCGTGTGGAGATCCTCGACGTGACCGACCCGGCCTCGATCCGGGAGGTCCTCGACCGGATCGGCCCCGTGGACGTCCTGGTCAACAATGCCGGCATCCTGGTGATGGGCTCGTTCCTGGACATCACCGACGCCGAGGCCCAGCAGGTCTGGCAGACCAACTACTTCGGCCCCGTCGCCCTGGCGCGGGCGGTGGCGCCGGGCATGATTCAGCGCCGAGGCGGACTCATCATCAACGTCGCCTCCCTGGCCGGCCTCGTGGGCCACCCGTTCAACGCGGCCTACGCCGCGAGCAAACACGCCCTGATCGGCTTTTCGCGGTCCATCCGCATGGAGCTTCGGCCCTTCGGGGTGCGGGTCGTCTCCGTCGAGCCCGGCTATCACAAGACCGAGATCATCCGCGCCAACGCGAAACTCGCGGAGCATTTCTACGACCGCCAGAGCCCCTTCTTTGAGTGGAACCGCGGGTTTCTGCGGCTGATGATGGATCGCGTGATCCCCAAGGCCGCCGGACCCGAAGCGGTTGCCGAGCAGATCGTCCGCATCATCGGCATGGATCGACCACGACCGCATTACGTCCTTGGCCGGGATGCCCGCTGGGCGTGCCGCCTGCAATGGCTCGGCCTCGGCGCCTGGCTGGAAAAGGAGGTCTACAGTCGACTCCGGCGCGCCGTGCGGCAGGAGAACAGACGCGAAAGCGAAAAAAAAGCCCGCCGCCACAAGACGAACACCGGCTCACCGCCGGCCCACCCCGAACCGCCCGTAGCCCGGCCCGAAGGGCAAGCCCTTGGCAAGTGAACAAAGGGTCCAAATGCAGCCCGAACCCCCGCGCAGCAGCTTTCAAGAGGTGGCATTGCTGGCCTCTTCGGGCCGGTGACGAACGATGCGCCCCTGCACCATGTAGATCACGTCCTCGGCGATGTTCGTCGCGTGGTCGGCGATCCGCTCCAGGTGCCGCGAGACGCTCAGGAGGTGGATCAGTATCTCCGCCTCCCCCGGGTGCTTGGCCAGCCGCGATTGAGCCGCCACGAACATCTCACGATTCATCGTATCGACCTCATCGTCGGCCAGTAACACGCGATGGGCCAGCGAACAATCCAGCCGCACCAGCGCATCGATGCTCTGGCGGACCATGGCCTGGACGCGATCGCTCATCGTCTCGAAATCGAACAGCCCCTCGATCGGCCGCTGTGTCGCCAGAAAGACGCTGCGCTCGGCGATATTGACGGCCAGGTCCCCGATCCGCTCCAGGTCGCTGTTGATCTTCAGGGCCGTCACGATGAAACGCAGGTCGATGGCCACGGGCTGGTGCAGCGCCAGGATCTGCAGGCACTGTTCCTCCACGTCGACCTCCATCTCATCGACTTGTGCGTCCCCGTCGATGATCCGCTGCGCCAGGGCCGCATCCTGCCCCAGCACCGATTGCACCGCCTGTCGCAGGTTCTCCTCGACGCGAGTGCACAGATCGAGCAGCTTGCGCTTGAGTTTTTCGACGGCCCGTCGCATGTGTTCGGACATGACTGATCTCCCGCTAGCCGAATCGGCCCGTGATATAGTCCTCGGTGTCCTTGCACCGGGGGTTGGTGAAAACCTGAGCGGTCGAGCCGTACTCGACCAGCTCGCCCAGACAGAAAAACGCCGTCCGGTCGCTCACCCGCGCGGCCTGCTGCATGTTGTGGGTCACGATCACGATGGTATACGAGGCCTTCAGCTCGCCGATGAGGTCCTCGATCTTCGCCGTGGCCAGCGGGTCCAGCGCCGAGCACGGCTCGTCCATGAGCAGGATGTTCGGCCGCGTCGCCAGCGTGCGGGCGATGCACAGCCGCTGCTGCTGCCCTCCGGACAGCGCCAGCGCCGAACCCTTCAGGTTGTCCTTGACCTCCCCCCACAGGGCCGCCGCCCGCAAACACTCCTCCACGATCTCATCCAGCCGCGCCCGTCGGCGGATGCCCTGCAGCCGGGGCCCGTAGGCGATGTTGTCGTAGATGCTCTTCGCGAAGGGGTTGGGCTTCTGAAAGACCATGCCCACCTGCTGCCGCAGGTTCACGAGATTCACGTGCCGGTCGTACACGTTCACGCCGTCCACCCGCAACAGGCCCTCCGCGTGCGTGTGCGGGATCAGGTCGTTCATGCGATTGATGCTGCGCAGAAACGTGCTCTTGCCGCAGCCGCTGGGCCCGATGATCGCCGTCACGGCCCGCGGATAGATGTCCATCGTGATGTCCTTGACGCCCGCCTTGCTGCCATAGTACAGGCTGAAGGCCTCGGCCTGCACGATCGGCCGTTCGGTCCCCGCCGGGCCGCCGTTCGACATAGCATCCTGCGGCTTGAGCGGCATCTGCGGTCGACGCGAGGCCGGCGCCACGCCCGACCGCGGAACGGGGGAAGGATTCGACGAGTTTCTGTTGTCTGCGGCTTGCGTCATCGCACCCACAACCTTCATGCCTATCCTCGAAGTCTCTTCTGAACACGGTGGCGAATGGCAATCGCCGCCAGATTAAGCAGCAACACCAGCAGAATCAACGTCATGACCATGCCGTATTGCTGGTGCGGCATCTCCATGCCGATGCGGTCCCCGGTGGCGATGCCGTAGCTGCCGTACGACAGCGCCGGCGTCTGGCCGAACAGGGAGCGGGGCACGTCGCCGTAAAAGACCGCCCCCGTGAACAGGATCGGCGCCGTCTCACCGGCCGCCCGGCTGACGCTGAGAATGATCCCCGTCAGGATGCCCGGCAGCGCCGCCGGCAGGATCACCCGGACAAACGTGCGAAATCGCCCGGCCCCCAGCGCCAGCGAGGCTTCCTTGTAGGTCTCGGGCACGGCCCGGATCGCCTCCTCGCTGGCGCGGATGATCACCGGCAGCACCAGAAGCCCCAGCGTCAGCGAGGCCGCCAGCACGCACGGCCGACCGACAATCAACACGAAAAACGCCAATCCGAACAGGCCGAACACGATACTCGGAACCCCCGCCAGCGTGTTGATGCACGTGCGGATGATCCGCACCATCCGGTGGTCCCCCCCGCACTCCACCAGGTAGGCCGCCGAGACGATCCCCAGCGGCACGGCGAAAAGCATCGCGCACAAGGTCAACAGCAGCGTCCCCAGCACCTCGGGCCCCACGCCTCCGAAAAAATGCCCCGGCGTGCTGCCGTCGATGAAATACTGCCAGTAAAACCGCCATCGTGGCCGCAGCATCTCCTCCAGGTGCGTCTCCACCATCCCAAACAGCGGCTCCAGGGCCGTCCCCCCGAACTGCGCCGGGTCCGTGCGGGGGACCCACTTTCGCACCAAGGGCTCACCGGGCTGCTCTTGGACCCATTGCTCATCATACAGAAAATGCTCCACGTCCCGCTGCACCAGGTCCCATCGCGTCGCCCCGTACCGGTCCTCGGCCAGGGCCGGCACCTCTTCCCGCGGCCGCGGCCCCAGCAACTTGCGAAGTGCCGCCTTGACCTCGTCCAGGGCCTGGGCATACTCCTGCCGCCGGCCCAGGTCAATCGTCGCGATTACCTCGCCGTAGTCCCGGGCCATCTGGACATACTCGCGCAGCATCGTGTCCCGTACCCACGGCTCGTCGGCCTGGCTCAGGACCACCTGCAGGTGCTCCCTCGCCGCCGTCGCGTCCGCGGTCTCGTAGGCGTCGGTCAAGGCGTCCCTCAGTGCTTTGGCCCGGGCCCGTTTCTCGGTGTAGGCCTCGCGCGGCGTCTGTTCGGCCCGCAGTTTCTCGCCATACCGACGATACACATCACGGGCCTGATCGATCTGACGCTCCACGTCGATGCCCCGGCTGAACCGATCCAACAATGCGTAGACCGGCTCGCGCGCGGCCTGGATCGCCGCGACCTCCGCCTGAAGGGCTTCTTCATCCCCCCGATCCAGCTCCCAGAACTCCATCTTCCGGAACTCGACCGTCTCCACGAACACCACCGCCTGAAAACCCCGGTAGAGCATCGGCGCCAACACGATCAGCAGCGCAGCACCCAGAAGAACCACGGCCAGCACGGAAAGCCCCGTGAATCCCTTGTTCCACAAACCCCTCAGGCGCAATCGCAGACTCATCGCACACCCCCGCCGCGTACCCGAGACAGGAAGTGCTCGCTGACCAGGTTCAACACGAAGGTCACCAGCAACAACAACAGCCCCAGGGCGAACAGAGAGTAAAAGTGGGGTGAGCCCTGAGGCGTTTCGCCCATCTCCTGAGCGATCGTGGCCGTGATCGGACGGACGGACTGAGACAAATCCCACCAGGGCGTCGGAATCTGCCCGGCCATGCCCGCCGCCATCCACACCACCATGGTCTCACCAATCGCCCGCATCATCCCCAACAAAACCGCCGCCACGATGCCGCTTCGAGCCGCCGGCATCACGACTTTCAGCAGCGTCTCGGCCCGCGTCGCACCCAAACCGTAGGAGGCCTCCCGACGCTCCCGCCCCACGGCCGACAGCGCATCCTCGGCCACGCTGATGATCGTCGGCACCGCCATGACCGCCAGCAACAGCCCGGCGTTCCACACGTTGACCCCCGTCGCGAACCCGAAGGTGTCTTGCAGCCACGGCGCCACAACCAGGACCGCGAAAAAGCCGTAGGCCACCGAGGGAATCGCCGCCAACATCTCGATCACCGGCTTGAAGAAGGACCGCACTCCGAACGGGGCGATATCGCTGAGAAACATCGCCGCCAGCAGCCCCACGGGCACCGCCAGAACCAGCGCCACGGTCGTCACGTAAAACGACCCGACGATCAGCGCCAGCGCCCCGAATTCGGCGTGCTCGGCCTCGGGGTACCACTGCGTGCTCGTCAGAAACTCGCGAACCCGCGACAACGATCCGACCACATCGGACACGATAAAGAAATGCCGCGCCTTTCCGATGATGAACACGAACATCAGCAGCACGGCCACGACGGACACGCACGTAATCGCCAGCAGCACCGCCCGGCCCAGGTGGCCGAGCATGTAGCCCTTCAGGTCCTGGCCCGGCGTCAGGAGCAAAGGACGGGCCAGCCCGCCGGCGTTTCCCTCGGAAGGCAAAGGCATCGACACATCCTTGGATACGGCATCCAACGCCATAGGGCAGGTTTCCTGTCGCGATTACGCCCGCGCCGTAGCAAAGTACATGGAAGGGCTTGGCCGCCGGGTCACCCAAAACGCCGGGTGACCCGCGGCGCCGAGCCCCGTTATCAGTAACGCGTCAGGGGGATGAACCCCTTGGACTCAATAATCTCCTGCCCCTCCTCGGTCAAGTGAAACGTACAGAACTCGAAGGCCGGCGAACCGAGCTTGGGATAGCCGTTGGTGAACAGGAACAACGGACGGCTGATCGGGTACTTGCCCGAAGCGATCGTCGAACGGCTCGCCTGAACGCCATCAATGGTCAGGGCCTTGACCTTGCTATCCAGGAACCCCAGTCCCACGTATCCGATGGCCCCGCCGGTCGTGCTGACCCGGGCATGTACCTGGGGATTGGAGCTGACGTACTCGACGCCGGCGGCCATCTTCTGCTTCTGCATGACCAGCTCGTCGAACGTCTCATAGGTGCCCGACGAAGTATCCCGGCTCACCGCGACGATGGGCATGTCCGGACCGCCCAGTTGACGCCAGTTCGCCACCTCGCCGGTGTAGATCGAACGGACCTGCGCCGTGGTCAACGCCTTGACCGGATTGGACGGATGCACGACGACGCAGACCCCGTCCATCGCCACCACGTGGGCCACCGGGAAGACGTCGTTCACCACCGCCCGCTTGAACTCCGTCGCCTTCATGAAGCGGCTCATCATCGCGACCTCGCACCGCCCGTCCACGATCGCCGCGGCACCGTCGCCGCTGCCCGTCTTGTTGATGCTGATCGCCAGCGACGGATACCGGCGCTTGAACGATTCGGCAAAGGCGTCGCCGATCGGTCCGACCGTCGTCGAGCCCTGAATGTTCAACCGATTCGTCTGGGCGATCGCGTGGCGGGCCGCCGCCAGCGTCACCGCCAGCAGCACCCCCCCCATGACGAGCGCCCCCAGAAACGTCCCAAGCCCCTTGCGTTGTTCTCGTATCGCCATCCTTTGTGCCCTTTCCCTCTAAACCCGTCTCGTGGAATGGTAAGCCTCCATCCCCACGGTACGCAGGGCCGGTTAGTGAACCATTAGCGACGGATAAGGATTGTGCGAAAGCCCCCTGAACCTCCCGAAAACACGCACAGGCGCCCCTCGCCCTTCCAACGCGGGCCCCCTCAACGCCGGGCCTACTGGTCGATCGCCTCGAACTCCCCGCTGAGCGCGTTGCCGTCCACCCCGGACCACTGGACGCCACCGATCAGCGACTGGGCGATGTTGGTCAAATGATCGCCGATCTTCTCCAGGTTATCCACCAGATCAATGAAGATGATCCCCGTCTCGGCCGTACAGGTGCCGTCGGTCATGCGCTGCACGTGGTGCCGACGGAACTGAACCTGGAAGCGGTTCAGCCGGCTTTCGCAGGCCAGCGCCTGCCGGGCCCGGCGGCGGTCGTTCTTCTCCAGCGCGGTGACCATGATTGCGAACATGGTCTCGGCCTCGGCGATCACCTCCTGGGCCTCGGCCTTGGCGGCGTCGCTGAAGTTCTGCTTCTGCTCGATCTTGCGCTCGGCGATCTCCGCCAGGTTCATGGCGTGGTCCCCGATCCGCTCCAGATCGTTGACCATGTGCAGCAATACCGGCAGCTCGCGACTCACGGCGTCGTCCAACTGCCGCCCCGACAGGGCCACCAGGTACGAGGTGATCTGCGTCTGGAAATCATCGATGAGGTCCTCGATCTTGCGCGTCTTCTCAACCTGCCGGGGGTCTCCGTCCATCAGGGCCATCAGGGCACACGCCAAGGCGGCCTTGGCCTGACGGGCCATGCGCACCATCTCACACCGCGCCTGCTGCAGGGCGATGATCGGCGTGTCAAGCAGCCGCATCTCCAGCACCACCGGCTGAGCCGCCAGGTCGCCCCGTTTGGGAGGCACCAGCCACTTGACCACCGCCTCCACCTGCGAGACCAACGGCAGAAACAGAATCGAACAGCACAGCTTGAACATCGTATTCGCGACGGCGATAGTGGCCAAGATGGTATGCGGTCCGAGATCCCACCAGGACACCGCCAACACAGCCTTGGTGAACAGGCCGGCATAGAAAAACGGCAGCGCCAGGGCGACGCCCACGACGTTGAACAGGACGTGGGCCCAAGCCGCCCGCTTGGCGGGAACATTGGTCTGCAGGGCGGCCAGTTGCGCCGTGATGGTCGTCCCGATATCGCTGCCCAGCATGAATGGAATCGCGACGTTGAGCACGGCGAGCCAATCCGTTCCGAGGGCGCCCCCCGCGGCCATCATCTGAAAGGTCGCAATGGCCGCCGAGCTGCTCTGAATCACCATCGTGATCAGCATGCCCGCCAGCAGAGCCACCAGGGGCCGGCCGCCAATCCCGGCCAGTGTGCGGACGACGGCCGGATCGTCGTGAACGCTGGAAAAAGCGTCCTTCATGAAGCCCAGGCCGATAAAGAGGATAGCGAAACCGACGATGATCCGACCAAGGCTTCTGGTGCGGCGCTTCCTGCCGAGCACCTGCATCAGAAACCCGACCATCACGGCCGGCAGCGCATAATCCGTGATGTTGAAGCCTTCGAATTGCGTCAGAGAAACGATCCAGGCCGTGATCGTCGTGCCCACGTTGGCCCCGAAGACCACACAGATCGCCTGCCGGAGGGTCAGCAGCCCGGCGTTGACCAGACCGATGACCATCACCGTCGTGGCCGAACTGCTCTGGATCAACCCCGTGACCAGAGCCCCCATGGCAAAACCGACGCAGGGCTGCCGGGTCATGGATTCCAGAACTTGCCGAAGCTTCTGACCGGCGACCTCCTTGAGCCCGGCGGACATCATGCCCATACCGATCAGAAAGAGCCCCAGTCCCCCCACGAGAAAAAAGATTAACTCCCGAAGATCAGCACCCACGCCGGACTCCGCTCATGCCCCGTATAATCCGTCATTGTCTAGTGGATCGTACCGACAAGGCCGACCCTAGGCAAGGACTAATCGGCCGGGATGTCGTTGCCGGTGATGGCATCGAACTCCCCGCTGAGCGTGTTGCCTTCGATCCCAAACCACTGGGCCCCCCCGATGAGGGATTGGGCGATGTTCGTCATGTGATCGCCGATCTTCTCCAGATTGTCCACCAGGTCGATGAAAATAATGCCCGTCTCCGCCGTACACACGCCGTCCGTCATCCGGCACACGTGGTGCCGGCGGAGCTGAACCTGCAGGCGGTTGATGCGCCCCTCGTGAGTCAGCACCTGACGGGCCTGTTGGACGTCGTCCTTCTCGAGCGCGGCGATCATGGCGTTGAACATCGCCTCGGTCTCCGCGATCGCCTCGCGCGCCTCCGTGACCGCCGCCTCACTGAAGGTCTGGTTGTGCTCCACCTTGCGCTCGGCGATCTCCGCCACGTTCATCGCGTGATCGCCGATCCGCTCCAGGTCGTTGACCATGTGCAGCAGCACCGGCAGCTCACGGCTCACGGCGTCGTCCAACTGCCGCTCCGACAGGGCCACCAGGTACGAGGTGATCTGCGTCTGAAAATCGTCCACCAGATCTTCGAGTTTCCGCGTCTGTTCGATCTGTTTACGGTCCCCGTCCATCAGCGCCGTGACCGCACAGCGCACGGCCTCCTGGGCCTGCCGGGCCATGCGCACCATCTCCCGCCGGGCCTGCTGAAGGGCCAGCACCGGCGTATCCAGCAGGTGCTGTTCGAGAACCACGGCCGTCCCAAGGATCTCGCCGCGTCGAGGCCGAACGGTGCGGGTCACTACTCGCTCCAGCCAACCGGCCAGCGGCAGGAAAATCGCCGAACCGACCACGTTGAACAGGGTGTGCGCCACGGCAATCGTGGGGATCACCGTCTTGGCGCTAAGCTCCCACGGCGCGACCACGTGCACGGCCCGACCGAACAGACCCGTGTACACCAGCGGCAACGCCACCAGCGATCCGATCACGTTGAACATCGTGTGGGCCCACGCCGTCCGCCGCGACGTGACGTTCGTCCGCAGCGCCGCGAGTTGTGCGGTGATCGTGGTGCCGATGTTGGCCCCCAGCACGAACGGAATCGCCACGTTCAGCGCGTTCTCCCACTCCGTGCCGAAGGCCCCGCTGCCGGCCAGGCTCTGCACCATGGCGATCGAGGCCGAACTGCTCTGAACGAGAACGGTCACCACCATCCCGCCGAGCATCGCCAGGATCGGACGATCCGCCAGCCGCTCCAGCCAGGCGGTCACCTCCGGATGGTCCTGCAGCCCGCTGAAGGCGTCCTTCATATAGCCGATGCCGATGAACAGAATGCCAAAGCCCAGAAGGATCTGTCCGGCGCTCTTGACCCGACGGCTCTTGCCGATGAGATCCAGCGCCAGTCCCAGGGCGATGATCGGCAGCGCGTACTGCGAAATCTTGAACTCGAAGCTCGTCAGCGACACGATCCAGGCCGTGGCCGTCGTCCCCACGTTGGTCCCGATGATCACGTAGATCGCCTGCCGCAGCGTCATCAGCCCCGCATTCACCAGGCCGATCACCATCACGGTCGTCGCCGAACTGCTCTGCACCAGCGCCGTGACCGCGATCCCGACGCCGAAGCCCATCAGGGGATTGCTCGTCATCGACTCCAGCAGTTGCCGCAACCGCTGGCCCGCGGCCTTCTTCAGACCATCCGACAACAGACCCATGCCGAACAGAAACAGCGCCAACCCGCCGATGATATTGAAGAACATGTTCACCGTTCTGCATCTCCTTGAGAAGAGTCTACCAGCCTGTCCGAATCGCCCAGCCCTTATCCGGACTCGTCGAGTCCGGCTCCACGGTGCAGATAAACCGCCTTCTCAACCGACTCAGAAAAAAACAAGACACACCGAGTTGGCCCTGCCGCATGACCACATACCCCGGGACTCGAACCCTATATTCGGCAGAGGTTCGAGTAAAGTTAGAGTTATGTTAGAATGCGTTCTGCCAGGCCCGTTACGTCCGAATTATAGCCGCGAAGCGACGGCAACTCAGGGGGGCGAGTGATCCCCTGTCACGGGCCCCGTGCGGTCGTGCGGGCAGGGAAAAACGCCGTGAGCGGGCCCCTTCGGCGCAAAAAGCAGGGGGCGGTGCTTGCTTGCGCCGCCCCCTCTGTCAGGCTGGTCGACCCGACAAGGATGAGGAGGATTGCCGAACTCTCCGTGTCGTCAGAACTTGATTACGATGTCGCCCTGAAAAAGGTTCATGTCCTGGCCATCATAACCCGTAATACGATTGTCATGCCTTTCGGCCATGAAATACGTCAGCCCCGCCTGAATGTTCTTGCTCAATTGGTAAGCCAGGCTGAATTTGTGACCCTTGCCTCCCGTTCCCCCGTCGATGAAGTCCGAATCGCTCAACCCGGCGACAACGGCGTCCGCTTCCACGTCGCGATATTCATATCCGAACTGCCAGGAACCGGGGTTTTTGGCCTTGTTGACCGTGCAGCCGAGAGCCCATGCCTGGTCCTCGTCGGCCCCGCCCGCGGTATTGGTGATATGCGTGCCATAGATACCGAAGGGCATATCGCCGATCTTGAAACCGTACTCCCCAAACGCCTCCAGGATGTTGTAGTCATAGGCGTACATGCCGCCGGTCCAGGTGTTGCCCTTCTGGCTGAGGTTGGAGAAGGCGTTGCCCTCCAGCCGAACGAAGTCATAGTAGCTCACCCCGCCGGCGATGTGACTGCCGTCGTCGAGCTTGTGCTTGAGCATGCCCTGAACGCCCCACACCGCCGCGTCGCTGCCCGAGCTGTTCTCCTCAAGCCAGAACCCGCCGCCGGTCACCTGGGCCGAGGTGGCCTCGGAAAGGGCAAAGGCATACCCGGCCGCAATGCCCTCGGGGGTGACGTCGCCGTCCCAAATGAGTTGATGTTTGCCGGCGGCGTAGAACGGGTTATCCATCTTGCCGAGCATCACGTTGAGCCCGTCGAGGGGGTGCCAGTCCGCGTAGGCCAGGTCCAGCCAGATATCCTTGCTGCTGAACCCATCCCCCGCGCCGGATTCCCCCAGCGTCTGGTTGGTCGACGTGGGGGAGTCGCTGCTGCCGCTGGCCAACCGGAAGATCACGGACCATTCATCGGTGACATCGGCCTCGAGCTTGATGCGGGCTCGAATGCGTTGTCGATCCCGCTCATCCGACCGCGTGTCGAAATCCTGGTTCTCATGCCGATACCGAAAGTCGCCCGTGATCCGCAGCTTCTCCACCCATTGCAGTTTCTCAGCCAGAGACCCCGGCGCGGGCGCCGTGGCCGAGGTTTCGGCGATGGCCGCGCTGTTCTTCTTCTGGCCCTCCTCCAGCTCGAGCAGCTTGGCCTGCATTTTCAGCAGCACGTCGTACTGCCGCTCCACCTCCTTCTTGAGATCGCCGACCTCATCGGCCCGGACCTGCCCCACAAGCACCATCGCCGGGACCAGGGCCAAAGCAAATACAAGGGTCTTTCTCATCCTGGTTGCTCCTTACCATACAACGCACCGTCTCGCTCCGGTCCGGGCCGATCCCGGACCCTCTCCGCGGCCGGGAGCATAGTTATCGTTGACGAGCAACTGGTGAGAGTGTCGTTAGAAGTGGATAAACGATGCGGCCGTAGGCTCAGCGGGGCGCGCGGTAGGCGATCAGGCTCCGCTGGGTGGGCACATACAGGACATCCTCGACCGCCAGGCAGGTAACCGGAGCCGAGTCCATGCGGTTGCGGCTCAGCAGGCGTTTCTCCCGCCCGGCGGCAAGGATCCACAGAATGTTCCGTTCATCGGCCGCGTAAACCTTGTCGTCGGCCACCATCGTCGAGGCGGCCCAGGCGCCGGCGTCCATTCGGTGCGTCCAGAAGGCCCGCCCGGTCTCCGCGTCCAGACAATGCACGAATCCGCTGAAATCGGCCACGTACAGCAGCCCTTGGGCGATCGAGACGGTCGCCAGGCTGCGCCCGATGTCCCGGTAAACCCACCGCACCCGCCCCGTGGCCGCGTCTATGCAGCTCAGGGCCCCCTCGCCGGGCCCGCAGATCGGACTCTGGCCGACGGTCACATACACCTTGCCTCCGTGCTCAACGGGCGTGCCGATGACGGGGCTCGGACCCTTGGGATACTTGTCGCGAAAACCCGAATACCTCAGCGGTTCGCCCTGCTCATCGAAGCGCAGATAGCGCGGGTTGCAGTCCGCCCGCCATGCGCAGCGCAGCGTCCGCACATCCGGTCCCGCTTGGGTGATCGGCTCGAAGGCGTAGAGGATGCCGTCCCCGGCGCCGAACAGGATCAGCTCGCGCCCCTCCGCCCGCGCCAGGGCCGGACTGGACCATTGGCCGTGAAAAAGCCGATGCCCGATCTTCTCGCCGTCCCAGGCGACCAACCGGCCGGTCTTCTTGTCCAGCACGATCAGACTAGGCGCCTCCGGATGCACGACCTTGTCGTGGGTATTGTCCACGCCGTTGCCCGTACACACGTACAGGTAATCGCCGTGCAACAGGACGGTGCTCGCACACGTATCGTGCGGTACGGCGCCGCAGCCGCTGAGCATGTCGAACCGCCACACGATGTCGCCGTCCTGTTCGGTCAGACGATAGTCGGTCGTATGAACCTGCATGTACGCCGCCTCATCCACGAACGGGCCGTCGTTGCCGTCGGCCTGCCCCTGTTTGTCCACGCATAAAACCTCCCCCCGCGGGCTGACAAGGTACAGGACCTTTCCGTCGATCACCGGCGAGGAGCACAAGCCGCTTTGCCACTGCCCGAAGTGGAACGGCGGCGTGTTGCCCTCGACCAACCGCGGAATCGGCAACTGCCAGATCGTATCGCCCGTGCCCCGGTCCAGGCACATCAAGATGCCGCCTTTGGTCCGCTTGACGGCCGGATGTTCCAACCCCAGGTCATTGACCCCAATGTAGAGGCGATCGCCCTCCACGACCGGAATGGTGTACTGGTGGGTTCCCAGGCGCTTCTCCCAGAGGACCTCGGCCTGCGCCAGGTCCGCCGGCAGCTCGCGCCCCTGACAGACCATGTTGGCGTTGGCCCCCGACCATGCCAGGACCGGCACCCCACTCAGACTCATCACCGCGACAATAAAACAAACACGACTGCGCATCGATCACCTCACGTTTTCCCCGAGTATACCATGACCGCAGGCGCTTCCCAAGAGGGATGCGACGTGAACACATCCAGCGAGCCGTCCGATGGCCCGCTCAGGCCGTATTCGTCGACGCCGGCCGCGGCACCCGTGGATCGGTCTTGGGCAGGTGAATGGTGAACGTGCTGCCGCGACCGGGAGCACTCTCCACCGACGCCCAGCCGCCGTGCGCCTGCGCGATGTGCTTGACGATCGCCAGCCCCAGGCCCGTGCCCCCCAGCGTGCGGCTGCGGGCCTTGTCCACGCGGTAGAATCGCTCGAACAGCCGCGGCAGATAGCGGCTCTCGATCCCGCAGCCATGATCGATGACCCGGATCACGATCCGGTTGCCGGCGTCCTTGACCTCCACCCGCACGTCGCCGCCGCGCTCGCTGTACTTAATGGCATTGTCAATGAGGTTGACCACCGCCTGCTCCAGCAGCGGCGGGTTGAACCGGCCGTGGATCGTCGGCTCGCAATCAATCTCGACTCGGATGTCCTTGTCCGCGGCCTTGATTTCGCAAAGCTGGACGGCCGCGACAATCGTTGGCCTAAGCGCGGCCTCCTGCCGCTCGACCCGGGCCTCGTCGGTCTGCTGCTCGATCTTCGACAGCGTCAACAGATCCTCCACGATCGCGTTGAGCCGACGGGCCTGCCGCGCGATGATCTCCAAGAACCGTCGCGCGTCGGCGGGACTGTCGATCGCGCCGTCGAGCAGCGTCTCAATGAACCCTTTGATCGACGTGATCGGCGTCTTGAGCTCGTGCGAAACGTTGGCCACGAAGTCCTTGCGGATGTTCTCCAAACGGTACAGCGTGGTGACGTCGTTCAGGACGACAACGGCCCCCATCCGCCGCCCCTGTTCATCCCGCAGCGCCGCCCCCCGCGTCTGGATGTGCCGTTCGCGAAACTCACCGTGCAGCACGAACCGTCCATCCACCGGCCCGCTGCTCTGAAGCACCTGCTCGACGAAGCGGACCAGGTCGGTATTACGCACGACCTCGCGGAGTCCCTGCCCCTGCACGTCGCCGGCGGGGACACCCAAGAACTCACAGGCCGTCTCGTTCAGACTGATCAGTCGAAGATCGGGGTCCACCGCCAACACGCCCTCCACCATGCTGCTCAGTATGGCCTGTTGCTCGTTTCGCTGGGCCACCGTCGCCCGAATCCGCTCGTCCAGATGGCGGGCCATCTGATTCATCGCCTCGGCCAGCGAGCCGAACTCCTCCGAATTGAAGATCGGCAGCTTGTGCCGCAGATCGCCGCGGGCGAACCGCTGGGCCCCCTGCTTGATCTCCTCCAGGGGGCGGGTGATCCGCCGCGCCGCCGCCAGGCTCAGCCCGGCCGCCACCACGGCCACCAGCACGCCCCCCAGGACGATCCGGCGGTAGATCCCGTGCAAGACCCGATCCAACGAGGCCAAAGGAACCGACGTCCGCAACACCGCCCAAACCTGCCCGTCCTCGATCATCGGAATGGCCGTGTAGAGCATGCGGATCTTCAGCGTGGGACTGATACGCATGTCCGAACCCGGCCCTCCCTTGAGGGCCTGGATAATCTCGGGACGATCCGAGTGGTCCTTCATCTCGGCGGGGTTCTCTTCCGAATCCGCCACCACCGTGCCCGACGGCAGGATCACCGTGATCCGGGTCTCCCGCGCCCCGCCCAACTCTTTGACCAGCCGATCCAGGGCCTCGGCCCCTTGTTCATGGAACGTTTGCGAGAGCTGCGGGCGCAACAGGGCCGCCCGCTCCTGCAACTCCACCTCGGCCTGCTCCAGGTACGCCCGCCGCAGCGAGGCCGAGGCGTACATCGTCACCGCCGCCAGCGACAGCAGCGTGATCGCCAGGTAGGAGGCATACAGTTGCCAGAGTAATCGAGCCCGACGCATCGGTCGCCTGCCCCTGCTGAGGTCTAGTCCACGTCCTTGAATCGGTAACCCACGCCCCGAACCGTTTCGATCAGCTTGCCCGCCGCCCCCAGCTTCTTGCGCAGCCCCACGATCTGCACGTCCACCGAGCGATCCGTGACCGGATAGTCCTGCCCGTGAACGGCATCCACGATCTGGTAGCGGGTGAACACCCAACCCGGCCGCGAAGCCAGAAAATGCAACAAACGAAACTCCGTGCTGGTCAGGTCCACGAGTCTACCCTTGATCGTCACGCGGTGACGGTTCGGATCAATCTCCACCCCGTGGGCACGCACCACCTGGACCTCGGCGTCCGCCGGCGGCGCGGATCGTGCGGGGCGACGCAGCACCGCCTTGACCCGCGCCACCAGAACCCGCGGACTGAAAGGCTTGGTGATGTAATCGTCCGCGCCCACCTCCAGGCCCGCGACGATATCCGCCTCGTCCCCCTTGGCGGTCACCATGACGATGGGGATACGCTCGGTATCGGCGTGCCGCTTGAGCACCTTACACACGTCCAAACCGTCCAGCCCCGGCAGCATGATATCCAGCAGGATCAGGTCCGGGTGCATGCGCCGGGCCTTATCCATCGCCTCCTCACCGCTGGTGGCCGTTTCCACGGCGAAGCCGTTCTTGTCCAGGTTGTACCGCAACAGCTCGAGGACGTCTTCCTCATCCTCGACGACCAGGATCGTCTTGCCGCTCATGGGCGTTTCCTTTCCGAAGGCCCCCCGTCGGGTCCGATCCCTACCATACGCGGTCCATGTTACCAGAACGTAAGATCAGTGCTAGAAGCAGACTAGCGGAATGTGCCCGGCGTGTGAGGGACCCGGGCGGTATGTGAGCGGGCGTTCAGAGCGGGTTCAAACCAGCCCGCGCAGGCGATAGCAGCGGCGCTTCGTGCCGTAGCGACTCTCCGGCGGCGCCGATGTCACGGGCCGATACGACGCCGCATGCTGCAAGGCCGCCGAGACCTGATGCCCCGCCGAGATGATCGCGCCCACCGCCTGATCGGCCTGGGCCTTGACCGCCGCGATGGCCGCTTGAGCCTGGGCTTCAAGCCGGCGCAGCGGCTCACTGTCCCCCGCGTGGGTCGGTGCGGTCCCGGCAGGCTCGGAGGCGACGTGTTCCCCCTCGTCCCCCATCTCCGTGGACTCTGGGTCCGCCGAGTCGGAGGTCTCCTCGCTCATGCCGCCACGGTGATCGCCCCGGTCGTCATCCGGATCGTCCGCGCCCGATTCTGAATCCGCCGCGCTCTCTTCCTCGACGCCCTCCGATTCAGCGGTGTCGCCGGCGATGTCCGCCATGTTATCCACATGTTCCGACACCGCTTGGGCGTCGTCGGAGTTTTCATCCACCACTTCGCCCAACGGCTGCGGGGCAGACTCGACCGGATCAGCATTCATCGCTTCCTCGCCCTCCGCGGTCGAGCCCTCCGTCTCTCCAACCGTGTCATCCGGGCCCTGGCCCTGCGGGGGTGATTTCATCTCAACATCCTCCGCCGCGTCGTTCGCGGTGTCCGCCGGTTCCTCCGACACGGATGCCTGATTCTGATCCGCAAGTTCCTCCGACGATTCGTTCACCTCTTGGGACACGTCGGCGTCCTGTGGCCGAGCCCCCTCGGTGTCGTCGGCCGGCTCGGCGACGTCAATACCCGCGACTGCATCCTGATCGACCGGCTCATCCACCTGTTCGGCCACGCCTTCGACATCGGCAACCGATTCCGAGTCGGCCTGTGAATCATCCACGACCTCATCGGCCACTTCCCGCGCTTCACGGGTCTGGGTATGGATCTGCTCAGCCACAGCTTCGTCACCAGGCGTCTCCTCCGCTGCCACCTGCTCCACCGTGTCAGAATCGCCGACAGTCTGTTCCAAGCGCTCGTCGGGCCCCTGGTCTTCGCTCTGTTCACCCGTTTGGGCCATCGTCTGCTCAAGCGTCTGCTCGTCGAGCATCTCCTGCGCCCTGGCGGCCGCCTCTACGGCCTGCTGTTTGCCGAGCATGGCCCGCTCCACCGCCTCGGCCACGGCCAGCGCCGCCCGCTCCGCCGCCTCCAGATCAGCCTCGATTCGGCTCAGTTCCGCCAACAACGCGTCACACGTTCCACCCGACGAGGCCCATGTCTCATTCCCGGTCTTTGGTGTCGATCCGCTCACGATCCTTCTCCCGCGATCTCGCCTGACGGCGTGCTAATCGCCCAACAAATCCATTTCGATTCGGTCCAGCTCTTCAAGCCAATCATCGAAGTCCGGCAACGACCCGCCTGCGGCCGCTCCGCTTCGCCGGGCCACTCCATGCAACGCGTCCAGAACACGACCAACTTGGCTCATCCCCGATCCGGATCGCATCCCTCCTGCCGTCGACGAGGCGATACCGAGCGATCGGACGTGCCCGCTCAGGGGCCTGAGAAGGGAACCGTCATCCGCCGAATCGTCCACGTCCATAATCTCACTCAGGGCCTGCCGGGTCGTCCGGGCGCAATGACTCAGCTCACCGTCAATCGCCTCGAGCTCGGCCAGCAGGACGTCGGCGGGCAAAACCTCTTCAAGATCAAGCGACATGGAACGCTCACCACCACCCCGCACAACCGTCGAACCCCGGGGTTGTTCCTTCTCGTCGCAAAGAGAATCGGACGAGTTATCGCCTTGGTCCCCGCCGATGGCGTCGTCCGGCTCAATCACCTGGCGGTCGGTCTCCGCAGGGCCGTCCTCTGCGTCCACGTCCATCTCCCGTTCGATTTCTTCAGGCAAATCCATCTCGGTCGCCTCGCCCGATGAGCCTGAGACGGTCTCTCGCGACAAGGCCTCGCCCGCTTCCCCAGACGAATTGCCGGCATGGTCCTCCAGGCGTTGACGGATCTTTTCGAGCAGTTCGGTCAGTCGCCGACAGCGGGCCCGCAGCCGGGGAATCCGCTCGCCGGCCGTCTGGAGAGCGTCCACCCACTGGAGGCACCCGGCCGTCAGATCCGGCATCTGGCCGACCAGCTCCCGCAGGGCATCGGCGGCGGGACCCTCTGCGGCTCCATCCATCGCTTCCCGGGCCAGTCGGGCACAGGCCTGCTGCATCTGTTCGATCTGTTCTCGCTCCATCATCCGGACCCTTCGCGTTTCGGGATTTCCCTATCTTGGAAGGTGAGCCCTGTTTTGGTTTTTCGGCCAACGTTTGTCATACTTTACGTGCAGCCGACGGAAAAAGGCGTAGGACCGAGTTCGGCACGATCCATGGAGCGATCAAGGGCGTTCGCCCCGGCCTCTGTGAGGTGTTGCCGGGCACGGCGGGTGGACACGGGGATTGTCCTTACGGACACAGGTGGCGACGAGCACGTCCCATAATACACGATCTCCGCATATCCGTCCGGATCGGCGCGAACGGCCGCCACGGCGCAAAAACCGGCGGTTCGGAAACACAAAACCGGTTAAGTGTCGACACACGTGTGTCGAAAAGGCGGGTACATCGAGAAACGAAACCCGTATTGATTTGTAACAGGTGGATTGGAGTTCGGACCATGAGCACACCCAAGGCAAAGCCCACAGTTCTGGCGGAACGGGCCGAAGAGGCCGCCGTCACCCTCGTGCACAAGGCCAAGGCCGAAGAAGCCGCCCTGGTCGCCGCCGAGAAGGCCCAGCGCGAAGCGATGCAGGCCGTCGAGCGGGCCGAAGAGGCCATCCAGAAGGCTGAAGCCGCCGCGCTACAGGAAGTCGAGAAGGCCGAAGAGGCCGCGCGTCGCGCCGAGGAGATCGTCCTCAAGGCACGTCGCGCCAAGGAAGAGGCCGAGGCCGCCGTGGCCAAGGTCAAGGCCGCCGAGGTCGTCGCCGCCCAGGCACGAGCCCGCGCCAACTGAGCACGGATGGCATCGGCGCCCCCGGGCGCCGAGTAGACCACAACGGGTCGAGGTTTCCCTCGCGAGGCCTCGACCTGATTGTTGCGCCCCTATCAGCCTGTTGAAAAAGTGTCACCCCGGACTTGATCCGGGGTCCGCGCTCAACGTGTGGTGTGTTCTCTGCACGCAAAGCGTGGATTCCCGCTTTCGCGGGAATGACAAAAAGGGCCCATTTTTTTGGCCCGTACGTTTTTCAACGGACTGCTACAGGGGACGATCATCCCCTCAGCGAACCCGCAATAGACGCCGCAGCAGGCCCGCGGCCAGAACCACCAGCAGCACGTAGCCGATCAGCCAGCCCGGCACGCCCCACACCGCCGCCGGTCCGACCGGCCCGAACAGCCGCACCGGCTCCACCATCACCTGCGTTCGCCATCCCCCGCCATGATGCACGACCGGATTCAGCCGCCCCTGCACGCCCACCCACAGGGCATGGCGCAACGTACCGTCGGCGCCTCGCAACGATAAGGCATACGGCGTTTCAGCCGCCGAACCGCTCAGATGCCACACGGCCACGGCCTGGGCGGGATTCTCCCCGTGTTCCCCGGCCGTGGGCCACTGCTCCATCTTGCGAATCCAGCCGTCAGCGCTGAGTCCCTCGGCCGGGACGATATGCACGATCGAGCCCGCCGCAGACGCCGGACCTGACAGACGGACCTCGACTGGCTCTCCCGGCGCCGGCGCGTAGTAGCCCAGCCGTCCCGCACACCATCCCGCGCCCAGCCCCAGTACAACGAGCGACACGGCGCCGGCCAACCATCGCCCTCGACGCGTCCGCCGCCGGATCATCCGCCACGTCCGTCGATATCGTCTCACGTCCGCCATGTTGCCCTGCGCCAAGGCCAACCGCATCAATGCCCGCAGGCGTTTTCGGTCGTCGGTCGCCCGCCGCAGCCGTGCCTGGTTGGTTAGCACCCGGCGGATCAGCACCCACACGACCGCCACCACCAGAGCCACGATGGCGATCGCCACATCCGGACGCCATCGGGCCAGCGGACCCAGCACCGGGTCGAGCAGCGTCGCACACATGTCCATCCACGCACGCATGTCCCGGTCAGCCCTCCATCACCACAACTCGCCCTGCGTGTCCGTCGACGCGGATAACCCAGCCTGACCGAAACTGATCCATCGCGCCGGGCCACGTGATGGCCGGCACACCCAACGCCCGTGCCGCCATGGCCGCGGTGCTTATGAGTCCGCCCTGTTCCACGACCAAGGCCGACGCCGAAAGGAGCAATGGCATCCAGCCCGCGTCCACCGCACGACAGACCAGCACCTCGCCGACCTCGACATCCGCGCCGGCCGGGTCGGATACGATCCGTACCGGTCCATCGGCCAGCCCCGGACTCAACGGTCGAGGCCTTCCGACAGCCCCGCCGTTGTCCGTCGAGGCATCCCCCTCAAACAGCTCGTCCAGATGATCCGTCTCGATTCGCCCCGGCACCTTGAGGTGCCTTGTCGCCTGCCGTCGCCGGGCCCGCTGCCGCGCCCTCGCCGCAAGCTCCGCCGACCCCGAAGACAACCCCAACAATTCACCATAGTGCAAATCGAATACGTGCCCACCCAGACCGGCGCGACGACCCAGTTCCTCCACAATCCGCCGGATCTGGTCGTAGCCCATCATGAAGAAATGCCACGCCGACTCCCGGCAGGCCAGCAGTCCCTGCACTATTGCCACGTCCCGCCGGATGTCCGCCTCAAACGTCGCGCCGCCCCACCGCTGCAGGTGCGAAGGCAAATCCTCCAGGGCCTGACTGCGACGTAGGCGCGTCCCGGCCAAGCGCTCGCCCAGGCCGCGTCCTGTCGCCGCGCCAAGGCGGCGAACCATCCGTTCGAGCGGCCCCGGCGTCCCCCGCCATCGCGCCGTCGCCAGCTCCAGTTCACCCGCGGCCCGATGCCCGTACTGCGCAAGGAAGGTCTCCAGATCGTTCGCGCCCGCAGCGACCTGGGCCAGATCGCGCCCCAGGCAATACGTCGCGTCGTCATCCAGGGCCTGTGTCAACGTCAGGGCATAGTCCCGGCCATGTTCAGGGCCCATCACCTGCTCCAACAGCGCCCGAAGCCGGTTGAAGGCCGGCGGTCCCAACCAGCCCGGCAGGAACAAATCCGCGGCGTACTCATCCAGTAACGTCTGGCAGCAACGTTCCAGCGCCTCCAGCAGTCCCGCATCGTCCACTGTGCTCAGCGGCGTGCTCTGCTCTTCGGCGACCCAGTCCAGATATCGCGGCACGACCTCCCCCCGCCACGCCTGCACGACCTGACGCTCCAACCTTCGACAGCGTCGATCCGCCCGCCACAGAATCCATCGTTGTACTGGCCGGGCTGAAAGCGTCGCTTCAACCACGTGACCACCGGCCCGGCCGCTCGGCCATCGAGGAGGGAAGTCCCACAAACTATCATCCCCATCGTCGTCATCAAAGACTCCCGCACGAACTGATGTGCCCGTGGGAAAGAATATGCCACCAACCCTCCCCGCATCCGCGAACACCCGTCCCGCGATGCGTTCCAGAAACCCATTGTCGTTGAGATCGCGATGGGGACGATAGCCGGCGGTTCGCACCAGCCGGCCCAGGCTCCCCTGCGTATCGGCCAGGCGCCGCACGAGGTCCCACGTGAGCGTCGTCGGATGCGTCAGCCGCTCATCAAGGGCACAACGCACCCACGGCCCGCACCCCTCGGCCACCCGCCGGGCCAGACGTTCCATCTGCTCGGTCCGTGCCGCCTCCACCTCGCGCGCCACCCGGTCCGGCCCTAACACCCGTGCACCCAGCAAGGCGACGTGGCCCGTCCCTACGGCGAACGTGGCCGCTACCGGACCCGACAGGTACCTCTCGATGCGCAGAGCCAGGTATGCCAAATGCCGCTGCTGGTCCTCCGAGAGGAGTCCGCCCACGGACGGTCGATCGCCGATAAGCTCGTTCAGGGAAGGGGGCATACCGGTGCTCAGGCCCGCGTTCTCCACAGCCTCGCCGCGCTCAATGAAGAACGTCTCACGTGGCGGCGCCGGCCTCTCCTGGCACATCGGGCCGGCCTGCGCCTCGATCCTCACGTGATCGCTCAACGGATCATCGGGGTCCGCGGTGAACACCACGGCCCGGACCCACAGGGGCCCCGTCGGCTCAACGACGACGGCCGGGACCAACAGGGCATCCAGGTCCGTCGCATTGGCCGAGGTCGTCCTCGCCCAGGCATCGAGCAGGGCGTTGACGGCCTGTTTGAACTGGTCCCAGCACCGCGTCGGAAACTTGCGATGCGTCTCCTTCTTGAACGCCTCGAAGCAGGCCTGGGCACACCCACGGCCCTGCTGTGGATCGTCGATTCGCGCCGGTCCGGCCGCATCGAGCGCGTCCGCGTCCAGGCCGTGGACCCGCCGGCCAAAGTCACGGATGTAGCGCAGGTACAGATTCCAAAAGCCTGACTCATCGCCGACGTGCTCCGCCAGATCAGGATTCAACCCGCAGCAGAGCACCGCCCTCATCGGCGTTTCACAATCCGGCGGCATCGACAAGCGCACGGCCAACAACAACGGCTGCGGGGCCTTGCCGAATGATCTGCCAAGGTCCTTTTCCAGCCGCTTCAAATGACGGCGTATCTGTGGGCTCACCTCCTTCGGCCACTGGCGATCATGCTCGAGGTAGTCCCGCACAAACGCCGTCGTCAACACGAAGCCGCCCGGCGGGGCCAGCCCGGCTTGCACCAGGTCGGCCAGCATCGCCGCCTTGGCGCCGACCAACTCAATGGCCTCGGCGCTCTCCGAGGGCATATCGGCGAGCGAGATCACCCAGCCCGGATCAGAACTCACGGTGCCACTCCCCAACACGTCAGACCCAAACCGCTCAAGGGCACATAGACCCGCCCGCGATGCAGGACCGGTGGGCCAAGCGGCCGCGTCCCTTCGGGCAGGTCCGCCCACCCGGCCGGTGGATCGTCTGTGATTTGTCTGCGATCCAACGTGAACCAGCCCTGGGCCGTGGCATACAGAACGTGATCCTCCATGACGAGCAAGGACCGGCTCAGCGCCGGGCCGTCGATCCGACGGATCACGCGGCCATCGTCGCGTCGGCAGACGACCAGCGCGCCGCCCTCGCTGACAAAAAGAAGCTGCTCCGGCAACACCACCAGCGATCCGACCGGCACATCCGGCCCGGCCTGCCAGCCGGATATCGGCTCCCCCTCGACCAGGTCGAACGCCCGGACGCCGTCGGTCGCAGCCAGGTAGATCACATCGCCGTCGCATCGCGGGCGGTCCACCGGCCGAGTGGGCAGCGTTGCACGCCACAGCGTCCTACCCGTCGGCAGATCGAGCACGGACAGCCCGGGCGGATCAGCCGCGGCGGCCACGATCATCGTAGCCGTCACACTGGGCGGATGCTCCAACGAGCCCATATCTATCACGAACTGCTCGGCGCCGCTCACATCCAGGCTCGTCAGTCGTCCCGGGCGGTCCTGCACGATCACCTGTCCCGGCGCGACGGCGAACACACCCGACGCCCGCGGTTCTATCGGATGCGGCCAATGCGTGCGCTGCGGCTCTGGAATCGCACCATCTTGAAGACGCACGCAGTACAGGTGACGCCCGGCGTCCCCCGAAACGCCGCTCACGAAATACACCAGGTCCCTCCAGGTCCCGGCCGAGCGATACACGCCCCCTTCGGTCGAGCAGAACCACCGCTCGGTGGGCGTGCGGTCCGCCGCCGGTGCCAGGTCGAGCGCCGCCAGGCCCCTTCGCTCCCCCGCCAGCGGCACGAGCAGCCGGTCGAATGCCGCCGTCGCCGAGGCAGGCACGAGCGTCGTCGCCCCATCCGGCCCGACGGGATAGGACCAAAGAAGTGCCGCCCGCGAAGACGAGACTGCTTGCGCCCCGGGCTGCACGGACACAGACTCTACCGCATCGTCCGGCTGACCAAGAACAGGCGACAGAGCGGCCAGAATCGACAGAACGAGCAACAGAGCTGTCGTGTCGCCAACCCGCATCGTCACGGGGTGCCATTGGGTTTCGTGCAATCGTGCCACGCGATTCTCCACTCAGCCGGCGACTCGGCCCCGATATGGACTGTGACGGACGCAGCCTGCAGGGAGACCGGCATCCAAACACCGGCAAGACAACATTATACACGCCGACGGCGACGGGGCAAACTCGGTCCAATCGCGCAGGAGCAATGCCAAGCCAAGGCGTGAAATAGCGCCACCCGTACGGTAAAATGGACTGCGTACAAGACCGGATACACGAGACCAGAGACCAGGCGGGAGACCTGACATGTCTATACATCGAAGAATCATGGCCTGCCTCGTAGCGGTGGCCGGGTGGACGGCGGCCTCATCGGCGGCAACCCTGCTCGTGGAAGCCGAAGGATTCGACGACCTCGGCGGCTGGGTCGTCGACCAGCAGGCGATGGATCAGATGGGCTCGCCCTATGTCCTCGCCCACGGCCTGGGTCGACCCGTCGCCGACGCGAGCACCGTAATCGAAGTATCCGAGGCCGGGTCGTACCACGTCTGGGTGCGAACCCGCGACTGGGTGGCCCCGTGGAACGCCCCCGGTGCCCCAGGCCGGTTCCAGGTACTCATCAACGAGCAGGCTCTGGAGACGGTATTCGGCACCGAAGGAGCCCGGTGGCATTGGCAGCCGGGCGGCAGGGTCGATCTCGATCGCGGCAAGGCCCGTATCGCCCTGCGCGACCTGACGGGCTTCGATGGCCGATGCGATGCGATCATCCTGTCGAACGACCCGGCGTTCCGTCCTCCGGCCGAGCCCGCCGCGCTGACGCGATTGCGTCGGGCACGGATGGGGATCGACCGGCCCATCGACGAGGGGACGTTCGACCTGGTGGTCGTCGGCGGGGGCATGGCCGGCACCTGCGCCGCCATCAGCGCCGCCCGGCTGGGGCTGAACGTCGCGCTGATCCAGAACCGTCCCGTCCTCGGCGGCAACAACTCCTCCGAGATTCGCGTGCACCTGAATGGCCAGATCAACCTGCCGCCCTACCCCGCGTTGGGCGACGTCGTCCGCGAGCTGGACAGCGGGCTTCGCGGCAACGCCCAGCCGGCGGATCACTACGATGACGAACGCAAGCTCGCCGTCGTCCGCGCCGAGGAGAACCTGCATCTGTTTCTGAACATGCACGTGTTCCAGGTGGAGAAGACCGGCGACCGCATCACCGCCGTCATTGCCCGCCACATCCGCCGCAACACCGAACACCGCTTCACCGCGCCCCTTTTTGCCGATTGCACCGGCGACGGCAACCTGGGCTACCTGGCCGGCGCGGATTTTCGCGTGGGCCGCGAGAGCCGTGCCCAGACCGGCGAAAGCCTTGCCCCCGAAGAGCCCGACCGCCTGACCATGGGTACCAGCGTCCAATGGTACGCCGTCAAGACCGACGCCCCCGTGCCCTTCCCGGAGTGCCCGTGGGCCGTGCCATTCACCGATCAGACCTGCCACCCCATGACCCGCGGCGACTGGGACTGGGAGACGGGCATGAACCTCGACCAGATCGCCGACATTGAGTTCATCCGCGACTATGGCCTGCGGGTGGCGTTCGGCAACTGGGCCCACCTGAAGAATCATTACGCCGGCAAGGAGGATTACGCCCCCTATCGCCTTGACTGGGTGGCCTACATCGGCGGCAAACGCGAATCGCGCCGCCTGCTGGGCGATGTCATCCTGCAAGAGCAGGACATCCTGGAACAGCGTTCATACCCGGACGCGATGGTGCCCACGACCTGGACCATCGACCTGCACTACCCGCACCCAGAAAACACCCAGCACTTCCCCGGCGCCGAGTTCCGCTCCATCGCCCGGCACAAACCCATCCAGCCGTACCCCGTTCCCTACCGCTGCCTCTACTCACGTAACGTCGAGAACCTCTTCATGGCCGGCCGCGACATCAGCGTCACGCACGTGGCACTCGGCACCGTCCGCGTGATGCGCACCGGCGGCATGATGGGCGAGGTCGTCGGCATGGCCGCCGCCGTCGCGCGCGAGCACGACACGACGCCTCGCGGCGTCTACCGCGATCACCTGGATGAGCTCAAGGCCCTGGCGCAACGGGGTGTGGGTCGGCCGGTCGAACCCCCGCCCCTGTCCCGTCCGGATTGGCTTCCTGAAGAGGCGCAGAACCTGGCCGCCTCCGCCCGCGTTGAGGCCTCGTCCGTGCTGGATGCGGACCGTTACGCGGTGCGGTTCGTCAACGATGGACGCATGGACCTGAACGACAATAACCGGCGCTGGGTCAGCCAACGCCAGGGGCTGCCCGCCTGGGTCGAGTTCACCTGGCCACAGCCGCAAACGCTCGGCGCCCTGCGGATCGTGTCGGGCTGGCGCGATGGCCACACGCCCCGACCGGTCGATCCGATCCGTGCCTGCGTGTTGCAGATTCCCACGCCGACGGGCTGGAAGGAGGTCCCCGCCACGCGCATCGCCGACAATACCGACTTTGAGATCTGGCGGCGTTTCGAGCCCATCCGCACCGATCGCGTCCGCCTCCTGATCACCGAAAGCCCCAGCGATACCGCCCGCCTGTGGGAGGTCCAGTTCTATGTGCCGCAAACCCGCTGAGAACAAGACAAAACCGAATGTCGCCTTGATTGCCGGCGTGCTGTCGTCGCTTATTGTTGCGACGATGCAAGACGCGAACGCCGCCCAGAGCCCCAACCCCGTTGCCTGGAAGGCGTGCATGAACCAGACACCCGCATGGTACGGCGGCGCTGAGGCGATTCGCATCGCCGACAACGTCCTGCTCTACCAGCGCGACGCCGGGGGCTGGCCCAAGAACACCGACATGGCCGCGATGCTTACCGCCGAGCAGCGGATGCAACTGCAGCGCGACCGGCACAGGAACGATGCGACAATCGACAACGGCGCGACCTGCCGCCCGCTGCAATTCCTGGCCCGCGTGCATCGCGCCACGGGCCAGGCCCGATTTGCCGATGCGTGTCTGCGCGGCATCGACTACCTGCTGGCCGCCCAGTACGACACCGGCGGTTGGCCGCAGTTCCACCCGGACCCGAGCGGCTATCACGCCTACATCACATTCAACGACAACGCGATGATCAACGTGATGCGCCTACTGGACCAGGTCGCCCGGGGCGAGGGGGACTTTGCGTTCGTGGAGGCGCCCCGGCGGGCGAGAGCCGCCGCCGCGGTCGCGCGGGGCATCGAGTGCATCCTCAAGTGCCAGATCATCGTGGATGGCCGACGCCTGGGCTGGTGTGCCCAGCATGATCCGGTGTCGTTCGAGCCCCGCCCCGCCCGCACCTACGAAAAGGCCTCGCTCAGCGGCTCCGAAGGGGCGGGCATCGTCGCCTATCTCATGGAGATCGAGCCACCCTCGCCGCGCATTGTCGAGGCCGTCGAAGCCGCCGTGCGGTGGTTCGACGAAGTGAAGATCACAGGCCTGCGCGTGGTGCGCCGACCCGCTCCGGACACGCCACGGGGATACGACACGATCGTCGTCGCCGACCCGGACGCGCCACCGATCTGGGCAAGATTCTACGAGATCGGCACGAATCGCCCCATCTTTTGCAGCCGGGACGGCGTCGTCCGCTACCGCCTGAGCGAGATCTCCTACGAGCGCCGCAACGGCTACAGTTGGTACACCGGCGGCCCGGCCGACCTGCTCAACAAACAGTACCCCCGCTGGCGAGCCAGGTGGACCCCCGACAGAAACGTCTTACGCTGACGGAGTGACGCGTTGCCAGAGCAATCATATGCCCTTACAATGGCGGGGCCTTGTCAACCCCTGGAGAAAGAGCCATGCTCATCAAGACACCCGACGATGTGCCGGCCATGCCGGTCGAGATGGAAGGGGCCCGCGACGTGACGGTCCGCGTGCTGTTCGGCCCGGCGGATAACGCGCCCACCTTCGCCATGCGCCGCTTCGACATCGGCCCCGGCGGACACACCCCCTACCACCGCCACCCGTTCGAACACGAGGTCGTGGTCTTGTCCGGGGACGTCGTCGCGGTGCGGCCGGATGGCGAAAAGCCCCTCCAGCCCGGCCAGGTCCTCCTGGTCATGCCCGATGAGCTGCATGGCTTTCGCAACCGCTCGAAGACCCAGCCGGCCTCGTTTCTCTGCCTGGTGCCCGTCGAATACCAGAAGTAAGCGCCGAGGGTCTTACGGCGATGCGGCCGGACCCAGGCGAAGCGTCTTCTCATCCGCCTCGCTCAGCCGATGGAGGATCGGAAATCACAATCCTCGCGTTGCCCGGCTCGGGCCGATTCTTGACAGACCGCACCCCCCGGATTAGGGTGTAGGTTCGTCGTCGCCCTGGGTCTTCGCCAAGGCAAGGACCGGAGGAGCATGCCGCGTTTCAGGGCGACCGTAAGCGAGGAAGGTACAACTCGGGTAGGAGAGTCGGTATGCCGCGTCCCATCTCGTCCGCAAGGTCTCACGTGCTAACCGTTCTGCTTTTCGTGATGGCCACGGCGCCGGCCACCCTGGCAGCCGGGCCGGACAACGCGAGAACGGATTGGTTCAAGCAGGCTCAATTCGGCGTGTTCATGCACTTTTTGCCCGGCGACCCCCAGGGGTTGGCCCGCGTGAAGGACTTCGATGTCAACGCCGTCGCCGATCAATTAGAGGCCGTCGGCGCCGGATATCTCGTGTTCACCCTGGGCCAGAACTCCGGCTTCATGAACGCCCCCAACGCCGCCTATGACCGCGTGACCGGCTATGCCGCCGGCCAACGCTGCTCCACGCGAGACCTGCCGCTGGACCTCTATCGCGCCCTGAGCGCCAAAGGCATCAAGCTCATGCTCTACCTGCCATGCCAGGTGCCCAACCGCGATGTCCGGGCGCAGAAGGCGTTCGGTCTGCCCCAGGGCCCCAAGGACCAGCCCATCGACCCGGTATTCGCGCGGAAATGGGCCGAGGTCATCAAGGAGTGGTCCGTGCGCTATGGCGACAAAGTCGCCGGCTGGTGGTTCGATGGCGGCTACGCCTGGATCGGCTTCAACGACCAGATCGCCGACATCTACGCCGCCGCCGTCAAAGAGGGCAACCCTAATGCGATCGTCACCTTCAACCCCGGCGTGAAGCTGGTTCGCTGGACGCAGGCCGAGGACTACACCGCAGGCGAGCTGAATGAACCCTTCGATCACGTCCCCGACGGCCGTTGGGTAGACGGCTCGCAGTGGCACGCCCTGACGTACGTGGGCTCCCGCTGGGGCGCCCGTGATACCCGCTACCCGGCCGAGCGGTGGGCCCAATGGGTCGGCAAGGTGGCCCAGAACGAAGGTGTGGTCACATTGGACGTCGGCCCGAACTGGGACCCCTCGCAAGGCGTGATCGGTACGATCTCCGACGCCCAAATGGCCCAGTTGATGCAGGTCAAGGCCGCTCTGACCTCGCTTCGGACGCAGGTACGGGCGGACCTGTACGTCGCCACGAACGGTAACAACGCTTGGTCCGGCCGCCTGGCCAAACCCAATACGGACGGCACCGACGGGCCCCTGGCGACGCTGGCCGCCGCGCAGCAGGCCGTGCGCAAGATCCGACAGGCTGAGCCCAAACGCAACCAGCCCATTATCGTGGCCGTCCGCGGCGGCACCTATCGGCTGCAAGAGCCCCTCCTGTTCACCCCGGCCGACTCGGGCACCTCCGATGCCCCCGTCATCTACCAGGCCTACGGCGATGAACGCCCGATCTTCAGTGGCGGCACGCGGATCACCGATTGGCGCGTCGATGCCGAGGGACGCTGGCACGCGGACCTGGACGCCGTCAAGAGCGGCCAGTGGCAGTTCAGCCAACTGTTCGTCAACGACCAGCGTCGCTTCCGCCCCCGCCTGCCCGACCAGGGCTACTACAAGATCGCCCGCAAGCTGGACCCCTCACCCAAAGCCGCGGGCAAGGGTCACGACCGGTTCGGTTTCAACGTCGGCGAGATCCGCGCTGACTGGACCCACCTGCACGATGTGGAGGTCATCGCCTTCCACCATTGGACGGCGTCGCGGCTGCCCATCGCCGAGGTCGACGCGGCGGAGAATATCGTCACGATGCAGGGGCACACCACGGGCCTGAGCTCCTGGGCCGAGTTCAAACAGGGCCATCGCTACGTCGTGGAGAACGTCAAGGAGGCCCTCGGCAAGCCCGGCCAGTGGTACCTGGACCGTCCCATGGGCCGCCTGACGTATATCCCGCGTGCCGGTGAAACACCAACGAATACAACGGTTATCGCGCCGCGTCTACGCAATCTGCTCCTGCTCAAGGGCGACGTCGCCGAGCGGCGCTGGGTACAGCACCTTCAGTTCCGCGGCCTGACCTTCGCCCACGCCAACTGGCCGATGCCCCCGACGGGCCAGTCCTTCCCGCAGGCCGAGGTCAACCTGGGAGCGGCCGTCGCCGCGATGGGCGCGCGGCACATCGTCATCGAGGACTGCGCGGTGCGTCACGTCGGCGAGTACGCGATGGGCTTTGGACCCGGCTGCCAACATAATCGCATCGCCGGCTGCGAACTGGTCGACATCGGCGCCGGCGGCATCAAGATCGGCAGCGCCCTGCCGACCGACTGGGGCAACACGCTGGCCGCGCCCAACGATGACGAGGCCCTGGTCTCGCATCACACGGTCGAGGATTGCCTCATCGCCCACCTGGGCCGCCTGCACTCCGCGGGCATCGGCGTCTGGGTCGGCCATTCACCGCACAATGTCATCCGGCACAACGACGTCTACGACCTGTACTACTCGGCCTTTTCGCTCGGCTGGGTGTGGGGTTACAGCCCCAGCAGGGCCCACCATAACGAGGTCGCGTTCAATCACGCCCACCATATCGGCCAGGGCGTGCTCAGCGACATGGGCTGCATCTATACCCTGGGCATCTCGCCGGGCACGACCATCCACGACAACCACTTCCACGACGTGGTCTCGTATGATTACGGGGGCTGGGGTCTGTACACGGACGAGGGCTCCACCGGTGTCGAGATGCGCAACAACCTGGTCTACCGCTGCTCCCGTGGCGGCTTCCACCAGCACTACGGCAAGGAAAACCGCATCGTCAACAACATCCTGGCCTTCGGCGGCGAGCATCAGGTCCAGCGGACCCGCACCGAGGAGCACATCTCGTTCTTCTTCGAGCGCAATATCGTCTACTGGGACAACGACAGTCCGCTGCTCGGCTCCAATTGGAGGGACAACAACTTCAAGCTGGACTACAACGTTTACTGGCACGCCGGCAAACCCGTCCGCTTCCCCGGCGACCTGACGCTGGAGCAATGGCAACAGCAGCGAGGCCAGGACGTGCACTCGCTGATCGCCGATCCGGGGTTTGTGAATCCCGCCGCGGATGACTTCCACCTCAAGGCCGATTCACCGGCGCTGAAGGTGGGCTTCGAACCGTTCGACTACACCCGGGCCGGGCGACGCAAACCGGCGGCGCTGACCCGCGACCTGCCCAAGGTGCCCGTGGCCTTCGAGGGTCGGTAACGAAAATCGTGTTTCGAGGGCTTGACGGACGCAGCAGGACCGAGGCCGGACAGCAACCTATTCGCCGCCCCGACCGTGCCGACGGCCCCAGCGGCCCCGTCGGCCACGTCCCCATCCCGGACCAGCGCCGGGTCCGGGCCCCGACATCGGCGACAGCGGAGCAGGCGGAACGGGGCCCACCTCGAACGCGCCGCCCTCGATCCGCAGGGCCTTGCCGTGCACCAGGGCATCCGCGATCTTCTTGTGCGCCGAGTCGATGATCCGGCCGAAGGTCTGCCTGGAAACGCCCATCTTCTCGGCGGCGTCGGCCTGATACAGCCCCTCCCAGTCCGCCAGCCGCACCGCCTCCAGCTCATCCACGGTGAGGCTGACCTGCTCCAGCACGCGCATGGGAACCCCCTGCGGCTTGAAAAAGCCGCTCGGCGGCATCCCCATCACGCGTCTGCATTGCTTCGGTCGAGGCATCGGCCAACATCCCGATCAGTGGTCGCATACGTTCGGGCCGCTCACCAGCCGGTCTTCCAGGAACGCCTGGACCAGCGCTTCGGGCTCCTCTTCGGGCGCGCCAACAATGACGTCAATGCCGCTGGCTGAGAAGAGCTGCTGCGCCCGACGCCCCATCCCACCGGCGATCACGGTGCCCACGCCCATCTGCGTAAGCCACCGGGGCAAGGCGCCCGGCTCATGGGCCGGCGGGGTGCATAGCTCCACCTGCCCGACCGTGCGGTTCTCCGGATCCGCATCGACAACGGCGAAACTGCCGCAATGACCAAAGTGCGCGCTGCACCGCCCGTTATGCAGAGGAATCGCGATCTTCATCGGGTATCTCCTGAGACTGTCTGGGGTGACCTCGTATCAAACAACGATTCAAAAACACGCGCCATCGCCTGAGCCGTCGGCGCGTCCGGCGCATCCTCGACGATGGGCCGACCCGCATCCGAACGCAGTGTTAATTCGGGGTCGAGGGGCACGCCGCCCAGAAATGGAACTTGAAACTCACCGGCCAGGGCCTCGCCGCCGCCGCTGCCGAACACGTCAATCCGCTTGCCGCAATACGGGCACACCAGGCCGGACATGTTCTCCAGTACGCCCATGATCGGGACCTTGAGCTCGCGGCAGAAACTCAGACACCGCCGCACGTCGGCGATCGCCACATCCTGCGGCGTCGTCACCACAATCGCCCCTTCGCAACGGCCCAGCACCTGCACCACGGAGAGGGTCTCGTCCCCCGTCCCCGGCGGGCAGTCCACGACCAGGTAGTCCAGCGACGACCACAGGACCTGATCGACGAATTGCCGGATGACGCCATGCTTGGCCGGGCCGCGCCAGATCACCGGGGTGTTCGCATCCTGCAGCATGAACCCCAGACTCACCACCCGCAGGGATCCGCGCAGGGCCGGCACAATCAGACCCGCCTCCTGGGTCAGACGCACCGATCCCATACCCAGCAGCTTGGGTACGCTGGGGCCGTGGATATCGATATCCAGCAGCCCTACGGACTTGCCCTGCATCGCCAGCCACACAGCCAGATTCGTCGCGATACTGCTCTTGCCGACGCCGCCTTTGCCGCTCATGACGAGCACGCGCCGGCCAATCACGGTGTCGGATTGCGCCGACCCGTCGGCGCCACACCCTGCATCGCAACCGTGGCACGCCTGGTCCCCCTGGCCCCGGCTCGGCTTCTTCGAACTTGTCATGACGGCAGCATCCTTTCGTTGATGTTCGCCGGTGGGCGAACACGGCCATCCGGCCACTCCAAAAACCTGAAGCCCAACCCGATCAATCGACGCTCGCGCCCTGCGGCTCTCACTGTTGCGATCCGGTGCCGAAGTGCGATTGGACGTTCGCCGCGGCGTCCGGGCGAAATCCCCCGGCCATGTAGCGCTCTATCACGCTGCGCACCGTGCCGCTGACGTCCGTGTACACCGAGATGCCGCCGGCCTTGAGCGTGCGAAAGGCATTCGGCCCGCAGTTGCCCGTGAGCACCGCCTCGGCGCCCGCGTCGATCACCGCCTGAGCCGCGCTGACGCCCGCGCCGCCGGCGGCCTGGCTGGCATCGTTCTCCATCAGGCTAAAGTCCATGGTCTCGGTGTCAACGAGAAGAAAGTACGCGGCTCGTCCAAACCGCGGATCGACCGCGGCGGCCAGGTCCGGGCCCTGCGCAGTGACTGCGATCTTCATATAGCCTCCCGAAATGACAGGCCGGGTCGAAACGGCCCGGCCTGCAAGTCCGTTATGTGGTTTGCTGTTTCTGTAACTCCGCGATCCGCTGGTTGATCTCATCGAGCGTCTGCCGCATGCTCTCGGCCTGGGCCTGCAGGACTCCAAGCTCCTGTTCGGCCGTGGGCGCCGCCAGCGGCGCTGCGGGGTACATGGGGGCATACCCTCCGCCCCAGCCGCCCCAGCCGGCACCGCGGAACCCGCGTCCCCAGCCTCGGCCAAAGCCCCGTCCAAAACCTCGCCCGAACCCAAACCCGCGACCGGGACCCGGATTGGCGTACCCCGGCACGGAGTACCCGGCACAATAGCCTGCGGCCCGGCCCGTCATCGGACCCATCCCCATCGGACCTGTGTGATCTCCACCTGGCATAGTACTCTCCTTTCAATACGACACACCAACACGACTACTCTCTGACCATTCGAACTCCGCACTTCGGGCAGCTCATCTGGCTGCACGGCTGCGCGGCCGCGTGGGGCTGCGTGTATCCGCACGCCGGACATCGACACACCCCACCCGGTCCGACCGCGGATGGTCCGCCCCGACCGAAGCGGCGCTGCCGGCCGGCCCCGCGGCCACCGCCACCGCCCCCGCCACCCGAAGGCCCGGTTCCGTTTCCTCTAGGCATCGCAAATCTCCTTTCCTGCTGCTTCTGGCTCCTGCCGACCCTTTACGTCATCATGCCACAGCACGAGGTACTGGCCCTCGGCACAGCCGATATGCCGCGCGATCACCGGGCACTTGGCCTTGAGCAGAAAGAACAGGGGCGCCTCGACGCCGCTGAGCGTCTCGAAGTTACCCTGCCCCTTGGCGATGATCAGATCGGCCTCGTCGAAGGCCTCGCGGAACTCCGGCGTACACTGCTCCAAAATCGTCCCCGGCGCATCGCAGCCGCTGTCCAGCACCGTCACAAGCCGGTCCAGCCCCACGGATCGGGCGTCCTCCAGGGTGGCGTCGTTGATGATCGGCCCGCCGCGAACGGCCGCCCGCACCTTGCTCGGACCCAACTGCTCGATCAGGAGCGCGTCGAACACGATCTCGCCGGCGTTGTCGCAGAGGTACAGAATGCTCCGCGCTTCCTGCGCCCGGACCCGCAGCCGATCCACGCCGGCCCTGGATAACGGAGCCTCCATGGCCTCGGCGACCATCCGGCCCACGCCGTCGTCGGAGACGTCCGTGGCGTGGTTCACGCCAAAGTCGATCACGTTGCCCGCTAGGGCAAGCCGCACGGCCGTCTCAAACGGATCGGCCGCGTCGCTGAGCCATTGCCGAACCTGCGGCAGCAGCCCCATGGCCGCCGCGTTGCTGCGGCGCTTGATCTCCCGATAGGGGTCGGGGTTCTCCGTCAGCTCCCGGATCAGTCGATGGATCCGTTGGCCCATGGCCGCCGGGGTGACATGGGCGAAATCCAACTCCGCCGACGCCCGGAGCACCTCACGCACCGCCTGCTCCCGCAGGGCGGGGTCCGGGGTCACCATGGACACCACGTCTATTGTTTGCCGAACGAAACATGCCACACAGTCCAGATACGTGTGCACGGCGTAGTCCTCTTGAAACGTCCGTCGCCCATACGGCCACCGGATAAGACCTCGGCGCCACCCTCTTATTATGGGCATATGCCCGTTACGGTTCAATCAAAACTTCCAAGAAACAGAAGAAAACCTCGCATCCACCCCCCTTGTTCGTCACCGCAATGTTCGTCCCCACCAGGCAGGTCTCTTGTCCGCGTAGGGTACCTCGCGGGCACCGGACCCACGCCGACCGGCGGAGAACGATACCGCCAAGGAAAAACAGGGAAGGCAAACGCCTCTTAAAACGAGAATTTGGGCAATTTTGTGGGCCGCATTGGCTGAGACGCGCTCCCCAAGGGGGCTAAGAGATTTTTAATGAAAAGGTGAAAAGGTTGAAAAGGTCCTTCTTTTTGGCTCAAAAAGCCACCTTTTCACATATCACCCAGAAGGGAGAATGAAAAGTTGCGTTTTCAGCCCAAAAAGCGGGACCTTTTCATGTTTTCAGGCCTTCATCTTCCCCCCATACCCCCCCTCGGGCCCCGGGGGGCACGCCCCCGCTCGCCCCGGCCAACAGCGCCGGGTGCCATGCCCCACGGACACCGCGACCCACCCGCGCCGGGTGGCAGCCACTGAGCCCAGCGAAGTGGATGGGTCTTTGCAAGCGTGCCGGCACGGGCCATCCACTTCACCCTTCGGGTTCAGTGGCTGCCACCCGACGCACGGGCATGGACAGAATGAACAGCACGTAAGGGCAGGGCAAGCCACAGAGAATCACAGAGACCACAGAGTAGACCTGGCTCACCCGGATTGCCTCTGTGCCCTCTGTGCCCTCTGTGGCAAACCCCATGGCCCGCGCGGCACAGCCCACCCGACGGTTTTGCAGGCCCCCCTTGGCCGTCATCCCGACCGAAGGGCCGAAGGCCCGGAGTGGAGGGACCCGTTTAAACAGCACTTCCACAAGGCACCCGACGCCATGACGCAACTGCATGAGCGGTGTCGCTGCGCGACGCTGACGAACGGGTTCCTCGATCCGCGGTGCTTCGCTCTGCTTCGCACCGCGTCGCTCGGAATGACGGTGATGGGGTCGCCACTTCGGGGAGTCGGGTGGCATGCCCATCCGCCTCTGGTCCGCCGGCGGCGGATGGGCATGTCCTGGCGATGCAGGGGGCGTTCGTCGTCCCATGGCCACGCTTGGGGTGGCAGCCACTGAGCCCAGCGAAGCGGATGCGTCTGTGCAAGGGTGCCGGTATCCGGCACGTCTAATTGCCGCGCAGCGACTTACAGAAGACGATCTTGTCGTCGCCGGGCCCATAGAAATCCGTGATCCGCGCCGCGGTCTGATACCCCAGGGCCTCGTAGAAGCGCTGGGTCGCTTCGTACGCCTGCCGGCCCGATGTCTCCACGATCACGCGAGCCCCGCCCCGGCCGGCGATATCCCGCTCGGCAAACGCCATCAATGCCTTACCCAGCCCCTGTCCGTGGCGGTCCGGCGCCACGCCGATCCAGTACAGATCGTACGTGCCGACGGCGCACGGCGTCGGCCCATAGCACACCCAACCGACCACGCGGCCCGAAACCTCCACCACATACGACTGGTAGTGCCCCTGCGGTCCCTTGGCGACGGCCTCGTCGAAAACCTCGCGGGCCACCTCCAACTCGCATGGCCGGAACAGGCCCGACTCGGCCAATAGCGCCACGACCGCCTCGCGATCCTCGTTCTTACCCCAGCGGATGCGGTGTTCGTCTCGTCCCTGGCGCGGTCTTGCCGACCTGCGCTTCGCGCGGCTCTGACGTGTCCTCCCCGCCGCTCGCGCGAGGGCGTTTTGCACCGTCATCTCGACGAACCGGCGGTACGGGATGCCCGCCGCCTCCAGCGCCGCGGCGAAACCGGCGTCCGGCGAGATATCCGGGTTCGCATTGACCTCCAGCACGTAAGGCCGCCCCTTGGCATCGAGGCGAAAGTCCACCCGGCAGTAGTCCCGGCACTCCAGGGCCCGGCAGGCCCGATCGGCGAGCGCGCGGACTTCGTCGGCCTGCTTGTCCGGCAGCGGCGCGGGGATGATCCGCGGCGTGTGATGGAACGCGAAGCTGTCGGCCCGCCACTTGGCCTCGTAGCCCACGATCCGCGGGCGGCCCCGGCCAAACGCACTGAAGTCGATCTCGGCCAGGGGCAGCACGCGGACCTGCCCCTTGGCCCGGATCACGGAGACATTCAACTCGCGGCCCTCGATGAACTGTTCCACCAGGGCCGGTTGCCCCAAGGTCTCATGAATCCGCCGGATCGCATCCTTGAGCCGGCGTCCCTTCGAGCGGACCACCGCCTGCTCGTCGATGCCCTCGCTGGCGTCGGCGCAGATCGGCTTGACAATGAACGGCCCCTCGAACAGGTCCTGTGCCTGCGGCGTTTCGCCCGGCGCGAACACGCGCCCCTGCGGGCAGGGCACACCGGCGGCGGACAGGATCGCCTTGCTCTTGGCCTTGTCCAGCGAGAACAACAGGCCCGGCGTCCCGTTTCCCGTGCACGCCTTGCCCATCGCCCGCACCGTCGCCGGCACGTGGCAGGCCCACTCGGGTCCGTCGGCCAGGCTCTCCACGAGGTTGAACACGACGTCATGATCGCACCCGGCCAGCACCTGGACGATCTCCGGATACCGCCGGACGGCCCAACGATCGCAGGGCCAGCCCAGATGGCCGCACGCCGCCTCGACGGCGCGCACCTCGTCCAATACGCCCGCGGCACTTTCGACAAAGGCCCCGGATGGCCCGGCGCCCTCGACCGAGGGATCGTTATAAAGGATCAGGATGCGGTGTGTGGCGCGCGACATGCCGTCAAGTCCTGGCGCTCCAGGGCGCCGACCACGATCGAACGGATGAGCTCTACGTAGGCCATGCCCTCTTGCGTGGCGATCATCGGCAGGTCCGAGTGCGTCGGATGCAGGCCGGGCAGCGGATTAAGCTCGATGAACGACGGTCGGCCCTGCGCATCCAGCCGGATGTCCACCCGCCCCGCGTCCCGGCACTCGAGCACGCGGTATGCCGCCAGCGCCAGCGCCTCGACCTCCTCACGCAGCGGCCCGGCGGGCATGGCGAAATAGTGCACGAACGTTTCGCACTGCTCCTTGACCTCAAACGAGTAATCCCTGGCGGGCGCATCGGCGCGGATGGTCATTTCCAGGGTGCCCAGCACGCGGGCGTCGCGTCCCGTACCCAGCAGCGCCGTGGTGAACTCGCGACCCGGCAGGTACTCCTCCACGAGCACCGGCTGGGCGAACCGTTCGAGCAATCGCTCGCACACCTCCCGCAACTCTTGTGGCGTGGTGATATTCGACCGGCCATCGACCCCCTTGCCCGTTCCCTCGGCCAGCGGCTTGGCGAACAGCGGATACGTGAGCGCGACCGCGTCGACCTCCTCGGGCCGTTGGATCACGGCGAAACGCGGCGTCGCCAGGCCCGCCGAGGCCACGACCCGCTTGGTCATGGCCTTGTCCAGGGTCAACGCACACACCAGCGGATCGGAAAACGTGTACGCGATGTCGTACATCTCCAGCAACGCCGGCACCTGCGCCTCCCGGCCGCGGCCATGCAGCCCCTCGGCGATGTTGAACACGAGGTCCCATCGCGATCCCTTGGTCAGCAGCCGCGCCAGCGCCCGGCCATGACCGATCCGCTCCGTGCGACAGCCCAGCTCCTGCAACGCCCCGTTGATGGCGTCGATCGTGTCCACCGAGTCGAACTCGGCCACCTCTTCCTCCGTGTAACCGGCCGCCCGGTACTCGTCGCGAAGATCGTAAACCAGCCCCACCCGCAGCCCGGCAAGCGGCGTCTCCAACGTCTTCGAAGAGATATGTCTCTGTGCGTTCATGATCGTCCTGCAACAAACTCCCTGCCCAATGCCTCGGCCACACCGCCAAAGAAGGCGGTCACGCCCCGTTTCAGATTTCGCAGGCTGTACCCGCCTTCCTGAACCACCAGTATCGGCCGTTTCAACTGTCCCAGCCGTCGTCCGATGTGCCGCAACGACCCGGCGGTCAGCACGAACGAACCCGTCGGGTCCCCCTTCATGATATCCAGTCCTAGGCAGACCACCAGAAACGTGGGCCCGAACCGTTCCACGCGGTGCAGCGCCTTCTCGAGAATCTGCACGTACGCCGCGCCGTCGATGTTCTCGGCCAGCGGATAATTCACGTTGAACCCCTTGCCCGGCCCTTCGCCCACCTCGTCGGCGAACCCGCTGAAGTACGGGTACGAATGGTTCGGGTGCCCGTGCAGGCTCAGCGTCAAAACGTCGTCACGGGTGTAGAAAATATCCTGCGTACCGTTGCCGTGGTGATAGTCCAGGTCGAGGATCGCCACGCGCCCCTCCCGGACCAGGTGCTGCGCGGCGACCGCGGCGTTGTTGAAATAGCAAAAGCCCCCGAACGTCCGCCGCCCCGCGTGGTGCCCCGGCGGGCGACATAGGGCGTACACCACGCGGCGTCCCGCCAGCAGATCCGCCGCCGCGGTCAGGGCCACGTCCACCGCCTGCCGCGCGGCCCGATACGCGTTGCGATCCAGCGGCGTGAACGTGTCGATGCAGTAGTATCCCGCCCGCACCGCCAGCTCCCGAGGCCGCCGCTCCGGCCGCCGGATCGGAAACACGTAGGGGTACACGGGCTTTTTCTCGGTGAGCTTCTCACAGACGACCTTCAGATACTCGATGAAGTCCCGGTCATGCACCGCCCGCAGGCACGTCTCGCCGAAGTGTCGGCACGCCAGCTTGTTGAACAGCCCCGTGCCCAGGGCGGCCTCTTCGAGGGCCCCCACCCGCGCGGGCCGCTCCACGTAGCCCCGGTCGCGGACGTGATGAATCACGTGCAGATCGCCGGCGACCAGGGCGAAGGGCTTCTTCAGACCGGCCGCGGGCCCTGCCGGGGCCGGAGCCTGCTTGACGTACCGCGGCTCACGGAACCGCACCGGGTCATCGACGATACTCTCCACCACACGGTCGACGTACCCCTCCGGCAGGACGCGTCTGTACTTTCGAGTCAAAATCAGGCGCACCGCCGCCCGACACGCCCGCCGCCGCAAGGGCACGCCCCGTCCCAGATCATCGTACAGAAGATGCGGCGCCGGGTCTTCATCAATCGGCGTCTCATAGGCCGTGTTGATGATCGGGCGAATCCCGTAGTGTTCGTAGAAACGCAGCCGTTGGCGGTTCTGCGCAAGCAGCGCCGGATCCCGCACGATCTTCGGGTCGTCGGGCAGCACTTCCATGTACAGCCCCTGCGACCCGCGGCTGCTCAGGTAATCCCGCGTGGCCTCGAACAGGGCGCTGCCGATGCCGCCGCCTCGCGTTCGGGCGGCCGTGGCGATGTAATCCAGCAGGCTGCTGTTGACCTCGGGGAAATGCAGCACCAATGAGAAGCCCGTCACCTTGCCCAAGGTCGTCTCGCTGACCAGCAGGATGGTCGTGTAGCCGTATTTGAACGGATGGTCGAGCATATCGGGGATCTTCTCGGCATACTCCGCCACCGCGGCGAAGTTGTGACGAAAGATCGCCTGCGTCTGCTCGATGCGCACCCGGTCAATCGGCAGAACCGAACTGTACACGCGCTGAATCTGGATCATTCTGGGGCTTCGGAAGTGCACGCCGTGGGGCAACACGCCTGGCGACGTGTCAGCCGCACGGATTGTTCGGGTCGAATCACAGTGTTCCGCCCGGCCGTCAGCTCCCAGACCCCCGGCGCGGAGGTCTCCGAGGGCTCCGCCGCCGCTCCCAGACCCGGCTCATACGGTTCCGGGTAGGCGATCAGCATCCCCTCGTAGTTCCGCAGGACCGTGTGCGTCGGGCTCTGCGTCACGACGTAGGTCGGCAGCACGGGAATCTTGCCGCCCCCGCGCGGCGCATCCACCACGAACATCGGAATGGCCAGCCCGCTGAGCCGCCCGCGCAGATATTCCATGATCTCGATACCCCGGCTCAGACGCGTGCGGAAGTGCTCCACTCCCCGCACCAGGTCGCACTGGTACAGGTAGTACGGCCGCACCCGCATCTGCACCAGACCGCGGCACAGGGCCTCAATCGTCTGCGGCGCGTCATTGACACCCTTGAGCAGCACCGACTGATTGCCCAGCGGCACCCCCGCGTCGGCCAATCGCTCGCACGCCTGCCGCGACTCCAGCGTCAGCTCGCGCGGATGATTGAAGTGCGTGTTGATCCACACCGGGTGATACCGCTTGAGCATGGCGCACAGCGCCTCGGTGATCCGCTGCGGCAGAACCACCGGCACCCGTGTCCCGATCCGCAGAATCTGCACGGACGGCACGCGGCGCAGCGTCGCCAGCACGACCTCCAATTGCTCCGTGCGCATCGTCAGCGGGTCGCCGCCCGAGATGATCACATCGTGGATCTCGGGGTGCTTGCCCAGGTAGTCGGCGATCTGCTCCAGCCGCTGCTTGCCGATCGTGCTTTCGCGCGTGCCGGCCACCCGCTTGCGCGTACAGTGCCGACAGTACGTCGAACAGGTCGTCGTCGCGATCACCAGCGCCCGGTCCGGATAGCGATGAATCAGGCCCGGCACGGGCATGTCGTGACACTCCTCCAGGGGATCGGCGCTCAGAAAGGGCGGGTCGATCAGCTCCTGCATCTGCGGCACGCACATCTGAAAGATCGGGTCCGAGGGCGAGGCCTCCTGGATCAGCGAGGCGTAGTACGGCGTGATGGCCATCGGGTACTTGCCGATCAGCGGCGTCAGGTCGGGGCTGTGTCGCAATTCGGGGAACAGCGTCAGAAGCTGTTTGGGCGTGCGGATACGATGGCCCATCTGCCATCGCCAGTCGTCCCACCGTTTGCCCGCGCGGGCGTTCTCGGTGGCCGGCGACGCAGGGGCCGGGCAGGACGGCGGAGGTTCATCCTCGGCCGCACCTGCCGGAAGAGTTGGTTCGGGCGCCGACTCACTTGCGGAATCACGGGTTGAGATCATTTCCTTGTCCTTTCCAAACGGAATAACACGCGACTCGTTCAGGACGGATTCATAAAGGCCACCATGCTCTCCACGAAGGCCTTACGCATGGGTTCCATGTTCTTCTCGATGGCCGCCGCGTCCATCGTAATCATCGCGAACGACAGAAAGCCCGTCACCAGCCCCGCGACCGCACAGGCCAGCCGACGGACCTTCATGGGGTCCACCGGCGGCGGCACAAACGGCTCCACCAGCCGCCCGATGTCGGCCAGGTAGCAGCGGTACGGCTCCTCGATTTCCGCCATCTCCCGGTCCAGCTTCAGCAACATGCGCCCCTGGAACAACAGCACGTAGTCCTCCCGGTGGTTCAGGAAGAAGCTCGTATGCGCTCGAACCAGCTTGTCCAGCACGTCCTGCAGGTTCGCCGACCCGGTCGTTTGCTGGCGGATCACCGTCAACAGGTTGTCGATAGCCTGCTGGATCAGGGCCGCCAGGATGTCCTCTTTGCCCCTGAAATGGCAGTAAAAGGTGCCCTTGCCCAGGTCCGCCCGTTCGGTAATCATCTCGATGGTGGAGGCGTCGACACCGTAGTCGGTAAAGACCGCCATCGCGGCCTCCATGAGGCGGCGACGCGTTCGAGTAGCTCGTTTTTCGCTCCGGGTAGCCACGCGCGACATTGTAAAACCGTCTCCCCAATTATGACCACTCGGTCATATATGGTTATATTGCCAATTTCGACCAGCAAGTCAACTCTGAACAGTGCATTTTGTGAAAAAAGCGAAGTTTTTTTTCGGCAGGACTGGCCCCTGTTGGGATAATTGTAGCGAAACCGGGCTTTTCAGCCTGAAATCGCGGGTGGCAGGCTTAGAAAAGCGGTCCGTCACGGCAAGGACTGGGCAGAAGTAGGAATCCGTTAGATGGGGTGCGACATGTTAGAAAAAACCGACCGGCGAGGTTTCTTGGCACGTTGTGGCGGGGCGATGGCGGCGGGCGCCCTGGGAGCGGGGTCACCTTGGAGTGCGGCCGCCGCCGCCGCGGGGAGCGGTCCCGGCAGGCAAACGCGCCCCAAGATCGGCTGCGTAAGCTGGTGTTTCCACAGCTTCGCGGGCGGTACGAACCCGGAAGCGGCCCTCGACACCATCGGCCAGATCGGGTTTGAGGGCGTCGAGTTGATCGTCCTGGCGGGTGAAGACCTGAAGACCTACTGGACCCCAGCCACGGTGGACCGCCTTCGGGGCCAGTTGGAGCGCCACAAGCTGGTCGTTTCGCAGTTCGTCCTGTTTCAGCCCGTGGTGGAGGACCTCAGCAGTCTCGACGCCGAACAGCGCCGCCGGAGCCTGGACGCCTTCGAGGCAGGTTGCCGGCTGGGGGCCCGGCTGGGGGCGCCGATCGTGAACATCGTGGCCCCGTGGCCACGTCAGTTTGGCCGTGGCCAAGGGTATATCCCGCGCTACTACGAAATGCCCGACGCCAAGCCGGGCGAGAAGTTCCATATCAACATCGCGCCGGGTTTTGACTGGCCACAGGTGTGGGAGCAGTACATCGAGACGACGCGGGCGTGCCTGGAGCGGGCCAAGGCTCACGGGCTGAAAATGACCATCGAGCACCATACGCACACGCTGATCCCCGATACGACGGCGTTCCTGCGGCTCTGGGACGCCATCCGCGACCCGGCGCTGGGCCTGAACCTGGACGTGGGCTGGACCCTGCTCCAGCGGGAGTACCCCCCGCTGGCGATTCACAAGGCCGGACGGCACCTGATGAACGTACATATCCGCGATATCGACGGCGCGATGCGGCGATTCGTCCACGTCGGCCAGGGCGTGATGGATTTCCAGGCGATCGCCCAAGCCCTGCGGGCGGTCGGATTCACGGGGTTCTGCTCGATCGAGCAGGACAAGTACCCGGGGGACATGGAAGGGACCTGCCGCCGGTATCTGGCGATGATGCGGGAGCTCTTGTAGAACGAGACCATCGACACACCCGGGCGTACCGATTGGGGGGCAGCGCTGACTTGTCAAGGCGCCTGTGCGCGTCACATCTGTGAGACGGCGGCGTCCTGGCAGTGTATCCATTGCGAAAGAAACCGTCTTTCCCGATCACGCCAGGACCGTGATCCGTGGTTGTTGACACCGATAGTGGGGTCCAGCTAGCATGGCTCGCTTATGACCGAATCGCAGATCGACACACATAACTCATCGTCGCCAAAGGCACCGCCGGCCGGGCCCGCCCCACCGAGGCCGCCGTGGTGGCGGATGCGCACGGAGATCCTGCTGCTACTCGTCGGGCTGGTGTGCACGGCCTGGGCCAAGGCCCAGGTGGTGCTGGACCACCCGACCGCGCGTCCGACCTTGGCCTTGGCGGCGATCCTGCTGGCCGATGTCGCGTTTCTGGCGGTGGTCGCGGCACTGATTCGGCTGTTGTACGGCTGGCGCGGCAGCCGGGGCATGGCCCGGCTGGCCCTGCTCGTCGCTCTCCTGATAGCCATCTGGTCCGTGACCAACGCCCTCTGGCTGGTTCGCAGCGACGTCCAGATTCAGCCGGGGATCATCGTGATCCTGCTGCGGGATTTGCGGGACTTGTGGCCGCTGTTGACGACTTATGCCCTGCTGAGCCCCTGGCAATTAGTGATGGTCTGCGTGCTGAGCGTGGGCCTGTTGACGGTTCTGATCCGGCGGTGGAGACGCCCTGAGCCCATTGAGCCGGGGGGGCGCAGGCATCTCAAGGCGGCGTGTGCGTGGCTCCTTGTGGCGGTCGCGGCAATGGGGCTTCGCCCGGTGCTGTTGCCGCGGGCGCGGCTGGGCTTCGAGGGCGAGGTGTTGGCCTTCAGCAGCCACTGGCACGCCCTGGCGGCGATGATCGTGGGCGGCAACCACGACGCCTCCGAGAGCGAATCCAGCCGCCGTTTCACCCGCGCCGGGCAGCGAACCGTCGCGCCGCCGTCGTCCGAGACACAAACGGCATGGCCGAACATCCTCATCGTGCTGTTGGAGTCGGTTCCATACCGGGCCACCTCGCTGGGCGGCGGCGATCCGCATCGCACGCCCTATCTGGCACACCTGGCCCGGCAGGGCGTGCAGTTCCGCAACACGCACGTGCCCGTCTCGCACACGACCAAGGCGTTTTGGACCACGCTGACCGGGTCGATGCCCGCCATCGCCTCGGACTACGTCGAGGCGGTCCCCGCCGATGAACCCTATGAGAGTCTGGGCACGATCCTGGGCCGCTGGGGGTACCGCAGCGGGTTCTTCATGATGTCCAAGGGCACTTATGAGTGCGGACCGGGGATGTTCAGCAACCTGGGTTTCGACTGGGCGTGGTTCCGCGAGAACCTGCAAGACCCGTCGCGGGACCTGGGCTATATGGGGGGAGACGACTTCTGTCTCATTCGGCCGCTGGTCCAATGGGCCCAGCGCCAGGAGGGGCCGTTCCTGGCGGTGACCATCACGAGCATGACGCATGACCCGTATGAGGTGCCGCGATGGTACGCCTGGCGCGATCCGGAAAACAACCGCGGGTATGACCTGGCCCTGGAATGCACCGACGCGTTCCTGCGGTCGCTGGTGGCGGCGCTGACCGAGGCGGGCCTCATGGACAACACGCTGGTCTGCGTCCTGGGCGATCACGGCACGAGCCTGGACGTCACCGAAGGCCAGGCGCGATGGCAACCGACCGAGGAGGTCCTGCGGGTGCCGTGGGTGTTGTACTGGCCGGGGCATCTGGAACCGGGCCGGGTGGTGGAGTGGCCCGCCAGTCAGCTCGATGTAACGCCCACCGTGCTCTCGGCGATCGGCTGTGACGTCAGCGCCGCGGGCTTCGAGGGTCGCAACGCCCTGAACCCGACGGAGCCCACCCGACGGCTGTATTTCTCCTCGTGGTACACCGACAGCCCGCTGGGGTTTCTGGAGGGCACGAAGAAGTACGTGTACTGGCCCTATCTGGATCGGCTCCTGGAGTATGATTTGACGGCGGATCCCGACGAGGATCATCCGCACGTTCGGGCCGATGCGAAGGAACACTGGGCCTGCCGACAGATTCTCGCGTGGCAGCGGTCCACGCAGGTGCACGTGCCGAGCCGACGGTATCGACACAAACGGGTGTATGAGCATTGGCAGGTCTTCGGCGCGGGCCGCTCGGCATGGGCGCTGTTCGATCCAACGTCAGACGACGGGGATTAAGGGTCGGCGGATCGCACGGGACGGGGCGATCCTATCCGGGAGCTTTCTTTGTCTCGGCTCAGGGATGAACCGAATCCGGCTTCCTGGGGTTGCCCACGAGCACGCCGATGACGAACGTCATTGCGGTGCCGATGGGAAAGTGCCAGGGCCAGGCCAGCGTGATATGCACCGGTTGCCCATCGGACGTCCGGCCGATGACGGCCATGCTGAGAATCATCACGACCAGTGCGGCCAGACCCACGTAGAGCACCTTCTGGGGTTGTCCACGCAGACGGCGAAACGCCGTCGCGAGCAGGACCAGCACCGACACCGTCACGATGACCTGCGGGACGGCCTGGTGCCAGTTCAGCGCGAAAACCGTCAGCATCGACAACGGCACGCCCCACAGCAGGCCCAGGTCATCCCGCCGCACGGGCAAGAACGCCAGCAGGAAGGCTCCCAGCAGCGCGCCGTAGGTGTACGCCGCCATGGCCAGGGCGAACTGGATCAGGTCGGCATAGGACCGCGCGATAACGTCGCAATACACCGCGAACGCGGTCAGCAGGATGCCCCACAGCACGACGATGAGGCGGGAGGCACGAACGTAGTGCCTGTCCGAGGCCTGCGGTCGGATGAAGGGCCTGTACAAAATGGAGATGGTCGTCTCGGACAGGGCGGCCAGCAGCGAATCGAGCGTGGAGATGGCCGTAGCGAAGATGGCGGCCATCAGCAGCCCCGACAGCACCGGCGGCATCACGTTGACGATATAGACCGCGAAAACTTTCATCGAATCGTTGTTGACGATCACCCGCTCGGAGGCGGTCAGCGAAGTATGCTTATAGTATACGAACAGGCCGGCGCCGACGAACAACAACAGGTAGGTCAGGACCTGCGAGAAGCTCGAGACGATGATGGCCTTGCGGGCGTCAACCTGGTTTTTACACGTGAACATCCGCTGCACCAGAAGCTGATCGGTGCCGTGCGAGGCCAGCGTGAGAAAACTGAACCCGATCAAGCCGCACCACAGCGTATACGCCTCGTGGGGATTGAGATTCAGGTTCACGGCGCGAAGCCTGCCGGCGTGGTAGGCCTCGCTGACCATGGTGGGCAGGCCCCCCTTCACGCTCCAGGCGGCGAACGCCAACGCGGCGACGGCGCCGAAGATGAACAACACGCACTGAATGGCATCGGTCCAGATGACGGTCGTGATTCCGCCCATCACCGTCCAAATGATCGAGATCAGGCCGATGATAAGGATGGAGGTGGTCGTGTCCGTGCCGGTGATGACCTGCAGGGCCTTGGCGGCGATATAGACGCGGGCGCCCTGGGCGAGAATGCCACCGATCATGAACAGAAGCGACGTGATCGTCTTGACCCGGGGCCCCAGTTGCCGGCCCATGTAGTCATACGGCGAGTAGATCTCCCGCTGGTAATAGACGGGGATGAAGAAGTAGCCGATGATGAAACGTGCCACGATCGTACCCAGGGCCAGTTGGATGTAGGTCATGTCGCCGCCCCGGGAGAAAACCAGGGCCGGCGCGATCAGGAACGTGGCGGCCGACACCTCCGTGGCGATGATGGACCCACAGACGGCCGGCCAGGGCAGCTTTCGCCCGCCGAGGAAGAAGTCCTTCATGCTGGCCTGCTTGCCGGCCAGCACGCCGCCCAGAATCGTGGTGAAGATGAGGTACGCGACAATAACCACCCAGTCCGTGACGGTGAAGTTCGACGACACTTTGTCCAGGGCGACATCGACCCGCTGCGACTCGATCTTCTTGTTCAGTTCGCTCACGACGGCTTCGGATTCGCGAACCTGTGCCTCGCACTGCCGCACGGCCCACAGGGCCTTTAGATAGACCGCCCCAAGCGGCGGCGTCTCGTCGAGCCGTCGGGCAAAGGCCGTCCATCGCGCCAACTCGCGACGGGCCCGTTCGGTTTCGTGCCGCGCGTCCTGCAATCGGCCACGCAGGTCCTTCAGAGTCGCGAGAAATGATGCTTGATCCTCCATACCGACCGCGGCGGCCAGGGCCTCGTCGGAGACCTCCTGCTCCGCCGGGGGGGTCGGCACGGCAAGGTCCGGCAACTCTTGTGCGGCCTGCTCCCAGATGACGCGGGCTTGCGCCTGCACTTCGGGAGCGAAGGGGGCGATGAAGGCGTCGAACGTGAGGATCTCCTGCCCTGCTGCGGGCAGGGCGATCCACAGCACGCACAAAATGCACAGCATGGCCGGTCGTCCCAACATCAAGACCGCCTCCGATCGAAAGGGCGTCGGCAGGGCACGCAACAGATCCTCATAGGTCTCTCCCGATGGCCGCGCGCAGCGAGTGGTTGTTCTCTTCCAGGATGCGCTGGGCGTGGGCGAGATCAACCTTACGGAAATGCATGACCAGAGCGGGCTTGACCTTTCCCGCGGCGCGATCCAGAAGCGCCTGGGCCCGGTCCCGCGGCAGACCGGTCACCTCCATGACGATCCGCACGGAGCGATCACGCAGCTTGGCGTTCGTCGCCTGAAGATCGACCATGAGATTGCCGTACACCTTCCCCAGCTTGATCATCGCGGCCGTCGTGAGCGTGTTGAGCACCAGCTTCGTCGCCGTGCCGGCCTTCATGCGGGTCGAACCCGTCAGGACCTCCGGCCCCACGACGGGATTGATGACGATGTCCGCGGGGATGGTCGCCGCAACTTCCGGGGCGCAGGTGACAAACGCGGTGACCGCGCCGATCCGGCGGGCCCGTTCGAGCGCGCCGCGCACATAGGGCGTCAGGCCGCACGCCGCCAGGCCGACCACGGCGTCGTCGGCCGTCACGCCGTGCTCGTCGATGGCCTTGACCCCGTCCTCCGGGTGGTCTTCCGCGCCCTCCATGGACCGGACGAGGGCGCCGTAACCGCCCGCGATGATCCCCTGCACCATCGTCGGCTCGACGCCGAACGTCGGCGGGCACTCGGAGGCGTCCAGCACACCCAACCGACCGCTCGTGCCGGCGCCGACGTAGAACAGCCGCCCGCCCCGTCGGAACCGCCCCACGATCATATCCACGGCCACGGCGATCTGGCCGCGCTGCTCGCCGACCGCCGGGGCGACCTGCATATCCTCGGCGTTGATCAATTCCACGATCTGCAACGTTGAGAGCACATCGATGTTCTCGCTACGCGGATTGCGTTTTTCCGTCGTCGGTAGGGGGTGTTGTGTGGTCATCGGGCCGGCACGATCTTTCCAAGAATGACGGGCTCCGCCGCGCCCGTGGCGGTAGGCATATTATTGGGCCGGCCTTGTATGGTTGCCAAGGCCAGCAGCGCGAAAGACACGGCTTCCTTCGCATCGACACTGATGCCGAACTCATCCATCGAGCGGATTGTAACCCCGATCAACCGCTCCTGCAACATCCGCACGAGCGTCGCGTTATGGGCCCCGCCCCCGCACAGGATCACCTCCTCGGGCAGGTGTGGCAGGAACCGACGATAGGCCTGGCCGATCGTGATGGCGGTGAACGCCGTGGCCGTGGCCACCGTATCCTCAGGGCTCAGCCCCCGTTGTCGGGCCTGGTCGAGCAGCCACTGGCAGTACTCCTGGCCGAACTGCTCGCGGCCGGCGGACTTGGGCGGGCGGCGTCGCAGGAAGGGATGGCGCAGCATCTCCTTGAGAAGCCGCGGGTCGGGTGTGCCCCCGGCGGCCATCGCGCCGTCGCCGTCATACTGTCGCCTGCCCCGCGTGACAATGCGCACCAGGCCGTCGATCACCATGTTGCCCGGCCCGGTGTCGAAGGCCATCACGTCATCGGCTCCGCAGCGGGCGGGCAGGAACGTGAGGTTGGCGATACCGCCGATATTCTGCACGACGCGGCTGAGGCGATGGTGACGAAACAGCCGGTAGTCGGCGTAGGGCACCAGCGGCGCCCCCTGCCCGCCGGCGGCCATATCCCGCGGGCGAAAGTCCGCCACCGTGGTAATCCCCGTGCGATGGGCGATCACCGCGGGCTCGCCGATCTGCAGCGTGGACCGGATTATCCGCCGGCCATAGCGACGGCCTTGGGCCAGGTGGCAAATCGTCTGGCCATGCGAACCGATCAGGTCAATCGAACGCAAGGGGATACCCGCCTCCCGACACAGCGCGACGACGGCATCGGCGAAGAGCTCACCCAGCACGTGGTTGTAGTGGCAGATGTCGTCCAGGCGGGCCGATTCGGGTCGGCACAGGTCCAACACCGCCTTCCGTACCGCGGGCGGATAGGGATACACGTGGAACGCCACGAGATCGACCGCGCGGCCGTGGACGTCCACCACCGCCGCGTCCACGCCGTCGGCCGAGGTGCCCGACATGAGGCCGGCCACGCGAACGCGGCGTTTGGCGGCAAGCTGGGCCAGAGGATGACTCACCGGGCTCCTTTTCGATTCACAGTGTCGTCGGATGGCTTGCGGCGGATTATATGCTCACCCGCGGCGGCTCGCAACATCGGGCGATTGACCTTTACACATCGCACCGGAGATGGTACCAGTATGAGTTTGTTGAGAAATGTATGGGCCACAGAAACCGGCCCTTGTTGTCATTACCGCGAAGGTCGACGACGCGCCTTGGCGGGCGGGAATCCATGCTTTTCGGGCAGAGATACACCACACGTTGAGCGTGGACCCCGGATCAAGTCCGGGGTGACATTTTGTCAACAGGCTGATAGGCCCCGTGCGAGACGCGAACCAGCCAGAGACAGGCAGGTCCCGGAAGGATCAACCTTGATGCTGAGCCGCCGAGAAAAAGCAACCATGGGCAAGCCGGCCGCTCAGGCGTGGGGAGTGGGTTTTGTTCCGGTTCTGTGGCTGACGTGCTCGATCATGTCCGGCTGCGGCGTCGCGGCGGCGTGGGGACCCTTTGCCCGCGTCGAGCCCGGCATCGAGTACATCCATCGCCGCATCGGGGATGGGCCCCTGTCCATCCACGTCGTCAAGATCGACCGTTCACGAGAAGACTATCGGTTCTCATCCGCCCTGGCCGGTGGCACGGTCTATGGCCTGGCGGGCGTCAGTGAGCAGGTCGCGGCCCTGCCGGCCAACCTCGGACGGCCCCTCGCGGCGGTCAACGGGGACTTCTTCGTAATCCGGCCCGGCCCCTACCAGGGCGACCCCCAGGGCCTGCATATTGTGCAAGGGGAGTTGGTCAGTGCCGCCGTCGGCGACAGTTTGTGGATCGACGCCGAGGGCCGGCCACACATGGGACCCGTCCGGTCCCGATTCCAGGCGACCTTCCCGAATGGGTATCGCCTGGCGTTCGGCCTGAACCAGCAGCGGACCGATACGGCCGCCGTGTTGTACACGCCCACGATCGGGACCGGCACGCGCACGTCGGCGGGCCTGGAGCTGGTGCTGGAACCCTGCGAGGGTAGTCCGTGGCTGCCGCTGCGCGCGGGACAGACCTATCGTGCGCGAATTCACACCTTGAGCACCCGGGGCAACGCGTCACTGCGGGCGGACACCATGGTTCTGTCCATCGGCCCCGGTCTGATCGACCGGGTTGGGTCGCTCGAGGCGGGAATGGAGATCGAGTTGTCACTGGAGACCTCGCCCGACCTGACAGGCGTGCAGACGGCCCTCGGCGGCGGGCCCATCCTGCTGCGCGACGGTAAAGAGCCGACCTGGAAGCCAAACCAAGTCAAACACCCGCGAACGGTCATAGGCTGGAGCGATACACACTTCGTCCTGGTCGTCGTCGATGGCCGACAGCAGGGCCTGTCGATCGGCATGACGTATCCGGAGCTGGCGGCGTTGATGACCGAGCTGGCATGCACGCACGCCATGAACCTGGATGGGGGCGGCTCTTCGACGCTGTGGCTGGGCGGCCAGGTGATGAACCGCCCCTCAGACGGACGGGAACGCAAGGTGGCCAACAGCCTCATCCTCGTGGCGAGGCAACCTTGAAGCGGAAAGCGGAAAGCGGAAAACGGCAAACGGCGCACCGTGAGGCGCGGTGCATGATGTGGAGAACGGCCTGTGTCTGATGCACGCGAGCGAGCCAAGGAGTTTCTGACCCGGCAGAAGGCGTTTCGGCTGGGGACGCTGTTGACCGAGTCATCGCACCCCAAGACGCGGACGCTCTCGCAGACGATCCAGGCCGACGCGCGGGCGGGCATCGAACAACTGCTGTGGGTCGATGCCGACATCCCTCCGGCCCTGGCGCGCATTTTCGGCCAAGCCGGATTCGGCCGGTTGGTGGAGGCGTTCGCCGAGACGTTCCGTGCGGGCGGGCGGGTGTTTTTCACCGGCTGCGGCGCGACGGGACGGCTGAGTATCCTGCTCGAGGCGGCCTGGCAGAGGTTCTGGCGGGAGGCGAATGGGCGCGAGGAGGGGCTGTCGCGCCTGGCCGAAGGTATGATCGGCCGCTGCCACAGCATCATGGCCGGGGGAGACTTCGCCCTGATCAAGGCGGTGGAGGGCTTCGAGGATTTCCCGGATTTCGGCCGGCACCAGTTGCTGCAGGCCGGCGTGCAACGGGATGACATGGTCGTCGCGATCACCGAGGGCGGCGAGACCCCCTTTGTCATTGGCACGGCCTGGCAGGGCCTGGACAGCGGGGCCAAGGTCTTCTTCGTCTACAACAATCCCACCGAAAGCCTCCGTGAGCACGTGCAGCGCTCCCGCGAGGTGATCGACGAGCCGCGGATCACCAAGCTCGATCTGACGACCGGGCCGATGGCCGTCATGGGGTCGACGCGGATGCAGGCCGTCACGGTCGAGCTGCTGGTCGTCGGCGCCGCGATCGAGATCGCCATGGCGCGCGTGCTCGAGTCACATCTGTCCGCGACGGTGTTGCGACAACTTGGGCTGGCAGACCCATCCTGCGGCGATTACACGGAGCGTTTCACGGAATTGCTGGCACAACTGTCGGCCCCCCGCGCGGTCCAGACCATCGCCCGGGCGACGGAGTTCGAGCAGGGCCTGTACACGGATCACGGCCTGGTGACCTATGCCGCCGAGCTGAGTCTGCTGGACGTGCTCACGGACACGACCGAGCGATCACCCACGTTCATGGTGCCGCCGTTCCGCAAGCAGGGCGACACGATGGCGCCCGTCTCGTGGGCGTTCGTCAAAACGCCGTTTCATCCGACGCGTCAGGCCTGGGACGAGATGCTGCAGCGCGAGCCCCGAGGTCTGACGTGGGGCCCGAAGGACTACGAATCGATCAACGCCCCAGCCGCCCTGCAGGCCCGGCCGCCCAAGCTCGACAACAGCGAGATCTATCGCTTCCAGATCGGTCACGAGCCGGACCCGTCCCGGACGGATGCGCCCGACTCGGCGCTGGTCACGGTCGCCGTGACGCAGGAGGCCGAGCGTCTCCATCACGCGGCGTTGGAGCGCTTTCAGGGATTTCGGCGGACCGGCGCGATCACCGCGGGCCCAACCAAGCCCCGCCTCGACGCGGATGAGCACTTTCACATCCGCTGCGACCTGCCCACCTCGCCGCTGCGGTTGTGGGAGCACCTGGTCGTCAAGCTCGTGCTGAACACGATGTCGACGGCCACCATGACGCGAATGGGTCGGGTGATCGGCAACGCGATGGTGTGGCTGTCACCGAGCAACAAGAAACTGATCGACCGGGGCTGCCGCCTCCTGGTCCAGGTGACCGGCTGCCCTTACGAAACGGCCTGCGAGGTCTTGTACGAGGCCATCGACGAGGTCACCGCCCGAGCCGACGCGGGCGAGGAAGTGCCCTCACCGGTGGCGCTGGCGATAGAGCGACTGTCCGAGAAGGACCGCTCCTGAGGTTGGCCCCCGTCGGCAGGTTTTTCGGGTGAGCGACCCAGCGACTATGAGATGATGGACAATACTGCGAACCCGCCGACGGCATTGGACAATGGGGAGAAACCCATGAAACCGATCTGCGCGTTGATGCACTTGGCGATGTTGTCCTTCTTGATCAGCGGCTGCCGCATGGATGGGCGGTACCGCCGCGACGAGCGGTTTGCCCCCATCGACGACGTGACGACCGAGGAGATAGAGGCCGGGCATATTCCCGGCGCCGTGATCCTGGTCGGCCAGGGCGACCGCATCCTCTACTGGGAGGCATTCGGCGACGCCGTAAGAGAACCGTACCTCGTGCCGATGACCAGAGAAACGGTGTTTGACCTGGCTTCGCTCACCAAACCCATTGCCACGGCTACATCCATTCTCATCCTCGCCGACCGCGGCCGCCTGGACTTGGACGACGCCGTGGGTAAGTACCTGCCGGCGTTCGCCTGCAACGGGAAGCAAGAGGCCCGCATCCGCCATCTGCTCACGCACACCTCCGGCGTGCCCGCTTACACGAGCGCGGCGGCGTTGGAGCGCGAGTATGGCCGGCCCTGTCCCGACAAGGTGATCGAGAAGATTTGCGGCTTGGCGGCAATGAGTCCGCCGGGGGAGAAGTTCCGTTATAGCTGCCTGGGCTACATCACCCTGGCCCGGATCGTGCAAATCGTCACCGGGCAGGACATCGATGTCTTCAGCCGCGAGAACATCTATGAGCCCCTGGGCATGACGCATACCTCGTTCAACCCGCCGGCATCATGGCAGGCGGGCATCGCGGGGACAACCGTTGTGGATGGCCAGCCGCTGCGGGGTACGGTCCATGACCCGCTGGCTCAGCTCATGGATGGCCTGGGCGGCAATGCCGGGCTTTTCAGCACGGCCGACGACCTGGCCCTGTACTGCCGGATGCTGTTGAATGGCGGGACGCTCAATGGCCGCCGGATCCTCAGCCCCGAGGCCGTCGCCCTGCTGACCAGCCCCCAATCGCACGGCCGGGCGTTGGGGTTCGATGTCAGCTCCGGTTACGCCTGGGTAAAAGGCCCCCACGCCTCCCCGCGGGCCTTCTGTCACACCGGTTACACGGGCACGTCCATCGTCTGCGACCCGGCGAGCGATGCGTACCTGATCCTTCTGACCAACCGCGTACATCCGAACGACAAGGGCCGCTCGAAGCCCATCCGCGAAAAGACCGCCGAGATCGTCTTCGGCATACTCGCTCCCTGAGCTCGCGCAGGCGCCCCGCAGCCTGACCCTACTCGACCGCCGACAGGTGATACGCGGCCCACGTGTGGGCGCCGTTGAAGTTCAGGGCCTGCTCAAATTGATTCTTCGCCTCGTCGCGGCGACCCTGGAGCATCAACCCCAGCCCCAGCAGGTAGTGGGCCTCGGCCCGCTGGGTCTGCCGCGTGGCCTGCTCGCCGAACTTGGCGAAGAAGTCGACCTTGCCGTCCGCCGAGAGCCTGTCCGTCGCCGCCTGCACGAGGTCCCGCGTCCACGCCTCGGCCCGATCCCGACGCCCCAGCTCGCGCAGCGCCAGAACCTGATAGTAACGTTCTGCCGACGTGCCCGACGTCCGTCGCTCGGCGGCCCTTTCGAAGACCCGCCGTGCCTCCTCGGTTCGATCCAGCGCCGCAAGGGCCCGCCCGATGTGGTAGTCCACCTGTGCCATCCGCCGTTCGTTCCGCGGGCCCTCCTGGGAGAGGTTCTCCGGATAGCGGCCGGCCGCCTCGAAATCGGCCAGGGCTTCCTCGGCCCGTCGCTGGCGCAATCGCTCCATCCCGCGCAGGAGGTGCGCATCGACGTAGGCGTCGCCCAGTTCGCGGCCGCCGCCCTCGGCGATGAAGAACCGGTTATCCGCCAGCAAGCCGATGGCCTCATCGGTCCGGCCCATTCGCACCAGCAGGGTGATCCGCCGGATCAACAGGTCCTTGCGCCGCATGATCGTATCCACGCGGGTCTCAAGGACCTGCAATCGCTTCGCCGGGGGCGTGTTGGCCCGCTCATAAAGATCATCCAGCTCGATGTAATACCGCGGATCATCGGGATGGCGGGCCATCGCCTGTTCGTAGCTCTGGATGGCCTTGACCACATCCTGTCCGTGGCGGAAGTACCCCCAGCCGAGGTTTCGATGCACGACACCGAGCGTGGGGTCCAGCGTCCGCGATCGCGCCCAATGCGCGATCGCCTCATCGGGCTGGAGCTCATAGAGCAGGTTGCCCAGATAGTAGTGCGCCCGCGCATCGGCCGGATCGGCCGCAATCGCCGCCTGCAGCACATCCACCGTCTCCAGCCGGAACGGGAAACAGTAATCCACCGGCAGCCGCCCGGCGGTCTCGAACGCCTCTTTCGCCTCGGTAGCCAGGCCCTTGCGCTGATAGAGATAGCCCAGGTAGTAATGCAGCACAGGATAACCGGCGGCGGGACTCTTGTGCTCCAAAGGCCGACGCAGCACGTCGATCGCCTCGTCCCAAAGACCGCCATCCATATAGTCCGTCGCCAGCTCGAGATACGCCTGCACATCGTCCCGCATCCGCTCGGTTTGACGCCGCCGCACGCCGGCCGCGTGGCTCGCGTTGCCCGCGGCCGAATGCGCCAGGTGCAACTCATTCATGGCCAGAAAATCAAGCGGATCGTCGGCCAGCACTTGCAGAGGCAATCTGTAGGCCTGCTCGTATCGACCCAGATGACGCAGGATCATGGCGCGTGCGTTGAGGGCCCGGGTGTCGCGGGTGTTGGTCGAAAGGCTCTCGTCGATCTGTTCCAGTGCCGCGGCGAACTGTCCCCGCCGGCAGGACAGCATGGCGAGCTGATAGTACGCCGCCGAGTGAAACGCATAATCCCACGTGGCGCGGTAGAAGGCCTCCTCCGCCGCCTCGAAACGCCCCTGGGCCTTCAGGGCCAGTCCCAAGTGGTAGTAGGCCTCGGTATTGCCCGGGCGCGTGTACTCGGCGCTGAGCCGCCGGATCGCGCGGCGCAGGTGCTCTTCGGCCAAGGCGTATTGCCCCCGCTGGTTGTGGTTGATCCCGACGATGGTGTTGGTCCGCGAATCGTCGGGGTCGCGGCGCAGGGCCTCCTGGTAGTAATCGAACGGATCGAGGCTGGGGTTGTGGATCTGTTCGATACGCAGACCCGTCAGGTACAACTCTTCGACGGTTTCGATGTCCTTCGGCGCCGGCGGCTGCTTGACGACCGGGGGCAGCGCATCCACGGGCGCCCGCTCGATGGGCTGGTACTCGACGAGTGTCCGCCCATCGGCGTCGATGAGCATGGCCTTGAGATCGATGCTCGGCGTGTCCTCGGCCAGCGTAAGCGTGCGGATACAGGGGCGGTCGGGGGCCATGTCCAGCGTCTCATCAAGCAGGACCTTGTCCCCGGCCTTGAGGACGGCGCGGGCGCCTTTGAGTGGTCGCGTCGCGTGGAATCCGAGCTTGGCCTGCCCGCCCGTGCATTCCAGATTGACCGCGGCGTCCAGAGTCGCCCGCTGGAAGCCGCCGATGCCGCGTATGGGATACCAGTACTGCGTGAACGCCTTGACCTCGTGGGGCTTGATCCAACTGTAGTCCGGCTGATTGTCCGAAAACGCCCCGACCATCAGTTCGGCATAGGGCCCATCGTTATCCGTCAGTACCTTCGTGTCCCAGATACTGCCCGGCGCCCATTCCCACAACTTGGCCCCACAGACGACATGATGATCACCGACGTGCACCACCCCGGCGTCGGCCCGGTGGTCGTAACCGCCCATGAAGTCCTCCTGCAGGTCCCACGCGAAGCACGACACCGGCTTGGGATGGTTCTTCCACCAGCTCAGGTCCACACCGGTATAGTCCGATCCGCGATACCACCCCCGGCCGATGGGCCAATGGACGAAGTCGTTCTTGGAGTGGTACGTCGCCACCTGCACGCTCGGCGGGAAGATGATCTGATAGTCCTCGTTCACGTGGACGGCCACATTCGCCCAATACAGAATGGAATGCGGCTGCGGGCTTCGGTTGAGCATCCGCACACGGGCCTCGACGTAGGATCGGCCGGGGTACAACGTCAGGCCGATCACCCATCGCATGCGATGCCGCCGCTCGGTCTCGGCCAGCCAGATCGTCTTGCTGCCGTCCCGGTTCTCGCTGAGGGTGTAGTCCACCGGCATGTGCGTCGTGTTTCGGTGATGGTGAAAGACGCACCACTCCACGCCACCGCTGATCCAGGCCCCCAGCATGCCGATGAGGGCCGGCTTGATCACGGTCTGGCGATAGAAGAACTCATAGCCGTTGGTCTTATCCGTCGCCGAGAACAGCCGCCCGCCGATCTCGGGCAGGACGCACAGCCGCACGTACTCATTTTCCAGGTACAGGGCGGTGAAGGTCTGCTCCTCGCTCTGGCCAGTAATCCCGTCCAGCAGCGGATACGGATACACCCGTTTCTGGGCGCCCTGGTAGGATTCGCCCCTGTAGAACATTGGGTTCGGGTCGGGCGACTCGAGGCGATAGGATGGCAATGTGAGCGGTTCCTCCCAGACCCTGACCGACGATTCGCCGCCCATGGCCGATGCGACCAGGGATGGCGCGCCCCCCAGCCCGAGACAGAGTCCCATCAGAACGTGTTTCAACATGCGATGTACCTTTCATTGAGGACGGCCCCCCCTGCCGGAGAGAACCGTTTGACCGATGGAGTGGGGCCCCTCACGACTTCATCCCTGCGGCGATTGCCGCTCCTGAATCACATACTCGTCAGGCCCAATCCTTTCGTGGCATCACCCTTTTCCTTCGTGGCGTGTCGCTGGTCATGCTAGACCGACAACGCTGGAACGTCAAGCTTCTTCGACGACGGTGGATTCGGTCTCGGCGATCCGTTACAATCGTGCCGCGGGCCGCCGGGGGCGCCGACCAGACCCCCGGCGGAGGGATACGAATGAGCACCTAAGTCAATCGGGTTGGCCGGCATGAAACGATGGATTGCGATCTGGGCAACGGCGTCTCTGCTCATCGTCATCGGCTCGGCGCTGCTGTATCTCTGGCTGGCGTCCGACGCCGCATGGGACCTCGGCCTGCGGCTGCCCGGTGCCGATGACCGCGTCGCCGAGGCCCCGACGACCGGCGCGCCGACCGAGATCACCGGCACGCTGCAAACGTTCAACGGACAGCCCTCGAACCTGCCGGGCCAGTGGCCAAGGTTCCGCGGCCCGGAGTACGACAATATCTGCCGTCAGGAGGTGCCGCTGGCCCGGTCCTGGCCCGAGGGCGGTCCGCCCGTGCTTTGGAGCGTGGCGCTGGGCGAGGGTTACGCGGGTCCGGCCATCAAGAATGGCCGGGTCTACGTGATCGACTACGACCGCCCCAACGGGGCCGACGTCATCCGCTGTTTTTCCCTGGACGATGGCGCTGAGATATGGCGGTATTCCTACCCCGTCGTGATCAAGCGATTCCACGGCATGAGCCGCGCGATCCCCACGGTGACCGATGAGGTCGTCGTGGCCATCGGGCCCAAGTGCCACGTCACCTGTCTGGACGCGGACAGCGGCCAGTTTCGCTGGATGATCGACATGGTTGGTAAGTACGGGGCGACTGTGCCCTTGTGGTACGGCGCCCAATGTCCGGTCGTCGAGGACGGCAAGGCCATCCTCGCCCCCGGCGGCGACGAGGTACTCATGATGGCCGTCGACGTGCAAACGGGCGAGGTCGTCTGGACCTGCCCCAACCCGGATGGCTGGGTCATGACCCACTCGTCGATCCTGCCGATGACTTTCGCGGGACGGCGATTCTACGTCTACTGCGCCGGTGACGACCGGCGGGGCGGCGTGATCGCCGTCGACGCCCGGGACGGCTCGGTGGTGTGGAAGATCACGGACTGGAAGGTCCGCACCAACGTCCCCATGCCCGTACGGGTCGGCGAGGACCGCCTGTTCTTCTGCGCCGGCTACGGCCAGTACGATTCCGGTTGCATGATGCTGCGGCTCAGCGAAGAAGGCGGAACCATCCGACCCGAGGTGGTTTACATCCGGGATATCGAGGTGTTCGGCTCGATGCAGCAGACGCCCATCTGGTATGAGGGGCATCTGTACGGCGTGCGGATTACCGACAAGCAACTGCTTTGCATGAACGATCAGGCCGAGGTTGTGTGGGGCAGTTCGACCGCGGTCACGTTCGGCCATGGGCCTTACGCCATCGCCGACGGCCTGATCTTCGCGATGGATGACGAAGGCCTGCTGCGCCTGGCCCAGGCGACGGCCACGGGCTACGTGCAACTGGCCGAGGCCCGTGTGCTGAACGGCCACGAATCCTGGGCGCCGTTGGCCTTCGCCTCCCGGCGACTGCTGGTGCGCGACACGGAACACATGGTCTGCCTGGACATCGCGGCGCGCTGAGCGGCAAGGCAAGATGGCTCGCTGTATGCCGGAGGAGGCACCGATGCCTTTGAACGTCAGGGACGACCGGGGATGAATACCAAACGCGTCGGCGTGCTGGCGGTGTTGGGCGCCGCGGTGATGTGGGCGCTGGAGCCGAACTTCGCCAAGCTGGCCTACGCCAGCGCGGGCGTGCTGGAGACTTCCGCCGTCCGCACAATCACCGTCGTGCCGATCGCCCTGGCGTGGCTGGTGATGACCCGATCCAGCCTGCGGCTGGGACCTCGCTGGCCGGCCATGGTGTACGTGGGGCTCATGGCCGCGGCCGGCGCGGACGTGATCTACCTGTGGGCCCTTTCGCTGGCCGATTACCCGGTGGTGAACGCCGTCCTGATCGGCCATCTGCAACCGGTCTTCGTCGTCCTCATGGGGCGGATACTCCTCAAGGCGGAACGCCTCAACCGCCTGGATTACATGGGCATCGGGATTATGGTTGTCTCCAGCCTGCTGGTGGCGACGCGAACATGGGAGCACCTGCGACGCTTGCAGTTCGGCGTGGCGGGCGATGGGCTGGTCCTGGTGGCCACGCTGTTGTGGGCCTCGACGACACTGGTGGCCCGCCGGTATCTGCGGGGACTCTCGGCGGGCACGGTGACGTTCTGGCGGTTCGCCATCGGGGCGGCGGTTCTGTGGGCGGTGCTGGTCATCCGCTCACGGCCGGTGGTGCTGAACGGTTATCAGTTCATGGTTGGTGTGGTCGTGGCCGTCGGAACGCTGCTGTACTACGTGGGACTGAACCGCATCAAGGCGGCGCAGGTCTCGGCGATTGAGCTGAGCTCGCCGTTTTTCGCGGCGGTGCTGGCCTTTCTGGTTCACGGGGAGCGTCTGACGGTCATGCAGGCCGCGGGTATGATCCTGCTGGCCGGAGGAATCGCCTGCCTGGCCCGGCGGGAAACCGTGCTGGATTGACGGCCGCCCGACGCCGGTCCGCCGCCGCATCGCAAGCTGGCCGCCCGGCCCTTCACCCACTCCAACCCACAAGATCAAATACCTGAAAAAGTACTTGTGCGCCAGATTCCTGTCCAGTAGAATTAGGTCTCTTTGTGCGGATACCGGAGAAAATGGTGTGATGGAACAGGTGAAAGGGAGGAACGATGAAAACCGTTTCACGAGCGACTCTGGGGATGGTACTGGTGGCAACCCTCTGCGGTGCGGCGTCGGCAGCGCATTGGCGCATCGTGCAGTTGACCGACAACACCGTCGACGATCACGGACCGCGGATCAGCGCCGGGCACGTCGTCTGGGCGTCCAAGGTGGACACCGATTACGAGATCATGTACTACGACGGCCACACAACGCAACAACTGACCGCCAACGACGTGGACGATCTATCGCCCTGCATCTCGGTGGTCGATCCTAACGTGACGGTTTGCTGGCATGCCGTGGTTGGACCGGGGCGAACGCGGGAAGTCTTTTACTTCGATGGGGCGCAGATCGCCCGCCTCACGGACAATTCGTGGGATGATCGGGAGGCGGCCTGCTGGGATCGGCACATCGTCTGGCGGCAACGCACGGATCGCACGGATTGGGAGCTGTTCGATTACCACCCGCGCCATGGGGTGCGGCGTCTGACGGACGATGAATTCGATCACGGCGATTATGCCGTCTGGGGCCCGTTCGTCGCCTGGGCCCGAAACACCGGGTTTGAGCGGGAGATCTGGTTTTACGATGGGACTGCGGCTCAAAAAATCACATCCGGCGACGCGGCCGTCAACCTGCCCGTGTCGCTGTCGGGCGGGCACGCGGCCTGGCTGCAATGGGCCGACGGCAACTGGGAGGTGTTCGACTATCACGTCGGCGGCCATTATCGGCGGCTGACGTTCGGCGACCACGATCACCACGGCCCCGTGGTCTTCGACGAGACCATCGCCTGGTCCCGTGGTCAGGACGACCACGAGGAGATTCTGTACTACGATGGACAGCAGGTGCGTCAGTTGACGTATAACGGGGCACGCGACAGGGACGTGCGCCTCGCAGAGCGGTGGGTGGTCTACCTGTGCTCCGACCCGGAGACAGAACGGTCGGACGTGGTGGTATACGACCTCCAGCGCGGATATGAGACGCCGCTGGCCGGCCCGTATGACCAGAACCGGGACCCCCACATGGACGGCGATGCCATCGTCTGGATGGGCTGGGACGGCGAGGATTACGAGATCATGCTGGCCGTCGCCTGCGAGGAGATGCCCGGCGACACCAACGGCGATTGCGTCGTAAACCTGCTCGATCTGGCCGACGTGGCCGGCGACTGGACCCGCTGCACCGCCCCCGATCCCTATTGCCCCTGACCGATTCGCATAAGGGGCTGGCAGGGAAGCGCGTGCTACGCTAGAATGACGCCTGTCAGGGACTTGACGGAAGGACATGGGTCTATGGGAGCAATTGCGACGGCGGGATCTCTGAGTCGTCCGGTAGCGGCGAGGGAGAAACTGTACGCCCGGTTCGAAGGCTGTCTGGAGGTAAACCCTGATCTCGACCGCAGACTGGTGAGCTTCCAGGCCAACCGCGGCCTGCCCTTTTACCGCTGGCTCAAGTACAAGGAGGGCTTTTCGGCCCGCCTGGTGGAGTACCTGATCGAGAGGGTGGGACCGCCGAGGGGCCTACTGCTGGACCCGTTCGCGGGGACGGGCACGGCCCTGTTCCAGGCGCAGGTGATGGGGTGGAATGCCCTCGGGATTGAACTGCTGCCACTGGGGGTTTTTGCCATCGAGGCGAGGCTGGCCGCTCAATCCGTCAAGCCGGCCACGTTTCGAGCCGCCTTGGAGCACATTGACGGTATCCGTTGGGAGGACCATTTCGATGAGGGGTGTCGTTTCCCCCATGTTCCGATAACCCAAGGGGCGTTTCCACCCGCCACAGAGCGCGCCATTGCCGGATACCGGGCGTATTGTTCTCGGCTGACCCATGCGGACGTGCGTAAGCTGTTCGATCTCGCAGCGCTGGCCGTCCTTGAAGAAGTCAGCTATACTCGGAAGGATGGACAGTATCTGCGGTGGGATCACCGTGCGAGCAAGCGGGGCGTGAAATCCAGTTTCCACAAAGGGCGCATCGGTTCGTTTGACAAGGCGGTGCGTCAGAAGCTCCAAGAGATTCTCGCGGATTTAGAAGGACGCCATGGGGAGCGCAGCCTGTTTGAATCGGCCGTCCGGGGGACTCCGCCGGGCACGCTGGATGCGAGGAAGGGCTCTTGCCTTGAAATTCTCTCGCAACTGCCGGCCCGCCACATCGATATGGTCATCACCTCTCCGCCCTACTGCAACCGCTACGATTACACGCGAACGTATGCGCTCGAGCTGGCGTATTTGGGGATCGACGAGGTAGGAATCAAGGATCTTCGACAGGCCATGTTGTCCTGCACGGTCGAAAACAGGGCCAAACGCGCCGAGCTGCGTGAGGCGTACGCACGCCGTGACCAAGAGAAGGCGGCCGCCCAAGTCGAAGATGTTTTCGCCGCACAGGACGCCCTTCACGAGGTGATCGAAATCCTGCGGCACCTGGCGCGAGAGGGGCTCTTGAACAACGCCAACATCCCCGCCATGGTCCAGAATTACTTCTACGAAATGTGTTTCGTCCTGTATGAGATGGGGCGAGTCGTTCGGCCCGGCGGGAAGATCGTGATGGTGAACGACAACGTGCGCTACGCGGGCGAGGAGGTTCCCGTCGACATGATCCTCAGCGACATGGCGGGCCGGTTCGGCATGTCGACCGATTGCATCTGGGTCCTGGCCCGGGGGAAAGGCAACAGTAGCCAGCAGATGGGCAACCACGGGCGGCGTGAGTTGCGAAAATGCGTGTACGTGTGGACCAAACAATGACGCAAACCGGCGAACGAGGCAGCCATGGCGCGGCGTACCCCGGATAGGCACCTCCTCGACGCGCTGTCCAGGGCCTATATGGCCCGGGCGAAGCTCTTCCACAATGGCCTGAGAGCCTCGCGGATCGATCTGTTGTTCGCGGAGATCGACGCTATCGACGGCGGGCCTTTGGACTGGACTGACGCGACACTCGGTGTATCGGCCAGCGCCCTCCAGCGCGTCCGAGACACGGGGGGATCACCTCATCAGGTATTCGCCCACCCCGACGTAATCGTCCAGCGTCCCCACCTGATTGCGTATTATCGCAATGTGGTTACGATCTCCAAGAAGGGGATTGCCCAGATGCTCTGGCCCACCAACGGTTATGAAGCCAAGAAACGGACCACGATGGACAGGGATCTCGCCGTGACCCTGTGCCGCACGCTCAATCAAATCTTGAGCGGCGTCATCGACGAGACGCCGGGCTACGACGTGCAATTGAGTCGTCAAGCCGTTCTCGCCGAGATCGGCACGGAGCTCCAGGGGGCGTGGGCCAACACCGTCGGACAGGGGGCGGCTCGTGAAGTCGAGCGCATGTTTGCGGGTTATCTCGATGAGCATGAATGGGGTCGAGACGACGGCGCCCACACGTACACGCTGCGCAACGGGTGGCGGATCGTCTTCAGCAATGAACCCGACGTGGCCTTCTTTGACGCCGCCGGTGTCAAACAGATCGCTATCGAAATCAAGGGCAGTCTGGACACGGCTGGGGCGCAGACCCGCTACGGCGAGGCCAAGAAATCCTTCGCGAAACAACTGCAGGAAAACCCGCGATGTCACACCGTGTACCTCGCGAGCTGTTTCACGGACGCGGTAATCCGGCAAATCCGAAGCGATGGCCAGGTACGGGAGTGGTTCAATTTGACGTCGATCCTCTACGACGAAGAGGAACGCCGCCGTTTCCTGCAACGTGTCTTTCACATTGTCAGCACACCGGCATAATGTGGATGTTCATGGAGCGCAGTGTGGGCTTGAGTCCGGCGTAGCTGGACAATTCAGAGTTTTTTTACAGGAAAATTGGCGATGTTGGCCCAGGGCGTCGGTCGGTGCACATCGCCACGATGACCGCCGGCGACTGGACCAGCTGCACCGCCCCCGATCCCTATTGCCCCTGACTACTCGGACTCGACTGGCCCCAGCCGCAGGGTTGCGGACCTGGCTGCATGCGCGATATACTCCAGGTCCGGACGTCATGAGGGATATGTGTCTAGAGCGGCGGGGCAAGATATGAGTAAGATGTGGAGGGTTTTGGTTATTGCGATCGCGGTGTGTCCAGCGGCCCTGAGCATGGCCGCCCGATGGAATCCGCAAACGGTCGACTGGAAGAAAAACCCCAACCCCCAGATGGGAGACTGGGGATTTGGCCGGCCGGGGTACCCCGAGGGCCTTTACATTCACGGTATCACCGTCAAGGCCGGACAACCGGTGACGAACCCCGTCATCTACGATAACGATGTGTTCGATGATGTTTTCGACGATGAACTCTGCTTCGTCATGGCCGGCCTGGGCCGGATGAACCTGGTCGGCCTGATCGTCACACCCGTACTGACGGATTTCTGGGAGTTCAGCAAACCGCAGTGGAAGAAGACCGCCCACGAGTCTCGCGACCGGGCCAGGGCCTCCGGCATTCGCATGGACAGGATCCCGCCGATCACGGTCGGCACCGAGGCCGAAAGCGAGAAGGCCGGCGAACGGAAGGATTCAGCGGGCGCCCGACTGTACGTCAAGCTCATCAACGAGCATTTCCGCAAAGACCCGGAGCACCCGGTCATCGTCAGCATCGGCGGCCAGGGCGCGACCTTGGCTTCGGCCTTTTGCATCGATCCGTCGATTGCCGAAAAGTGCATCGTGTACTATACGGACATCCGCGTCTACAACGGCCATTACCAGTGGGCCTCCCGCCTGATCGCCCAGAACTTCCGTGTGGTCAGTTGGGGGGATGACCACTGGTGGATTCCCAAGAAGGCGCAGAACGAATGGCGCGTCCTGCCCCGCCCAGAGCACGCCGAGGCCAAGGACAACGGCCCCAACAGCGGCGAATGGCGAGAACTCAGTAAGATGCAGGTGCCGCTGCTGGATCACATGGTGCATCAGTTCCAACATCGTGGGGAGTATATCAAGCCCGATCGCAAGGCGGACTGTTACGGCGATGGGACGTTTCTGCACGCCTGGCTGCCGGGGATGTTCGAGGACGCCGCGCTCATGGAGGTGCGGGGCGGGCAAGTCTTGCACATCACCCGATTCACCGAGAAGGGTGAACGGATGGTCAAGGAGTTCACCTTGTCGATGTTCTTGAATCCCAAGGCCTACGCCGCCCGCTGATGAGGAGGCTGTTGTGCCGTCGGGCCGGACGAACGGAGCCTGAGAGTTTGGGAGACGTTTATGAGCGAACGCAACGCGGTCTTGAGTCTGGCGGCGCATCCGGATGATGCGGAGTTCTTCTGCGCGGGCACGCTGACGTTGTTGGCCGAGCGGGGCTGGTCGGTGCACATCGCCACGATGACCGCCGGCGATTGCGGCACGGTGCAGTACAGCCGGGAGGAGATCGCCCGGATCCGACGCAACGAGGCGGCGGCCGCCGCGGCGCTGATCGGCGCGACGTACCACTGCCTGGAGTGCGACGACGCCTTCGTGATGTACGACCGCCCGACGCTGCTGAAGGTGATCGCCCTGATCCGACGGGTGCAGCCGGCGATCGTGCTGGCCCCGTGCCGCGAGGACTACATGACCGATCACGTGCACACGAGTCGCCTGGCGATGACGGGCTGTTTCTGTGGGGGCGTGGTCAATATCGATACCGGCGACGCCCGGCCCTTTGAGCCGACGCCGCACCTGTACTATACCGACCCCCTGGAAGGCAAGGACATCTATGGCCGTGATGTGCCGCCGAGCCTGGTGGTCGACGTGGCCGACGTGTTCGAGACCAAGCGGCGGATGCTGGCCTGCCACGCCAGTCAGCGGGACTGGCTGCTGACCCACCACGGGGTCGATGAGTATATCCAGATGATGGAGCGGCTCAGCCAGGCCTGCGGCCGGCGGGCCGGCGTGGCGTATGGCGAGGGCTTCCGTCAGCACCTGGGCAGTGCGTTCCCGCAGGATGATCCACTCAGCGCGGCGCTGGGCCCGGCCGCGCACCGGTTATAGGAGGCCAATCATGGCGCGACGACGCAGTCTTCTGGCGCCCCAATGGTGGGACTATACGACGCTGGACGAGGCTATTTTGAAAGAGGCCGCCGGCTTGAGTCCGGAGGATATGCTCGGTCTGAGCCGCGAGGGGTTCACGGTCAAGTTCTACGACACGCTGGAGGACTTCTACCTGGCCGAGGCGCTGGAGTACATCAGCGCCTGGCGGCAGGCGACGGCGGACAATCCGGTGGGCATCTGCGGGCCGATCGGCCCGACCGAGCAGTTGCCCTTGGTCGCGCGGCTGGTCAACGAGCTGGGCCTGACTTTGCGGCACGCACACTTCTGGGGGATGGATGAGTGGTACCGCGATGGCCGCGCGGTGGACCCGAGCCACCCCCTGTCGTTCGAGCGGGCGGATCGGGAGCTGTGTTTCGACCGGATCGATCCGCGGCTGCGGATGCCGGAGGAGAATCTGCACTTCCCCAAGGCCAACGTCAGCGCGTACGTGGGAAGCTGGCGACACGTGCGCTGCGCCGTCATGCAGGGTGGCCAAGGCGACATCAAGCACTGGGCCTTCAACGACCCGGTCCGGCGGGAGGGCCCCTGGCGGGACGAGCCGCCCTCGCCGGAGGAGTACCGCGAGCTCTCGACGCGGGTGGTCGACCTGCACCCCGTGACGATCATGCAGAACGCACGGACCAGCGGCGGCGGCGTGGTGACCGGCGTACCCACCCAGGCGATCACGGTGGGCCCCGTCCAAACCTGGCAGGCCGAGAAGGTCTCCATCTGGCAGGCCGGCACGCACGACAACCCGTTCGGAATGCGGCTGACGACGCTGATGATCGGCCAGCGGATCGCCGACAGTGCCGTGCCCATGTCGCTGCTGTCCGATCATCCGAACGTGCAGTTCAACTTCTACCGGCCGGGTCTGGGCACCTGCCGCGTGGAGATGCACTGACCGCCCGGCTCAAGGTCGTGGCCCGGCTGCGTACGCACCCGGGCCGTCGGCCATGATGTCGTAGAGCCGCCGCAACGCCTCACGGATATTGCCGTTGTACTGTCGGTACAAGCCCTCCAGAGCGGAGCGGTCGGGACACGAAGGGGCGTTGGGACCATCGGCGATTAGGAGCCGTTCGACCAGCCGGCACAGCAGCGCTGCATCGGTCCGGCAGGTTACCCACGTCGGTAATCGTCCCGGACGATGCGCCGTAATCACCAGCCCCCGATCCCGGCGCAGGATCGCTCGCCGGATACGCCGCCATGCCAGGGGACCCAAGTGATCGGCCCCGTCGAGCAGCAACACATCGAAGGTCTGCTCCAGCACCGCAGTCACCTCCGACCGCGGTGGCCGCACATCGACACTGCAGAACAGCCGAGCCACCCGCAGTCCGCGTCGCGCCAGGTGATCGGCGAGGGTGTCCAGCAGCGTGGTCTTGCCCGATCCGCACGGGCCGACCACGGCGCCGCAGAAATGCATGCCTTCGAGGCGATCGAGCAGTTGCGGCCACGTGGCCTCAAGCGGCTGGTAACACAGCGTCGTGATGCGGTCCACGCGGAACGGATTATCGCGGGCCGGCCGCATGGTGCATGTCCTCACGCCGAACGGTTGCCGAGCATGACCTCGCGCCCGGTCGGCGAGAGGGTGAACTCCACCCGCGCGACATGGTCACCGGGCTCGGCGACGGCCTCGACGGCCCAAATCAGCGAGATTAACCGGCCGGAGAAGCTGTACGGCCCGTTGGGCAAGGCAAAACGAAATGTGCGGGTCTCGGATGGGGCCGGCGACTCGAAGGTCAGGTTCTCCGCCAGGCCCGTGTCCTCATCGCCCTTGCCGCGGGTATACCAGAACAGCCGCAACTCGACCTTGTCCGGGCGATCATCGAAAAGCCATCGGACCGTACCGGTCAGGTCCTCGCCCGGTCGGCACTCGGTTTGGCCGCCATCCAATTCGATATCCAGTGTTCCAGTCATGATCGGTGTCCTGATGACCGGCCGCCCTCCAGCGGGCGCGGCGCGACGGTGATTTCGTATTCGTCCTTCACATCCGGCCAGCGGGCGATGTCGCCGCGGACCGTCAGCGACCAGATGATCTTGTTATGGTCCGCGCGAAACGAGTGCATGGTATCGCCCGGAATGCGCAGCGTCGTCTGGCCATAGGCCATCTGCGAGCTGTCCGTCGTCGAGACCAGCGTCTCTTCGTAGAAGGTATTCTTGTCGGTGTAGGTTTTTGTACCGCGGCGGTAGCGGGCCTCCTCGCGGCCACTGAGCGTAATCGTCAGGGTGCCGATCCGCTCCACCCGGCCGAAGATCTCCCAGTCCAGCGGCACCGAACCACCCAAGGGAATCGTCGCCGTCCCCACCGTCAGCTTCGCACGGGGGTTGAACAGGGCCAGGAGTTGGTACAGCACCGCCCCCACCGTTACGAGCCCGACCAGAGCGAAGGGAACCAGAAACAGCGTCAGACCCCATTCGGGCCGCCCCCGCTGAAAACCGCGCACCGCGTTGATGAGAAAAACGGACAGGATGCCGTTCCAGATCGCCGCGAAGACGATCACGCCGATCAGCTTGCCCCATCGGCCATAAGGGGCTTTGAGGACCACCGGGCCCGCCGGTCCGCCAACCGCCAGGCGGTACTCGTTATCCACTCCCTGGGCGCTCTGTGTCGTGGCCTCGGGCAGCCAGTCGGCCTGGGTAAGCCGTCGGGCCTTGCGCCGCGCGGCCCGCGTCACGCCGATCATACCCCCCACGCCCACCACGACAAACACCGCCGGGATCAGGCCGAACAGCATCGTCAGCGAGAACCCCCGGTTCAGTACGGCCTGGCTGGGGTCCTTGGGATTGACGTAGCAGACCAGATTCTCGGCACGCAGGTAGGCATTGACGATGTCCTGTTTGCCGCGGCGGCCGCTGCTGGAACCGGTCATGAAATTGTAGCGGTCGGACTTATAGGTGTGGCCGTCAACCTCGTACTCGTAAAGAATATCGATGCTGTAGGTGGTGCCGTCACTGTCGGAATGCGAGCGGACCTTTCCGTGAAGGATGGTGCAGGCCACGGCGGGCCAGTCCTGTGCCCCGATGATCCGTATCACCGGCAGGATAAACAATGGAATCAAGAAGCCGAACCCCGCCAAGGCGAAGAGGGCGAAAAAGCCCACGCCCAGCGCGGTGCCCTTGCTCTTCCTGACCGCCGCGTTGGACACGGACTGCACCGTCCGCCTGCCTGGCCGCCAAAGGGCATACAGCCCTCCCGCACCGATCAGCACGAACAGCAGGGGAAACAGCGCCACCAGACCGAACCAGGGGCTCTGCCGTTTGAGCACGGCGTAGACGGGTTGTTCGGGATCGACGTAGCATCGTTGTTCGCTGCCTGGGGGAAAGCGGGCGATGATCGCCGCCGCCTCGCTGTACCGCTCATAGCGGCGGGGTGTCAGCGTGTAACGGGTGCCCGTGTAGGTGCGCTGGCCCACCTGGTAGGTATATTCAACCACCGGATGGTACCGGTCCGACCCTTCCTCCTGGCCGACCTCCGAGTGGACGATGCGACAGGGCACGGCGTTCCAGGCGTAAAGCCGGAGCCGATCGAGGGCCTCGCGGACGATCATGACCGTAATAAAGCCCCCGATGCCGGCGAACATCAGAAACACGATGCTTCCGACCAGCCGCCCTCCAAGGGTGTCGGTCGATGACGATCCTGAGGCGCTGTGCCGCCGCATCCTGGTGCTCCATCCGGTCACGTGTGCATCCTTGTCTGGGTCTCCATCAGGGTTCGCAGCATTCCGATCCTAACGGAATCCGGCCTTGTTGTCATGTTTCTACAGATGGTATTTGCGGTGAGATACTCCGTCCGGCGGCCTTGAGGGCCTGCTTTCGCCGCGGCGGCATTTTTTTCGCGAACCTTTGGCTCCGATCCCAGTATGCGATGCGGCATCCGGGGTGAAGGGCCTTGTGTACAGCCGCTGAGCCGGATGCCGTGTTCTCTTTGCAGGTGTCGGCGTCCAACGCCGGACACGATCCCACAGGTGTGAGCCCTTGCGCGGATACACCGACGGGCCGTCGCAGCGCCAATGTGATATGCAGCAGGTCCCGGCGCCGCCGTGAACTCATCGGAGCCTCGCAGGGGATCATCAGGGGCCGTGACGTGCGCGTACCTCACGGCCCTCTTTTTTTACTCCAAGGGAGCAGTTTACACGGCCTTTACCCCGTTTGGACCCGCGGCTATGATGACGGCAACCTGACACGGGGATCATCATGGCCAAGCGGGGCATCCAGGACGTGGATGAGGAGATCCAGCAGGCCGCCGAGCGACAACGCCATCAGTGGATGCGTCGGCGGCTGGATGCGTACTGCCTGTTTATGATCGGCGTCGCGCTGCTGGAGATGGTGGTGCACCTCATCATGGCCGTCGGTGGGGCGGCGATGGGCTCTTACTGTATGCGGGCGATCCTTCGCGGCGGTCTGCACATGGCGGTATTCTGGATCGGCCTGCTATGGGCTCGGCGGCGGACATTGGACGAAGAGGACGTCGTCCGGTACGGGTTTCGACTGGTCGTCTCGGCGGGTGTGCTGGCCATGATCGTCGCGCCGATCGTGCTGGGCCAGCCCCTGGGATTGGTGATCGCCTTCCATCGACCGGCACACCTGGACGCCCCCACCCTGTCGGGCCGGATTCTGCTGGTGCATCTGGTCGCATCCCTGTTCCTGCCTTGGTCGGTGCGGGAGGGGGCCCGGGCCCTGGCGGCGTTGTGGGTGACCGCGGCGGTGGCGATGGTGCTGTTTCGCGCCAGTCCCTGGGACATGCTCATCTGGCCGTTCGCCGGGCTGCCGGGGCTGCTGGTCTGTGCGGTTCGCACCAAGCGTTTCCGGTATCGATTCGCCCTGGACCATCTCAGTGGACGCTATCGTCAGATGAAGCAGGAACTGGCCCACGCACGGCACATTCACGAACTGCTGTTCCCGGAGGAAATCGCCGCCGGCCCCTTTCACCTGCGGTATTGCTACGAGCCGACCGAGCACATCGGCGGCGATTATCTGTACGTCCGGCAGGATCGCGCCGACCGGCTCAACGTCGTCGTGCTCGACGTGACGGGGCACGGTATTACCGCGGCGTTGACGGTCAATCGCATCTACGGCGAACTGGATCGGCTGTTCGGCGAGCGGCAGGACCGCGCGCCGGGCGAGCTGATCGTCGCGTTGAACCGATACTTCTCGGTGAGTATCGCGCGGCATGGCATCTTCGCCACGGCCCTGGCCCTGCGCGTCGATGCCTCGCAGGGGTCGCTGGAATGGGCCAACGCGGGGCATCCCCCGGCCTTTCTGGTCTCGCAGGATGGGGTGGTGCAGCCGCTGGAGTCCAATGCCGTCATGCTCGGCGTGGTGGACGATCCGGAGTACTCCTGCCCGACCGAACAGGCAATCTTTGCCCCGGGGGATCGTGTAGTTCTGTACACGGACGGGGTGATCGAGGCGCTGGACGGCCGCGAGCGGGCGCTGGGCGTGGAAGGTGTGCGGGATACGCTGCGGCGGGCCCACGGAGATCGGCATGAGGACTTCCTGCAGATGGTCTGGCAGCGGGTTCAGGATCATCGGCAGGGCCCGGCGACGGATGACACCCTGGTCGTCGAGATCACGCGGCGCTGACGCACGGGACGACCTGGACGGCCATGGCGCCGGTCCGTGGGGCCCTCAGAACAGCCCGGTGACCTTGCCGCTCTCCACGTCCACGTCGATCCGCCGAAAGGCCGGGTTCGAGGCCGTGCCGGGCATGAGCTTGATATCCCCGGCGATGGGCACGACAAAGCCGGCGCCCTCGTACACCATCACATCGCGGATCGGCAGCACCCAGCCGGCAGGTCGCCCCTTGAGGCTGGAATCGTGGGACAGGCTCAATTGCGTCTTGACCATGCAGATGCCCATGCCGTTGATCCGGGTATTGGCCTCCAGGGCGTCGAATTTCTCCTTGGCCAAGGGGGCGTACTCGACCCCGTCGGCCCCGTAAATGCGGCGGGCGATGCGGTCGATCTTCTGGCGCAGGGGCATTTCAGGCTCATAGAGGAAGGTGAAATCGCGGATCTCCTCACAGGCGTTGGCGACCTTCTCGGCCAGTTCCAGGGCCCCCTCGCCGCCATAGCGCCAGTGTTCGCTGACGGCGACCGAGGCGCCGGCGGCCTCGCCGATCCTGCGGACCAGGTCCGTTTCTTCCTTCGTGTCGGTATGGAAATGGTTGACGCACACGACCGGGCGGATGCCGGACTGCTTGACGATCTCAATATGGGCCAGCAGGTTCTCGCAGCCTTTTTCGACGAGCCGCAGGTTCTTCTGGCGGTAGATGTCGGGCAGGGGCGCGCCCGGCTTGACCGCCGGGCCGCCGCCGTGCATCTTCAGGGCACGGATCGTGGCGACGATGACCACGGCGTTGGGCGTCAGACCGCTCATGCGGCACTTGAGGTTCCAGAACTTCTCGAAGCCGATATCCGCCCCGAACCCGCTCTCCGTGACGAGGTAATCACACAGCTTGGTGCCCACCAGGTCGGCGATGATGGAGCTCTGGCCGATGGCGATGTTGGCGAAGGGCCCGGCGTGGACCAGCATGGGCTGACCCTCGATGGTCTGCATGAGGTTCGGATTGAGGGCCTCGACCATCCACGCGGTCATGGCGCCGTCCACCTCCAGGTCCGCCGTGGTGACCTCGCGGCCCTTCTTGTCATAGGCCACGACGATCTTGCCCATGCGTCGGCGGAAGTCCTTGAGGCTTCTGGCGACCGCCAGGATGGCCATCACCTCGCTGGAGACCGACATCTGGAAGCCGCTTTCCATCTCGAGGCCGTCCATCGGCCCGCCGCGTCCGATGACGATGTTGCGCAGAGCCTGAGCGCAGAAATCCATCGCCCAGCGGATCTGCACGCGCTGGGGATCGATGTCGAGTCGCCGCAGGCCGCTCTTGGCCAGTCGCGCATCATCGTAGTTCCGCTCGTGCTGCATGCGGGCCGTCAGGGCGACCATCGCCAGGTTGTGCGCGTTGGTGATGCTCTCGATGTCGCCGGTCAGGCGGATGGAAAACGGCGTCAGCGGGATACACTGGCTCAGGCCTCCGCCGGCGGCCGAGCCCTTGATGTTGAAGGTCGGCCCGCTGCTGGCCTGACGGATGGTGCCGCAGACCTTCTTGCCCAGTCGCCCCAGCCCCTGCACCAAACCGATCGCGGTCGTGGTCTTGCCCTCACCCAGGGGCGTGGGCGTGATCGCGGTGACGTCGATGTACTTGCCGCGACGGACGTGCTTGAGCCGCTCAACGATCTTGGCGTAGTCGATCTTGGCCAACTTGTTGCCCAAGGGGATCAATTCGCCATAGGCCAGACCCAGCTCGCTGGCGATCTGCTCCAGCGGCTTGATATGCTCCTCGGCGGCGGCGGCGACCTGCCAATCCTGCAGCGTCGTCGGATCCAGGCGATCACATGCACGTTGTCTTGGGTTCATCCAGTGTCCTTCCCGGCCGTTCTTAAGGTCCCTTATTATCGACCGTCGGAGCCGGTGCTTCCACCAAAAATCGCCTTGTTAAGCCGCCGTGCTCCCGGGGTCGGGCAGAGTCGACGGCGATTGGTCCCGCCCAGGCGGCATTCCACACAAGGCCGGGGACCTGCAGTCAGATGGCCTCGATGGCCAAGCGACCCAGGGCAGCCAGGGCAATGCGAACGTTGCCGAACGGCGCGCTGACGGCAAATCCGGCGACGCGGTCGGCGATCTGTTCGATCATCTCCCGGGCGATGACCACCCCCAGGGCACGGCCCTGCTCGCGGGTCTTGGCGGCGCTCATGCGGTCCAGCAAGACCTGGGGCACGACCACGCCCGGCACCTCGTTGGCCATGAACTCGGCGTTCTTGTAGCTCGTGAACGGCCAGATGCCCGCAATCACGGGGATGGAATGATCGGCCACGGCGTCCAGGAAGTCGAACAGCATCCGCACATCGAACACAGGCTGGGTGATGGCGTATTCGGCGCCCGCCTCGACCTTGCGGTGAAAACGGTCGATCTCGCGCTGCCGATCCGAGGCGACGGGGTTGGCCCCGACGCCGATGGTCAACGCCAGCGGCTCATCGAGGGCATTGCCCGCGACGTCCAGGCCACGGTTGAGCCGGCTCACCACCCCGGTCAGGGCGATGGCATCGAGGTCGAACACGGCCGTCGCATCGGGATACTCGCCGAGCTTGGGCGGATCGCCCGTGATGAGCAGGACGTTACGCAGACCCATCGCGTGAACACCAAGCATGTCGGACTGAAGCCCGATCAGGTTCTTGTCGCGGCAGCACACGTGCAGGATCGCCTCGATGTCCGCGGCCTGCTCCACCTGGACGGCAGTCACCATGGGCGACAGGCGGCTGGTGGCCCGCGGCCCATCGGGAATGTTGACCGCGTCAATACCGTGAGCGGCGCAGAGGCGGACCTTCTCCAGAATCGCGTCCAGCCGCACGCCTCGTGGCGGCACCAGCTCGATGCTGCACACGGGCTGGCCGGTGGCGAGCTTGGCTCCCACGCGCGACTTCTGCGGTAGCGGGATGGGCTCGACGCCCTGGGCCTCGGCGGCCGGCTGCATGACGGCCGCCCCGCCCGCGGGCCGCCGCCCCATGGCCTTGTCCATCGCCGACACCGCTTTGACAATCTGGCGGATGTGCTCCGGCGTCGTGCCGCAACAGCCGCCGATCAGCCGTACCCCGTGCTCGAAGAACCGCTTGGCGTATTCAGCCATGTACTCGGGCGTGGACATGTACATGCGGCGGCCTTCGACCTCGCGCGGCAGGCCCGCGTTGGGCTGGGCGCTGAGAGGCTTATCGGTCACCGACCGGATGCGTTGCAGGCTTTCGAGCATGGCCGAGGGCCCCACCGAGCAGTTCAGGCCTACCACGGCCACCTGCGGCTCAGCGGCGATGCGGGCGATTGCCTCTTCAATAGGCGTACCCAGCAGCGTCTGGTGATCCTCGTTGACGGCCATCTGGGCGATCAGGGGCAGCAAGGTGACCGTCCGAGCCGCCTCGATAGCCAGTTGCAGCTCGGCGGGATTGCCGAAGGTTTCGAAAAGAATCACATCCACGCCGGCCTCGCTCAGGGCGTGGATCTGGGCGGCGAACGCCTGCCGCGCCGCATCGTCCGCATCCGTTCCCAGGCCGATATGCCCCGGCCCCAGCGGGCCGATGGCCCCGGCAATCCAGGCATCATCGCCGGCGCAATCCCGCGCCACGCGGGCGCCCGCCGTGTTGATCGCCTCGACTTTGTCGGCCAGGCCGTACTGGGCGAGCTTGAACGCGTTGGCGCCGAAGGTGTTGGTCTCCAGCAACTCACTGCCGACGCGGAGATAGCCCTCGTGTACGCGGGCCACGAGCTTGGGATTCGTCAGGTTCAGCTCGTCAAAACACGTGTTCAGAAACACCCCATGCTGAAACAGCATGGTTCCCATCGCGCCGTCGGCAAAAACGACGCGACGGCGAAGGCTTTCTATGAAATCTGGCCGCCCCATCGACATCCTTCCCGATCGCACCCAACCATCTCGCGGGCTTACCCTTCTGGTTTATCGGATAGAGTAGCCCGCCGCCTTGCACGGCACAAGGGCTTTGCACGCAGGGCTTGTCGCCCAATGCAATGACCCCGTGTCGCACGGGGGTGGGGGGAAACCCGGGGCCGGAGCCGGACCGATCCGACCCCGGGCGATTGTCAGCGGCTCTGCAGGGCAATGCGGGCCCAGCGACCAGCCTCCCATGACCAGCCCGTGGGCTGATTAATCAGTTGCAGTTCCACCTCCCGGCCGGCGTAAGGCGTCAGGTCCACGTTCACATCGACCCAGCCATCGCGACAGGTATCCGGCCCGATCGTCTTGTTCAGCAATACGTCGGAACCGACCTTGACGATCAACTGCCAGTCGCCCCGCGGGTCGTGCCCCACGGTCAGGCTCAATCGGTGTTCGCGACCCGCGGCCAGCTTGACCGTGCGCGAGATCACGCAGCCCATCTCGCGACTCAGCGGATGGGTCAGCAGCACGTCCTCGCGACCGCCCATCTCGTCGTAAAACCCCGGCTCCATATCGGGACCACAGCGGACGATCTTCCAGCCGGGAGCGAATTTGCTAATAGCCTCGGACAGGTCGATCCCCGCCACGGCCGTGATCTGCTTCATCTCGTCCTCGGTGAACCGGCTGTGGGCGATGGGCCCCGGCTCCCAGCACTGCTCAAAACCACTGGGCCGCGGCTCCTCAACCGGAATCAGAAACACCTCGCGGCCCTGCGCATCGGTCTCGATCCTGCCGCCGCGACGCACCACCGCCTGGCGGGCCAGCGTCTCGCAGACCTCGACGAGCATCGGGAAGTTGTACGGCGTGTGGCTGAACTTGCCTTCGGGGTTCAGCGCCGACTTGAACTTGTCCGGCAGCTTCTCGAAACCGATCACGGTACCGAGGATGCCGCCCGAATTGGCCGGGTTGCAGTCGGAATCCTGACCGCAGCGGGTGGAGATGACGATGGTCTTGTCCATGTCACCGCCGCCGTAGAGCAGGCCCATGACGATGTAGGCGCCGTTGATCTTGGCGTCGATGTTGAAGTCCGCCTGGGGCCCCGTACAGGAGAAGCGGCGATAGGCCGGGTTGTCCTGGTACTTGGCCTCGACCTTCTGCCAGGTGGCCTGCCAGTCGTTCGGGTTCTCGCGGTACCACTGCATCACGTCGCGGATGCACTCGGCGTATTGACTCTGGGCCGGAATACAGGCCAGGCCGGCCTCGATGATCCGCACGGGATCGGATTCGAAGAAGGCCTCGGCGTACATGCCGCCGACGAACTGGCCGCCGTAGAGCCCGTCGCCGTAGTTCATCAATCGGCCGAAGATCTCACCCAGCTCGATCGCGATGTTGGGCAGACCCGGCGCGATCAGGCCGGAGTAATCGGCCTCGATCTGATAGTCGATGTCGTCGGCGTGGCTGTTGAACTGCGGATGGCCGCTGTCCGGCGGGGCGATGCCGGCGCGGAGATTGGTCCGCCCGGCGTAGTTGGCGTGCCAGAGCGGATAACCGCTGTTGGCGAAGTCGATCCCCGCCTGGCGGATGGAGACACCCAGCCCGTGCAACTCCAGCGTCCGCAGGAAGGTCATCTCGACGTAGATGTCATCCTGGCCGAACTGGTTGATCATCTCAGGCTTCCACGTGGGGATCTGGTCTTCCGGGATGATCTGCCCTTTCCAGCGGAACTCCGTGGGCCCACCCCAGCCGACACCCGCCATCTGGCCGATCCAGCCGCCCTTCATCCGGTCGACGTACTCGGCAACGGGCAGTCGGCGAAAACCGAGGGCCTGTCGCCCGCGCACCGCCGGACCGGTCAGGCGCCCGACGAGCCAGTCCTCGAACGCGCCCATGTCCTTCCACGCCGTGGCGACCTTCATCCTTTTACCGGCGGGGTCGATTCGCGTGTACCCCTGGTCGTCCACCCGGACCCTGAGCTGTTCCATGCGGCAGAAGTCGTCGGCCAGACCCAGATAGACGGCTACGGTATCGTACAGCGTGCTGCTGCGCTGCTCGGCCGTCTGCTTGTTCTCGGCCCAGATGCGGTAATTCTCAATGACGGCCCGTGCGACCGGATCGCTGGAGTCCCGGACCTTCCTGTACTTCTCCCCGGTCAGGTGGACCAGACCGCAGGTGTCCAGCGGCGTGATGGTGATGTCCCACGCCGCCGAGAGGGCCGCCTGGCAGGCCTTGGCGTCGGCACGGACATTGTACTCCGCGTCGATCTGGTCGCGGCCGCCATAGCCCTTGCGGATGCTGCCATGCATGCCGACGAAACGGGCGCGTTCGGCGATGCGAGGCTCGCGGCGCAGGGCCTCGGCGATGTTGGGCACCGGGCCGACACAGATCAGCGTGACCGGTTCCGGGCTGCTCATAATGATGTCGATGATCGCCCGGACCCCATCCTTGTGAATCGTGCCGGGGTAATCGGCCAGGTCATAGTCCTTGACCCAGTCGGACTGCCGCCCGCCGCCGTGGGCGTTCACCTCCAGCGCCATGCCAATAGGAATGTCCGTGCGCCCGGCCGCGGTCAGCAGCTTGGCCATGAGCTTGGCGCGGTATTCGCTCTTGCCGTGGTCGCCCACAACGAGCTTGACATCGTACTCGGGACACTTGAGCAGCAGCCCCAGCGCCCACGTGTCGTCGATGTCGTCGCCGATGTCGCTGTCATAGATCACCGGGATGGCGGCGACGGCCCCCGCGCCCAACAGCAAGATCGCCAAGGTAACAGTCAGTTTCTGGGGAGTCTGGATCCTCATGCCTTCACCCTTTCCCTATTCAACGTTCGGACGGATTGACGTTCGATAAATCGCGTGGGCAACAGGATACGGTGATCGCGCAGAGGCCGGCCCGCCAAGCGGTCCAGCAGCAATTCCACCGCGATCTGCCCCATGCGCACGTTCTGCTGATCGACGGTGGTAATCGGCGGGTTCATGTGGGCCAGCCACGGCTGGTCGTCAAAACAGACCAGGGAGATATCCTGGGGAATGCGGCGGCCCCGTTCGGCCAGGGCGCGGACCGCGCCCAGGGCGATCAGGTTGCTCAGGGCGAACAGGGCCGTCACGTCCGGAGCGGCGTCGAGCAGCATGAGGGTCCGTTCGTAGCCGCTCTGCGTGTCATAGCGGTCGCCGAGGACCAGTTGCGGATCGGGCGTGACGCCGCGACCCAACATCGCCTGGCGCCAGCCGCGGACGCGCTGCTCATTGGGCCGCGTGTCCGGCAGTCCCTGCAGGCAGGCAATACGCCGATGACCCCGGTCGAGCAGATAACCGACGGCCTCATACGCCCCGCCAAAGTTGTCGCTGGTGACGCAGGGCAACGCCAGATCGGGCAGATCGCGGTCGACAATCACCGCCGCCAGGTCCTCATCCGCCAGAGCCCGCAGGTGATCGCCGGATTGGCCGACGGGCAGAATGATCAGGCCGTCGACCTGCCGGTCGGACAGAAGACGCACCGCGGCGATTTCGGCCTCGGTGGACTCGCGGGTGTCGGCCAGGAGAATCGAGTAGTCGCGCTCGCGGGCGGCGGTTTCCACGCTGCGAGCGATCTGCGCGAAGAAGGGGTTGGAGATATCGGGGATCAGCAGACCAAACGTCTGGGTTTTACGCAACCGCAACGAACGGGCGAGGTGACTGGGTCGAAAATTCAGACGTTCGGCGGTCTCCAGAACGGCGCGGGTGGTTTGGGGGCTGATGCGGCACTGGCGGCTCTTGCCGTTGAGCACGCGGGACACGGTCGAGGTGCTCACGCCAAGTTTTTCGGCGATCGTCCGCAGCGTTGTCAGCGACTTGCCCGCCATCAACCGCTCCACCCGTGGTTCACGTATCCATCATGCACAAACGTTTGTGCAATGCTAACCCCGGTTTGGTCGGAGGTCAATCCTCTTTTTTCGATGTACGAAGCACGGACCGGCACACCACGCGTTCGCGAAAATCTTTGAGAATATCCTTGTGCTTTCGCAGGGGGCAGGGGGTACAATACAGTGGCTTTCCTATGAAAAAGGAGATTCGCCGGTAATGACCCTGGCGGGCGAGGGTCTGTGAACGCTTAAAGTGTGTGGAGATCGGAATCATGAGAAAATGTTTTAACATCTTGGTTGTTCTGTTGGTGTTCGCATTGTCGGGCTGCTATAGCTGCCAGTCCTGGAATGAGGCGTGGGGCAAGGGGCCGCGGGAGGATTACCCGGCGGGCATCGCCTTCTGGGACAAGGACTGTAAGCCCATTGCCAAGGCGCCCCCTCTGAAGCCGGCCCCTGCGCCGACGCCGGCCCCGGCGCCCAAGCCGGCGCCCGCCCCTGCGGTCAAGAGCGAGTGCGGTTCGCCCTCGGCCACGGGACACTACCCCGGCGAAGGCTGCACGGTGGTCAGGCTTGAGAAGAACATGCCCCTGGAAGTGGCGGTGAACACCAAGTTCGACTACACGATCAAGGCCACCAATCCATCCAATCAGATGTTGAGCGACGTGGTCGTGACGGAGATGCTGCCCGGCAACTTCAAGGTGGCCGATACGAATCCGAAGGCCCAGGCCGACGGTGGCAAGCTCATGTTCGCCCTGGGAACGCTGGACCCGGGTCAAACAAAATCCATCACGATTTCGGGCATGGCAACCAACACGGAGTGTGTGAAGAGTTGCGCGACGGTGACGTATGTGATCCCGACGTGCGCGGCGGTCCGCGTCGTTGAACCTGCCCTGAAGCTGACCAAGACGGCCCCGGCCAGCGTCCTGCTGTGCGATCCGATTCCGGTCCAGTTCGTGGTGACAAACACCGGGACCGGCTCGGCGGGTGAGGTCAAAATTGAAGATACCCTGCCGGCCGGTCTGAAGACCGTGGACGGCAAGAGCAGTCTGGCGTTCAACGCGGGCACGCTGGGGGCGGGCCAGTCCAAGACGTTCTCCACCACGCTCAAGGCCGACAAGACGGGCAAGTATGAAAACAAGGCCGTGGCCACCTCCTCGACGGGCCTCAAGGCCGAGGCCACGACGGTCACCGAGGTTCGTCAGCCCGTATTGGCCATTGCCAAGACCGGACCCGACAAGCTGTATCTCGGCCGTCCCGTCGAGTATGTGGTTACCATCTCCAATAAGGGTGATGCTCCGGCGGCCGACCTGGTCATCGAAGACCAGCTCCCGGCGGGCGTCAAGTTCGTGTCGGCCACCGATGGTGGCATCGCCCAGGCCGGAAGGGTCCGATGGAATCTGGGCACGCTGGCGGCGGGTGCGTCCCGCAAGGTCAGCGTGACGGTCATGCCCGACCAGCCGGCCACGCTCACGAACACCGTGACGGCGACCGCGACCTGCGCCGAAGGCGTCAAGGCCTCGGTCAAGACCGCGGTGGCGGGCATCCCGGCCGTGCTGCTGGAGGTCATCGACGTGGATGATCCCATCCGCGTGGGGAACAATGAGACGTACGTGATTACCGTGACGAACCAGGGTTCGGCGCCGGATACCAATATTCGCATCGTCTGTGCCCTGGAGGATACCCAGGAGTACGTGTCCAGCGGCGGCGCCACCAATGGCCGTCTGTCGGGCAACCAGGTGGTGTTCGAGCCTTTGGCGACTCTGGCCCCCAAGGCCAAGGCCACGTGGCGCGTCGTTGTCAAGGCCGTCAAGGCCGGCGACGTTCGGTTCAAGGTGACCATGAACACCGATCAACTCGGACGTCCGGTTGAGGAAACCGAAGCGACCCACCAGTACGAGTAAGCGACCACACCCAGACGCCACGGTGGACAACCCCCCGTGGCGTCTTTCTTTTAACCGCGACCGTCCTCAGGGGGCAGGCAGGGTCCCTCACACCTGGCGCCAACGCAGGGCCATCTTCCTTTCTTGTTGGACATTGACCGAATCCCTTCTTGCCAGCGGGCGGATATCTGCGAAAATGCCGAGCCTGTGGCGTGGCTCGCAACGCCGGGCGGGCCCGCCGGGGGGTTGAGGATCCGCCGGCGGGTTCAGCAGGGAGACCTGATGAAGGTGACGGTCGATGAATTGCAGGAACACCTCGGCGCCGAGGTGACGCTGTCGGGCTGGGTGATGCACAATCGACCCAGTGGCAAGGTGGGCTTCGTCGTCGTGCGGGACGGCACGGGCCTGTGCCAGTGCGTCGTGGAAAAGACCCGCGTCAGTGACGACCTGTTCGAGGCCCTCAAGCATCTCGGGACGGAGTCCTCGCTGTCGATCACGGGCACCGTGCGGGCCGAACCCCGCTCGCCCGGTGGGCATGAACTGGTCGTGACCGATGCGACGATCCTGTGCCCGGCGGTCGATTACCCCATCACGCCCAAGGAACACGGGGTGGACTTCCTGCTGCGGCACCGGCACCTGCATCTGCGCTCCCAGCGGGCCTGGTCCATCGGACGGGTCCGCCATACCGTGATCGACGTGATTCGGCGGTTTTTCAACGACGAGGGATTCATCCTGGTCGATACGCCGATCTTCACCACCCTGGCCGGTGAGGGCGAGCAGACATTGTTTGCGGTGGACTACTTCGGTCAACCGGTGCACCTGACGCAGACCGGACAGCTCTATCTTGAAGCGGCGGTGATGAGCCATCGCAAGGTGTACTGCTTTGGGCCGACCTTCCGCGCCGAGAAGAGCAAGACCCGCCGCCACCTGGCCGAGTTTTGGATGGTTGAGCCGGAGGTGGCCTTCATCGACCTGGATGGCCTGCTGAACCTGGCCGAGCGGTTCGTCACCGCGATCGTCCAGGCGGTGCTCCAACACAACCGATCGGACCTCCAGACCCTCGAGGCCGATGTGCCGGCCCTGGAGAAGATTGCTCCGCCCTTTCCGCGGCTGACCTACAGCCAGGCGGTGGATATCCTGCGGGGCGAGCGGACCGCGAGGTTCCTGGCCGAGGAACTGGCCGACCTGCAGCGGCGGCTGGCCGAGGTGGAAACGCGAATCGCACAGATCGATGCCGAGGACGCCCGCGGCGGCCTGAAGAAGTGGAAGCAGGAGAAAAACGCCCAGGAGCTGATCGCCCTGCGGCGCGAACGCATCGACCTGGCCGCGGCAATCGAGAATAATCCGAAGCATGCCGCGCTCGCGGCCGAGTTCACCTGGGGCAAGGACCTGGGCGGCTCGGATGAGACCATTCTCTCGCGGATGCACGACAAGCCCCTGTTCGTGACGCATTATCCGAAGGCGGCCAAGGCGTTCTACATGAAGGTCGATCGCGCGGATGAGCGGGTGGTCGAGAACTTCGACCTGCTGGCCCCGGCGGGATTCGGCGAGATCATCGGCGGCTCGATGCGGGAGGATGACTATCCGCGGCTGGCCGGGCGGATCAACGAGCTGGGTTACAACCCGGAGCATTACCAGTGGTACCTGGACCTGCGCCGCTACGGCTCGGTGCCCCACGGCGGGTTCGGCCTGGGCGTCGAGCGGACCGTCGCGTGGATCGCGGGCGAACGCCATATCCGGCACTGTATCGCGTTCCCACGGATGATGGACCGGCTGTACCTGTAGCCACCGGTCGTTGGGGACGGGACGCGGGGGCGTGATTTTTTGTGAGTTTTTGGTTGCAATACTATATGCAGCGTGTATGTTCTGCGTGAACGCTATATATGGCATGCCCGGTTGGGTAGCGACCAGCACCCGGGCGAGGGGGAACGGCGGTGAGATGTCCGTTCTGTAAGGAAGACCAGGACAAAGTCATCGACTCGCGGTCGAGCGAGGGCGGCCGGGTGATCCGGCGGCGGCGGCAGTGTCTGGCGTGTGGCCGACGCTTCACCACCTACGAGAAAATCGGCGAGAGCATCAAGCTGACAGTCATCAAGAAGGACGGGTCGCGCGTGCCGTATGACCGTGAGCGGGTGCTGGTCGGCTTGCAGAAGGCGTGTTACAAGCGACCCGTGTCGGCCCAGCAGATTCAGGACATCGCCGACCGGGTGGAAGAAGACGTGTTTCGGCAGTGCGACCGGGAAGTCTCCTCCCAGTTCCTCGGCGAGCACGTGATGCGGCACCTGCGCCGGGTGGATCACGTGGCCTACATCCGCTTTGCCAGCGTGTACCGTCAGTTCGCCGACGCCGGCGAGCTGATCGAGGAGGTGACCCAGGCGATTCGTGAACCGGCGGAAGAAGAAACCGAACAGCCCAGGCTCTTTGAGTTGCGCTGATGACGAACATCCGGGCCGGCACGGGGAGAGATGAGCCATGCAGCTAAAGGTCATTAAAGCCGACGGCACGCTGGAGGAGTACCTCCACACGAAGGTGATTGGCACGATCAACAACGCCTTGGCGAGCGTGGACGAGTCAAACGTCTTCGCGGCCGAGCAGTTCGCCGAGGCGATCACGTTCTACCTGTACCGACATCATGACGAGCCGCGGATTGCCAGCGAGCGGATCCATCTGATGATCCAGGCGATTCTTTCGGCGACGGGGTACGACCACGCGGCGCGAGCGCTGACCGAGCATCGCTTGAACCGACAACTGGCGCGCCGAAGAACGGTGGTCGTTCGGCCGGCATCGAGCGACGGCGATGCGGTTGAGGAACCGTGGACCAAATCCGTCATCGTGCGGGACCTGATCGCCCGGCAGGGGCTGGATTATCACGTGGCGCGGGCGATCGCCTCGGCGGTGGAGGAAAAGGCGCTGGCGCTGGGGCTCTCGCAGGTACGTATCACCCTCGTCCGCGAACTCGTGGCCGGCGAGACCGACGCCCTGCTCCGCGCGGGCCGCCAACTGCAGACCGTCACGCCCTAGTCGCACACCCGGCGGGCACCCTACATGTTCTGCACGTCCGAGTGCTTCTCGAACGGCTGGAGGTCAAACCACTCCTTGCCGACCTTGATCTTGATCCGGGTGATGTCGTCTTGAACGAGCATGCGGACGCGGCCGGGACCGAGGTTGATGTGGTCGAACGCCACCCCCGCCGGGTCGGCCAGGTTCGCGGCCAGGCCCGGGGATCGATCCAGCGTCTGAAGGATGCCTGTGCCCGTCTGCCGCACCAGCATCGCCAGGCTCAGCAGCTCCGTGTTCTCCCCGCCAAGGGTGTCCATGTCCTCGCGAAAGCTCTCCATCGCCCACGCCAGAATGGCCCGCTTGCGGTCGCCCGCGTCGGTGTAGGGCTCATCCAGCAATTGTCGGGGCACCACAAGCTCGGCGTCGAAGCGGAGCTTTCGCCGGGCGGTGATGAAGTATGACCGGTCGAACTGCTCATAGGCGGCGGCGTACTTGCGAACGGCGGTCAGCGTCTCTTCGTCGAAGGCCACCGCGTTGCACCACAGGCGGCTCTGCTCATCCCGCTGCCCCCACGCGGCGACGACCGTCGGACTCTGGACCAGCAGCTCGTCGTCCTTCTTGATCGCGTTGATCACGTCGGCGCTGCGCGAGACCTTGAGCGTGGCCACGTCGAAGCGATCGAAGACCTCCGCGTCCATCTGAAAACGCTGGCACCCGGCGACCGCCAGGCCGCCCAACACCGCTGCGGCAAACAGGATTCTCTTCACGGTACGGGTCCTTCCCAAGTACGTTGTCCAACCCCGCGACGCGCCCCGCGTCCACGGGCAATCCGAAGGAGGCCCCGCGGCGATGCGACACCGACGGCGCTATACCTCCTTGGCGTCGATCCACTTCATCATCTTGCGCAGCCGCCGTCCGACCTGTTCGAGTTGACCGTCGTGGTCGGCGTTGTACAGCGCGTTGAACTTCTTGAGCCCGGACCGGTATTCGGCCACCCACTCCTTGGCGAACGCGCCGCTGGTGATCTCGCCGAGAATCTTCTTCATCTCCGCCCGCGTCTCCTCGGTGATGATCCGCGATCCCCGCGTCAGGTCACCGTACTCGGCGGTGTTGCTGATACTGTAGCGCATGTAGCTCAGGCCGCCCTGGTACATCAGGTCGACGATGAGCTTGACCTCGTGCATGCACTCGAAGTAGGCGATCTCCGGCTGGTAACCGGCCTCGACGAGCGTTTCGAAGCCCGCCTTGATCAGGGCCGACAGGCCGCCGCACAACACCACCTGCTCGCCGAACAGATCGGTCTCGGTCTCTTCCTTGTAGGTCGTCTCGATGACGCCGGCACGGGCCCCGCCGATGCCGTTGGCCCATGCCAAAGCGACGGCCTTGGCATCACCGGTGGCGTCCTGCTCCACGGCCACCAGGCACGGCACGCCGCCGCCCTTGACGTACTCGCTGCGGACCAGGTGCCCCGGTCCCTTGGGCGCGATCATCACCACGTTCACGTTCTTCGGCGGAACGATGTACTTGAAGTGGATGTTGAATCCGTGGCAGAAGCCCAGCGTCTGGCCGCCCTGGAGGTTCGGCGCGATCTGGTTCTGGTAGACCGTGGCCTGAATCTCATCCGGCAGCGTCACGATGATCAGCCTCGCGCCGTCCATCGCCGCGGCGATGTCCGTCGGCTCGAAGCCGTGTTCGACGGCCAGCTTGTAGTTGGCGGTGTCCGGCAGCTCGGCGACCGCGACGGTCACGCCGCTGTCGCGCAGATTCTGGCTGTGCGCGTGCCCCTGGCTGCCGTAGCCGATGACGGCTACTTTCTGACCCGCCAGCGGAGCCAGCGGGGCGTCCTCTTCATAGTACATTGTTGCCATGGAAGGCGACCTCTCCTGTGCTCGGTTCTACTCGTTCGTCTCCTTCGTCGCCCGGCCGCGGACATAGCGCGCCATCGCGACCGTGCCCGTACGGACCATGCTCTTGATGCCATACGGCCGGCACGAGTCGATGAACGCCTCGATCTTCGACTCCGGCCCGGCGACCTCCACCATAACGGTTTTCGGCCCGATGTCCACAACTTTCGCCATAAACATCTCGATCAGGGCCTGGATTTCGGGCCGTTTTTCCGCCGGGCAACTGACCGTGATGAGCATCAGATCCCGGGCCACCACGTCCTGCCCGGCGAAGTCCTGGACCTTGACGATCGTCACGATCTTGGCCAGTTGCTTGCGGACCTGCTCGACGACGCGGTCGTCGCCGATCACGACGATGGTCATGCGGCTGAGGTTCGGGTCGTCGGTGCGGCCGACGGCCAACGAGTCGATATTGAACGCGCGGGCGGCGAACATGCCGGCCACGTGGGCCAGGACGCCCGGCTTGTTGAGCACCAGTGCGCTGATAATATGTTTCATGATCGATCCCCTTGACGGGCGTGTCGGTTGCGATCAGGCCATCTCGAAAATGTCCAGGCCGTCCATCTCGTGCAGGCTCCGGCCCGCCGGCACCATCGGCCAGACGTTCTCCTCGCGGTCCACGTGGAAGTCGAACACGCAGGGCCGCGTCTCGGCGAGCATCCGCGCGACGGCGTCGGGGACGTCGGCTTTTTCGGTGACGGTCACGCCGACCGCGCCGTACGCCTCGGCGACTTTCGCGAAGTCGGGGTTCTTCAGCGAACTGCACGAATACCGCCGACCGTAGAACAACTCCTGCCACTGGCGGACCATGCCCATGTACCCGTTATTGATCAGGCAGACCTTGACGGGCAGCTCGTACTGGACGGCCGTGCACAATTCGTTCATCGTCATGTTGAAGCTGCTGTCGCCGTCGATATCGACGACCAGCTCGCCGGGCCGGGCCACCTGCGCGCCGATGGCCGCGGGCAACCCGTAGCCCATGGTGCCCAATCCACCCGAGGTGATGAACTGCCGCGGGCGGCGGAAGCGGTAGAACTGTGCCGTCCACATCTGATGCTGGCCCACACCCGTCACGATCGTGGCCTGGCCGTCGGTCTGGCGCCACAGCTCTTCGATGACGTATTGCGGCTTGAGGCCCGATCCCTGCCGATCGTACTGCAGGGGATGCCGCTGTTTCCACGCGGCGATTCGCGCGAACCACTCGGCCCGCTCCCGCGGCTCCACGGCGTCGGTCAGTTCCGCCAGGATGTCCTTGGCGCTGCCGACGACGGGGATTTCCACGCGCACGTTCTTGCTGATGCTGGCCGGGTCGATGTCGATATGGATGACCCGCGCCTGCGGCGCAAACGTCTTGAGCTGACCCGTCACGCGGTCGTCGAACCTCGCCCCGACGGCGATCAGCAGGTCGCATTCCTGCACCGCGAAATTGGCGTAGGCCGTGCCATGCATGCCGAGCATGTCCAGCGACGCCGGATCGGTCTGATCGAAGGCCCCCAGGCCCATCAGCGTCATCGTGACGGGCAGGTTGGCCTTCTTCGCCAGCGCGCGAAGCTCGCCGGCGGCCCCGGCGGCGATCACGCCCCCGCCCACGTACAACACCGGGCGCTGGGCCTCGTTGATCGCCCGCGCCGCGGCGCTGATCTGGCGGGCGTGCCCGTGCGTGCGAATCCGATAGCCCGGCAGGCTGACCTTGTCCGGCGGTGTCACCGGCACCTCGGCGATCTGCATATCCACCGGGATGTCGATAAGGACCGGCCCGGGCCGACCCGTGGAGGCAATGTAGAACGCCTCGCGAATCGTCGGCGCCAGCTCGGCCGGATTCTTGACGATCACGTTGTGCTTGGTGATCGGGCGGGTGATGCCCGTGGTGTCGGCCTCCTGGAACGCATCGTTGCCGATCAGCTCAGTCCGCACCTGGCCCGTCAGCGCCACCAGCGGCACCGAGTCCATCATCGCCGTCGCCAAGCCGGTCGTTAGGTTGGTCGCCCCGGGCCCACTGGTGGCCACGACCACGCCGACCCGCCCCGTGGCCCGCGCATAGGCATCGGCCATGTGGCAACCGCCCTGCTCATGCCGCGGGATGATGAAGCGGATGGGCGAATCGTAAAGCTTGTCGAACAACGGCAGCACCACGCCGCCCAGATAGCCAAACATCACCTCGACACCCTGCTCAACGAGGGTATCGACGATGACCTGGCTGCCGGGCTTGCGCGCGGGCGCAGATGGGGGGGAGGGTTCCTTTGACATGTCTGTCTCTCCTGATAAACGATCCATTTCGTTATCCCGGGAGTCACGGTGTTGGGGAAAACCGGTCCGCCGTCCCACCGGTGCGACCCCGTCGCAACCGGCCGAATCGGCCGACCCCACAACCCCGGCCGTGGTCCCGTAACCACAGTCTCACTGTGTCTCAGGCGTGCACCAGCACACCCACAGTGCCTTGCACAAAGAGCAAAAGGTCAATATACCCCTTCGGCAAGACACCGTCAAGGCCTTAACCCTCTTTTTCTTCGGGCCATCCCATCCCCCTGGGGGCAAATCTCCAAATCCCCCTTTCCCGCGTACGGCCAGCAGGTCCCCGACGACGGCCAACTCATCGCCGAAGCGCTCGGTCAGCCAGCGGCCGGCCTGCCGGTTATCGAGCAAATCGGCTCAGATCTCGACCCACTGCCCGGGAACGGGGGCCGGATACCGGCCCTGGGCATCGGCCTGGACGGGCGCGGGACTCGAGGCAGTCAGTCCATCCACGTCGGCGAAGAACTGGAAGGTCGAGGCCATGGCCTCCTCCCAGGTGATCACGCGTCCCATGTGGACGGCGGCACGGCCAATGATCGCACCAAGATTCGACAGGGCCGCGCGGCGAACCTCGTTGTGCGGCTTGTCGTTGCGGATCGCGTCGAGCAGGACGTCCCACTCGGCCTGCCAGGGGTTGACCTGTTCCCTCTGCGGCCGCCAGGCCACGTTGCTGCGTACGGTGTTCTGGTCTTTGAAGATCATGCAATCCGGCGCGTGCGTGTCGCCGGAGAACTTGGCAGCGCCTTGCGTGCCGTGAACGAAGGTCGCGAAGTCCGTGTGGCATCGCGGGATGTAGCGGCCGGTGACGAAGGCCTTGGTGGCGTCGGGGAAGGTGAACTCGATGGAGTAGCTGTCAAGGTTCTGGCTGGCGTCGGTGCTGCCGGCAAAGCGCCCGCCAACCCCGTGAGCCGACACGGGCCAAGCATCCTTGATCCAGAAGCACTCGTCAATCTGGTGAATCATCAGTTCGATGAAGATGCCGCCGGAGGACCACATAAACTGATACGGATGGCCGGGACTGAGCTGCCAGAGGAGTTCGTTTTCGCCCTGGGGGAACGGCGCCATGAAGTACCCCGGGTCCATGCGGTAGGCGCGGATCATCATCACCTCGCCCAGGGCGCCGTCGCGAATCTTCTCAATCATCGCCTGGCGAGCGGACGAGTGCCGGCACATCAGGCCGCAGCCGACCTTGAGGTTCTTCTTCTCGGCGGCCTCGCCCGCCCGGATCAGGCGATGGATGCCGCCCGGATCGGCCGCGAAGTCCTTTTCCATGAAGACGTTAACACCCTTCTGCACGGCGTACTCGAAGTGAACGGATCGGAAGGCGGCGTGCGTGGCCAGGATGACCACGTCGCCGGGCTTGAGGCAGTCGATCGCGTGACGGTAGGCATCAAAGCCGAGAAAGCGTCGCTCAGGTGGGACATCCACTCGATCGCCCAAGAGCTTACGCAACACAGCATATTTCCCATCCAGCCGATCCTGGCGAAGATCAGCCATCGCCAGCAGCTTCACGCCGCCCTGCTGGGTGGGATCGGCCTGGCGACCGGACCTGTCCTCCAGCACGAGGCCCCCGGCGGACATAGCGTTGGCCACCGCGCCTGTGCCGCGGCCACCGCAGCCGACGAGCGCGATGCCGATCGTGCTGTCCCCGGCGGCGTAGAGGCTCGGCGAGATGGACCCCAAAACCGCGGATGCGGCCAAGACCCTGCCGCTGCCGGTAAGGAATGTACGGCGGGATGTGCCCCGGGTGTTTTGCGAGGACGAGGCGTCACGATTTGCATGGTTGCTCATAACAACTCCTTTCTCCGGTCCTGATAGACGCACGATCGACCGACATTTCAGGAGGGCTTACAACCACTTCATCATACGTCGCGACAGCCGCCAAAGCAATGCTGGTCCGGACTGAATCTCCGTCTGGTCAACGGGGGATGACGCAGCGCGGCCGCGACCGCCCAAGAAACCGCCGCAAGAGACTGGGCGGTTGTGTCGACCCACGTTTGCCCTTAGCGACCCCGCGTTGGTTCCCTTTTAGATAAGGTCTCGGGCGCCTCGGACACGTCCCCGCCGCCGCCCAAAACGGCATACGTGTTCACCTCGTTGACCAGGGCGGCCAGTTGCAGGGAAATGAGCGCCTGTTGCGCGCCGTAGAAGGAGCGCTGCGCGTCCAGGACGTTCAGGTAGCTGTCGATGCCGTGTCTGTAGCGGTCGAGAGAGAGATCATAGACCGTTTGCGCGGATTTCACGACGGATTCCTGCGCCGCCACCTGGTCGGCCACGGTGCCCCGCACGGCCAGAACGTCGGCCACCTCTCGAAACGCCGTCTGGATGGTCTTCTCATACTGCGTCAGCGCCATATCCCGCAGGGTCTCACTGACGCGGTGCGCCGCCCACACGCGGCTGTCAAAGATCGGCATGGTGATTTGCGGTGTGAAGTTCCACGTGCCCGTACCCGACCCAAACAGGCCGGACAACTCATCACTGGCGGTCCCGATCGCGGTGGTCAGCCCGATACGGGGGAAGAACGCCGCCCGCGCCGCCCCGATAAAGGCGTAGGCCCCTTTGAGGTCATGTTCGGCCGCCATGATGTCCGGGCGCCAGAGCAGCACTTCGGAAGACAGACCCGGAGAAACAGCCTGGGGCGGGTTGAGGCTCGCCAGGTCCGAGGGCAGCAGATCCTCCGGAACCGTTACCCCGGCCAGGAGGTTCAACGCGTTGTGGTCCTGGGCAACCCACTGGGTATACCGCGCCACGTCCCCTCGAGCGGCGTCCACTTGGGTCTGGGCTCGGCGGAGATCGATTTCGCTGGCCAGTTCAACCTCGTACTGCCGCCGGATCAGATCATAGACCCCCTGTTGCGCCTCCAGGGTCGACCGGGCCAGGTTGAGGTTCGCCCGATCCGCCGCCAGGGTCAGATAGGTCCGAGCCACCTCGGAGATCAGGACGATCTGGGCGCCGCGGCGGGCCTGATCGGTCGCCAGATACTCCTGCAACGCCTGTTCTTCCAGACTGCGGATGCGTCCGAAGAAATCGACTTCCCACGCGGCGATTCCGAGATCCACGCTGTACACCTCGGATGTTCTGGACTGGCCGGGGAACGTCAGATCGGCGGAGCTGCGCTGCCGGCTCCCCGTCCCGGTCGCATAAATGGCCGGGAGTAACTCGGCCCGTTGAACACCGTATAGATGCCGGGCCCGCTCGACATTCAGCGCCGCAAGCCGCAGGTCCCGGTTGTTCTCGAGGGCCATCGCGATGACCTGACACAGGTTGGGATCGGCGAAGAACTGGCGCCATGTCAATTGGGCGGCACCCGGCGCCCCGTCCGGGAACGGCTCCTCCGCGTAGGCCGGTCCTTGAGGCCAACCCGCGGGGATCGGCGCCTCCGGCCGGGTGTACTCCGGCGCCATCATGCATCCACCTAGAAACAGGGCAGTGGCCACCCCCGCAACAAACCAGTGTCTACTCATGGGTTGATCCCTCGAATGATTCGGGGCCGGCCTGTCGTTTCATGTTTTTGCGTCTTCCAAACGCCTTCTCAATCAACACGTAAAAGAGGGGCACAAAGAGAACCACCAGAATGGTGCCGGTGATCATACCGCCCAGGACCACGGTGCCGATGGCGTTCATGGCCCCTCCGCCGGCCCCCGTGCTGAAGGCCAGCGGCAGCACGGACAAGCCGGTCGTCATGGACGTCATCAGGATCGGCCGAAGTCGCAGCTTCACGGCCTGCAACGCGGCCTCAATCAGACCCGCGCTCCCGGCGATTCCCCCCATGGCGAACTGCACGATCAGGATCGCGTTCTTCGTGGCCAGGCCAAGCGTGTTCAACATCCCAATCTGAAAGTAGACGTCGCTGGGCAACCCCCGCAGCGTCGTTGCGGCGATGCCACCCACCACTCCCAGAGGGAGGATCAACAGGACGGCGATGGGAATGTCCCACTTCCCATACAACGCCGCCAGGAACAGAAACACGGTCAGAATGGAGAAGGTGTAGAGCAGCCCGGTCTGGGCGGACGCCTGCCGCTCCTGGTAGGAAAGCCCCGTCCAATCGTAACCGACCCCCTGGGGCAATCTGGAGGTCAGCTCCTCCATGGCGTGCATGGCCTCGCCGGAACTCCTGCCCGGTGTCGCCTCGCCCCAGATGTTCATGGATGGAAAGCCGTTGAACCGCTCCAGCCGCGGCGAACCGCTTGTCCAGCGACCGCTGGCAAACGAGGGAAAGGGCACCATCTTTCCGGCGGTGTTTCGTACGTAGAGCCTGTCCAGATCCTCCGGCAACATACGATACGGGGCGTCCGCCTGGACATAAACCCGTTTAACCCGTCCGCCTTGGATAAAATCGTTGACATAGGCGCCGCCGAAGGCCGCCGAGATGGTGTTGTGCACCGCGGTAATGGGCAGTCCCTGGGCCCCGGCCTGCTCCCAGTCCACGTCGATCCGGTATTCGGGCACGTCCTCCATCCCGTTGGGACGCACGTTCATCAGCCGGGGGTCCTGCGCCGCCATACCGAGAAGCTGGTTTCGAGCCTGCATCAGGGTATCGTGCCCCCGGCCCCCGCGGTCCACCAACTGGAAGTCAAACCCCTGGGCCGTGCCCAGTTCGGAGATGGCTGGCGGCGGAAAGGCGAACACCATGGCGTTTCGGATCCTTGAGAACCGCGCCGTGGCCCGGCCCGCAACGGCCTTGACGCGGAGGTCCGACCGCTTTCGGAAGTCCCAGTCCTTCAATTTGGCGAAGACCATGCCGTTGTTTTGCGCCCGGCCGGAGAAACCTACGCCGACAATCGTCAGGCAGGACTCCACGGCCTCCTTCTCCTGCTCCAGGAAGTACTGCCGCACCTCGTCGGCGACGGCCTGGGTCTGCTCCAGGGTGGCCCCCGTAGGCATGATAATCTGACACAATAGGACGCCCTGATCTTCGTCCGGAAGATAACTGGTGGGCATGCGCAGGAAGAGATAGCCCATGCCGCCCACGATCAGGAGGTAGACGGCGAGGAACCGTAATGTGCGGGCCAGCCCGTACCCGACCAGCTTGACGAACCCGTCGCGGAACCGGTAGAAGGCGCGATCAAACCACAAGAAGAATGGACGCAGGAACCAGACAGCGCCCTCCGCCGCCTCGTGCCCCTTGACGATGGGCTTCAGAATGGAGGCGCACAGCACCGGTGTCAGGATCAGGGCCACCGTCACCGACAGGAACATCGACGTGACGATGGTCACGGTGAACTGGCGATAGATGATACCGGTCGAGCCGCTGAAGAACGCCATGGGGCTGAACAGGGCCGCCAGCACCAGGAAAAACCCGATCAAGGCCGTGGTCACCTGCCCCATGGACTTGGCCGTGGCCTCCTTGGGTGAAAGCCCTTCCTCGCTCATGAGCCGCTCGACGTTTTCCACCACGACGATGGTGTCGTCCACCAACAGGCCGATGGCAATCACCATCGCGAACATGGTCAGCATGTTGATCGAGTACCCAAACGCCCCCAGCGCAGCGCACGTGCCGAGCAGGACCACCGGCACCGCAATGGTGGGAATCAATGTCGCCCGCATGTTCCCCATGAACAGCCACATGACCAGGAAAACCAGCACGATCGCCTGGAGCAGGGCCTTGACGGCCTCGGCGATCGCCGCCTTGATGAACGGCGTGGTATCGAAGGGATACACGACCCTCACGCCCGACGGAAAGTACTGGCTCATCTCCGCCATTCTGGCCTTGACGGCGTTGGCCGTCTTGAGCGCGTTGGCCCCGGGGGCCTGTCGAATGGCCAGCGCCGAGGCCGGTTTGCCGTTGTAACGGCCTTCGATGTCATAGAACTCCGTGCCCAATTCGGTCCGCCCGACGTCCCGGACCCGAACGACGGAGCCGTCCGGATTGGTGCGCAGCGGGATGGCGGCGAATTCGTCCGGCGTCTGGAGCAGGTTCTGCACGACGATGGAGGCGTTCAGGCGCTGGCCCTCCACCGCTGGAATCCCCCCGAACTGACCGGCCGATACCTCCACGTTGTAGGCCCGCAGCCCTGCAATCACATCCTGCACGGTGAGGTGATAGTTCGTCAGCTTATCCGGGTCCAGCCAGACACGCATAGCATACTGAGACCCAAAGACCTCGACCTCGCCCACGCCCGGCACGCGGGCCAGGACCTTTTCGAGCGTGGACTGGGCATAGTCGCTCAGGTCGTAGTTGCTCAAGCGGCCGTCCTCGGAGACGATTCCGACAATCAACAGGAAATTGCGGGTGGACTTGCTGACCGTCAGGCCCGATCGCTGGACCACCTCCGGCAGGCTGGCCATGGCGAGCTGAAGCTTGTTCTGCACCTTGGCCCAGGCCAGGTCGGGATCGGTCCCCGGTTTGAAGGTCAATTCGATGCGCGACGCCCCGGCCGAATCGCTCGTACCCGACAGGTAGAGCATCTCCTCAAAGCCCGTCATCTTCTGCTCGATGATCTGGGTCACGCTGTTTTCCACGGTCTGTGCCGAGGCGCCCGGATAGAACGCCCCGATGGCGATGCTGGGCGGTGCGATGTTCGGATATTGGGCGATGGGCAGGTTGTAGATGGCCAGCCCACCCAGCAGCATGATGAAGATCGCAATGACCCAGGCGAAAACCGGACGGTCAAGAAAGAATCTCGATAACATGGACGTATCCGTCTAATTCGTAGGCGTTGATGATGAACCGCTCGGCTCGAGCGACGGCGCGTTACCGCCCTCCGTGTCGAGCGAGACCACTGTGACCGAAACGCCGGGCCTGACTTTCTGAAGGCCCTCCACGATCACCCGATCACCGGGACGGAGTCCCGACGAGACGAGCCATTGGTTGCCCACGGCCCGGTCGATCGTCAGCATCCGTTGCTGCACCGTGTCGTTGGCATCCACGATCAGCGCGGCCGGCTCCCCTTTCACGTTGCGGGACACGGCCTGCTGCGGCACGAGGAGGGCCTCCTCGTTGACGCCTTCGGTCACGATGGCTCGAACGAACATGCCCGGCAGAAGCACGCCGTCCGCGTTGGGAAAGACGATGCGAAGGACCACCGATCCGGTCGTCGGATCCACCGTGACATCCTGGAACTGCAACGTGCCTTCCGACGCGTAAGGCATACCGTCTTCCAGGATGAGACGTACCTTGTTGCCCCCGGTCTCATCGCGACGGAGACGCCCCTCGTCCAGCCGGCGCCGCAACCGCAGCAACTCGGAGGTGGACTGCGTCACATCCACATAGATGGGATCCAGTTGCTGAAGCGTCGCCAGCGCCAGCGGCTGATGCGCCGTCACCAGGGCGCCCTCTGTAACGTAAGACCGTCCGATCCGCCCCGCAATGGGGGCCGTGACGCGGGTGTAGCCCAGATTGATGCGGGCGGTCTCCAGCGCGGCCTTGGTCTGGTCAATGCCCGCCTCGGCCACGGCGATGGCCTTGCGATCGCTCTCCACCTGAGCTTCGGCGGCCCGCAACATGGCCTCGGCCACCACGGCCTCGGTCACCGCGCGATCTCGCTCGCTGCGCGACACCGCGCTGGTCTTCTCGGCCTCGAGGAATCGTTCCCGATTGATCCGGGCCAACTCGAGGGTGGCCTCCTGCCGGGCGACGTTGGCGATGCTCGCCTCCAGCGCGGCCCGCGCCCGATTGGCGGTTTCCTGCGCGACGACGAGGTTGGCCGCCGCGTTATCCACCGCCGCCTGAAATGGGGCCGGATCGATTTGATAGAGCACTTGGCCCGCCTCGACGTGGGTCCCCTCCTCAAACAGGCGTTTCTGGACGAGGCCGCTGACCTGGGGTCGGATCTCGGCAACCCGCAGCGCCGCGGTGCGGCCCGGCAGTTCGGTCGTCATCACGACGCGCTCCGGATGTACCGAGACGACGCCCACCTCGGGGGCGGCCTGTCGCGGCGGTCCCCCTTGTTTCCTGCAGCCGACCACCGACAGCAGCACGCAAAGCATCAGCGGCACCCTCATGCGACCCACGCCGCGTGCGCCAAACGCCGTCGGTGTGTGTGTCCTGAGTATCCTAGGGCCCGCCCATCGAGCCCGTTGACCATCTACTCTGCGTTGCATTGTTTTCTCCAAGCCAGATCAGGATAACGTGCGTGCGGCCATGTGCCCGCGTCGGCGAAACCCGTGCACGCTGGATACACAAACAGGGCCCTACCCGCCGGCGAAAACCCGGCCGTTGGTCGGTGTGTCATCGGGGCGGTGCCTCCGACTTCAGGAGACCATCGAGGAAAAAATGCTCCACGCCCTCAAAGACGCTGGCGGCCTTGGCACGATCAAAGTCGCCGGCCATCTCAAACGCCAAAGCCTCGACGGTCGACGTGATCGCGACTACGGCCACGCTTACATCCACCGCCCGGAACAGTCCCTTGCGAATGCCGGCCTCCAGTAGGCTGCGAATACGCGTGGCCAGAAGGGTCTTGACCTTCGGTTGATCGTGGCTTCGGGCCAGTTTGTCGCCTCGGGTCCCCATTTCGGAGATGTAAAGCCGGATGAATGGAGCGTGCTTCTCAAGTTGCGCCGCCAACGACCGAAAGTACTTCCTCAGACGCTCGGCTTCCGTCCCCGGCTGATCCAGGACGGCCGTCACCTCAACCCCGATCCGCTGCCCCGAGGCCTTGACCAGATCATCAAACAGCGCCTCCTTGCTGGGAAAGAACTTGTAGAGGGTGCCGATGGCGAACTCGGCCTCCGAGGCGATCTCCTGCATAGAGACGTTGTGGAAGCCCCTTGCGGAGAACAACCGCAGGGCCGCGTCGAGAATCTCCTGTTTGTGCCGCAGCCTCTCACGCTGCCGACGCGAGAGTACTTTGGTGTCTCCAGACATTGCCACAGCCCTGCGAATAAATATTCATACAGTGAAACCCATATTCATGATATGAACGCATATTCACAGCGTCAACTAAAAAACTCCTGGTTAATCCCCATGCCATCATCGCGGATTTCAGCCGTGCCATACCCTCTGCCAAGGACCCTTTGCAGCCACGATCATCCCCCCGACTCGAATCCAGCCCGGCGTTCCTGCGCACCGGATCGAAACCCCGCGTCCCTCTGGTCCCGAACCTCGGTCGCGCCGAGGGCTTTCGGGTTTGCGATTGTGTTGCCCCATGGGACAGCTATAATGTCCGCGAACACGAGAACAGAAAGGAGTCCTCTCGGTGAACATGATACTCCTGGAGACCCGCGGGCTGGTCAAACGCTACTCCGGCCGGACGGTCGTCAACAGCGTCAACCTGACCGTCGAGCAGCGCAGCATCGTGGGGCTGCTTGGCCGCAACGGGGCGGGCAAGACCACGACCTTCCGCATGGTCATCGGCATGGTCGTCCCCGACGACGGGTCGGTCATCTTCGAGGGCAACGACATCACCCATCTGCCGATGTACAAGCGGGCCCGGCTAGGCATGGGCTATTTGTCGCAGGAGCCCAGCGTGTTTCAGCGGCTGACCGTGCGCGACAACCTGAGGGCGATCCTGGAGACGATGAGCCTGACCTCGCGCGAGCGCAACCGCCGGGCCGATGAGCTCATCGAGCGGTTCGGCCTGCAAGAGGTCCGCAAAAGCCAGGCCCGGTTCCTGTCGGGCGGCGAACGACGCAAACTCGAGATCGCCCGCGCCATGGTCACGAACCCGTCACTAATCCTCCTGGATGAGCCCTTCAGCGGCGTCGATCCGATCACCGTGGAGGAGCTGCAGATGGAGATCCGCCGGCTGGTAGCCTCCGGGGTGAGTATTCTCATCACCGATCACAACGTCGAGCGGACGCTGGAGGTCTCCGACCGGGCCTATATCATCGATCACGGCAAGGTCATCGCCTCCGGTACGCCGCGGGACGTCATCCAGGACGACCTGGTCCGACGCAGCTACCTGGGCAGCACTTTCCGCGGCGACGAGTTCGACGAATAGAGCTGGATGAATGCTGAGGTATCGGCTGTTCCTTGGGAGAGCCGGAAATGCGAATACAAAGAATCAGAGCCTCTAATTTCAAGAGTTTCAAAGAACTTGATCTCGAAGTGGGGAATTTCCATGTTGTCGTAGGGCCTAACGCCGCAGGAAAGTCCAATTTCGCCCATATCTTTCAGTTCCTCAAGAGCGTTGAAGAAAACGGCCTCAAGGATGCCGTAGCAATTCATGGGGGGGGCGAGTCCATCCGCAATTTCAAGGCCGATCCAAGCCAATCGATCAGAATAGAGCTTGAGATGCGACCCAGCCCAGACGTAGGGATTGATATCCAGACAACGGTCAAAGGTGAGAGGCGAAACGGCAAGCTTCAGGTTGAACGCATCCGATACGGGTTTGCTTTCGGTACGTCAGGCCGGAAAAACGGTGTGCAAATCACCTCGGATCAGATTGACCAGTCTATCAAGGTAACTGGATCAGAGACGGAAGGGCGTCTACCTGGTCTGGAAGCGACTCCTTTGGTTTGTGCGGAAATCCGTATATGGAGAACAGAAAACGGGCTCGATTACCAAGTCGAACCTCCAGACCAGGAAGACCGGCTGGGGCCGTGGTTCCCAGGTATTTCTTTCCTGAAGGAACCCCGCTTGGCCAGAGCGCCGGCTGATGCCCTGTTGCTCAATTCGCCGTTTCTTGCCATTCCGCCATTGTTTTTCCCAGGGCTTCTGAGGAATACAGCGATATACAGTTTCGATCCTCACTTGGCGAAGAATCCTGTTTCGTTTACGGGCCGGGCCCGTCTAGAGCGGGATGCATCGAACTTGGCATTGATTTTAGACCAACTATGCCAGGATAAAGACAAGCGACGCGAGCTTTACAATTGTCTTACCGCCATGTTGCCCTTCATCAGGGCCGTGGATACTGAGAAATTCGCGGAGAACTCCGTTCTGATGACCGTCCAGGAAGATTTCTTTGCGGATCGCATGCTGCGCGCCCATCTGCTTTCGGACGGCACCGTTTGCATGACTGCACTGATCGTGGCTCTTTACTTCCAAGAGGCCGATGTAATCATTCTGGAAGAACCGGAGCGATGCGTCCATCCGCAATTGATCTCTAGGATGATCGCTATGATGAAAGAAGCCGCCCAAGACAAACAGATTCTTGTCACGACTCACAGTCCGGAAGTCGTCAAACATGCCGGGCTGGAGAGCCTCCTGCTTATCACAAGGGACGAAGCGGGCTTCTCCAATGTCAGCCGTCCGGCTGAAAAGGAAGAACTCCGGATATTTCTCGAGAACGAAATGGGCCTGGATGACCTGTTTGTGCAGAACCTCCTGGCGATTTGACCGATGGCCTACCGGCGTCTTTTCATTCTTGTGGAGGGTTCTGACGATGAACGGTTTGTATTCGCTCTTTCTGAACCATTGAAGGCCATTGCAGGATACGACCATATTCAGCCGTATGCTTATGCGAATGCTCCTACAAAGAAGGTGGAGGGCCTTATACGTTCAATACGAAACATGGAAGGTGCCGAATACGTGTACTGTACCGACCTGAATGATTCTCCGTGTATTCAGGCCAAGAAACGGAAACTGCAAGATAGCAAGGGTTTCTTGGATGCTTCCAGGATTATCGTCGTGGTGCCGGAAATCGAAGCATGGTACGTGGCCGGGTTGAACGACCAAGCTTTTCAAGCCCTCGGTATCCGACCCCAGAATTGTACTGATGACGTCACAAAAGAGGTGTTCAACCACTTGAAGCCTAGGAGGTTTCGCTTGCGTTTGGACTTCACACAGGAACTTCTCAAGCATTTTCAAATCAGAACGGCAAGGCAACACAATCGATCGTTTGACTATTTTATGGGAAAACTGGAACAGTTGCGGACGCAAAGAGAGACACCATGACCGAGATCGACGTCGAGAAATGCAAACTGACGCGGTATCCGGCTCCGGTGCTCGGTGAGCCGGCGCAACCGATCGAGAGCATCGACGACACCATCCGTCGTCTGGCCGAGCGCATGATCGATATCATGGTCGCCAGCGGCGGCGTGGGGCTCGCCGGACCGCAGGCGGGCGTGAACCTGCAGATCTTCGTGGTCTCGACCGACGGCACCCGCGAAAACGCCAAGGTCTACATCAACCCCGAAATCGAGGTCTCCGGCGGGCTCGACGCCCACGATGAGGGCTGCCTGTCGCTGCCCGGTCTGTTCGCCCGGATCCGTCGGCACCGTCGCTGCACCGTCACCGCGACCGACCTGGAGGGCCGCCGGTTCAGCGAGACCGGCGAGGGGCTGCTGGCCCGCGCGTTTCAGCACGAATACGACCACCTGCAGGGCCGCATGATCAAGGACCGGATGAACCGCGTTCAGCAGATCGGCGCTCGGCGCCGGCTCAAGGAACTCGAGGAACGGTACAAGGCCGACCATTAAGCGGCGGTCCTTGACCGGGACAACCATGCGCATCGTCTTTTTCGGCTCCAGCGAATTCGGCCTGCCCTCGCTGCAGGCCCTAGTCGACAGCGGCAAGGACCTGGTGCATATCCTGACCCAGGCGGCCCATGCCGCCGGGCGCGGCCGCAAACCACGACCCACCCCCGTCGCCCGCTGGGCCCGGGAGCACGCCCTCCCCTGTACCGAGACCGACGACGTCAACGACCCGCACATCGTGGACCTGCTGGGCGCCTGCCGGGCCGATCTGCTCGTGGTGATCGCCTTTGGCCAGAAGATCGCCCCGCCGGTGCTGGAGCTGTTCCCCAAGGGCGCGATCAACGTGCATGGCTCGCTGCTGCCCGAATACCGCGGCGCCGCGCCCATCCATCGCGCCATCCTTGATGGGCGGACCGAGACGGGCATCAGCATCATCACCGTGGCCGACAAGATGGACGCCGGCGACGTCCTCGCCCAGGCCCGGTGTCCGATCACGCCGGATGACACGGCCGACAGCCTCCACGACAAGCTGGCCGCCCTGTCCCCCTTGCCGCTGCTGGAATGCGTGGACCGGATCGCCGACGGCACCGCCGCCTACACGCCGCAGGACGCGGCCCGCGTGACCTATGCCCCCAAGCTGCGCAAGAGCGACGGCATCATCGACTTCCGAGAACCGGCGGAGATCCTGGCCCGCAAGGTTCGCGGTCTATGGTCCTGGCCCGGCGCCCAGGCCCAATTCGCGTCGGCGCGCACCGGCCGCCGCGAGCGGGTCATCCTCGCCCGGGCCGAGGTGATTGATGCGCCCGACGCAACCGGCGCCTGCGGCACCCTGGATGAACGGTTGGACGTGATCTGCGGCCAGGACGGCCTGCGCGTACACGCCCTCAAGCCCGCGGGCAAAACAGTGATGAGCTTCGAGGCCTTCGTCCGAGGGCGCGATGTGCGGCCCGGCGACCGTTTCGAACGCGTCGGCGACGACGACTCCTGATCCCGGTCATGCGACCGGCCCCGGATCGCGCCACACTCGCGCAACCCGGGGCCGGGTGATGTAACGTCACGACTCTCTTTTTCCGTCAGGTACTCAGTCGGCCTTCGGCGCCTCGGTCGGCTGGGGCGTCGGCGCCGGAGTCTGAGGGGCCGGCGGCTGCATCGCTTCCTTGATCTCGTCGGCGTACTCGATCTGGGCCTTGGCCTTGAGCTGCTGACGATACTGATTCCAGAACTCGACCTGCTGCCGCTGCGTCAGATTCTCGATGATGTTTTCCTTCTGGCTTTCGAAGGTCACCGTCTCGGGGTCCTTGTGGTCGGTGACCTTGATGATGTGGTAACCGAACTTCGTCTCCACGATGTCGCTGATCTCGCCGACCTTCAGCTTGAAGGCGGCCTCGGCGAACTCCGGCACCATGCGAGTGCGGTCGAAGAAGCCCAGGTCGCCGCCCTGACTGCTGGACGGACAACCGGAATAGGCCTTGGCCAATTCGGCGAAATTCTCGCCCGCCCTGACCTTGGCCAGGATGTCCTGGATGCGGGTGCGGGCCTCCTGCTTGCCGGCCTCGTCGAGCCCCTCGGTCTTGATCAGGATGTGGCTGGCCCGGACCTGCTCCGGAACGGTGAATTGACCGGGATTCTCATCGTAGAACTTCTTGGCCGCGGCCTCGTCGATCGGCTCGACCTTGCCCTTCATCTCGCCTTCGACAAGCCGCTCAACGCCAAGGTTCGTCCGCATCTGCTTGCGAAACTCCTCTATCGTCTGGCCATTACGCTCCAGGTCCTTCTTGACGTCTTCAAGCGTGACCTCATTCTCTTCGAGCAGTTTGTTGATATGGGCGTCCAAGTGCTCGTCGGTGACCTCGATGTTTTTGGCCTTGATCTGTTCGTTCACCAGCTCCTGTTCGACGAACATCTCGACCACACGGGGTCGGGCCCGCTCCTTGAGTTTGACCAGCGCATCCGGCGGCAGGGCCGAGCCGATGGGTCCCAGACTGGCCAGTTGCCGCTGCACGAACTGGTCAAGCACGGGCTCCACCTGTCCGGCGGTGATCTTCACCCCATTGACGGTCGCAAAGACCTTGCCGGGATCGACCGGCGCAGGCGCCGCCTGAGGCTGGGCCGCGGGCTGGGCCGGCCGTGCCGGTTGGGCCGGCTGGGCCGCGGGTTGCGTCGAGGCCGGCTGCATGGGTTGCGCCGACGGCTGCGCAGGTCGTGCGGCGGGTGTCTTACGCTCAACCCGCTGGGCCGGAGCAACCGCCGGGCGGGTCTGCTGCGTCGATGAAGCGGGCTGGGCCTCTTTGGGTGCGGGCTTGGCCGGTTCAGCCACCTTCTCCTTGCTGCCTTGGCTGCGGCCCAGGCCCATCGCTACGCCGCACAGCATCATGCTCATCAGCCCCACGCTGAGAATACGCGCCTTCATGATCTCCCTTTCCACTTAAACGGAGCACTCGAGTCCAAACCAGAAACACAAAGAGTCAAGTAGCGCAAATCCCATCATCAAAGTCAAGGAATACGCACCCATATTATGACCGCGGCACGATATCCGCGATCACCTCGGATGCGCATCGCCTTGCGAGTGCAAAAGTTATGTGGAAATCAGGAAGGACCGGTTTTCCCTGAGGGGATGCCCGGTCAACGCCGGAAACGGGTTTCCGCCCATGCCGATCGGGGGTATACTGTCAGATGGTGCGACAAAGAAATCCTGTGATGAAATGGAGACCCTGATTATGAAAACCCGCCTTTTGCTGTCGTTCGTTCTCATCATTCTGTGTGCTGGTTCGCTCGTCGTCGCCGAAGTCCGTCTGCCGGCGGTGATCGGCAGCCACATGGTCCTCCAGCGGGACACACACGTCCCCGTGTGGGGCTGGGCCGATCCAGGGCAAAAGGTCACCGTGCGGGGCCAGTGGCAATGGTTCGACACCGTTGCCTGGGCCGACAAGCATGGCCGCTGGTCCGTGCAACTGCCCACGCCGCGGGCGGGGGGGCCTTACACGATCACCATCGAAGGGCCCAACCGCATCGTGTTGGAAGACGTGCTCATCGGGGAGGTCTGGGTCTGTTCGGGCCAGTCCAACATGGAATGGCCCACCTCCGCGGCCGCCAACGGGCAAGAGGAGGTGGCCGCGGCGGACTATCCGAACATCCGCCTGTTTAACGTCACCAAAAAGGTCGCCGACGAGCCGATGGACGATTGCCGGGGCGCCTGGACGCCGTGCAGCCCACAATCGGTCGGCGGCTTCACGGCGGTGGGGTACTTCTTCGGGCGCGAACTGCATAAGGAACTGAACATTCCTATCGGTCTGATCGAGTCCGCCTGGGGTGGCACGCCCTCCGAGGCCTGGACCCGCCGCGAGATCCTCGAATCCGATGAGGAGTTCAGGCCCATCGTGGATCGTTACAACCAGGCCTGTGCCCGATTCGACGAGGTGATGGCCGAGTACAGGAAGCGCGTCGAGGAATGGAAGAAGGCCGCCGAACAGGCCGACGCCGAGGGCAAACCTCGCCCCGGCTACCCCGGCACCCCCTACGGCCCCGGCCATCCACACGCCCCGGCCGGGCTGTACAACGGCATGATCGCCCCGCTGATCCCCTTCGCCATCCAGGGGTCGATCTGGTACCAGGGCGAATCCAACGCGGGCCGCGCCTACCAGTACCGCCGGCTGTTCCCCGCGATGATCGAAAACTGGCGGCAGGACTGGGGCCGCGGTGACTTCCCCTTTTACTTCGTGCAGATCGCCCCGTACCAGGGCCAGACGCCCGAGATCCGCGAGGCCCAACTGATCGCCTATCGCACCACGCCCAACACGGGCATCGTCGTGACGATGGACATCGGCAATCCGACGGACATCCACCCCCGGAACAAGCAGGACGTCGGCAAGCGCCTGGCGTTGTGGGCCCTGGCCAAGACCTATGGCCGCGAGGGGCTTGTCTATTCGGGCCCGCTGTACAAGCATTACCAGGTCGAGGGCGACAAGGTCCGCATCTTCTTCGACTTCGTCGGCTCGGGGCTGGCGGCACGGGGCGGCGACCTGACACACTTCCAGATCGCCCCGAAGGATGGCGACTTCGTGCCCGCCCAGGCGCGGATCGATGGTGACACGGTTATCGTCTGGAGCGACCAGGTCAAGGAGCCGGCGGCCGTCCGCTATGGCTGGGAAAACGCCGCCGAGCCGAACCTGTTAAACAAGGAGGGCCTGCCCGCCTCGCCCTTCCGAACCGATGACCGACCCGGCGAGACCTTCGGCCGGTTTTGAAGGGCAAGGCGCGGGCATCGGCCTGCAACCGTTAAACATGCCACTTCGTGTGGAAAAGCCCGCTGTGAGCCGTTTCAGGGGCTTCGATCAGGCCCTTGACGGCGACGGTGAGACGTACTACTCTATGCTCAACAGGATGTAGAGGAACGGATTAAGAATGGAATCGGAGGGTTTGCCGTGCGCAAGGATTATCCAATCGAAGACCGGTTCAGGCCGGGCGCCCACATTGTGGTCCATCATGGTGATTGTCTTGAGTTTCTAAAGACCGTGCCCGATAAAACGGCCCGCCTGGTGGTCACCTCACCGCCATACAACCTCGGCAAGGAATACGAGCGCCGTTTGAAGCTGCAAACGTACTTGGATCAGCAAGCTCGAGTGATTCGAGAGTGTGTGCGTATCCTGGCAACGGACGGAAGCATATGCTGGCAGGTGGGCAATTATGTTGAGAAGGGCCAGATCGTGCCCTTAGACACCGTACTCTATCCGATATTCTCGGAGTTGGGCCTCAGGCTTAGAAACCGCGTCATTTGGCATTTCGAGCATGGCCTGCATTGCAGCAAGCGATTCTCGGGCCGCTATGAGACCATTATGTGGTTCACAAGGACTGACAAGTATGTCTTCCACCTTGATCCGGTACGAGTCCCGCAGAAGTACCCAGGTAAGAAGCATTTTAAAGGCCCCAAGGCCGGACAATACTCCTGTAACCCACTGGGGAAAAACCCTGGCGATGTATGGGCCATTCCGAATGTAAAGAGCAACCATGTCGAAAAAACAGAGCATCCCTGCCAGTTTCCTGTCGAATTGATCGAGCGGCTGGTACTCTCTATGACAGATTCTGGTGACTGGGTTTTTGATCCATTTCTGGGCACGGGCACAAGCATCATTGCTGCCATCCGACATGGGCGCAAGGCAGCAGGAGCAGAAACCGTTGCAGGATATGTCGGTCTTGCGAAGAAACGGATCATCGCGGAACAACTGGGCATGCTCAAGACACGTCCCATGACTAGGGCAGTCTACGACCCAGTTCTAGCTGGAAACAAGCTAACAAAGGTGCCTTGGACAGCTGGGTCCGTTGCTGGCGACAGGGTGTTGTTCGAACTGTGACCCGCAACCAAGGGGTAAGCCGATGCGCATTCGCGAGACATATTCGCACTTAAACGGTTTAGAGTTCCTTCTGGTTCACAAACGCCCGCTCTGGCGAGAAGTGACTACTGTGATAGAGTCGGTAGATGCACGGAAATGTAAAACCAAAGTGTCTAAAGAGCGGGGGATGGTAGGTAAACTGCTGTACAGCCCCGTTGCGATGAATGCGGCATTTCACCAGCTTCTCCAAGCAAAGAACTGGACCGAGAGCCGAGTCAGTTACTGGGTCACACGCGATGACAAGCTGATTCGGAAGACCCTAACCATGGATCCAACGGAGCAGAAGAAGGTCATCGAAGCGGCAGGGGAAAGGCCTATCTTCAGTTACAACCAAACAGATTTCGTCAAGGACCGCGTGGCAATAGAAGTCCAGTTTGGGAAGTACGCGTTTGTGGCCTATGACTTGTTTGTCAAGCATCTGGCGTTCTACGTGGGGGACCAAATTGACGTTGGCATTGAAATCCTGCCCATGAAGACGCTTCAGTCTGAGATGAGTTCTGGCGTGCCCTACTACGAAGGGGAGGTTTACAATGTGGTGCGACAGGGCCGTGGCGTGCCCGCTGTACCCCTGGTGGTCATCGGCATTGAAGCGTAATCATCACAGGGGGCCGATTGGCTGGACAGTCGGGTTTACGGTGTTGATGGGCAACGAACAACACGAGGAGCCGTTCCGCTGCACCTGTTTGTGAGCACTGTCCCGCTGGAAAGGCCTCTCATGCCTTCCACCCTGCAGATTTATTTCGGCGACAACCTGGACATTATGCGGGGCCTGCCGGAGGCGTCGTTTGACCTGATCTACGTCGATCCGCCCTTCAACACGGGCAAGACCCAGGCCCGGTCGCGGATTCAGACCGTCCGCGACCCGAACGGCGACCGCGACGGCTTTGGCGGACAGCGGTATCGCACGGTGAAGGTCGGCACGCAGGCCTTCGCCGACAACTTTGATGACTTTTTGGCCTTTCTCGAGCCCCGGCTTGAGGAGGCCGTGCGCCTCCTGCGGCCGGAGGGCAGCTTCTTCCTGCACCTGGACTACCGCGAGGTCCACTATGCCAAGGTCCTTCTGGATGGCCTGTTCGGCCGCGACAGCTTCATGAACGAGATCATCTGGGCGTATGACTACGGGGCCCGCAGCAAGAAGAAGTGGCCCGCCAAGCACGACAACATCCTCTGGTACGCGAAGAACCCCGAGCGTTACACCTTCCGCTTCGACGACATGGACCGGATTCCCTACATGGCCCCCGGTCTGGTCACCCCGGAAAAGGCCGACCGGGGCAAGACGCCGACGGACGTGTGGTGGCACACCATCGTCCCCACCAACGGCAAGGAGCGCACCGGCTACCCCACGCAAAAGCCGCTGGGCATCCTGAACCGCATCATCCGTATCCACTCCAACCCTGGCGACACGGTGCTGGACTTCTTCGCGGGCAGCGGCACCACCGGCGAGGCGGCCATCCGCAATGGCCGAAACGCCGTCCTGATCGACAACAACCCCCAGGCGATGGAGGTCATGGCCAGGCGTCTGGCGTTCGCCGCCCCACGCTTCCGCGGCTATGAGCCTTCGCCGGGTCAGACGGACGCGGGGACGGTTACGGATTGTCCCGCCAGGGCGCCGGTCGCGAAGGCGATCTGGAGATTGTAGCCGCCGCAGGGCCCGTCGGCGTCGATCACCTCGCCGGCGAGGTACAGGCCCGGACAAATCCTCGACTGCATCGTCGTCGGCTCGATCTGCCGATGGTCCACGCCGCCTCGCGTCGCGGTCGCCTCGCGCAGGGGCCGCGTTCGCACGACGTGCACGGTCGCATCCTTGAGCATCCGCACAAGGGCCTCCCGCAGGGGCCGCGAAAGCTGGGACGCTTGTGTCTCCGCGCACCCGGCCAGCGTGCACAGCCGCTCGGCCAGGGCCCCTGGCAGCCACTCGGCCAGGATCGTTTCGATCCGCTTGCGTGGCCGGGCCTGACACGATGTGATGAGCCTCTGCTCCAACGCCTGGGCCGTCAGGCCGTCAAACAGATCGATGTGCAACTCGACCGGCGGGCCCGCCTGGTCTAAGAGACCGGCCAGCCGCCGGCTCAGGTTCAGCACCGCCGGGCCGCCCAGGCCATCCTGCGTGAACATCATCGGCCCTTTGGCCTCGGCGTGCTTCATCCCCGCGAGGCGCGACCGGATCGCCACGTGCTCCACGCCCACACCCTGCAACGCGCCCGGCCAGGCTTCCCTGGTCACCAGCGGCACGAGGATGGCCCGCGGCTCGATGATCCCGTGGTCCAGGCCCGCCGCCAGGGCGTACCCATCGCCGGTCGATCCCGTCTGCGGCCAGGAGGCCCCGCCGGTCGCGATCACCACCACCCCGGCGCGAATCGCCACGTCCTCGCTGTGAAGGACAAACCCGCCGGGCTCCTTGGCCATCGGAAAGATGCGTCGGCCATAGATGAATCGCACGCCGGCCCGCGCGGCGGCACCGAGCAGGACGGCCTTGACATCGGTGGCCCGATCGCTGACGGGGAACACGCAGCCGTCGGCCTCGACCCTCGTCTCCAGGCCCTGCTCATGGAAGAACCGGCGCACGCGGTCCGGCCCGAAGGTGTAGAAGGCGTGCTTGAGAAAGCGTCCGTAGGGCTCACAGGCGCGGGCCAGCTCGTCCGGCGTGCCGACGTGCGTCAGGTTACATCGGCCGCGGCCGGTCTTGAGCAGCTTGCGTCCGGCGGTGCTGTTGCGTTCGACCACCAGCGTCCGGATGCCGCGCCGGGCGGCGAAGATCGCCGCCATCAGGCCCGCCGGGCCGGCGCCCACGATGCACAAGTCCGTCTTCATCGGCCCATACGCCCGTTCCGGCCCTACCCAGGCACGCCAGCCACCCGCATTACGGCCGGATCACCCGCACGCCCGGCGGCGCCTTGACCGTGGTGCGGATGCGGCCATCGGCGCCGCGCTCATGCCGCACGTGGACGACGCCGCGGGCGGTCGGCACGGTCCCCTCGGCCCAGTCCAGGTCCGCCAGATGCGGCTCGACGCGGACGGCCACGCCGCCCGGCTCGACGATCCGCACGCCCAGCACGTGCTCGCTGAGCCAGGCCGTCGGCCCGGACGCCCAGCCATGACAGAGGCTATGGCGAAAGCCCTTGTAGCAGTGGTTGCCGAAGTCGCCGTGGATGTCCTTCTTGCCCGGGGGCACGAGCTCATCAATCCGCCCGGCATTCTCGGTCCAGGCCAGGTCGAAATCCTCCCAGAACGTCGTCGCACCGAGGTCCAGCATGCCGCCCCAGTACCGACGGATCACGTCCATCGCCCCCTCGTGATCACCGGCCAGGGCTCGCGCCTGCAGGACGTAATAACCGTAAAAGGTGCTCATGCCCCGCGGTCCACCCACGGCCAGCACCTCGCGGTTGAGCCGGGCCGCATCGTCCAGCCCCGCCAAAGCGATCAGGGCGGCCGCCTGCTTGCTCCCCACCGGGTCGGGCGTGTGGGTCCGCAGCTTTTTCACGGCTTGGCGGCAGCGCCGGGCCGCATCGGCCTCCTTCAGCACGTCGCACAGTTCCGCGCCGCCCTCGAGCGTCGTCACCAGCAGCGCGTGCAGGCCCGCGTGAATCGCGGGTTTGTTCTCGGCGGTCGGCCAATCCATGAACCGCCAGCCGGTCAGGGCCTCGGCGCCGTCGGGCCCCACGCACCCGCACAGTTGATCCAGGAGCCCCAGCAGATACGCCCGTTGCTCGGCCAGGTACGTCTTGTCGCCGGTGTACCGATACCACGTGTGCTGCAAGCGCACCCACCACATCGAGTAGGAGCTGATGCCGTTCATCCACTTGGGCAGCGGCGTCTCCTCCCGGATCAGGTCGAGGCTGCGCGGCACGATGTCATGGCCGCCGAACACGGCCAGGATCGTCATCGTCTCCGGGTGCATATCTCCGATCCAGACGAGCCGGTCGCGCTTGATCCCGTCCCACAGGTAATCCTGCATGTTGAGGAACACCGTGTACGCGCCGGTCCGCCAGATCTCGTTGAGCCGTTCATCGCTGCAGCGAAACGAGCCGATCCAGTCCAGGTCGCGATGAAGGAAGACGGCCCGCACGGCCTTGAGCTGTACGAAGCCCTCGGGCTGATCAAAATCGATCCGTACGAAGCGAAAGCCCGTGTTGCCGATCTCGGCGGTGCCCAGCCAGGGCACGAGCACGCTCTGATCGCGGATGGCGTGGTCGTTGGTCGCGTTCTTCTCGCCGCCCACGTCGCTCATGGCCTCGGCGGCGGACTCGCCGAACCGCACCCGCAGGCGCACGGGCTGGTTATCCTTCGTGTGCCAGACCATGATTTGCACGCCGCCGTGCAGCTCGCGGCCGAAGTCCAGCAGGATCGCCCCCGGCTGGGGCTCGGCGTTGAGCACGCACGGGTTCGACGCGTCGAGCGTGACCTGCCCGGAGCGGTCTTCGAGCAAGACCTGCGGATCGGTTACCGCGCCATCGTGCCACAGGATGCGCTGCGGGCGGACAAACGTGCGGACCCGCGGGTCGGCCTCGGCCCGCTCGTCCCAATCCGGTTCTGCCGTGAGCGCCGACGCGGACGGCAACGCCTGCGCCGCACAGCCCCATGACATCAGCACTACGGCCATCGTGAGAATCCCTGCCATCCGGTTCATGCCTTGCCTCTCCTGCCGTCGTGGAAGTATTGCCGTTCGGCCACATTGTAGAGCCGCCGCGCCCATCGGGCAAGCGGACAATGCACCCAGGGCCACCTTGACGCCGTGGTTCTTACGGCCTCGACAGGCTGCGGGGCATGGCTCGCGACTGGGTGGCAGGCCCACGGACGCCCCGACCCATCAGCACCGGGTGGCATGCCCATCCGCCTCTGGTCCGCCGGCGGCGGATGGGCATGTCCTGGCGATGCAGGGGGGCGTTCGTCGTCCCATGGCCACGCTTTGCGTGGCCATGCCACCCAACGGATTCACAGGCCCCCCTTGGCCGTCATCCCGACCGGAGGGCCGAAGTCCCGTAGTGGAGGGACCCGTTTAAACAGCCCTTCCGCAAGGCACCCGACGCCAAGCCGCAACTGCATCAGTGGTGTCGCTGCGCGACGCTGAAGAACAGGTTCCTCGCCTCCGCGGTGCTCCGCTGCGCTTTGCACCGCTTCGCTCGGAATGACGGTGATGAGGCCACCCGACGCACGGGCATGGACAGGATGAACAGCACGCAGGGGCAGGACAAGCCACAGAGAATCACAGAGACCACAGAGCCGACTTGGGGCACCCCGGATTGCCTCTGTGCCCTCTGTGTCCTCTGTGGCAAACCCCATGGCCCGCGTGGCACAGCCCACCCAACGGATTTGCAGGCCCCCCTTGGCCGTCATCCCGACCGGAGGGCCGAAGGCCCGCAGTGGAGGGACCCGTTTAAACAGCGCTTCAACAAGGCACCGGACGCGAAGCCGCAGCATGCTTTCCAACGGGGGGTCAACGTTGATCTCCGGCCATCTAACGCCGTGCCACAACAACAAAAACGGTGTCGCTGCGCGACGCTGAAGAACGGGTTCCTCGATCCGCGGTGCTTCGCTCCGCTTTGCACCGCGTCACTCGGAATGACGGTGAGAATCGTGGTCTGCACCGCGTCGCTCGGAATGACGATGATGGGGCCGCCCTTTGGGGGCGGAGATCGCCGGGCGATGTTGGGGTTGTTCGAGGACGGGGCTTGGCGTATAGTGCCCCGGCAAGGGCCGTCCTGTCCGTTGGACCGGCGGCATGGATTGGAGCACGCACGAGAAGGACTCCATGGACGCTATCGAGTTTGCATCGGGCTGGCGGGCGGTCTTCGCCGAGGCAGGGCTTGCCACGGTGGATGATTTCATGCGCTACGAAGGGGGCACGCCGATCGGCCACAACCGCCACCGGCAGGTCCTGACGTTCGTCCTCGACACGCCCGGGGGGCCCCGACGGTTCTACATGAAGCGATTCATCCGCCCACACCTGAAGGATATGCTGGCCACGCTGCGTCGGTTCAGGCGGCCATGCTCCCAGGCCGAATGCGAATGGCGGTATGCCCGAACGCTGCTGGCCCAGGGGATTGAGACGTACCACCCGGTCTGCCACGGCTCGCTCATGCGGTACGGATTCGAGCAGGGCTCGTTCTTCGTCACCGAAGAGATTCAAGGGCAGTGCCTGACGGACTATATTGCCGAGACGTGGAAGAACCTGTCCGCCGAGGACCGGCGCATGTTGCTCGTTTCGCTGGGTCGCTTCGTCCGCCGCGTGCACGAGGCCGGGATCAGCTTCCCCGACCTGTACGCCTGGCACATCTATCTGCTGGACCCGGTCGGTCCGTCGAGCCCATTGGCCCTGATCGACCTGCACCGGATGCGCTGTGGCGTGAAACGTCTCGGCGAACGGCTGCGGAACCTCGGGGCCCTGGAATACAGCCTGCTGGAACGGTACTTCGACGACGACGCCAAACGCATCCTGTTTGAGGCGTATCGACGACCGGAAGACCGGCTATCGTGGGAAGACTTCCGGTCACGGGTCCTCCGTCGTGCCGACGTGCTTCGACAACGCCGCCGTCACGCGCCCGACTACTAGGCCCCACCCGCAGCCTTACCGGCCTCCCTCCGTCGCGATGCAGCAGCAACGAAATCGAGGCCTTCCCGGCGGGCCCTACCAGTCCGTTGAAAAACGTACGGTCACAGAAACTGGCCCTTGTTGTCATTCCCGCGGAAGCGGGAATCCACGCTTCGCGTGCAGAGTACACACCACGCGTCGAGCGTGGACCCCGGATCAAAGCCTGCCCCGGACTCGATCCGAGGTCCGGGGTGACACTTTTTCAACAGGCTGCTACAGGTGACGGATGATCTGCTCCAGGTCGTTGGGCACCTCGACCGGCGGGTTGCTGAAGGCGCCTTTGCGATCCCGGTGGTACTCCACGGTCACGTTCGGGTCCTTGAGCGGGTGGCCCGTCAGGACACACACCACGCGTTCATCCCGACCGACGACCCCGTCGGCCAACAGGTGCTTGAGCCCGGCGATGGTCGCGGCCGAGGCCGGCTCACACCCCAGACCGGTGGCCCCGATCTGCGCCTTGGCATCGAGGATTTCCTCGTCACTGACCGCCAAAACCACGCCGTTGCAGATATCCAGGGCACGGAGGCATTTCTTGAGATTCACCGGGCGAGAAATTTCGATCGCCGATGCACACGTGTGCGGTGAAAACCCACGCTGTGTCAAGTCGTCATAGTAGGCGTCGATCATCGCCTGGTCGACACGCCCGTCGTTCCATCGCAGGCCGCGCTCGTTGAACAGTTGCGTCAGCGTATTGGCCCCGGTGGCGTTGACGACCGCCAGCCGCGGTACGCGGTCGATCAGGCCGATCCGGCGCAGCTCGGCGAAGGCCTTGCCGAAGGCGCTGGAGTTGCCCAGGTTGCCGCCGGGCACGATAATCCAATCCGGCACCTCCCAACCGAGCCCCTCGAGCACGCGGAACATGATCGTCTTTTGCCCCTCCAGGCGGAAGGGATTAAGCGAATTGACCAGGTAGATCCCCTCGCGGGCACAGACGGCCTGGACCTGTCGCATGCAGTCGTCGAAGTCGCCGCGGATCTGGATCGTGTGGCCGCCGTAGTCCATCGCCTGGCTGAGCTTGCCGAAGGCGATCCGGCCCGACCCGATAAAGACCGTGCATTTCAATCCGCAGGCATGGGCATAAAGCGACATGGACGCCGAGGTATTGCCCGTCGAGGCGCACGCGCTCGACCGGGCGCCCACCATGCAGGCATGGCTGAAGGCGGCGGTCATGCCGTTGTCCTTGAACGAGCCGCTGGGATTGAGCCCCTCATATTGCAGGAAAAGGCGGCCTGGTTTGATCCTAAGCTGGGAGGCCAGAGGATCATTGCGTTCCAGCAGCGTCTGGCCCTCGCCCAAGGTTACCTTGCACGCATCGGGGCAGAAATCCAGAAGCTCACGGAATCGCCACACGCCCGAAAAATCCAGCGGCTGATCCCGCCGGGCCCAGCGATCAGCGAACGCACCGAGCTTGGCGGGCCGGGCGATCCGGTCCCAGTCGTAGCGGATATCCAGCAAATCGCCGCATTTCGGGCATTTGAACAACGTCCGGGCGCACTCGAACTGGGCCCGGCAATCCGGGTTGATGCACTCCTGCCACGCGGTTTCTCTTGAAGGCATGGTCATTCTATCGTCTTTCCAGGGGCCCGATTATAGGCGACAGGCGGAAATGGCGGCAAAGAAAACTACGTCCGCGACTCAATTTCGCCCAGCCGGTCCGGTAACTGGGCGAGCCGCTCGATCCGGACCGTCCCGGCCGGCGGTGCCCCTCGGCCGTTGGTATGGGCCTGCTTGAGCACCGGGATCATCCCCGCGGCCAGGGCGCCCTTGACGTCCTTGTCGATTCGATCGCCGACGTAGACCAGCGCATGGGGCGGTTCACCCAGCCGTTGGGCGGCCTCGATGAAGATGCGACGGTCGGGCTTGCGAAAGGCGAAATCGTAGGACCACAACCGCACGGGAATGTAATCGAGCACGCCCAGCTCGCCGAGATGCCGCTCGATGGCTGACGCGTGGACGAACGTGTTGGACAGAATCCCCAGCTTGTACCGCTCGGCCAGCGTGCGGATCGTCTCCTGAAGGTCCGGCTCGACCCGCGTCACCTTGTACAGCGGCTCGTACCAGCACCAATGGACCTGTCGCCACTGGTCCTCGGTCAGATGCAGACCCCTCTTTCGCCCCACCTGCTGCAACAGGTCCAGGGCGTCGAAGTCGCGCCCCGTCAGAAAGGTCCGAAGCAGATGCCACCGCAACCCGATCAGGCTCTTCCAGTAGTACCGGCGAAACGAGCCCACCTCGGCGCCCAGGCTGCGCAGGTAATCGTAGGACCGCCGCGCGGCCTCGTTGAACAGAGATCGGGTGTCGAGAGGCCCGAAACACAACAGGGTCTCTCCGACGTCGAACACAATCCCTTTGATCGTCCGGCTGATCACGGCATTTGGACTCGCCAGGCCGGGTCGTCCTGACCTGTCAACACACCTGGCCATCAGGCCCGCCGCGGCGGCGGATTGCCCCCAAAGGCCTCGGCCACCCAGGTCTCTATCTCCTGGTCACTGATCGCGCTGACCCGGTCGGCGGCGTACTCGGCGTCGATTCGTTCCTTCACCGCTATGACCCGGGGGTCGTGCTTGGCGATCGTGATGTCATACTGCTGCTCGATGAAATGTTTGATGCCCGCGGCGCCGCTCTTGTCGGTGATGGCGACGCCCAGCGGCCGGCGCAACAACCTCTCCGTATCGAAGGGGTTGTAGATCTCCTCGTTCTTCAGCAGGCCGTCGGCGTGAATGCCGGCCCGCGTCACGTTGAAGTCCTTGCCCACCAGCGGGTAGTTCGGGGGCAACGAAAAGCCCAGCTCCTTTTCCGCATACTGAGCCAGCTCGGTGATGGCCTCGTAGCGGACGTTCGGGTGGGTGCCCCGCAGTTGCGCGTGCTCGATCACCAGGGCCTCCAGCGGCGGATTGCCCGTCCGCTCGCCCACCCCGAAGATCGCGCAATTGGCCGCCGAACAGCCATACAGCCACGCGGTCGCGGCGTTGACCTGCACCTTGTGCAGATCGTTGTGCCCATGCCATTCGAGCCACTCGGAGGGTACGCCCATCTGCCGCATGCCGTACACCAGCTTGGGGACGCTTCGTGGCAGGGCTACGCCGGGGTGCGGCACGCCGAAACCCAAGGTGTCGCACAGGCGGATCTTGACGGGGCTGTCATACCGCTCGGCGAGCTTCATCAGCTCGGCCGCGAACGGCTGGATGAACCCCTCATAGTCCGCCCGGGTGACGTCCTCGAAGTGGCACCGCGGGATGATCCCCTGATCCAGCGCGGCCTTGACGATGTCGAGGTAGCCATCCAACGCCTGCTGACGGGTTTTGCGGAGTTTCAGGAAAACGTGGTAGTCGCTGGCCGAGGTCAGGATGCCCGTCTCCCGCAGCCCCATCTCCGTGACCCGACGGAAATCGGCCGCCACGGCCCGAATCCAGCCGGTTACCTCCGGATAACGGTAACCCCGCTCCTTGCACAGCTCGACGGCCTTGCGGTCCCGATCGGAGTACAGAAAGAACTCGCACTGGCGAATCAGGCCGGTATCGCCGTCGATTTCATGAAAGAAATCAAAGATGCGAAGGATCTGCTCCGGCGTGTATGGCGGCCGGGCCTGTTGACCGTCGCGAAACGTGGTATCGGTAATCCAGATCTCCTCCGGCATCTCATACGGAACGGGATTGTGGTCGAAGATGATCCGGGGAAACTCCACGTACGGAAACGTCTCTCGGAAAAGATTCGGCTCCTGGACATCATGTATCTTCGATTCTTTTTCCATAAGTCCCTTTCGTGCTGGGTTTTCTCGTTCGTAAAGGCCTCCGGCGCTCGGCATCGGTCACGCTCACGCGTCGCGTCCCACACATTCTTCGGCAAAAGGCATAGCCGAGGTGGGAGTCGAACCCACACGCCCGAATCGGGCAGGGGATTTTAAGTCCCCAGCGTCTGCCGTTCCGCCACTCGGCCCCCAAGGCTACGTTTCCACAAAGCAACCGGTTCTTCGACGGTCGGGAGGCATCGCTCTTTTTGCCAAACTGCTGGGTCACGTGCCTGCGCCGACGACCCGGACACAGAGCCCCCCTATCAGTCCGTTGAAAAACGTACGGTCTACAGCAACGGGCCCTTCTTGTCATTCCCGCGAAAGCGGGAACCCACGCTTTGCGTGCAGAGAGCACACCTCACGTTGGGCGTGGACCCCGGATCAAAGCCTGCCCCGGACTCGATCCGGGGTCCAGGGTGACACTTTTTCAACAGCCTGCTATTCCCATGGCCTCTCATGAGAAAACGTGAGGGTTTACCATCCGGTGGCGTTATTATAGGGTGCAGTCAGGCTAATGCAAGCGGATTTCGGGGACTGACCGAAGGCCCCGTATCGAACTGTACAACCATGGAAAAAGAGCAAGTCGGAGGCGTGATCGTGACCATGCGCTGGATTATCTGGACGTTTGGTGTCGTGCTGCTCGCGGCGGCTCTGTGGGGAGAACGCCGGGCCGGCGCGGCTCAGCCGGGGGTGATCGTGGAACGGTTCGTTTTCGAGGAGGCGCCGTTCCCCGAGTGCCACGCCTCCACCGTCGTGGAGACGGCCGAGGGGCTGCTTTGTGCCTGGTTTGGCGGCACGCGCGAGGGTCACCAGGACGTGGGCGTCTGGCTGTCGCGCTGCGGGCCGGAGGGCTGGGACAAACCCGTTGAAGTCGCCACGGGCGTGGTGTCTGAATCAACACGACACCCCTGCTGGAACCCGGTGCTCTTTGCACCGGCCCAGGGACCCCTCGTGCTGTTCTACAAGGTCGGACCCAGTCCCAGCCGGTGGTGGGGTATGGTGATGCGATCCGACGACCATGGCCGCACGTGGGGCCCGCCGCAGCGTTTGCCCGATGGCATCCTGGGCCCGATCAAGAACAAACCCCTCCCACTGCCCGATGGGACCATCCTGAGCGGGTCCAGTACGGAGCATGATGGCTGGCGGGTGCACTTCGAACGCAGTCGTGACGGCGGGCACACCTGGCAGCGGATCGTGCCGGCCGACGATGGCCGACGGTTTGGTGTGATCCAGCCGACGTTACTCAGACATTCCGACGGGCGCCTGCGGGCGCTTATGCGAAGCCGCAGCGGCCGCATTGTGGAGATGACCTCCGACGACGACGGGACCACGTGGAGCCGGCCTGTCGAAACGAGCCTGCCCAACCCCAACGCGGGCTTTGACGCCGTGACGCTTGGCGATGGGCGGTTCCTGCTGGTCTATAACCACACCCTCCGCGGCGGCGAGCGGCCCCGCGGACGGGAGATGCTCAACGTGGCGGTCAGCGATGACGGCAAGACCTGGCAGGCGGCATTGACCCTGGAGAATACGCCCGGTCAGGAGTATTCGTACCCGGCGGTCATCCAGGCCGGAGACGGGCAGGTACACGTCACGTACACCTGGCGGCGGCAGCGCATCCGGCACGTCGTGATCGACCCCTCCCGGCTCTCGCCGCGACCCATCCAGGAAGGGCGTTGGCCCCAGTAAACGGCCGGCCTCCGGCCGGGGCCGTCAACGAACGGCGCCCGATACACCCCCGGGGGCCTGCTCGGCCTCTTTTCGCCGCTGCTCTTCGATCTGTTTGTATAGATCGGGCCGTTCGATCTGGATGCGCGACAGCAGGTTCCGCCGGAGCTCCTCCGGGAAGAAACGATCCTCGACAAACTGCCGAAAGGCCTGGTACTTGATGAACGCCAAGGGCGGCAGACCCACCCGACCGGGCTCTTCCCGGCCGCGCTTCTGGTAGACCTGGTAAATCTCTTCGGCCCACCGCTCGTAACCGGCGGCGGTATCGTCCTTGCGGATCGCGTAGTAGAAAAACGCCGTCCGCAACGACAACAGGACCTGTTCGGTCGCGTCCTTGTCGCCGATGCTGCTTTCCTGCTCGTGGCGGATTCGCGCGCGAACGTACTCCACCAGCGGCATGGAGAAGTCCTTGCTGTGCTCCCCCTCGGAGAAGTCGCGGCGCAGTTGCGCGTAGATACGCGCGGCCTTGCGGCGGTACCCGGCCCGATAGAACGAATGGACCGCGTTCTCGAGGAAGTTGCGGTGTCCCCCGCGGACGGCTTTGGGATTACCCCCCTCGAAGCTTTCGTATTTCTCGATGCGATTCTTCCACGCCTCGTTGCACGAATCGAACATCTGCAGATCGGGCAGGGTCAGGACGGTCGCCGGTCCCTGGCCGGTGGGATAGATCACCACGTCGCCCGTGCGATACAGCGATTGGAGGGAATGGAAAACGATGCGATCCGTGTTCTTTTCGTCGATGGAATAACGATCGGGATTGCCGGCCCGTTTCAGCCCCAGTTCCGCCCAGTAGATCGCGTGGGCGTCCGGATGCTCCCAATTGAGCGGCTGGCGGTCGTTCGGATCGTCGATGCTCACCCGCCCGTAGCGACGGTTCATCTCCTGCATGAAGGGAATTTCGTACTTCCATTCCTGACGCAGGACGGTGGCGCGGGCGAACACGTCAAACGCCTCAAGACCGTTCGTGCCACGGTACTTGTCGATCACCGCGAAGGCCTCCGGCCTGAAACGACGGGGCTCGGCCCGCAGACCGAGGTACTTCCTGGCCAGTTCAAGCGGATCCTTCTGGTCCAGCAACGGATCGGCGGAGCGCAGCGCCTGGACAAACTCAGCCGCCTGCGGATCGGCCAGCACGGTCTCCAGATCCTTCGGTGCGGCCGCCAACCGTTCGAACGTCTCGTTGGTTTCGGGATTCCCCAACAACCGTCGCATGTCCAGGGCCAGCTCGCGCTTGTAGTGCCGATGGCAATCGTCCGCGACGTCGCCCATCTTGTGCTGGAAGATCCACGCCAGCGAACGGTACAGGAGAATACTTTTGGGGTTCGTGGGGATGCCGCGGTCGCGGAGGATCTCGATGCCGTTGCGGACCCAGCGCCAGCGCTCCTCCCATTGCTCGGCGGGCACGGCCACGGAGATATTGTAGGCCATGTTCCACGCCTGGAAGTCCCAGACGGCCGCGAATCGGGGCTGCAGGATCGTGATCCAGTCGGCCAGTTGACGGGCGTCAAAAAACAGGCCCTCTTCCTTGAGACGGTCGGCCCGCATCCAGAGCACGTCCACGACCAGTCCGCGAAAGGCCCCCATGGCCACCGTGGCGAAGGCCAGACTCGGTGGGGCGTTCTCCAGGGGAGCGTTGACCACCAGGCCCATCTGTTCCCGCGCCTGATGGATACCGCCCATCAGGCCCGAGGCGGTGAAAAGCAACGCCAGCCCGCCCAGCACGCCCACAAGCACAATGATTCGGTCACGCCACCGCATCGCCGTCGATCCTCATACGGCCGTCTTGGCCAATTCCCGTTGGTGGAAAATCAACACCCCCAGCAGCACCAACAGCCCGGCCTTGATCAGGCCGGTAGTCAGGTACACCTGCCCGAGGAATCCCCAGCCGATGGCCCGCCCCTCCACGATGAAACGGGTGGGGTTGTAGTCCCCGTCGAACTTCGGGAGCAACCACAGCAACGGTTTGATGGTGAACGTATAGAGCAGGGAAAGGGCCCCTTCGACCAGGTCCAGGGAGTCCACGATAAACCCATTGACGGTGCCGGTCACGAAGGCCGCCATGCAGATCAGGATAGCCACGGGAAAGGACAACCAGGTGGACACGCACACGCCCACGGCGGCCAGAAACAACAGCCGCGAGAAGATCATGAGAAGCGCCCGCAGAAAATTGCCCGTGAACGTGCCCGACCGATAGAGCAACTGGACCTCCTCCGGGATCACCGTGCAGGCGTTCCGCGACGGATCGTTGAAGTAGGCGACGGCCACGTACCCGTCATCGGCCACGGCGCTACTCGGCACGGACAGTTCGACAAACGTCCGCAAGGGGTCCCGACGGACGACGTACCGGGGCACGGCATTGCCGGTCAGCCGTCCCGTGGCGTCCCGCGTTCGGAAATCACCCACCCGCCACTGGCTGAACACCTGGTCGTCCACGGGGCTGGGCAGGGCCCGCAGCTTATACCGCACGAACAACGGCGTGTTGGGATCGCTGACGCGAACGTTCTGAAACGTCCACTCCTTGGCATAGCCGGGCGGCACGGACTTGGCGATGTTGAGCGCCTCGCTGCGGAGTATCCCCAGGGCACGCTGGCGGGTCATCCCCTCGGGGATGCGGCCCTCGGACTTGAGCCGGTTGTACTCTTGCAGGATCTGGGCTTGCAGGTGATCCATGTCGATCTTGGTGTCCAGGCGCACGCGGGAAGTGAAAAACTCCTGACGGGCCTGGCGCACCTGCGGCTCCGGCGCATCGGCCGTATAAAGCATGCCCCAGGCCAAGCCATAGATAATGGCCCCGAAAGCCGCCAGCAGCATCGCATCCAAGGCGACCACACCCAACAGCTTGCCCAAGACGATCTGATAACGCCGAATCGGCTTGCAGACGACGAGGAAGATGTGGTGCCGCTTGATGTCGTCAGTCACGGTGTAGACCGCCACGAACACGGTCAGCAGGCAAAGCAACAGGCTGGTCAGCGACAGCCCATAGCTCACAAACGTCTGCAAGCGCCCCAGCAGGGTCCGGTCGCCCACCGCCGTCAGGCCCATCAGCGGAAGCAATACCAGCAGCAACACAATCACCACGGCCGCCACGCGCATGCGGATGCCCTGGGAAATCGTGTTTCGCGCTACCGCCCAAACCCTATGCACGCTCGTCCTCCTCGGGCTCATCCGGGCGGGCCATCTCGGTCGTGCCGTCGGCGTCGGCGGCCTGGGACCCGGCCCCCCCGGTCAGGGCCTCAAGAATATCTTGGCGGACCGTCTCCACGGGCTGATCCTCCGGCCGGGCCGTGGGTCGCTCGGTCATCTCCTCCTCGCCAGGCTCCTGCGGCGAGGGGGGACCGCTTTCGGTCGTCGGCAGCGTGGCGGCCGCTCGGGTAAGATCATCCAGCAGGTCCCGATCCTCCGGCTCCGCCGGGGCGGCCGGCGGCGTGGGCTCGGCCTGAACGGATTCGAGGTCCGCGTCGCCGCGTGTTGTGGGCTCGATGGACTTGCCGACCAACGTTTCCAGCACGCCCGGCTCCTGCGGCGCCGCCTCCTCGGCCAGGAAGCCGCCGATTTTCATGGTGTTGACCGCGCCGCTGGTCGGTCGCGCCTCCGCCTGGGCCCGCGTCACGATCTGAATGAAGTACTGCTCAAGCCGCTCCATCGGCGTGCTGATGTCGCAGTCCGTCTGCTCCTCGGCGATGATCTGTCGAATACGGTCCAGCGTCTGCGGGCTCAGCGGGCCGCTGACGATCTGGCAGCGATCGCTCTGCTGCAACAGGGAATCGACGGCCCCTTCAACCTGCATGCGGCCCCCATAGAGGATGCCGATCCGGTCGCACACGTCCTCCACGTCGGCCAGCAGGTGACTGCACAGCAGGATCGTCTTGCCCCGTCGGGCCAGATGCAGCAGCAGGTCCTTGATCTGCCGCGTGCCGATCGGGTCCATACCGCTGGTCGGCTCGTCGAGGATCAGCAGCTCGGGGTCGTTAATCAGCGCCTGGGCCAAGCCGATCCGCCGGGCCATCCCCTTGGAGAAAGTCCCTACGTGCCGATTGGCCATGCCCATCAGGCCGACCATCTCCAGCAGCGCCTCGATGCGGCTCTCGCGCACGCGGGCCGGCAGGTTGAACAGACGACCGTAGAAATCCAGCGTTTCCCGCGCGCTGAGATACGGATAGAGGTACGACTCCTCAGGCAGGTACCCGATCCGCCGGGACACCGCCGGATCGGCCGTGCTGCCGCCCAACACCAGGGCGTACCCCCGCGTCGGATGCAGCAGGTTGAGCAGCATCTTCAGCGTGGTGGTCTTGCCCGAGCCGTTGGGCCCGAGAAAACCGTAGATCTCGTTGTGGCGGATCTTCAGGTTCAAATCGTCGACGGCCACGACCTTGGCCCGACCCCACCAGTCGGGAAAGACCTTCGTCAACGAAAACGTCTCAATGGCATGTTGTTCTGCTACCACGACAGGCCTCACCGATTGGGTCTGTTCGGCAGACGGCGATCTTGCCCGGGACCGCGCGGGGTCAGGACGCCGGCTCCTGCGGGCCGGTCAGATGCTCGCCGAAGCGGACCAGCCGGGCGCTGTTGAAGATCACGACGACCGAGCCGCTGAGGTGCACGATGGCCGCCAGGATCGGCGACAGCCAACTGGCCGCGGCGGCGAAAACCCCGACAATAATGTACAGTATGCCGAACAACAGATTCTGGTTGATTACGGTTCGCGTCTTGCGGCTCAGACGGATCAGGAACGGCAGCCGCCGCAGATCGTCACTCATCAGCGCGATCGACGCGGAGTTGATCGCGACGTCGCTGCCCGCGGCCCCCATGGCGATGCCCAGGTCCCCCGCCGCCAGGGCCGGCGCATCGTTGATGCCGTCGCCGACCACGGCCACGGCGTGCCCGTCGCTGCGGATCCGCTCCACGACGGCGAGCTTGTCCTGCGGCAGGCAGTGGGCCTTGTAATCCGTGCAGCCCAATTCGGCCGAAATCCGGTTGGCCACCTCGCGGCGGTCGCCCGTGAGCATCGTGAGGCGGCGGACACCCAGCTCGCCCAGCTCCTTGACGGCCGCCTGCGCCTCGGGACGGGCCTTGTCCTGCAGGCCGATCCAGCCGATGCACTGACCGTCACGAGCCACGTACAACGTGCTGAAGCCCTGCTCCTCGTGCAGCGCCGGATCGGCGACGACGTGGACGTCGATCCCGTTCTCGGCCAGGAATTGGTCCCGCCCCACCATCACGCGGGCCCCCTGCACGACCGCGGTCACGCCTTTGCCGGGCGTTTCCTGAAACTCGCCGGTCTCCACCACTGCGACACGGGCCTCCTTGGCCAATTGGACCAGCGCCCGGGCCGCGGGGTGCTTACTCAATCGCTCGGCCGAGGCGGCCAGACGGAGCATCTCCGCCGGCTCCACGCCCGGCGCCGGCTCGATCTTGGTCACGTAGAGCTGGCCCGTCGTCAGCGTCCCGGTTTTGTCAAAGACCATCGCCGTGATCTTGCCGGCGATCTCCAGCAGGCTGACGTTCTTAATCAAAATACCCACCCGCGCCGCAGCGCTCAAGGCCGCCACCATCGCCGTGGGCGTCGCCAGGATCAACGCGCACGGACAGGACACCACCAGCGCCGAGATCGCGTTGTTGATCCGGCCCGTGAAGAACCAGATGATGCCCGCGATCATGAGCATCGTCGGCACGTACCACTTGATGTGGCTGTCGATGATTCGCATGATGGGCAGTTGGGTCTTCTCGGCCTCCATGATCAGGTGCTGGACCTTGCCCAGCGTGGTGTCCTCGCCGGCCTTGGTGACGACGATGTCCATGGCGCCGGTCAGATTGCTCGTGCCCGCGAACACCTGCATGCCCGGCACCTTGTCCACCGGCAGCGACTCGCCCGTGATCGTCGCCTCGTTGACCGTGCTGATGCCCTCGCGAATCTCGCCGTCGGCCGGGATGTTGTCGCCCGGACGCACGCGCACCACGTCGCCCGGCGCCAACTGCGCGACCTCGACCTCCACCTCGGCGCCGTCGGGGTTCACCCGCTGGGCCGTGGTCGGGGTCAGCTTGATCAGCGACTCGATTGACGCCCGCGCCCCCAGCGCCGTTCGCGTCTCCATCAGTTCGCTGAGCAGCATGATGAAGCCCACGACGCCCGCGGTGATGTAATCCCCGCTGGCAAACGCGGCCACGATCGCCAGGGCCACCAGCTCGTCCATGTGCATGTGCCCGTGCAGGATGCACCGCAGCGCGTGCCAGACGACCGGCGCCCCCAGCAGCAACGCCCCGGCCATGGCGCATAAGTGCGCCGGCACGAAATCCGGACCGTAGATCAGCGGAGCGACCTTGCCATTGAGCAGGAGCACGCCGCCGGCCAGAGTGGCCAACATGGCCACGCTGACCCGCCACTGGCGACCCCGCGTCGCATCGCCCGTCATTTCGACATCTTTGACACCAATCAGTTGATGCGCCATGCCTTCTCTCGTATCGCGTTGCCGGTTATGCCAAACACCAGTGTTGCCGTCTCTTACCGCGGCGCACCGGCCGGCCCGCCGGGCCTGGGCTGCCGTTCCTTTTCCTGCGGGATCCTCGGATCCCGATTGACCAACACACGAATCTCGTCCGCGGGCGACTGCACAAGGATCTTTTCGTCCACGCCCTGAAGCACCTCTTCGATCGCCTCCTGATAGATGCGCTCCAACACCACCCGGGCCAGCGCGGGCCGATCCCGCAACTCACCCAGCAGGCTCTCCAGATACTGGGCGTTGGCCTGCGCATTCTTGATGACCTGTGTCTTGTAGGCGCGGGCCTCGGCAATCATCTGGCCGCTCCTGCCGGACAACCGTGATAACAGGACGGTACGCTGATTCTCGAGGTCGCGCAAGCTCGCGCGGGCCGCCTCGGCGTCACCCGACCCGGTCTGCAACACCTCCTGGGCCGCCTGGCGTTCGGCCTCGATCCGCTTGAGCTCGTCCAGCACCATGACGGCCTGGGGGCCGCCACTCTCATTGAGGACCTGTTCGGCCCGTATCTGGGCGTCCCGAATCAGTTCGCGGCGTGTTTGCTGGGCCTGGATCGACTCTTCAAACGCCTCGTTGACCTGTCGTGGCCAGGTGATCTGCTCGACGTTCACCAGATCCACGACGATGCCCGCCTGGATCGCCTCCAGCTTGGCGTTTAGAACGTGCCGGACCTCCTCTCCGAGCTGACCGGCGCTGGTCAGGGCCTGGTCAATGGTATAGCGGACCAGCGTCTTGACCACGGCGTCCTCGGTCATGGCCCGCAATAGCGGATCCACGGCGCGACCGGCCACGTCCAGGAAGTCCTGGCCCGGTCCCGGCGTCTCGTAATAGACGTTTTGGAAGAAGGGCTCAATGTCCGCAATGTGGTAGACCACACTGAGGCGGCAGTGCACGATGTTGTAATCGGTCCCTTCGCCGGCGGCGAGGGGATCATTGCGGATCAGGCAGTACCCGTCCTGCTGAGGGTTCAACGTCGCGCCGGCGTACCGCGACGCCCCCTGGAGCCTCTCGTTCTCGGTCATGTAGTACCAGAACGACTCCACCCGCAGGGTCTGGCGATGCGTGACGGGAATCCGCACGACCTCGCTGATCGGGGCCGGGAAGTCCCAGCCGAAGCCGGGCCCGAGAACTCGGTCCTGTCGGTCCATCCCGCGAATCCGCCCAAAGCGCAACACCATGGCGTTCTCATCCTCGCCCACGGTGAACAGACCGGATCCCAGGAAGAGAATGATCAGCACGGCCATGATGACCTTGAGGATCACGAAGCTGACCCGCAGGGCCTCCGTCAGGCTCTTGCCGGCCGCATCCAAAACCACTTCGTCGGCGTCCTGCGTCGCGGGGGCCTTCGGTTCGACGGGTTCGTTGTTCGGTTGATCAGGCATACGGCTCATCTCACGCCAAGAGGGTTACCGGGAGGGGGAGGCCGAGTCGTTCTTGGGCGACGACGTGGTCGACACGTCCGGCATCTCCCGCAGCAGGCGAAGCGGCGCCACGTCCGTTCCCAGAACGATGGTCGAGCGCTCCTGCAGAATCTTCTTCAAGGCTTCCAGGTCCCGCAGGAACATGGCCAGATCGGCGTTCTGCTCGAGTTTCTCATAATGTCGGGCCGCCTCGGCGTCGGCCTGACCGCGGATGGCCTTGGCCTGGGCCTCGACAATCGCCAGCAGTTCGGTTCGCTTGGCCTCGGCGTCGCTCTCGATCTTCGTCGCCTCCGCGCGGCCCTGCCCACGGATGGTCTCGGCCCGTCCCTGGCGGTCCTTCTTCATGCGGTCGAACACCTTGGCCGTCGTACTCTCGTTGATCGCCAGTTGCTTGATACCCACGGCGACGACCTCCATGCCGTATTTGTCGCGCGCGATCTCCTTCACCCCATCGAGCATCTCCTGCTCGATCTGGTCGAACTTGCACTGATCCGGATCGGCGTTGACAAAGTCGCTGAACGAATGGCGGCCGACCACGGTGTTCTGACTGTTGCCCAACAGGCTGTACAGGTGGCGCTCGGCCTGGACGTAATCGCCGTTGACGTTTTCCAGGAACTTGATCGGATCGCCCACCCGCCAGATCGCGTAGCTGGTCACAATGATCGGGTTGGCTTCGGCGGTGGTGGTCTGCTCCATCGTGCGCTCGTAGAGCCGGTTGCGGGCGTCGAACGTGTACACCCGTTCAATCGGGCTGGGCCATTTCAGTTTCCAGCCCGGATCATCCACGTAGGTGCGCACCGGCTGGCGGAACCGGGTGACCACGGCCACCTCGGTTTCCCGAACCTGGAACGAAAACAGAAACAACGACAACACCACGGCAATGACGACGACCAGAATGAGTACCGACAGATTCCGCATCGTTTCGCGTCCCGTCCCTTCTCTATCCAACTTACTTTTCAGCTTCCTGCTCGAGCAGACTCATGTCCAGAATGCCCGAGGTGATTTTCTCTTCAAGGTCGATGATGAACACGCGCTGGTTGCCCTCATCGGCCACGACGACATACTTGCGGCCCTTCTGGAGGCCCTCTTCCAGAACCTGCAAGCGCTGCAAATGGGTGTAAATGGTGGGCGCCCGGTCAAACGCATAGACCTGGTCGTCGAACTGCCGGCCGATCGCCTCGGCCAGCCTGACTCGTTCGAAATGGTAGGCCAAGGCGTCCCGCAGCGTCTTGTACGCCTCGCCGCCGCCCGCTTCCAGAACCTCCCGCAACTGGGGTTCGGCGACTCCTTCTTGCACGGCCGGGGCCTGACTCTGCTCGCCGCGGCCGAGGTCCAGCAGCGCATCGGTCTGCTCCAGCGACCCGGCCAACTCCGTCAGAATACGGTTGCTCGCGGCGCGGGCCGCGAGGACCGCGGCCTGCTTTTCCTGAACCGCCGCGATGACCGACTGATAGGCCTCGGCCAATTCGGGCGGTGGATGAAGGCCCTGCAGGTTCACCAGGACAATCTCCACGCCCAGCCCCACGCGGTCGGCCGTGGCCTGCATTCGCCGCCTCAATTCCTCGGCGGCCGCCTCGCGTCCGGCCCCCAGGATGCTTTTGCGACCGACCAGAACGAGTTCGTCCCCCTCGGTTTCCACCTTGGCGCTGGCGGCGAACTGCACCAGCTCGCGATAACAGATCGCCTCAACCATCTTCTCGGCGTCCGTCCGCCGGTCCTGGGCCAGTGGATCACGCCAATCACTGAAGTTGTACAGGAAGGCGTACAGATCCTTGATCCGGTAGTGCACCGGCACCGCGGCACGGATGACGCTCACGGGAGGCGTCCCCTCCGCCCTGGCCGTCCGCTCATCCTCGGCGGCCACCAGAATGTCGAACTCCTCCTCGTAGTGCTGTTCACCCCAAAGCAGCGGTTGTTTATTGATCTTCGCCGGGTCCTCCTGGAAACCGATGTTCACCTGCTGAATATGGTCCGTGGGGTACTTGTAGGCCCGATCAATCGGCCAGGGCCATTTGACGTGCAGCCCGGGGCCCCACGTGCGGGTCCCATCCGCCAGGACCTTCGGCTTGCCGAAATGCTCGATAATGGCCCCCTCGCCGGGTCCGACCACGACGAAGCAACTGAGCAAGTACAGCACCGCCACGGCGAACAGGAACAACGGCAGGACCGCCCGCTCCAGCAGCTTGTAAAACCAGGTCTGAGACACCTTGAAGCCGAACTGGTAGTCGATCGTGCTGGCAACGGTATGCAGGATCCCCCCCGGCTCGCCGAACATACCCAGCAGCCGGCTGTCGAACGCCGCCCGGCTGTAGGCGCCCGGCACCCGCGGACGATACAGATCCAACAGCGCATTGAGGCACGTCTCGACCCCCAGCACAATCATGACGATCGGAATCGCCCAGGCCAGAATCTGCAGCCCGATGGTCATCTTGAACTGGGCGAACGCCAGCGAGATCGCCGCGAGAAAGGCCAACAGCGCCACGCCGAAAAGATGCGCCGCGCCGGCCCGGAGGGGTTGCCAGACACCCTGACGGCTCATGCCGATGCCGTACCGTGAGATCAGGAAGCTGACGAACGCAATGGCGACCATGAATACGGCCGCCAGTTGCGGCTGCTGGAGCGACTCCTGCTGCTCGAGCAGCCCCAGCCGCACGTTCGTGACCAGAAACAGGCCCATGCCGATCTCATACAGCGCGATGACCACGCCGCCGATGGGCACAAACCACTTCTCGATGAGTTCCAGCCGCCGCGTGGCCACGGCCAGAACCGCCGTCGGGTCGTGCTCCTGCTGAAAGATCGTGCCCCCCTGCCGGGCGCGGGCCAACTGGGCCATGTCGAGCTTCTCACGCTCGGCCAGAACCCGCTGGTGGAACTGAATGACCAGGACGAACCAGATCAGGGCATCGGCCAGGATCAGCCAGGCCAGCTCATGCACGGCATAGGCCACGCTCATGGACCAGATGATCCACGTGGCGATAAAGAAGACCACACTCACGATCAGCCCGGTCAGCGAGAGCGTCTCAGCCCGCTTACTGGATAGCTCCATAAGCCTCGCGATCCTCACCACCTGGTTTTCGTTTTATTGAACAATTGACGCATCCCATCGGTACAATCTTAGGCCGATTTGGACACCACACACTCTTTACAGTTGACGGGAACGGCGTACTATACTCAGACTGCAAGTTCGATGGTAGCGGAAATAGGGGAAAAACACGTTGTTCAAGCTGTTCAGCATAGCCGCCAATACATTCACTGAGACGCTCAGGCAACCCGTCTATTCGGTGATCTTGGTCTGCGCCATCCTGCTTTTCTTCCTCAGTCCGTCTCTGACGACCTACACCTTGGACGAAGACCAGGATCTCAACTTGCTGCGTGAAATCGCTCTCTCTACGCTCTTCCTCACGGGATTGTTCATTTCCATTTTCGCGGCCACCGGCGCGATCACCGAGGAGATCGAGACGGGGACCATCACCACGGTCCTGTCCAAGCCCGTCTCCCGGCCGGTCTTCGTGGCGGGCAAGTTCTTCGGCATCATGGCCGCCGTCATTCTGGCCCATTACATCGCCTCGATCGCGGTCCTCATGACCGTTCGGCATGGGATTCTCTTCAATGCCACCGACACCCATGACTGGACCGTGATCGTCTCAGCGGCGGTGGCCATCCTGGCCACGCTCGTGATAAGTGCTTTCCTAAACTATATTTACGACTGGAACTTCCCCTCCACGGCCGTGGGGCTGCTGGCCTTGGGGGCCACCGGATGCATCATCTTCCTCAGCTTCATCGACCGGGACTGGAAGTTCAACCCCGCCGGGAACCGGTTCACCAGCTTCGAGATCAACGCCTCGATCCTGCTGCTGCTGGCGGTCATGATCCTCGTGGCTCTGGCGGTGCTGTTCTCCACGCGGCTCAACATCGTACTGACCCTGACCTGCTGCGTGGGCGCGTTCCTGCTCGGGTTGATCAGCGACTACGTGTTCGGCCGATTCGCGGGGGAAAACCTGCTGGCGCGGGTCGCCTATGCCCTGGTGCCCAACTTTCAAGTCTTCTGGGTAACCGACGCCCAATACGCGGAGGGTTCGATTCCCCTGGGCTACATCCTACGGGTCGGCGCCTACGCCCTACTCTATACGACGGGTATTCTGGGACTGGCGGTCGCCCTCTTCCAGAAGCGCCAGGTCGGTTGACTGCCCGCCAAGCCGTGGCATGGGGCCGGCCGCCGGCCGCTGGCGTCCGTCGAACGGCCACGCCCCGGTTACGACACCAGGGAACGCACCATCGCGATCTCATCGCAATGGTCCTGCTTGGGACAGCGGGCGCAATCGCTCCAGACCTTCATGGGCAGGGAGGCCTTTTCAACGACCTGGAAGCCCACTTTCTGGAAGAACGCCGGCTCAAGCGTCAATGTGAACAGCCGGGCCAGGCCCAAGTCCCGCGCCCGCTGGGCGCAGGCCTCCACGAGCGCCCGGCCGATACCGTGACCGGCCCAGCCCTCACGAACCGCCAAAGACTGGATCTCGGCCAGGTCCGACCAGATGATCTTCAGCGCGCAACACCCGACCACCCGGCCCTCGATCTCGGCCACGAAAAAGGCCTGCAAGCCCTCAAAAACGTCTGAGATGGGCCTGAAAAGCATCCGATCCCGCTGGGCATGGGTGCTGATCAGCTCGTGAATCGCCGGGGCGTCTCGCACTGTCGCATTTCGAATCTCCATGCGGGCAGTATATCGCCGCCCCGACCGGGCCACAAGCCCCCTGCGATGGACGCCTCTGAGGCGACGACAAGGCCGATTCCGGGGCAGACGCATTTTCGAGAAGCAAGTCCGGCCAAGTTAGATTTTTGCGAATTCGTCCTTGACTCGCAGTGGCAGGGCGAGGTATAGTGTGATATTATCGGTGGTGGGGGATGATTGACACCATCGATGCCGGAGGCAGGCGTGGTGGAGGGTACACCGGTGCCCGGCGAAGCCGGGCGGGGGGAGGTGAGATCACTCCAGCGAACCGCCAGATGATGCAGGATGCACGCCGGGCTGATGCTGTGCGCGCGTGCGCCCCAAAGCAGCCGCCCTTATGTGGTTCATGTCGTGAGTTTGGTGTCGCCGTCGGTGAGGCCCGTCACCGGCAGGCAGACGCGCGAAAACGGGCAAGCGAACCCTGTTCGGAGGAGAACAGCATGAAGAAAGTATTGGTTTTGGCACTGGTCCTGGCTGTCAGCGGGATCGCGTCCGCCAGCATCATTACGGCGATCGAACGACGCAATCCCGACAGCAACAGCGGGGACACGCCTCCCATCATCGCACCGACGCTGATGGCCGAGGCCGCCTTGGTCTTTGTGGATCGAACCCATGTTTATAGTTCGATCCCCGCGGAGCTCTTGGGCGCCGAGTATGTCATGGCGGCCAACGATGACAAGGACAATCCCAACTACGAGTTGGATGTGACCATCAGCCGGCCTGCCTTGTTGGGTCTGCTCCTGGACAACCGGCTCGGCCATGGCAATCCCACCGAGGATCCGGCCACATTGAGCCCGGATCTGGCGGCCGCGGGAATGAGCTGGGTCATCACCATGGGCTTCATGGACACCGGTCTCGACGTCGGGATTGATGAGAGTGCCGACGGCGACATCGACAATTGGGCAAGCGTCTACGCGATGGAGGTGGGCCCCGGCACGTACACCCTCCTTCAGCAGAACGACGCGACCAACGCCGGTGGACGTAACATGTACACCGTCGGTGCGGTTCCCGAGCCGGCCTCGATGCTCCTGCTGGGTCTGGGCGGTCTGGCGCTGATTCGACGCCGCCGGTAAGACCCGTGCACGCTAGCGTGTATTGATCCAACGGATGGATACGCATTCAACAGGTCGTGCGGCCTGACCGCGCGACCTGTTTGCATGCGCTGCCTGTCCACCATCGAACCATCCGTCCGGCGGCGAATCGGCCACGTCGGCGCGTACCTAAGGCCGCTGTCCGGCTCGGGTTTGCTGACCCCTGTAACGTTCAACCTGAAATGTGACGCGTCCCGGGCCTGTGGCACTCCGTCATCGGACAGATGGGAGTGGTGGGCACTTTTATCAAGCGCGGCCCTTGATTCAGCCGAACGGAGTAGGTAGACTGTATATGGGCTGACGGGCTTCGGCCAGTCCGACGGGAAAGGAAACAGGGGCCGTTGTCTATCGCATCGACAGAGGACGAGATGGGCACCAGACCAGCAAAGCGGCACTTCCGTGACCAATGTGTCATCTATTACGACCATGAGGCCCGTCGTTGGATCGCCCATAGTTTGGACACGGATCAGATCGGCGACGGCGACAGCGTCCTCGATGCCTTGGTTGACCTTATGCGCGGCGTCAAGGCCATCTTGGACCTGGCCGCGGAGGACCCGACGGTACAAGTCAAGTCCCCTGCCCCGACCGAGATTCGCCGCATGGCCGAGACGGCTTTGCCGTTGCCCGCAGAGGTCTACGAAATCGCGTGCAAGCAGGTTCACGGCGACTGGCCCGCCCAGTTGACCGTGCAGGTCGATACGTCTGCCCAGCAACACCATCGGCGGCTCAAGAGCGACTTGGCGTTCACCTGAGAAACACCATGAGCCGCCGTGCCGTCAAATGGAGACAGCTCGAACGCTATCTGCAACGACACGGCTATCGCATCAAAGCCAAGGGCGGCGAGGTCATCATCCTGCCCCCTGAAAATTCCGAGGGTCCCTGCCGTCCGGTGCGGATTGGGCACACTTCCTGTAGCAGCCCGGGGGCCCAAGTCCTGGATGCTTACCTGAGTAAGCTTCAGCGAACCTTTGGTATCACCCGCGATCAGATACTGGATGACTGATGCTCGGAAATCCTGAAGTCCGACGGCCCGACAGGCACGCAGTTCCACTGGATCCCGCCGTCCGGGTGGGTTGAGTGAGGCTCGCAGAGAGGTCTTTCGCCGTGATGCGTGCACAGGGAATAACCGTCCCCTTTTCAGGCGCCCCCTCTTCAACGGCCGACGCGCTGGAGTCTCTACACCGATACAGGCTTCTGGTCCGTAAGAAATCGGGTTATGGAATGGTGTCTACAGCTTGCGATCGAGAATCTCGCCCACTACCCGTGGATTGGCCTGACCGCCGGACTTCTGCATCACCTGGCCCAGCAGAAAGCCGCGGGCCTTCTGGCTTTTCTTGCCCCCGGCGCGGACGTCCTCGACGGCCTTGGGATGGGCCGCGATTACCGCATCGACCAGGGACTCAATCTCACCGGCATCGCTGGTCTGAATGAGATTCAGGCGTCGGGCGATATCCCCCGGTGCCTCGTCGCACGTCGTCATGGCTTCAAAAATGGTCGTCGCCGCGGTGGCGCCGACCTGTCCCTCTTCGACCAGCTTTGTCAACTCCACCAGGCGCCCCGCGTCAATCCCCAGCGCCCGCACCGTTGTGCCCCTCTCGTTGGCCAGCTTCAGGCCGGTCTGGGTCAGTAGATTGCAGGCTCGCTTGGCCTCGGCGCCGGCACGTACAACGGCGTCAAACAGCTCGGCCGTATTCCGGTCACCCGTCAGGACCGCGGCATCGTAGTCGCCGAGCCCATAATCCGACACGAAGCGCTTTTGTACAACCAAGGGCAACTCACACAGCCGCGCGCGAATCTGCTCCAGCCAAGCATCATCCAATTCGACCGGCACCAGATCCGGGTCGGGGAAGTAGCGGTAATCGTGGGCCTCCTCCTTCTCACGCTGCAGCACGGTGCGCTGGTTGGCATCGTCCCAGCCGAACGTCCGCTTGTTGCCCGTCTGCATCGTGACGCCCGTTTCCAGGAACTCATCGTACTGCCGCTCGACCTCGTAGGCCACGGCCCGCTCGATGGCGCGGAAGCTGTTGAGGTTCTTGACCTCGCTGATGGGCGTCTTGAAGACCTGTCCATCCCGCGTGATGTGCAGATTGACGTTGGGCTCGAAGCGCATGTGGCCCTTTTGCATGTCCCCCTCGGAGACGCCGAGGTATCGCACGATGCGCTGCAGCTCCTGGGCGAGTGTCCGCACCTCCTGCGGGCTGTTCATGTCCGGCTCGGTGACGATCTCCAGCAGCGGCGCCCCGGCCCGGTTCAGATCGACGGCGGAGAACGGTCCCAGCGTATGGACGTTCTTGCCGGCATCCTCCTCCAGGTGGGCCCGGACGATCCGCACGGTCTTGGTTCCTCCACCCTCCAGCGGAATCTCGATAAATCCATTGCGGCTCAGCGGCAGATCGTACTGACTGATCTGATAGTTCTTCGGCAGGTCGGGATAGTAGTAGCTTTTGCGGTCCCACTTGGTGAAGCGGGCGATCTCGCAGTTCAGCGCCAGGGCCGTCAGCACGGCGTACTCGTACGCCTGGCGGTTCATCACCGGCAGCACGCCCGGCATGCCGATGCACACCGGGCACGTGCGGGTGTTGGCCGACTCGCCATAGGCCAGCTCACACCCGCAGAACATCTTCGTCCGCGTGGCCAGGTGAACGTGAATCTCCAGCCCGACCACCACCTTGACCGTACACTCACCCATAGCGCTCTACGCCATGACACCCATAAGACGCGTCCCTTCGACGCGGATTCCTGAGACGGACTGGTCAACGAATGATCAGACACCCTCGCCGCACCCCACATCCGCCTTCAGACCGTCACACATGCGACGGCCCCTGTCTACGGATTTGCGGTGACTTTGTCAAATGCTTTTCCACCCCCCAATGAGGAGAAAAGCGACGCGGTCGCCACGAGGGGAGCGAGATTCGGCTTGCTCGCCCCCCAAGGCAACACTAGCATAGGCGCCGCCGAGTCCTTGTTCTGCCGGACGGCCAAGACCTGGAGATTCCCATGAAGGGCGTCTTTCGAAAACTCTACACCCGTTCGCCGCAGCAAGTGCTGCAGCGTATCCGGGCCCGGTGGCCGGTTTTTCAACCCCGTCTCGTTGACGAGCAGCGGGTCCGCGCCCTCAGCGACGCTCTGCGGTCACGATTTGATTTGTACCGGATGGACCGCCTTCACTCCATGGATAAGGACGTGTTCGGCCAGCACATCCAATCACAACTGAACAGGATCGACGGCGGGACCGAGGGGTATTCGGACGACGAATTGCCCTGGCAGCGCGATCTGAGCGTGAAGTTCCATTGGGGACACCATCATGACTTCGGGGACTTCCAGCTCCAGGGCCGCATGGGTAACCGGCACATCGAAGTGCTGGCCAACTTCATGGCGCTCTTCGCCATCGAATTGAAGGACTTCGAGGACAAGGCCGTCCTGGATGTCGGTTGCTGGACCGGCGGAACAACGTTGCTCTTAGCGAGTCTGCAAAGCCGCGTACTGGCCATCGAAGAGGTGAAGAAATACGCCGACATGACGGCCTTTTTATGTCGCGCCTTTGGCCTGAACGAGCGCGTGTCCGTCCGGGCCACGTCGCTCTATGAATGCAACACGGCGGAGTTTCGCCACCGGTTCGACATCGTGCATTGCCCCGGCGTCATCTATCATCTGTCCGATCCCGTCCTGGCGTTGCGTATCCTGTTCAACAGCCTCACCGTGGGTGGAATCATCCTCCTCGAATCCGCGGGCATCAACCATCCGGAACCCCTGTGCCGGTTTGAAGGCAGCCGGATCTACGGCTATGGGACGCAGGAACAGTTGAATCGCAGCGGCTGGAACTGGTTCCTCCCGTCTCCGGCCGCCTTGCGTCGTATGATGGAGGAGGCGGGCTTTGAGAACGTCCGGACGGTCTGGCACGATGGCAGCGGCCGGGTGTATGGCTACGGCAAAAAGACTGCGCACACAGGCATCTGTCGGGCGGGATTGTCCGTCCGGACCATTGACTGACGCGCCTATACGGGGCCTGAATACAACAACGCTTCCGAAGGTAGGGCTTTCACGGATTAGTTGGCCCGTCCACCCTCAGCCGGATGGATGTCCCGCCTAGCAGGCTGTTGAGAAAGTGTCACCCCGGACTTGATCCGGGGTCCACGCTCGACGTGTGGTGCGCTCTCTGCACGCAAAGCATGGATTCCCGCTGGAGTGGAAACGCGCCGCAGGCGGGCGGGAATGACAAAAAAGGGCCCGTTTCTGTGGGCCGCGTGTTTTTCAACGGACTGCTAGCGATACAGCGTCGGGTCCTTGCGCCAGTCTTTGTCCTTGTCGTGCCCGTACTCCACCACGCGGGGGCGTCGCTCGCGCAGCCGGACCGACTCCACACCCAGGTAGTACCCCCGCGACAGGGCGTTCTTGCCGACGCATTCCAGCCGCAGCGTGTACCGGCCCGGCTCCGGCCAGAAGTCCAGCAGGTGCACCTCGCGCGAGCCGACCTCCTCGCCGTACAGATCCACCGGCCCGCCCAGTTTGACCCCGTTCAAAGACGCCTGGTATGTGCCAAAGTCGTAGCTGGTCGTCGCCATGACGAGCAGCCGCTGGGGTTCCTTCTTGGTGATCTCGAATGGGATCTCCACCCAGGCGTCCTGGTCATCCGGGGCCCTGTACAGAAGCTGGGGCTGTTCGTACTGGTCGAGCTTCTGGGTCACGGCCTCGCCGGCGCCGTGGTGCTTGGCCTCGGTGAAGTCCTTCGCATAGATGATCCGATCCAGGTTGGGCAGCGCCCGCTGGCGGGCGTGCGGCGCGCGGGCCTGGAACGTGGCTGGCCCGGTCTGGTACCAGAAGGCAACCGAACTGTAGTCATCCTGCCGCTCGTTCCAACTGTGGCTTCTGTAGTCCGGGTTCTCATCCGGCGATATCCAGCCGTAGTGCTCGATCGTAACACGAATGTGTTTGTTGAACACGATCGGATCATTGACATGCCACCGATACGCGCAGGTATGCCCACCGACGATGCCCCACTGGTCGAAAATGCTCACGCCAAAGTACGGCGTGCCGGTCGTCTTGAGCCCCCACGCAGAAAGGAAGTAATCCTCGGTGCCCGTGCCCCAGATCGACGCATCCTTTTCGCCGTCGATGTAGATCTTCTCATCGCCCTCGCCGAACCAGGAGGGGCTCCGCGTCCGCACGCTGAGGACCATGCCGACAAAATGCCCCTTGCCGGCGGTATCGAGGATCGTGTAGTCGCGGCCCGACTCCACGGGGTATTCCTGGCGGTACTGCGCGTGGAAATAGGGCGTATCCTTCGGCAGTGAATCCAGGGCGATCCAATCGATGTTGAAATACAGCAGGCTGATAGGCTTGTCGGACTGGTTGACGATCTCGACGCGGGCGTGCTTGCGAAACGGCATGTGCCAGAAGCAGTTGTACGAGTCGGCGTCCTCGACCACCACGGGCAGGCTGATGACCTCCGCGCGGCGACCGAATCCGCAGGCGAAGAAATCACCCACCGGCGCCTCCACCGCGGGCCGCTCGCTTTTGTCCCAGTAGATGCGCAGCAGCATCTCCTGGTGATTCGCCGAGCCCTCCTTGGCCCAGGGATGCGGCTCGGGAGCCAGGAAGGTCAGCCAGATGTGCGTGATCACGCCGGGACCGGACCGGTCCATGAGCACCCGTGTTTCGCCCGGAGGCACACTCTTGTTATCCGCGTTGCTGTCGGGGTCGGGCTTGCCCTGCGGATCGAACTTGCCATCCGGCCCGAGCCGGTGCGTGGAACTCTCCCGCATGCTTCGGCCCGATTGTGGCCGGGCCAGATCCGCCAGGAACGAGGCCTGGCATAAGGTCGCCAAGACCGACAGAACAAGACACCCCACAAAGACTTTCCCAAAGATCATTCCGCCGCTTCGCATGACTGTAACCTCCTGCCGCGTCGAGCTTTCTTGCCACAAGGCGTCCAGACAGCCAGTTATTGTACCCGGCTTTCGCGCTCTGCGGAAGGGTCCTTGTCATCCGTCGAAGGCTCGGCGCGAAGCAGCATAAAGACCTGTCGCATGATGCTGCGGCCGACCCGCGGCAGACTGAAGCGCAAGGGCCTTTGCTCGGCCGGCTCGAAGTCCCGGCAGATCACATCTGCCAGCGATTCGCCGACGATCTCGATCTCATCCAGGCTGCCTGGGCCGACCCCTTGCCGCCGGGCGGTCTGCAGAATGGGCAGGGTCTGCGGGTCGAACCCGGCAATGGCACAGCAAACGTGCTCGCAGGCGATGGGGTCGGACCCGCCGCATAACACCCCCAGCGGCCGTGGCCGCCCGCGGATCGGCCCGGTGCCCTCCATGGCCATGATCCCATCCACGATCGTGACCGTCGGCGCCAACAACCGACACAAACCCAATAGCATCGCACAAAAGTCATCGTGCGAACGGCCCCGGGCGAAATGCCACCAGGCCTTTCGCTTGCCCGGCACGCAGCCGAACATGTTTTTGACGGCGAACGTCGCGACGAGCTGCTGATGCGCCTTGAACTTGGGCAGGTTGACGATCGCGTCGGCGTCGAGGGCCACGCGACTGAGGCGCATTTTGAAACCGTCGCAGCCCGGAATCTCACGCAGCACCGGTTGATTCAGCGGCGTCACCGGCACACCCAGCCGCGCCAGCGGCTCGGCCAGCCCAAGGACGTGAACACACTGATCCAGCCGCCCCCAGCCCGGCGAATCCCCCACGAAAGGCCGGGCCCCGCGGTCCTTGAGGGCCTCGGCCACGGCCAGGATCGCCGCCGGATCGGTCTGCACCGCCTGATGCCGTGGCCGGGGCATGATAAAGTTCGGCTTGATGAGCACCCGCTGACCCCGTCCCAGCCGCCGCCCATCGGGATCGCACCGGTCAAGCTGCTCACGGACCGCCGACCGCACGGCCGCGCCATCGTAATCCGGCACGTGTTGAAGCAGCACGGTGGGACGTGAGATGCCGGACGACGCGACGTTCACAGGCCGACCTTCGTGCACAAAACCATATACAATCGCAAGACGCCGCCGCTCGACCGCGGAACCATAAAGGCCGAGTCCAGCAACCCCTGCCGGTCGGCGTCGTGATACGTGGTCGGCCCCATCAGAATGAAATCACCCCGGCTCATTTTCGTCGAGAGGACCGAAAAGTCGAACACGCGTTCCTGGACGCGATCCTGACGGGCCAGCCGGGCCGCCGCGATGTCCTTCTGCCGCCGATGGACGTAGCGAAACACCACGTCCGCCACGCCCCGCAACGGCTCCACCGGTTGCGCCGTGGTCGACCAGACCAACCGGCCGGGCTCCAACTCCACCGAGGCCGTCGAGCCGTCGGCCCGTATGTAACTCAAGGTCTGCGTCTCCCACAGCGGCAAATCGACCAGGTCGAGCCCGCGATCATCAAAGTGAATCAACGTGTGCAGATAGGCCTGTTTGGCGTCGGCCTCGTCGAGCTTTTTGGCCAAGTCGGGCCAATCCCGCTGCGTGCCGAACCTCACGCGGATGTCGTTGGCCTCGAGCGTCGCCCGATCGGCGAAGAAGATCGGGTCGGCCCGCAGCACGTCGAACATCTCGCCGACCGCGGCGGCCTTGTCCGCCGGAGCTTCAAACACGATGACCTGCAGGCTCACCTGCGACGGCAGGGGCTGGGTCTGCGGCGCCGCCAGATCGCCGACCTTCAAACGCCTCGATTCAGCCGACGCCGCGGCCTCGGAGGGCGGCGTCTCGCAGCCGGCCAGGAGAATCGCCAGCAACGCCGCCAGGCACGTGCCCACGCCGACCCCCACACACCGGGACAGGCCGTGAACATGCCCCCCCACGCGAGCGGCCAGGCGTCGTGTGTTCGCTGGGGTACCCTGCGAGCCGGCGCTCATCACATCATTCACCCCCCTCGCCGCTACGTGAGCCTCTCCTCGATCCGCCGCAGCGTCTTCATGCTCTCCTGGGCGATGACCCGCCCCCCGGGCGTAAAGTCGAACACCTCCAGGCTCACCCACTTGTTGTAGCGAATGTCCTTGAGGTACTGAAACGCCGGCACGAAGTCGTTCACCGCGTTGCCCGTCCCCAGATACGTGCCGTCCATCTCCTGCACGTGCACGTGATGGATGTAGGGGCGATACGTGCGCAGCAGCGTCACGAAGTCGACGGTCTCGTCGATCGTATTGTGGAAGTCGAACATCGTCTGAATCGCGGGATGATCGACCTGCTGGACGATCTCCATCGCCTCGGCGGTGGTGTTGATCACGTCCGTCTGCGTGTGGTCCAGCGGCTCGATCAGGATCATCACGCCCCGCCGCCGGGCATGATCGGCGACCGCGGCCATGCCCTCGGCGAAGTACTTTTTCGCCTCGGCCTTGGAGACGCCCACGGTGTTGCGCTGCTTGGGCGAGCCGAAGACCATCACCGTGCCGCCCAAATCGCCGCAGAAGTCGATCAGCGTATCCAGGTAGGCCACGGTCCTGCGCCGCACGGCCGCGTCCGGCGTGGTGAAGTGCAGGCCCGCCGGCGGCGGCGCCAGCAGCCAGTGCAGCCCCACGCACGTCAGGCCGTTATCGTCCATGATCCGCACCATCTCCCGGCGCCGGGCGGGTGAAATCTCCTGCACGCCCTCCTGCACAAGCGTGAACGCGGCGATCTCCACGCCGGTGTATCCGGCGTCCGCGATGATCCCGCACTGCTGATCCCAAGGCAGATCGCCCATGGACTCGTTGCACATGGCGTAGTTGAAGCCCTTCCACTTGCCGCCCAGACCCAGCGACTCCAGGCAACCACCGGTCATCGTCCCCGCCGCCGCCGCCCCCGCCAGGGCCGCCGACCTGCCCATGAACTGCCGTCGTGTATGCCGTGTCGTCATCGCCATCCCTTTCCGTGGCTGTCCCCCACTGCCGACTCGATTCACAAGAGCCTGCATCATACCCGAACGCCATGGCCGATCAACCCGTCAATCACCCGAAACCACCCGCCATCGACACACCGAACCATCGGGCTGCACCCACAGTATGCTCCTGTAACCCGTGGGGCCAAACTCAGGGCCGGCGGGGACGACGTCGTAGGGCGTGCCGTCCGTCAGGCAGCGGGCGATCTCCCGGATGGCCGGCGCCAGGACCTGTTTGTAGGTCAGGCCGTGGGCATTCTTGCGGTCCAGGGGGTAGATATGCGTGCCCCAGGTGAACATCTGCCACACGGTGGGCAGCGTATAGCCATAGGGCAGCACCACGGCCACGTCCGCCCCGCGGCGCAAGGACTCCAGGTTGCGCCGGGGCCGGCTCCGGACGTGGTCGCGCAGGAGCCGCGCCAGCCGAAGCTGCTCGGTATACTCCACGTGGTGGTCGTGGTCGCTGGTCCAGAACCAGATGAACTCGGCCCCCAGGTCATACGCCAGCCGCATCGACGGCCACCGCAGGTCCGGCTCGCACTGGCCATAGATGCTCATGCCCCACCGCGTGCCCAGCGCCCGGGCGGGCCCGCGCATCTGGCCGTAAAACCACAGGAAGAGATTCTCCGGCGTGATCGGGATATCCACGCCGAAGTCCTCGTTGACCCGCTGGAGCATCAGGATCATCTCGGAGTCGGCCTCCGGACGCAGCCGCCAGCGGCACTCCTGCACGATGCCATAGCGGTTGACCTCGAGCTGGTAATAACTCGTGCCGATATACGTCTCCCAGATGGGCACCGCCGGTTCGGGCAGCGACACATCGCCCAGGGCCACCCCGCGCTCCGTCAAGAGCCGCTGATACGTCCTGTCGTTCATGTGCCCGGCAACGTGCTCGTGGATCATCTTCACGGCCGTCTCGAGCGAGGCGCCGGGCGGGTATTCGCCCGCCAGGCGGCAGGCCGGCTCGTCGATGAACATCCGCATGCCGCGGAAGTTGGACCGGTACAGCTCCTCCGGATAGGCGATCCGTGGATCATAGCCCTCGTAGAAGACCGGTCGGCGGCAGATCCAATCCACCTGCTCGCCCTTGGCGATGAAGGTGTTGATCCCCGCGTCGATCATCTCGTCGTACTCGGCGCGGGTGAACGGCACGAACGTGTAATTGTCCTTGCGGCTGGGCCGACCCGTGCCGTCATCCCGGAAGTTGCGGCTGGTGCCCACGAGCAGGTCCGTCCGCAGGACCAGGCGCTGCGCCTCGGCCGGCAGCGTAGAAAAATCGCTCGGCCCCACGGCCACCTGCCGCAGGGCAAATCCCAGGTACGTGCCCTCCCGCGGCAGCAACCCCGTGTCTCCCGGCGTCCGACGCGGCAGGAGGCGCTCCACGAAGCCGAACAGCGGCAACAACGCCCCGCCGGTATGCCCGTCGATGTACTCGATCGGCTCCTGGTCGCCCTCCCGCAAAATGTATCGGCCGATCCGGACCTTGTGCGAATCGCCGCCGAACGGGTCGCCCTCGGCCGTGAACCAGAGCCGGTAGACCTGCCCGCCGGCCTTGGTGCCGGTCAGCCGATACACATCCGGGCCCTGCAACGGGCCCGGCGAGCACACCGCCAGTTCGATCCGCACCACCGGGTTCGCCCCGCGCCCGTCCGGCGGCTCGATGTCGTAGACCGCCGCCTGTTGAACCGCCCGGCCCCGCACGTCAACACAGGGGCAAAGGAGAACGACGAAGAGCACCAGATGTGCCTTGACCATCACAGCGTCTCCCCAGTCAAAGGGCGATCTTGCGATCGCCCTTGTTCATGTGCGGCTGGCTCAAACGAACCGGTGCTTTACGCCATCCAGGCCCGCGCGCGGCTCTTGTGCTGCGCGACGATGGCGTTGGCGATCTGGACGTCCTCGGCCACCTGCCAGTCGAACATCCCGACGCAGGCAAAGTCGGCCCCGTTCTTGAACACGAAGTCGAACCCATCGCGCGGCGCGATGGCCCCGGCCGCCAGCACCTTGTACGCGATCCAGGGCTTTTTGACGTCCCGCATGAACGCGATGGTCTCCTGCGGCGTCATGGCCCAGTAGTTGTCCACCCCGTAGTTCTCGATGACGTGCCGATTCTGATCGGGTCGCCGCGCGGACCAATAGTTCGTGTGGTGCAGCGTCTTCATATAAAAGTCATTGGGGATGCCGGCCGACTCGACGGCGATCAGCATCTCCAGCGCGTGGCCGGCCACCCCGGCGATGACGCCCTGTGTCTTGACGTAGCGAACGAACTGGTCGATCAGGTCCATCCGATTGTCGAACGTCCACTGGTCGCCCTGATTGCCCACCAGAAAGACGCCCGCCGCCCCATCGTCGATGGCCTTGTCCACGACCGTCTTGACGTCGTCGGTGGAGGGGTTCGCCTGGGCCAGCCACTGCATCTTGCCGCCCCGCTCCTTGCGGTAGCGGCCGATCAGCCCGACGGCCCGCGGATCGCCGCAGAAGATCACGCACGTGTTGATCCCGTGCTCCTCGCAGACCTGCCAGGTGTCCAGAATCTTGTCGTCCGTGAAGTACTGCATCATCAGCGGCGACACGTAGATCAGATCGCGGCTGTGCGCGTAGCCGCTGATCAGGTTGCCGCCGCAGAGAATGCGGCTGATATTCACGTTGCCGATCCGGCCCATGGCGCACGCGGCCTTGGGCGCGGCGACCTTCTTTTGCGAGTCCGTCGGGCCCGCCAGCAGCGCCCGCTCCTCGAAGCTGAGCCCGATCATCGCCCCCGCCGCACTGGTCGCCAGAAACGACCGTCGATCCAACCCATCCGTCATACACCGTCCTTTCGATGCGGTCCTGCCCTGTGGGACGCCCGGCACACACAACCGGCCCTTAGGGGCCCTCTCACTCATCGGACTTATTCTACCAGAACGGCGTTTCGGGGCAAAGCGTCGTGCCCAGACATCTCCCATGGATGGCCACAGCCCCCCGGTCCCACGGGCCCTGCGCACACAAACACCCCACGTCTCTTGGTAGAGACGGCCGGACTCGGCTACGGCATCGTCATCCATTCCTCGACCAGCACCCGCAGATCGTGCACGTCAATCACACCGTCCGGCGGGTCGTTGATGTCATAGGCCGGGTCCCACCCCGCATCGCCCGGTTGCGCGAACCACGCGCTCGACAAGCCGACGAAATCCGATACGTCCACGAAAAAGTCCTCGTCGAAATCGGCGACACTGGGCAACGGGCCCGTGTACACGTAGTGGGCGATGCGTTTCTTGTTGGTATCCAGGAGGACCGGCAATCCCGCATCGGGCGTGATCTCGTTCCCGCCTCCATCGGTCCACTTCACAAACGCATACCGGCCGACCTGCGAGGGGGCCGTGACGGTCACGGAGGGCCCGGTGTTGTAGGTTCTGCAAAACTCACCCACCCCATCCTGGCGGCCCCAGCGGTCCACGCTGTCCACCTGGAAATAAGGCAGCACGTCCTGCGGCTCGGTCAGGACCTGAAGCGTGCTGTAGTGCGATGGCCGAAGGATGCGGTCGTAGCGAATACGCAACCGCAGCGTGTCGAGCACCAGATCGCCGCGGTTCTCTTCGTGGGGCGTCTTCTTCAGAACGATCTCCGCCCAAAACCCCGGCCGGGCATAGATCATGATGTCCCCGGTTCCGGCCTGCTGACAGTTCTCCAGCAGACTGAACAGCATCGACCGGCTCGCATCGCTCCGATCCACCGGTTCCCAGTAGCCGTCCGCGAAGTGCCGCTCATTCCAGTTGATCGGGTTCGTCTCCTGCGTGACGTCCTTGTAGTGGACGAACCGGTAGATCTCACCGTCCTTTTGCAGCCTCGATACGCCGCCATGCTCGATCTCAAGGTCGAAATAGTCCTGCCAGTCATAGATCCCTTCCACGTGGAACCCCAGGGCGTCGACCGCCACGTCGACGATCCGCGTGTTCTCCTCGTTGTACTGGAGCCGCGCCACGTCTCTCAGAGGGATGACCACCTTCTCCCCGGCATTCAGAGCCGCGAGTTGCTCGGGCGAAAGTTCCAGCCGCACGGGCGCGGTCGCCTCATAGGAGACATTGTCCTGGTAGTCGCGATAGATGCGGTCCGTCAGGTCCCAGAGCTGCTCCTCATACACCGTCTTCAATGCATTGAACGCAGCCGGATCGAGTGTCCCATCCACGGACACGACGTCCTGCATCGCCGTGAACATGTAGTGGAGGTTCAAATCCATCGGCGAGGGCCTCAACAGCCGGTACTCGTAGGACTTGGCCAGATAGTAATGATACTTCTGCAGCCGCTCCAGGGCCCGCCGCTCCATGTCCTTGACGTACATCGTTGCCCGCGGGTCCAGCACCTGGTTCAGATGGCTCGCATCCCGGTTCATGCCGTCGATGGCCAGGAGATTGTTGGTGATCCCACTGGCCAGGGTCGACACCTTCTGCACGGCCGCCGAGAGCTGACGGTTGAAGACCTCCTTCTCCACCGCAAGCTGCGTTACCTGATCCACCAAGCGGTTGAAGGTCCAGTCCTTGGCCTTGATCTTCTTGAGCTCCGCGGCCACCTCCTCGTTACTCAGCGAGGTCTCCTTCAACGCCTCCTTGATCTGGTGCATGCCGCCGGCCATGGTCGCGGCCTGGGCCCGAAGACCCTGCAAGTAGGTATCGCCGCCGCTTTCGACAACGTTCAGATCGCCCGGGATATCGTCGAAGCTATCCAGCCACTGACCGGCCGCCGCCTCGAAGTCGATATCGTAAAACGTCTTGGCCACACCCGTGCGATTATGGATCGCCGGCCACGGGTCCTCCTGCGCCAGAAACGCATCGCTCAACGCGCTGATCGAACCCGTCGCCAGTCCCGCGACCGCCCCCGCCTGGCCGCCCGACGCGGCGCCGCCGATCGTGGACGTCACCACGGTGGCCAGCCCCTTCAGGGCCTTCTTCCACCACGGCACCTCGTGGCGCTTCTGGACAATCCGGTCGGCCCGGGCGATCAGTTCCTCTTCCTTGCGCTTCAACTCGCACAGCAAGCCGGAGCATCCCCCCGAATCCGCCCGGCCGATCCGCGCGGCGATCTGGGCCGCATCGCTCTTGAGCTTTGGAATCAGGGCCTGAATCTGCCGATACTGCTCGGCGAAGTCCTGCGTCTGGCCCCACACCGCCTCGCGTGACCGCGCCAGCGCGGCGGTCTTTTCGGCAACGGTCGTCGCCTTGTTCTGCACCCAGTACGACAGGTACAGCACCCGCACGGCGCGGTTGATCTCCTGCTCGTAAAACGCCTTGGTCACCTCGAACGAGAGCATGGGTACCCAGCCCGGCGGATTGCCGAAGTAGTCCAGCCCGTTGCCGAGCCGATGCAGCAGGGTCACCACCTCGCCATACATCTGCTCGAATTCCAGTTGCCACGAGGCCTCCAGGCCGGCCCACGTATCCAGCGCCATGGACGCTTCAAGCAACTGGCGATACTCGGCGAGTATCTCGGTCGCCTCGCCCGTATAGCCGTACAGGTAGGCATCCCTGGCGTGGGCCAGAACCATCTTCACCGCATACGGTGACAGCCATGCCAGAGGCTTTAACTCGTCCAGCGTCCATGTCATCTCTCCCGGTGTGCCGATCGCGCCCCCATTAGGTCCCGACGTGCCGCTCACGCGAAAACGCCAGCCTCCCGCCGGTTGACAACTGAACGACGCAATATGCATGCAAAGATCGCCCCCGTCCAAACCCGGCAGGGTTTGCCCCGGCGCAACCGTCCTGCCGTCATACGGCTTGGTGCTGATGTAGCTATCGGGCCCGTCCAACAGAAGCCTGCGCGCATATATCCTCACGTTCGTCTGCGGCAGATGCAGGGGGCCGCCGATGACCAGCGTCTCGGCGTAGATGGTCATCTCCTTGATGTCCGCTACGTAGGGCCCGCCCTCCGGGCTGCTGTAGACCTCATAGAGGCCGCTCGGATGCCCTGGCTCAAACACGACCGTCTTTCCGGCGATCGTGACGGAGCGAACCGGTTTGGCCACGCCGTTGAGCACCTCATCCGTCTCGCTGACGATCTCGGTGACGAACAGATAATCCCGGCTCTCGTCATCCGGGAAGGGCTGCACGGGGCTGCTGACGAGGCTGAATTCCGCCGGCAGATCCGCGATTGGGGAGACCTCTATCGTCTGCTCCTCCATCTGGCCGCCCTGTGTCGCCGTGAACGTCACGTTGAAGGGCATAACGTCGGCGTCATCGTGCGGCCGGTAGACAAACAGGCCCGTCCCCGGATCAAACGTCATCTCGCCCGCCGGAATAGGCTCGGCCGTCATCCCCAGCAGCGCCTCCGGCCCCAACGTCGCCGGCTTCACGTAGAACGCCAGCGTCGCCCCATGCTCCACCTCCCCCGGCGGTATCTGCCCGATGTCGTAAGTCCCGACCGGCCCGTATGTCACCGTCGAATGGTGGGGCAGGTCCCGCATCACGCACACCCGTATGCTCGCCGGCTCGAACCACCCGTCAAGCTCCTTGAACTCCACCTCGTAATACCCCGGCACCAGATCACAAACCGTCTCCCCCGACACGCGCCAGGTCCCCTCGCCGGCTAATCGCCATCCGGCCCCGTCGTCCGCCGCCTCCTGCGGCCCTGTCTCAATCCGCAGCAGCGTACCCAGGCCTGTCGATTCACGCTGATACTCATACGCCCCCATGTCCACACACGCCATCCCGTCCCCAGACCCGTCCACCACCCGCGGATTACCGTCAAGATCGCTCTCCACGCCCACCGCGGCGTCCGAGCCGGCATCCACACACGGCGAGAACCACCTCAGTCGAACATCTCCGGCCTCTTCGTCGATGAACAGAGGATATTCGTCCATGTTCCCCTCGCCCGGCCAGCCCCCCGGCACATTGCTGTAGGTAACCGCCGTCGTACTGCTGTCCACGTTGTGCAGGGCGTCCGGGCCGTTGTCCCAGAAGATGCAGTTTCTCACAATGGCATGGCTGTTGTAGCGATTGAATATCGCCCCGCCCACACCTTCCCACCCGTGTCTGTTCTTTACAAACGTGCAGTTGACCAGGGTCGCGCTGCTGCCGCTGTAATTAGACACCGTGCCCCAGTCGCACAGGCTGAACACACAATTGGCGACGTCCGCCTGACTGCCACTGTTGAACAGCCCTTCGCCTTCGAACGTGCAGTTCTTCACCGTTACAATGGAATTGCCTGCACTGCGGACCTGTGCAGCCACGAAGGCGCAACCGATGATCTCCATATTCGTTCCATCATTACGTATACTGCCCAACGAAAACGTGCTGTCTGTAATCACCACGGTGCCGGCCCGGTTGATGATACTGTGCGGCCGATTGTCATCGAACCGGCACCCGGATATCTCCACGCTGCTGTCCAGGTTGTCAATTCCGCAGGCTATCTCCCCCCACCCGTTGTTCTCAAACACGCAGTCCGTCACCACCGTACTGCTTTCCACGTTGCGCATGCCGCCGCCCCACCAGTCGCCGTTCTCACGAAATGTGCATCGCACAACCGTCGGATGGCTCTGATAAGTCTTGATCCCCCAGCCCATGCCGGCATCTTCCTCGCAGTCGCTAAATTGGAAACCGACAAATACGCAGTCGATGACCGTCGGCCCGCTCCCCTCGCAGTACAACCCAATCCCGAAATCCTCCTCCGCCTGCACCGTAAACCCCTCCAGGATAGTGCCCGGCCCTTCGCCGCTGATGCACTCCACCACCCGCCCGAAGTCCCCCTCGTTCGACATGCCCTGGATGATCGTCGCCTCCGCCCCCCCGCCGGAATACACGCGCACCGCCTTGCCCCGCAGGTTCACCGTTCCGTCATACGTCCCTGGCCCGACCTCGATCTCATCGACATCCGCCGCCGCGTCAATCGCGGCCTGGATCGAGGTGTATTCGCCGCCGCCCTCGACGTCGACGAGAATCGTTCGCGCCGAGGTTGACCAGGCCATCGCGACAAGAAGGAGGCAACTGGCCGGAATGCTCTTTGAGAACCGTGTGGTATTCATCGTTTTCCCTCCTTCGTATGCAGGCGACGTGGACGATTACGGACCGTGGACGCGCCGGCCATGGCTAGCTTAAGACTCGATTCGACCTCCGGGGGATGCGTTTCTCTGGGAACACCCGCAAGGGCGACCGATCACCGAACCACGGCGATTCCCTGCCATCTAGGAGCCTGTCGGAGTACGAGCTGACTTGCAGGTGCTCCAGGACAGACTCCTTCTCTTGTGCACTCCGGCATTGTGCAAGTTTGCTGTGACGGAACGCGGTCCTTGCCGGGACGGCCGGGATGGGACCTGTTGGCGACGGCGCGCGGCGCCCTTTTACGCCGAACCGGGCATCCAGCCACTGCCAAAGAGCTTCAGGAGGTTGTGCGTCAGGCAGATCAGGGCCCACTCGCCCGCCACATTCGCCAGACCGCG